>Ga0207753_1000859_pt1 | contig 11002 bp, 10 predicted proteins | sample PonA233FremontCA_2_FD_187273 | JGI IMG/M metagenome (GOLD analysis project Ga0207753, IMG submission 187273) | Salt pond sediment microbial community from Fremont, CA, USA - Pond A23 Sediment 3 (SPAdes) | ecosystem: Environmental > Aquatic > Non-marine Saline and Alkaline > Saline | place: USA...
CACCGAAGACGGCGTCGACATCACCCGCTACGACGACGTCGACGAGATGATCTAAAGCAGACCTCTCGTTTGTCCGTTCGCTGATTGCCGAGTGGCAGCAGCTAAGCTGCTATCTTTTATACAACCGCCGTCGACAGCTACCAGTCCGTAAAGTCGCCGTCGATCAGCGTTACGGCCTGATTTTCGATATACAACCGTTGGGTCGACTGGACTGCTTCGGCCAGCGAGTCGCCGCTGTCGAGCCGCTTTCGGACCTGTTGTCGTTTCCAACCGGCGGGCGTTAGACCGGTTTCGATCCGCCACTGGAGTGGCTGGAGGTAGCGGTCGACGGCCTCCCGATCGAGGCCGACCGCCCGGAGCCCTTCGGCGGCGTGTTCCAACAGGTCGGTCAGGGCGAGTTCGAGATCGTCGGTCTCGGAGCCGTCGGCAGTGAGCCACGTGATATCGGCGTCGAGCCCGTTCCGCATCGCCGCATAGAAGTTCTCGCGGGCGGCCTCCCACGGCAGGTCGACGACGGGGTGTTCGGTCCGAGTCAGGCCCTCCATCGCACCCGCAAAGGCGACGGTGAGCGCCATCGAGTCTCGGACGGTGGGCTGGGCAGGCAGCGGGCGGAACTCGATGCGGGCGTTGGCCTGTGAGCGCGTCGGCCCGTCGAAGACCGGTCGGACCCACCGCCAGTAGGTGCCGTGTTTCCGGCGGAGGGTCGCGAAGTTGTCGTGGAACTCGCCGTCGCCGTCGACCGGCATTGGGATCATCGTCTCGTCGTCGGCGACACGATCGACGGCCTCCTCGATGCTGTCGAGATCGTTCGGGAACCGGACCTTATCGGTCTCGGTGACGCTGTTGAGGACGGATTCGAAGACCGCGATCCGGTTTTCCTGCCACCCGTTTTCGAGAAGCCACTCGGGGTCGAGGTCCTCCTCGTAGAGATCCGGCGGGAAGAAGGGGGCATTGACGCCAAGGGCGAGCAGGGGGCCAGCGAGTCGGACGGCGTAGTTGAAATACCGGGGGAGGTCCATCGCCTGTTGGACCTGATAGTGGGGCTGAATCGACGTGATAAGGCTCTCGGGCATCACCGTCGGGGCTTCGAGGTCGACGCCCGGCGCGTCGACGCGGAACGCGCCACTGCCGCTGTTGGCCATCGCGTGGTAGCGGACGGCGTCGCTCATGTTGGTCGCAATGCGGACGCCGCCGTCCTCGATGCTGTCGGTGAGATAGCCGTGGGCGGTCTCGCCGGTCGGTGGGATCGTCCACATGGCGTCGCTGACCAACCGGAGGCCCTCGGCGCGGCTACAGTCGAGGGCGGCCTCCAGTCGACCCCGGACCTCGGCTTCGATCGCTTCGAGTCCGTAGCTGTTGAACGGCTGGGGGCTAGCAGTCATCTCGGCGTTGTGGAGCCCGAGTTCCTTCTCGAAGCCGATCAGCTCCAAGAGGCGACGAGGAACCCGTGCGAGGGCGAATTCGTCTTCCTTGACAGTGTGCCAGCGATCCTCCGAAACCGCATAAAACTCGTATTCGAGGCCGAGGATCGACTGGTGGTTGTCGAACGTTCCGGAATCCAGCTCCGAGAGCACGAAGTCGGCATCGGCTGCCGCCTCTGTGGTGTACGCCTCGGTGTCGACCGCCAGCACGTCTCTCACGGACGTCGCCAACTCGGACTTGGTCATCAGTTGGCCCTACTCTCGTTTCGAGCCTCTTGAACCCACCTAGCTTGGACGGCCCGCTATCGGCTCTTCCAGTCGAGAGTGACAGTGATCGTCTCCCGGCTGCTCCGGAGTAAGGAAGCGGTCTCGTGGACGCTGACCTCGTAGCTGACAGTCTCGGGCGGCTCGAGCCTGATCGATTTGTTTCCGACCCGCACGTGGACGTCCTCGCTGGACTCGAACTCGTCGGCGAGCGACCGCAGGCTCTCGGCGACGCTGGACCTGTCGAGTTCGCTCTCGTGGACGGTTTTCTCGGCCATGTGCGACAGTCGACAACACGACACATAAATCCAATTTATGATTGGGCTGAATAAACGGTGGGAAGGGGTCGGATCGCTGAATTTAGGAGCCTCGGCAGGCTATCGCGGCCAATGGAGTTCGAGGCGTTTGCCGAGCGAGTCGACGATATCGAGGCCGAGGCAGGAGATATTGAGACAATGCGGGGGGTCGCGGCCCTCTTCACTGCGGCCGATGACGAACTGTCGATCGTCGCTCGGTTCGTCCAAGGGCGTGTATTCCCGGCGTGGGCCTCGATCACCCTCGATATCGGGCCGTCGCTCTGTTATACCGCCATCGCGCGTGCTGCGGGGCCGAACGTCTCGGCCGACGATGTCGAAGCGAGGCTGGCCGACCGCGGTGAGATCGGTGCGGTCGCCGAGAGCTACGAGTTCGGCGACCAGCAGGGGCTGGCCGCCTTCGGCAGCGGCTCGACCAGCGGGCTAACCGTCGACGAGGTCGATAGCGAACTCCGGGCACTGGCCGACGCCAACGGTTCGGGGAGTCAGGACCGAAAAGTCGACCTGTTGTTCGGGCTGTTCCGCCAGTGCTCGACGCTCGAAGCGCGATACCTCGCCCGGCTCGTCCTCGGCGGAATGCGGATCGGCGTCGGCGAGGGGACCGTTCGTGACGCCATCGCAGAAGCCTTCGATCAGCCCTCCGAGACCGTCAGCCGCGCCCTGCAGGTCACCAACGATTACGGGGAGGTGGCAGCGGTCGCCCGCGAGGAAGGCCAACAGGGCCTCGACAGCCTCGAACTCGAACTCGGTCGACCGGTCCAGTCGATGCTCGCTCAGGCCGGGACCGCCGCCGAGGCACTCGACTCGTGGGACGAAGCCGCCGCCGAAATCAAGTTCGACGGTGCGCGGGTCCAGATCCACGTCCACGAAGGCGAGGAGGGCGAGGAGATCGGTGAGATATCCATCTACTCGCGCAACATGGACGACGTGACCGCGGCGCTACCCGATGTCGTTGATTTTGTTAGAGAGTCAGTAACCAGACCTTGCATCCTCGATGGCGAGGTCGTCGCCGTCGACGATGCGGGCGACCCCCTACCGTTCCAGCACGTCCTCCGGCGGTTCCGCCGGAAACACGACATCGAGCAGATGGTCGATGAGGTCACGCTCCGACTCCACGCCTTCGACTGTCTCCGCGCCGGTAGTAAGGGCCTACTTACAAAACCGCTCGTCGATCGTCACGACCGACTCGAAGCGGTATTCGAAAGCGGTGCGACCGGCGAGGCGGTCGCCGAACTCCTGCTGTCCGACGACCCTGACGAACTCGCGGCCTTCGAGGCCGAGGCGCTCGAAGCGGGCCACGAGGGGATCATGCTGAAAAATCCGGGGTCGACCTACTCGCCGGGCGACCGGGGCCAAAACTGGCTCAAACGGAAACCGGATGTAGAGACGGTCGACCTCGTCGTTACGGGCGCGGAGTGGGGCGAGGGGAGGCGGGCGAGTTTTCTGGGAACGTTTCTGCTCTCAGTCGGCCATCCGGGGACTGAGAGCTACCGAACCATCGGCAAGGTCGCAACCGGAATCACCGACGAGAAACTGGCCGAGCTGACCGACCTGCTGGAGCCCCAGATCACCGCCGAGTCGGGGCAAACCGTCGACATTCAGCCGTCGGTCGTCTTCGAGGTGGGCTACGAGGAGATCCAGCCGTCGCCGACCTACTCGTCGGGTTACGCGCTGCGATTCCCCCGGTTCGTCGCGGTTCGTGCGGACAAATCGCCCGCCGACGCCGAAACGGTCGACCGGATCGAACGGCTTGCCGAGGCGCAGTAGCCGGATAGTCAGCTACAAGCCGCTCGCTGGCGGTAGCCGAACCATGACTGTTCGACACCGCAACCTCACCGTCGACTGGCTCGGCTATGCGACCGCGCGGCTCGAATCGACCGCCGAAACCGTCGTCTACACTGATCCCGGCCGGTACGGCGTCTTGGAGGGCCAGTATCCGAAGGACGGCCACCTCGTCGTCATCACTCACGACCACCACTACGATTCCGAGGGGATCGAGCGCGTCGCCCGCCCGGACGCGACGATCGTCGTCTTCGAGGGCGTCGACGCTAGCCGGATCGACCGCGATGTGACACCGGTCGACGAACTCCCCCACGAGGTCGTCCGCTGTAGCGACGACGAGTACCTGACAGTCGATCTCGAAACCGACGCCGGCGAAACAACGGTCGACGTCTGGACACTCCCAGCGTACAACCGACCCGACGGCCCCTGTGCGGACGCCCAGGGGAACGTCCCCCACCCCAAGGGCGAGGGCTGTGGCTTCCGGCTCGCTATTGAGGGGACGACCGTCTTCTGGCCCGGCGACACCGACGCCCTCGATGGGCTCGCCGAACTGGAGGTCTCGCTGCTGTTGGCCAATATCGGTGGGAGTGTGGTTATGGACCGCCACGCCGCGGCCGATCTCGCCGAGCGGATGGACCCCGACCTCGTGGTGCCGATCCACTACGATACCTTCGACCTGTTGGCGGCCGACGACGAGGCCTTCGCCGCGGACGTCGCAGGCCGGTCGGTGCCGGTCGCGCTTGACCGACCGAACTGATATATAAATATTCACTGCCTACTGCCGCAACCGGCAAGGTCGACGGACCGAAACACGGGGTATGACATGGCAGATCATGCCCACCTACGATTCACTGGAGACAGCCCGCGAGCAGTTTCGGTGGGAGCTACCCGACGACTACAACCCCGCAGCCGATTTGCTGCAAAAACATGACCCCGATCAGCCTGCAATTATATATCAGACCCCCACTGGATCGGTGTCGACCCACAGCTACGGTGACCTCGACGAACGGTCTGACCGACTCGCCGCGGCGCTCCACGATCTCGGCACCGAACCGGGCGACCGCGTGGCGGTGGTGGTGCCACAGAAGCCTGCCAATCCGATCGCCCACCTCGCAAACTGGAAGCTCGGCGCGACCTCGGTCCCACTGACCGTACTGTTCGGCCCGGAGAGTCTCGAATACCGGCTCGACGACAGCGGTGCGAGCGCGGTCGTGGTCGACCCAAGCGTCCGGGAGGAGATCGAGGCGGTCCGCGATTCGTGTCCCGATCTCGATCACGTGATCGAACTCGGCGGGTCGGCCGACGGTGAGGCATACGCCTTCGAAGAACTCGTTTCGGACTACGAGCCCGGCTTCGAGAGATACGGGTCGACGCCCGAGACCCCCTCGGCGATCATGTACACCAGCGGCTCGACCGGCCCGCCGAAGGGGGTGCTCCACAGCCACGGGCTGTGGCTCGGCCGGGCGGCGGCGGCCTACAACTACTTCGATCAAGGGTTGGAGGGGGCAACGCTGTGGACGCCTGCCGACTGGGCGTGGGGCGCGGCCCTCGGTGGGACGCTGTTTGCCGGATTCCACTACGGGGCGACGGTCGTCGCGTGGCCGCGAGAGGGGTTCGATCCCGAAGCCGTCTTCGACTTCCTAGCCCGCCACGACGTGACCCACTCCTTTATGCCACCGACCGCGCTCCGGATGCTGATGAGTGTCGACGACCCCGCCGACCGCTACGACCTCTCGCTGGAGACGCTGGCCGCGGCGGGCGAACCCCTCACGCCGGAGATCTTGACGTGGGCCGCCGAGAGCTTCGATTCGATTCCGGTCAACGAGTTCTACGGCCAGACCGAGCTCAATCTCGTCGTCGGCAACAGTTCGACGTGGTTCGACGCTCAGCCCGAAAGCATGGGCCAGCCGATGCCAGGCTACGAGGTGCGGATCGTCGACCCCGACGATCCAGACCCTGACGAACCACTCCCGCGAAACGAGGCTGGCGAACTCGCAGTCAAGCCGGACGACCGCCGGGTGTTCTTCGACGAGTACTGGGGACTTCCGGAGCAGACCGCCCAGAAGGAGGTCGACGGCTGGTTTCTGACCGGTGACATCGTCGAGCGCGACGTCGAGGGCTATCTGTGGTTCGTCTCGCGGGCCGACGACGTGATCCTCACGAGTGGGTATCGCGTCGGCCCAATGGAAGTCGAGAGCGTGCTCCTCGACCATCCGGCCGTCGAACAGGCTGGCGTCGTCGGGGTTCCCGACGAGGCCCGCGGCGAGGCGATTAAAGCCTTCGTCCAGCCCACCGAGGAGGGGTCGGCCGGACTCCGTGAGGTGTTACAGACGCTCGTCCGCGAGCAGCTTGCGGCCTACGAGTACCCCCGTGAGATCGAGTTCGTCGACACGCTACCGACGACCACGACAGGCAAGATTCGGCGGCGAGACCTCCGCACCGAGGGCGACAGTTAGATCGCCACGACCCACGCCGTATAGCTCGGTTCGTAGCCATAGATCTCTTGAAACGCTTCGTCGACGAACATCGCCAGTCGGTTGGCGTCCGACCGCGCGGTGATCCGAGCGTGGGTTCCCTCGGCTTCCTCAGGGCTTTCCAAGCTTTCGGTGCGGAACTCGGGGTAATCATCGAGCAGCCCCTTCAGACGGTCCAACTCGGCGTCGGTGCAGTCCATCGAGACCGTGGTATCGCTGAACTGAATCCACGGTGTGAGTTCCTCGGTCGACTCCGGCGGCAGCGAGTCGGGCTCGATAGTCAGAAACTCGCTGCCGCGCCTACGGTGGGCGGTGATCGCTTCGGCGAACAGCGTCCGGCGGTCAGTCGGTGTGTCGGCGTCGAATCCGGTCATATCGGTGGTAGGCACCGCCCAATCAAAGAGGCGGTGTTTTCGCCTCGATCCGCCTCAGTGCTATGCCGGAAGAAGCGTCGACAGCCGCGCGTTTTCCTTGAGCTCGATCCCGCCCTCGCCGACCGTCAGCGGTACCGGACCCAGCGTCTCGCTGGCTCCGAGATGAAGTGTCGGATGGAACACACCGCGTACACGAACTGCATCGCGCGTCTGGAGGACGAGCGTGATATCTGCAGGGATCGACAGCGTCTCGTTGTAGTCGAGCAGGTAGACCCCCTCCGAGAGCGTCCACCAGCCGTAGTCGTCCTCGGGGTCGCGCTTTTGGGTCGCGACCGATTCCGTCCCGGCAGCATCGAGCTCGCCGCCGCCGAAGTCGACTCGACCCGGTTCGGTGATCCGGCTGATCGAGTCGACTGTCAGATCCAGCCCACGGCCCTCTGTTTGGGTCGGTTCGTAGACGAGGTCGTCGACGAATGCAGTGAGATCCATAGACGTGTATTCGACATCGAGAACAAAAAGGTCGGCTCCGCATGGGTGGCTGTCCGTCGGACCACAACAGTTTCTTCAAGCATTTAACCCCGGCCGCTGACTGAGAGCATATGAGCAAACGAATTCTGCTGCTTGGCGCACCCGGTGCAGGAAAGGGAACACAAAGCAAGCGACTGGCCGATGAGTACGACATCGAACACATCACGACTGGTGATGCGCTCCGTGCGAACAAGGACATGGAGACCGAACACGGCACGCCGCGGGAGTATATGGAGGCTGGCGATCTGGTCCCCGATGCGGTCGTCAACGAGATCGTCGACGCTGCCCTCGCGGATGCCGACGGCTTCGTCCTCGATGGCTACCCGCGGAACCTCTCGCAGGCGGAGTACCTCAGCGAGCAGACCGATCTGACCGCAGCGATCTTCCTTGATGTCGGTGAGGACGAACTCGTCCGCCGACTGACCGGTCGCCGGATGGACCCAGAGACGGGCGACATCTACCACACCGAGTTCAACATGCCCGACGACGAGGAGGTCGAAAAGCGACTCGTCCAGCGGGACGACGACACCGAGGAGGTCGTCAAAGACCGCCTCGAAACCTACTACGAGAACACCGAACCCGTGATCGAACACTACCGGGAGGCGGGCGAACTCGTCGAAGTCGACGGCGAAGCCCACCCCGACGAGGTCTTCGAGCGCATCTCCGAGGTCGTCGACGACGCCTGATCGCCGGTAGCGTCCCCCCTCAAGGCAGACTATCTCATCGAGTGAACAGACACCGAGAGTACAACCTTCTTAACCGACCGTTGCCTACCGGCTGGTAATGAGCAGGATCGAACGCAAAGTCCGGTCGATGGTCTCGGCGGACGCCAAAATGAAATCGGCGATCCGGACGGTCCTCGACAGCGCCACCGACAACGAGGTCCAGTGGGTCGACGTGCGCGACAACATCACCAGCGGCCAGTGGGGTCGCCTGATCGAAAAGGGAGTGCTCGTCGACGGCGACTCCGGGTTCCGCATCGAAGACCCCGATGCCATTCGGGCTGGCCTCGAAGAGCCCAGCGACAGCGGCGAGGAGATCGAAAGCAGTTCGTGGTCGAAATGGGATAAGGGCGCAGCCGCGATCACGGTCACGATGTTCGCCGGCTACGCGTGGGCCCCGGCTCGTGACATCGTCGGCAACGCGGTCGACGTCATCCTCGCGCCGGTCCTCAACATCCTTCCGTTCTACGCCGTCATCATGATTATCGCGATCGCGACAGGGCTCTACTCGACGCTGTTGCGTGTCGCGCTGATGGATATGGACAAGATGGGCCAGTACCGCGAGCAGATGGAGGAAGTCAAAGAGCGCCGTGAGGCAGCCAAGGAGCGCGGCGACGAGGAGGCCCTCGACGAGATTCAGGAAGAACAGATGGAGATGATGGGCGACCAGCTCGGGATGTTCAAAGAGCAGTTCCGGCCGATGGTCTGGATCATGTTCCTCACCATCCCGGCGTTCCTCTGGATGTACTGGGTCGTCGGCTACCGCGGGAGCGAAGCCCACCACGAAATCGAGTCGCTGGTCATCCCCTTCGCCGGAACCGTCGACTGGACGACCGCGATCCTCGGGCCGATCCAAGTCTGGATTGTCTGGTACTTCCTCTGCTCGATGGCGTTCCAACAGGTCATCCAGAAGGGGCTTAATATCAGTATGACGCCGTCGAGCTAACTGCGGTCGACCTTTTCTACTGAGTGATATACTGACTACTACCCAGTAGCCAGTACCTATTTATAAGAAATCGTTACAGTTCGAGCCCACGGATCGACACGCCATCGCCCTCCTCAACGTGGCCGATCACGCGGCCGTCGGTCGACTCGGCCAGCGATTCGGCGGCCGCCTCGTCGCCCACGGCGGCGACGAAGCCGGTGCCCATATTGAACGTGGTGTGCATCTCCGCGTCGGAGACGTTTCCCTCCGCCTGCACAAAGTCGAAGACGGGCTGGGCGTCGAACGGATCGTCGACGGCATAGCGGTTCTCGCCGAGTCGACCGAGGTTCGTCCAGCCGCCGCCGGTGATGTGGGCGGCTCCCCGAACATCGGCCTCCCGCATCGGGTCAAGTAGCTGGGCGTAGATCCGCGTCGGCTCCAAGAGGGCCTCGCCGATCGTCTCGTACCCCTTGTGGGGGAATGAGTCGGTGTACTCGTGATTCTTTGTTGCGGCGGTTCGCGCGAGCGTGAGACCGTTCGAGTGAATCCCCGAGGATTCCCAGCCGACGAGCCTGTCGCCCGGTTCGGCCGCGCCCTCGAACAGGGCGTCCTTCGCTGCGAGCCCGGCGCAGGCTCCGGCGAGATCCAGCCCCTTGATCACGTCGGGCATCACCGCAGTTTCCCCGCCGACGAGTTCGATATCCGACTGCTCGGCTCCGGCGGCGAGCCCCTCGCCGACCTGTTGGGCGAAGGTCTCGTCGGGCTCGTCGATTGCGAGATAGTCGACGAAGGCGACCGGACGGACCCCCGCCGCCACGAGATCGTTGACGTTCATCGCGATGCAGTCGATCCCGATCGTCGAGTAGTCTTCGAGGGCTTCGGCGACCAGCAGTTTGGTGCCGACGCCGTCGGTGGCGAGTGCGAGATAGCGGTCGCCGATGTCCAGGAGTCCGGCGTAGTCGCCTTCGCTGTCGCCGGTCGCGCCGATGAGCGCGGCGGTGGCAGCCTCGCTGGCCTCGATGTCGACGCCCGACTCCGCATAGGTGAGTTCCTCCTCGTCGGCAGATCCGTCTTCGGCAGTCATGTCTCAAGGGGCGCGGAGTGCACACAAAAACACGGTGGTTCGGTCGTCGACCCGTCGTTCACAGTTTTCGGGACCGTTCACGGGTTTCTGTGCTGCTGAATCGAGCCAGTATAGACTCCGTCTCCGAACTGACTCTCTCTATACACTGTCAGTCCTGCGGCGACCGCTTTTTATGAGGGTGAGTGGGGATTGAGAGACCGGTGGCACCGAACCATGTCCCTCTCAGAGACCGCCGTTGGAGCCCTCCCCACGTTTGCAGCGCTCGACTCGTATTTGGTTCTCACACAACAGCGAAACGGGTCGAGTATTCAACTCGACGGGAGCTATTTTCGAGGCCAAACACGAGCCATCGATGCTGTCGAGACGCCCACAGCACTCGCCAAGCGTCGGACCGTCGTCTCCCAGTCACGCCAGTTCTATAGCCGAATACAGATCGATTTCGAGTCGCTCACTCAAGAGAATCTCGAGACGGCTTCGGCTTCGTTCCGACAACTCCTCCAGCAGCTCCCGGAAGTGCGGTACCTCAAACAGCAGTTCCCCGAAACCTGTTTTGTTATCCCGGAATGGATCCGGTCAGACGGCGCGGTCGACTACGGGGCCCGCATCTATTTTTTCCGCGAGGAGTCAGCACCGACACCGGACGAAATCCTCCACCGGAACATTGAGGCCGTCGTCAGTAACACCCGAGCCGATTTCGAACGGTATCAGGGCCAGTTGCACGGCTATCCGGACTGCTGTGTCGACTGGTTTTCGACATACAACCGCCAGCAGGAGACCGCCCCCGAGGTAGCGGCCGTAGAGCCAATTGCCGACTGTATCGACGAGGACGCACTCGAAGACGGACCTTCCGCGTCGGTTTCGGTCGACGAAATCACCGAAGGACTGTTCGAAACCCCTGCTATGTATGGGTTTTTCACCCGGGAGTTCTTTCCCGAGCCGAACTGTGGCCGTGCTCAACGAGACGGGCTGTCTCTGTATGAGGCCCTCTGTGAGGAGTTTCCGGACGCACTCATCGAGGACTTCTTCCGAATCAATGCTGGCTGGAGTTACCTGATGGCACAGGCTACCGTATCCTCCGCTGGTGAGTCACAACGACCCGCTCCCGGCTCACTTG
>Ga0207753_1000860_pt1 | contig 11001 bp, 8 predicted proteins | sample PonA233FremontCA_2_FD_187273 | JGI IMG/M metagenome (GOLD analysis project Ga0207753, IMG submission 187273) | Salt pond sediment microbial community from Fremont, CA, USA - Pond A23 Sediment 3 (SPAdes) | ecosystem: Environmental > Aquatic > Non-marine Saline and Alkaline > Saline | place: USA...
GTCGCTGCCTACGCCGACGAGTCGTTCGTCGATAGCGAGCTACGGGCGTTCGTCGACGGGGCGCGAGCAGTCTGCGAGACCGTCGGCGCGGAGTATGTCGGCGGCGACCTCGATCACCACTCGGAGTTTACAGTAGCGACGACCGCGGTCGGTGCAGTCGACGGGCCGGTCTTCCGTTCGGGTGCGACCCCCGGCGAACTGGTCTGTGTCACGGGGACGTTCGGCCGGAGCGCGGCGGCCCTCGCGCTGTTCGACCGCGGCGAGGCCGATCGCGCCAACGAACTGTTCCAGTTCACTCCCCGAACCGAAGCCGGTCGACAGCTGGCCGGAACCGCGACCGCGATGATGGATTCGAGCGACGGGCTGGCTCGCTCGCTCCACCAACTCGCCGAGGCCAGTGACTGCGGGTTCGCCATCGACCGTGATAGCGTCCCTATCGACGGGAGTGTCGACGCCCTCGATATCGACCGCTGGGAGGCGGGCGTCCACTTCGGCGAGGATTTCGAACTCGTTTTTACCATCCCCGAAGCGGCGCTCTCGGCTGTCGAGGTCGGCGTGCCGATCACGACCATCGGTCGTGTGACTAAGGCCGAAGCAGGCGTGACCGTCGACGGCGAGCCACTACCTGATCGTGGGTACACCCACTGAGCCACCGACCTCGCATCAGCCCTGTATCTGAATCGGGACCAACATGAAACACAGCAAGCCGACCCCGAAGGTCAGCAGTCCGACCACCAGTCGAGAGGGGCCGATCGAGCTCTCATCGACCGGGTCTGCGGGACCGTTGTAGGCGATCAGCAGCGCGATGCCGCCCCAGATCGTCCAGAGGATGACCGAATCGCTAAGCGACAGCCGCCGGACGAAGTAGAGGTAGCCGGCGATCCCGAACAGCGCTGTCGGGACGAGGGCGGCGATCGTCTCTTGACGCTGGCCGATCATCGCTCGGACCATGTGGCCACCGTCGAGCTGCCCAACCGGCATCAGGTTCAAGAGTGTAAAAAACATCCCGACCCACCCCCCGATGATCACGGGGTGTGGGTTGAGTGCTGGGTCGCTGTAGCTCGTCTGTTCGCCGAGTAGGGAGGCAATAATATCGAGTAGGGGCGGATTATTGAAGACGAGTGAGGCACCGGACTGGCTTCGCTCGACGACGGCGGCCGGAACCTCTACGGGTCCCAGCGAGAGCCCGATGATCGTGACGACGACGGTCGCAACCAACCCCGCGATCGGCCCGGCGACGCCGATATCGAACAGCGCTTTCCGGCTCGGAATCCGCCCGCGCATTCTGATTACTGCACCGAGCGTGCCGAAGTAGGTGGGAAACGGGATCAGGTAGGGCAACGAGACGTCGACGTCGTGGTACCGACCCATCGCGTAGTGGCCGAGTTCGTGGGTCAGCAGCACGCCGAGGACGGCGGCGGCAAACGGCCACGCCTCGAGTATGGAGAGCGGATTCGAGCTGATCTCTCCGAACGGGACGTAGTACCACAATGAGGCACCGACAAACAGCGTCGACAGCACCGTCGTAACGAGCAGTCCGACGTTGGTCCACGGGATGCCACCGCGTTCGTCGGCTTCGAGTGGGGCCGCAACGAGCACCGTCCCCGGACTCCGTTCGGACTGTGCGAGTTTGAGCTCGTAGCCAGCCCGCTGAAACGCTGGCCACAGCTTATCGAAGAGCTGACGGTCGGGAACCAGCGGCTCGCCGTAGTACACGATCCGTTCGTCCTCGATCCGGACATCCGTGAGGCGGTACCACGTCTCGAGATCGTCGGGACGAGGCACGTCGACCTCCGAGTCAGCCATCGGTTTCGCTACGCGGGCGACACTGATAAACACCCGTCGTCGTTCCCGGTCGGCTGGCAGTGGGTTCGGCGTTGGTACTCGTGGGTTCGGTCTCGAAAGGAGTGTGGTGTTCGTGCCGACGGTTGCGTCTCTGTCAGGCGGATTCTGTCGGTTCGACACGCCACGTCGTCGCACCGGTGTAGGACCACGGCTCGATCGAGAGATCGGTCGCCGACTCCTGGAGCCGGACGATCAGCGCACCGATCTCTTTGGGCGACAGCTCCACGTCCTCGGCAATGAACTTGCTTTTGAAGTAGCGGTCCCCGGCTGCGGCACGCTCACGAAGGTACTGCAGGAGGTACTCTGCCTTCGGATTCCCGTCGACTGGCGGTTCGTGGGCGGTCTCGGCGGAGGGTGTGGTTGCGCTCATGATCCTCATCCCCTGCTTGTTCAGCCGATCCGTTATATAAGCCAGATTGTTGACTGAAATTCGGCTTGCTTCATCGCTTGAACGGTCGTGAAGTATCCTAAACCGATATCTGTCTAACTCTTCTAAATTCCTTTAGAAACTTCATACGACGATCCGGACATACGTTTCGAAGTAGTGGGGCCTGTTCAAAATGGGTCCTTTTCAACCACAGGCGGACGGCTCGCCGGACGAAACGAGCAGTGATCACCGTCGACCGGGCGATGGTGTCGGCGGCGCGCAGCCTCACTCGGTTTCGTGGAGCCAGAACTCCTCGTCGGTCGTCGTCTCCTTTTTGAATATCGGGACCTCGTCTTTGAGCCGGTTGATCCCGTCTTCGACCGTTCGGAACGCCTCTTTGCGGTGACCCGCCAGCACGACGACGAAGACGATATCCTCGCCGTCGGTCAGCAGGCCGACCCGGTGGTGGAGCAACACCTCGAAGACGCCCTCACGGTCGGTTAGGCTCTGCCTAATCGCGTCGAGTCGTGCCTCGGCGACCCCCTCGTACTTCTCGAAGGAGAGGTGTTCGGTCCGGGCGTCGTCGGGACTGTCCTTGGCTCGCACGCGGCCGGTAAACGTCGCGATCGCGCCCGACCGGTCGGCGTCCGACGAGGCTTTCGCCCGGTCGACGAGCGTGTCGAGTGTGATGTACGGCTCCACGTCCTCGATCCGGTCGACGAGGGAGTCGATATCGAGTTCGTCGGCCGTCGGTGCGCTGTCGACGACGGTCGCCGAGGATGGCGCTTCGGTGTCGCCGATCACCACCGTCGGGAGCCGGTGATGGGCCACCCCTGCGACGAGCGCGTAGTCGTAGTCGGGTGCGAGCGAATCAAGGAGGTCGGTGACCGAGCGGTCCGTTCCGGTTCCGGTCCACCGCCCCTCGACGTCGACGTGAAACGCGCCGTTGGCAGTCGTGTCGGTCGGTTCTCGCACTGACTCGACGGTGTGGTCGACCGTTGCCACCTGTCGGTCGCGGCTGTCGGTTAGCCGCTCGGCGAGCCTCTCGACCACCGACTGGCTTCCATCGCCGATGAGACAGAGCGTTTGCATAGGTCGACGGGCGGTCTCGGCGGGCTTTAGTGTTGTAGTCTCGAGAAGCGGCCCGATGTCTGAACAAGCCGGAGTGGACGGTTGACAACCCTTAAGGCCAACTCGGAGTTAGCCGACTGCAATGAGAGTCGTCATTTCGATCGGTGGAAGCGTTCTCGCTCCGGAGCTCGATTCGAGTCGTGTCGCTGCTCACGCCGAGGCCATCGAGTCGCTGGCCGACGAAGACTGTGAGATCGGGATCGTCGTCGGCGGCGGCGGAGTCGCCCGCGATTACATCACGACTGCACGGGATCTCGGTGCCAACGAGGTCCAGCTCGACCAGCTCGGGATCGATGTCACCCGGATTAATGCCCGCCTACTTATATCGGCCCTCGGATCGAGAGCGAAACCGGCACCGGCAACCGACTACGATGCCGCGGGTGATGCGCTTCGACGCGGCGACATCTCGGTGATGGGCGGGATCACGCCCGGCCAGACGACCGACGCGGTCGCCGCGGCGTTCGCCGAGTACGTCGGGGCTGATCTGTTGGTGTATGCGACCAACACCGACGGCGTCTACGACGCCGACCCGGAGGTCGACCCCGAAGCGATCAAGTATACGACGATGTCGCCGACCGAACTCGTCGACCTCATCGTGCCGATGAGCCGGGATGCCGGAGCCTCGGCCCCGGTCGACATTTTGGCGGCCAAACTTATCGAGCGCTCGGGGATGCGAACGGTTGTCCTCGACGGCTCGGTGCCGTCGAACGTCGAATCGGCCGTGCTCGACGGGAACCACACCGGCACCGACGTGATCCCGCCGGGCAGCAACGAACCCGACATCTGGGTCGAAGCCGAATGAGCGACGACAGCGACCACTCGCCGCACACGCTCGCGGCTGACGACGAAGGCGAGTCGACGGCTCACCGGGACTTTTGGGCGGAGACGATTGCTGACGAAATCGAGGCGCGTGATCCGGATGATCCAGTCGTCGTCAAAGGCGGCGTCTCGCCGTCGGGTGTCGCCCATCTCGGCAACGTCAACGAAATCATGCGTGGCTACTTCGTCGCTGAGGTCCTCCGGAACCGCGGCCACGAGGCCCGGCAGGTCTTCACCAGCGACGACAAGGACCCGCTCCGCAAGCTCCCCCGCAAGCTGGCCGACGCCGACGGGAACATCGTCGGTTTGGGCGAGGTCGACGCGGGCGCGCTCGGTCGGAACCTCGGCAAACCCTATACGGCTATCCCCGATCCGTTCGGCGAGGCCGACTCCTATGCGGCCCACTTTGCAGCCTTGCTGGAGGCCGACGCCGACCGGCTCGGTGTCGACATCGAGATGCGCTCGAACACCGAGCTGTACGCCGACAGCACCTTCGAGCCCGTCGTCTCGCACGTCCTCGCCAACGCCGACACCGCCCGGGAGGTGCTGTCGGACTACCAAGCCAAAGTCGACGCCGAGTACGTCCCGTTCAACCCGGTCTGCGAGGAGTGCGGGAAGCTCACCGAGACCGTCACCGACATCGATCTCGACAGCGCAACCGTCGACTACGTCTGTACGGACATGGAAGTCGGCGACAACACGATCGACGGCTGTGGCCACGAGGGAACCGCCACCTTCCGCGAGGGCAAACTCCCGTGGCGCTTCGAGTGGCCCGGCCAGTGGCAGGTCCTCGGCGTCGACTTCGAGCCGTTCGGCAAGGACCACGCCGAGGGGTCGTGGCCCTCGGGCGTCGACATCGCCGAGAACGTCCTCGACATCGAGCCGCCGGTCCCGATGGTCTACGAGTGGTTCACGCTCAACGGTGAGGCGCTGTCCTCGTCGGCCGGTAACATCGTTACCGTCACCGAACTACTGGACCTGCTCGAACCCGAGGTCGTCCGTTACTTCTTCGCGCTCGATCCGAAGAAGGCGCGGGATCTCGACCTCTCGCGGCTCGACCAGTTAGTCGACGACTACGACCGGTTTGAGGGTGCCTACTACGGGGAAGTCGGCGACGAGTCGGTGACAGAGTTCGCCGAAGCGGCCTACCCGTACGTAGTCGAGGCGGTCGCCGACCAGCCGCCGATCCGACTCCCATACACGTTCGCGGCCGTCCTCGGGATGGTCGACGACCGGGACCTCCGGATCAAGCTCGCCACCGACGAGGGCCACATTCCAGCGGACGCAGACGCGTCGACCATCGAGGCCGCCCTCGCCCGTGTCGAGAAGGCCCGCAACTGGGCCGAGCGGATGGACAACGCCTACAACTACCGGCTCCAGACCGACCTGCCAGCCGTCGACTTCGACGAGGACGTGGCAGCAGCCCTCGATTCCTTGGCCGAGGTCGTCGCAGCGGGGCACTCCGGCGAGGAGATCCAGTCGGCAATCTACGACACGGCTCGGGAGTACGACATCGAGATCGGCGACCTCTTCGAGGCTGGCTACCGGCTGTTCTTCGACGAGACCCAAGGCCCACGTCTGGGTGAATTCCTCGGCGAGCTCGAAACCGAGTTCGTCGTCGGGCGGCTCCGACGCGAACGCTGAGTTGGCGGGTCGCTTTTATTTATTGCAGCGGAAGGAAACACATGAGCGAGGACCGACCACTGACCGAGTTTTCTGCAAGCGACGAGGTCGACGCCGAGACGACCGACAGCGCCGAGCCGCCCGGTGTCGAGCCAGCATCCGTCACCTACCGGTGGCAGCCGGATGGATCGGTCTGTGCGCAGTGTGGTGCGACAACGGAGACACAGTGGCTCGACGAGGGGCAGTTCGTCTGTCCCGACTGCAAGCAGTGGGAGTAGGAGTCGACTACTGGGCGTAGGCGTCGACTACTTATCAACGAAACCGCGTCGACCCACGCTCGAAGCCAGCCGCCAGCGTCGACTCGTCGAGCGAACAGACTGTGGGTCGACCGTGCGGGCAGGCGAAGGGCTGTTCGCACTCGCCCAACCGATCCAACAACTGTTCGGCCTCGCTCGTCGTGAGCCGATCTCCGGCCTTGAGCGATGGGTGACAGGCCAGATCCGCCAGCAGCGCGTCCTGCCGGTCGTCGGGTCGCTGGTCAGCGGCGAGCCGATCCAGCGTCTCGACGAGCAGTTCGGTGTCAGCGACACGGCCGAGGGGGGCCGGAAGTCCCGACACGCGGAGGGTCCCACCGCCGAAGGGTGCGACCTCGAAGCCGAGGTCGGCGAGAAGCTCGGCGTGGCTCTCGGCGGCCGCCGCGGCCGCCGGACCGACCGATACCGTCTCCGGCGGCTCCAGCGGGGCGGTCGGCACCCCTTCGTCGCCGACCGTCGATCGGAGTCGCTCGTAGTTCACCCGCTCGTGAGCGGCGTGTTGGTCGACCACCAGTAGCTCGTCGCCATCCTCACAGAGCAGATAGAGGTCCCGAAACGGCCCGATAACGCGAACCTCGCCGAAGGGGTCCGAGCGGTCGACGGCCGCCAACTCGGTTTCGAGATCGGTCGCAGCCTCGGCGGTTCGCCGGGCGTCGGCGGTCGTCAGTGCCTCCGAAACCGCCCGCTCGACGGCGGCTTCGATCCCTTCGCGGACGGTGAGCCCGACCTCCTTCTTGGCGGGGTGGACGTTCGGGTCGACCGTCCCGGCCGGTGGCTCGACGTCGATCGCGGCGATCGGATACCGGTTGCCAGCGACCAGCGAGTCGTAGCCATTGATTATTGCACGGCGGAGTCCGGAATCCGTGATCGGTCGACCGCCGATCGAGCAGCGGACGTGCTCCCGCGTCGACCGAGTAACCGATGGATAACAGCAGATCCCGCGAACCGAGATGTCGCCCTCACCAGTCTCGCGGTGGATCGTCGTCTCGTGGTGGATTGTCGTCGACCGGCTTGCCGTCTTGGCATCGTAGACGCCGAGCAGGGCGTCCTGAAAGCTGCTCCCGCTCGCCGAGAACGTCTCGGTGCCGTTGTGGGCCAGCGAAAACCGGACACCGGGACGAGCCAGCGCGTACCGGGCCACCAGCTCGCTGATTCGGCCGAACTCGGCGGCCTGCCCGGCCAGCGACTCCCGGCGGGCTGGACGGTCGGCGAACAGCTCGGTGACGGTGACAGTCGTCCCCTGTGCGCGCCCGGCGTTCGTGACCGTCACCTCGCCGTCGACGACGAGCTTCGTCCCAACGGCATCACCGTCGTTGGTCACGAGTTCCAGTCTCGCGCAGTCGGCAATCGCCGCCAGCGCCTCGCCCCGAAACCCGAGCGTCGAGACCTCTGTCAGGTCCCCCGCCGTCTCGGCCGGGAGTTTGCTCGTCGCGTGGCGTTCGATGGCGCGTTCGGCGTCGGCCCGGGAGAGTCCACAGCCGTCGTCGGCGACCCGAATCCGGTCGGTGCCGTCGCCCTCCACTGTGACCTCGATGCGCTCGGCTCCCGCGTCCAGCGCGTTGTCCAGCAGTTCGGCGACGACGCGAGCCGGACGAGTGATCACCTCGCCAGCAGCGATCTGGGCGACCGTCGCCGCGTCGAGCCGGTGGATCGTCGGCGTAGCCATTCGTTGTCGACCGGAGTCTCCCGACTCGTTTAGCCCCTTCGGGGCCGTCGGCGACGGCCGGTAGTAGGCAGTGACTAACTATCCGCGAAGCTCCGATCGCAGTTCGTCCAGCGTGTTGAGCGCTTCCAGTGGCGTCATGCTCGCCACGTCGAGTGCCCGGAGCGCGACGGCGACCCGAACCATCGACTCCTCGTCGAGCGGCTCGTCGACCGCGGGATCCGGTGTGCCGTCGAAAAATTCCTCTTCGGGATACGACGACCGGTCGTCGGAGTCTCTGGTGTCCGGTTCCTGTTCCTCCCCGGGGTACGAAGCGCGGTCGTCGTCGACCGCGCTGGCCTGCTCGCTCGGCGTGTCGGTCGGGGTCGACGAATCCTCGGTCGTCTCCGTCTCGGTGTTCGACTTCGTTGGCGGCTGGCTGGTGTTGGATGCCGCGTTCGATGTCGTCTCCGTCGGGTTGCCACCGGAGTCAGCCACGGGTGGGGCCGACTCGACGACCGACCGTGCGCGGTCGACGACTGTCTCGGGGACGCCAGCCATCCGGGCGACCTCGATCCCGTAGGAGGCCGACGATGCACCGGGGGCGACCCGGTGGAGGAACGTGACCTCGTCGCCCTCGCGGGTGGCCGCGAAGTGGAGATTGACGATCCCCTCGCGCTCGTCGGCCAGTGCGGTGAGACCGTGGTAGTGGGTCGCAAACAGTGTCATCGCCCCCAGTTCGTCGTGGATGAACTCGGTGGTCGCTTGGGCGATCGCCAGCCCGTCGGCGGTGCTGGTGCCGCGGCCGACCTCGTCGAGGAGCACCAGCGAGTCGTCGGTCGCGTCGTGGAGGATCTCGGTGAGTTCGCTCATCTCCCGCATGAACGTCGATTGGCCCCCGGCGATGTCGTCGCTCGCGCCGACACGCGTGAAAATCCGGTCGAGCACTGGGAGCCGGGCAGCTTCGGCGGGGACGAAACTCCCGATCTGAGCCAACAGACAGCTGAGGGCGACCTGTCGCATGTACGTCGACTTCCCGCTCATGTTGGGTCCGGTGATGATCGCTACCTCACCCGCCAAGAGGTCCGCATCGTTCGGGACGAAGGAGTCCTGTGTGGTTTCGACGACCGGGTGTCGACCGCCCTCGATGGCGATACCGTTGTCGGCCGCCTCGGCGTGGAACTCGGGTCGGATGTAGTCGCCCTCGCTGGCGACCGTCGACAGCGAACAGACCGCGTCGAGTTCGGCGATCGCGGTCGCCAGCGACTGGATCCGCTCGGTTTCGGCGGCGACCGCCGTACGGACCTCGCAGAACAGCTCGTATTCGAGGCTGTCGGCGCGCTCTGCGGCCCCGAAGATCTCGTTTTCGCGCTCTTTGAGTTCGGGGGTGTAGAACCGTTCGGCGTTTTTGAGGGTCTGGCGGCGCGTATAGTCGTCCGGTACCGCATCGAGGTTCGGATTGGTGACCTCGATATAGTAGCCGTGGACCTGGTTGTGGCCGACCGACAGCGAGTCGATCCCCGTCCGCTCGCGTTCGGCGGCCTCCAGTTCGGCGACCCACTGTCGACCCTCCCGTTCGGTCGTGCGCAGGTCGTCGAGATCGTCGTCGAAACTCGGCTTGACGAGGCCGCCCTCGGTGAGTTCGGTCGGCGGCTCGTCGACGATCGCACTGTCGATCAGTTCGGCGACTCCTTCGAGGGGGTCGAGCCGCTCGCGGTAGGGGTCGAGCGCGTCGATCCCCGCGAGTTTCTCGACGAGTTCGGGGACGACAGACAGGGTCGACTGCAGCGATCGGAGGTCCCGTGCGTTGGCCCGCCCGCGAGAGACGCGGCCGACGAGTCGTTCGAGATCGTAGGCAGTGGCTAACTGGTCCTGCAGTTCGGTTCGAACCACCGACGCGTCGGCTAACGCTTCGACCGCATCGAGTCGACCTTCGATCGCTTCACGGTCGACCAGCGGTCGGCGGAGCCACCGGGTGAGACACCGCCGTCCGAGCGCGGAGGCGCTCTCGTCTATGACATCGAACAGCGTGTCGCCAGCGCCCAGCCCGCGGTTCTCGAACAGTTCGAGACTTCGGAGGGCGGCAGCATCGAGCCGGAGGTGGTTCTGCTGGTCGTAGCGGCGGATCCGGGAGACGTAGTCGAGTGGGCCGTCGTCGCCCTGGGTGTACTCGGCGTAGGCCAACACCGCCCCGCAGGCCCGGCGTTCGGCGTCGGTCGACAGTCGGCGGTCGGGATCGACGTAGGCCGACAGGCAGTCGACCGCGGCCTCACGGTCGAACAGCGCGGCGTCGATTTCGGTTTCCATCCAGCCAGCTTCGGCGTCCGCAGGGCTGACCGTCGGCGTCTCGGGGGCGACCAGTAGTTCCGAGGGCGCAACCCGGTCGAGTTCTTCGGCGACGTCCGCGGCCTCGGGGACGCTCGTGACGAAACACTCGCCGGTCGAAACGTCGACGGCGGCGATCCCGAACACTCCCTGTTGCCCCTCGACGACGCTGGCGACGTAGTTCGTCGTCCCCGCGGCGAGCAGTTCCTCCTCGACGACGGTACCCGGGGTGATGACGCGGGTGACCGCACGGTCGACGAGCCCGGTGGCCTCGGCTGCGTCCTCGACCTGATCGGCGATGGCAACCCGGTAGTCGGCGGCTACCAGTCGCTCCAGGTAGGAACTGGCGTTGTCGATCGGGATTCCGGCCATCGGATAGGTGCCCGTCGAGTCCTCCCGCTGTGTCAGTGTGACCTCACAGACCCGGGCGACCCCCTTGGCGGCCTCGCAGAACGCCTCGTAGAAATCGCCGACCTGAAACAGCACCAGGGCATCCGTGTGGGCCCCACACAGCTCCAGGTACTGACTCAACATCGGAGTCAGCTCGTCTTCCTTCTCGGCCATCGTCGACGGTGGCCCGGTCACAGTTGTCATTGGCGATACCGAGGACTCGACCGACATAAACGCCTCGCTAATATCAGGAAAGAGAGATATACTTTCGTTCGGATAGACGCTCTCGGGAACAGGGGTGAGAACAGGATGGCTACTGCTGACAGTCAGTTGAGCGGGACGGTTCGTAGCCTGTGACTACCACGAGTAGTGACTGCTGATCGGCATCGTGTGGTCAGTTCCCCCGAGAGGTCCCGACACTGTTTAATATGCCCGTCTTGTACGGTCGGACGTAATGTCGGAAGTCTGCTCGACGTGTGGATTGCCTGATGAACTCTGCGTCTGCGAGGACGTCGCCAAAGAGTCTCAACAGATCAACATCCGCA
>Ga0207753_1000861_pt1 | contig 10999 bp, 8 predicted proteins | sample PonA233FremontCA_2_FD_187273 | JGI IMG/M metagenome (GOLD analysis project Ga0207753, IMG submission 187273) | Salt pond sediment microbial community from Fremont, CA, USA - Pond A23 Sediment 3 (SPAdes) | ecosystem: Environmental > Aquatic > Non-marine Saline and Alkaline > Saline | place: USA...
TCGAGACCGACGACGACCACCTCGTGGTCGGTACGGCCGGCCACGTCGACCACGGGAAGTCGACGCTCGTCGGCACCCTCGTGACCGGGCGAGCAGACGACGGCCAAGGCGGGACGCGTGGCTTCCTCGACGTCCAGCCCCACGAGGTCGAGCGCGGGCTCTCCGCCGACCTGTCGTACGCCGTCTACGGGTTCGACGACGGCGGCGGCGAACCCGTCCGGATGGACAACCCGCACCGCAAGTCCGATCGGGCGCGGATCGTCGAGGAGGCCGACCGACTGGTCTCGTTCGTCGACACGGTCGGCCACGAGCCGTGGCTCCGGACGACGATCCGCGGGCTCGTCGGCCAGAAGCTCGACTACGGACTCTTAGTCGTCGCCGCCGACGACGGGCCGACGAAGACGACCCGCGAGCACCTCGGCATCCTGCTGGCGACCGAGCTGCCGACGATCGTCGCGATCACGAAGGCGGACGCCGTGAGCGGCGAGCGGCTCGCCGAGGTCGAGCGCGAGGCCGAGTCGATGCTCCGCGACGCCGGGCAGACGCCGCTGCTCGTCGACCGCCACGGGATCGACGCGGCGGTCGCGGAGGTCGGCGACGGCGTCGTCCCGCTCCTCCGGACCAGCGCGGTGACGAAGGACGGGATCGGGACGCTCGACCGGCTGTTCGAGACGCTCCCGAAGCGGGCGACCCCGGAGCGCGCGGAGTTCCGGATGTACGTCGACCGGAGCTACAAGGTGACCGGCGTGGGCGCGGTCGCGTCCGGTACGGTCAACTCGGGCACCGTCGAGGCCGGCGACGAGCTCCTCCTCGGCCCGATGGCCGACGGCTCCTTCCGCGAGGTGGAGGCGCGCTCGATCGAGATGCACTACCACCGGGTCGACAAGGCGACCGCCGGCCGGATCGTCGGCATCGCGCTGAAAGGGGTCGACGAGGAGGAGATCGAGCGCGGGATGGCCTTGGTGCCGCGCGAGAGCGACCCCGACCCCGTCCGCGAGTTCGAGGCCGAGGTGATGGTGCTGAACCATCCGACGCGGATCCAAGAGGGGTACGAGCCGGTCGTCCACGTGGAGACCGTCTCCGAGGCGGCCGTCTTCGCGCCGGAGGGCGGGCGGCTCCTCCCCGGCGACACCGGGCAGACGACGGTCCGGTTCAAGTTCCGACCGTACCTCGTCGAGGAGGGCCAGCGGTTCGTCTTCCGGGAGGGGTCGAGCAAAGGCGTCGGGACCATCCGCGAAGTAGAGCCGCGCGGCCGAGACTGAACGCGGCCGGTAGCGGCGCGGACGACGTTTCTTGACACGCCGCCTGTAGCGGCGCGGACGACCTTCCTTGGCACATCGTCCGGTAGCGATGCCGATGCGCGGATCGATCAGAGCAACAAATATGTAATTAAAATTTGTGCAAATTTCACAGGGAGCGAACAGATATGAAGGAATAGACAATTCTCACCGACCGCGGTTCACTACTAAAACCTATCTCGGATAGATCCGACCAAGCGTCTGACTGATACATAAAATACGGCGATTCCACAGCAAACAGGTGGTAAGGTTTATTGCAGTTACATCGGATCGTGGGTACATGGCGCGTAAACCCAACACAGAACTAGGCATTACTCGTCGGCAGGCGCTGGCGAGCGGGATGGCCGTATCCTCCTCGATGTTCCTCGCCGGGTGTGCCGGCGACGGAGACGGTGGCGACGGCTCCGACGGAAGCAACGGCTCCGACGGCAGCGACGGCTCCGACGGCGACGACGGGAGCGATCTCCCGAACCAGGAGCTGTACTTCGCGCAGGTGAAAGGGCCGCTCGACATGGACCCCGTCATCATCAACGACGTCCCGTCCGCGCAGATAGCGGGCCGGATATTCGACGGGATCTACGAGTACGACGAAGGCGTCGGACTCGTGCCGGGGATCGCCTCGGACATGCCGACGGTCGAGCGCGAGGGGACGCGGTACATCGTGCCGGTCCGCGACGACGCCATGTTCCAGAACGGCGATCCGGTGACGGCGGAGGACGTGATGCACACGGTCCTCGCGCCCGCCGAGGAGGAGACGGAGAACGCCTCCGAAGTGAACATGGTCGACACGGCGGAAGTGATCGACGAGACGACGGTCCAGTTCGACTTGGCGTACCCCTACGGAGCGTTCGAGACCGCGCTGGTCAGGAACGTCGTCAACCGCGAAGTCCGAACGAGCGACCGGGAGGCGTACAACACCGACCCGGTCGGGTCCGGACCGTTCCAGCTCGCCGAGTGGGAGCCGGAGAGCTCCGCGACCCTCGAGCGCTGGGACGACTACTGGGGCGACTCGGACGGGCTGCCGAACCTCGCGACCGTCGAGTTCGACCCGATCGAAGAGCAGACCACGCGGGTGACGGAGCTCGAAACGGGCAACGTCGACATCATCGAGACGATCCCGCCGCAGCTGTACGAGACGGTACGGAACAACGAGAACGCCTCGATCAGCGAGACGCCCGGCATCGGCTACTTCTACCTCGCGTTCAACTGCGCCGAGGGCCCGACGGCCGACCCGCTCGTCCGCGAGGCGGTCGACTACTGCGTCTCGATGGACCAGGCGGTCGAGAACTTCGTCGAGCCGGCCGGCGTGCGGCAGGTAAGTCCGTACCCGAAGACGATGGCCGATGAGTGGGAGTTCCCGCTCGACGAGTGGGGCGACATCTCGCACGACCAGGACCTCGACGAGGCGCAGGCGCTGTTCGAGGAGGCCGGCGTGGACATGGACTACAACTGGCGCATCATCGTCCCGCCGGACGACAAGCGCGAACAGATCGGCATCTCGATCGGTGACGGTCTCCAGAACGCCGGGTTCAACAACGTCGAAGTCCAGCGCCTGGACTGGGGGACGTTCCTCGACGCGTACGTCACCGGCGATTCGGAGCAGTACAACATGTACACGCTCGGTTGGTCCGGCTCGCCCGACCCGGACGCATTCGTGTACCAGCTGCTGAGCCAAGAGGTGGAGGGGTCGACCAACGGGACGTTCCACGGGTACGACGAGGCCTCCGAGATGCTGACGCAGGCCCGCGAGAGTGCGGACTACGAGGAGCGCCGCCAGCTCTACATCGACGCGACGACGGAGCTGCTCGAGGGGCGCGTCCACCTCCCGGCGTACAACCTCAAGAACTCCTACGGCATCCACGACCGGGTGTCGGACTTCAGCTCGCACGCCATCTCCAGCGAGATCCAGCTGTTCACCGAGCACAACAGCGTCTCGGTCGAGTAACGGTTCGGACCACGAACCGTTTCGTCCGTACCGATTCGAAGCCGGAACGCCGTCAGTCTGACTCCGGTTCGAACGCATCGAGGAGCAGCGACGTGACGAAAGCAATAAAAATCGGGCAGATTAAATAATCGTCCAAAAACATCGACGATAGTAACAAAACAAATGGGCCTCTTACGGTACACACTTTGGCGGCTCGCACAGGCGATCCCGGTACTGATCGGAATCATCACGATCACGTTCTTCCTCGCGAACCAGATCCCGGGAGACCCGGTCGAGATCATGCTGGGACCAAGTCCGGCACAGGAACAGGTCGAGGCGATCCGGGCGCGGTACGGGCTAGATCGCCCGGCGTACGAGCGGTTCCTGAACTACCTCTCCGGCGTGGCGACCGGGGACCTCGGGCAAAGCATCTACTACGACCGGCCGGTCCTCGAGATGATCCTACTCCGACTTCCGGTGACGCTGTACCTCACGGTGTCGGCGTTCGTATTCGCGATCGCGACGGCGATTCCGCTCGGTGTCATCTCCGCGAAGCGGCGCAACAAGCCGGCCGACCACGTCTCGCGGATCGTTTCGCTCGTCGGCGTCTCGACGCCGTCGTTCTGGATCGGGCTCATGCTCATCATCGTCTTCGCGTTCTACTTGGGGTGGTTCCCGGCTCGCGGACTGCCGCTGCCGTGGGAGGCCCCCGGCGATATCCGCGGGGCGGAGACCCAGTTCGAGGTGCTCCGGACGTCGCTCCACCACCTCGCGATGCCGATGATCGCGCTCGGGACGCTGCAGATGGCGCAGATCACGCGCATCGAACGGTCGTCGATGGTCGAGTCGCTGCAAGGTGAGTACGTCAAACTCGCCCGGGCGTACGGGGTGCCGGAGTCGACGATCGTCCGGAAACACGCGTTCCAAGTCGCGCAGTTGCCCGTGATAACGATCATCGGCCTCGGTCTGTCGACGGCGCTCGGCGGCGCGGTGCTGACCGAGACGGTCTTCGAGATTCAGGGCATGGGCCGACTGATCATTACGGCGATCAACAACCAGGATTACGAGCTGATCATGGGAACGACGTTCATGTTCGGCGTCGCGTTCGTCGTCGGCGTCATCATCACCGACGTCGCGTACGCCTACATCGACCCGCGAGTCGCCTACGGTGACGAATAATGGCCACAGGAACTGAACCACAGACGGGCGCAAGCCCGACGAAAGACGACGAGAGCGGTGCCGGCGAGGTCGAGGCCCGCGTCGGCCTCCGATACACCCTGCGGCAGGTGAAACGCGACACGACGGCCCGGATCGGGATCTACACCGTCGGGTTCGTCACGCTCGTGGCGGTGCTCGCCTCGCTCGACTACTACGTCTTCGACTACGGCATCGCGGAGGCGATCTGGTACAGCCCGGTACAGGACCCCGAACAGGTCCGGCGGCTCCTCCCGCCCGTGGGGATGGAAAACCAGTACGGGCAGGGAACGCTCGAACACCCGATGGGAACCGACCACCGCGGTCGCGACATCTTGGGCCGGCTGTTCTACGGCACGCGGATCGCCATCACCGTCGGGTTCATGGCCACCGTCATCGGGCTCGTCGGCGGAACGCTGATCGGCGCGGTGTCGGGCTACTACGGCGGCTGGATCGACGACGTGCTCCAGCGCGTCACGGAGACCATCTACGCGATCCCGTTCCTCGTGTTAGTCATCGCGTTCATGACCGCGTTCGGGCGGGATCTCAGCTTCGCGATGATCGGCGTGGGGATCACGTCGGTCCCGGTGTTCAACCGGCTGATCCGCTCCCGTGTCGTCTCGGTGCGCGAGGAGGACTACATCGAGGCCGCCCGCGCGGCCGGCGTGAAAGACCGGAACATCATCCTCCGGCACGTCATCCCGAACAGCTTCGCACCGGTGCTCGTGCAGGCGACGCTCCAGATCGGCGTGAGCATCCTCATCGTCGCCGGGCTCTCGTTCCTCGGATTCGGCGCGCAGCCGCCGACCCCGTCGTGGGGACAGATGCTCTCGGCGTCTCGGAACTACATGCTCCCGGCCCCGACGTTCAGTCTCTTCCCCGGAATCGCGATTCTGATCACCGTCATCGGGTTCAACATTCTCGGCGACGGGTTGCAGGACGCGCTCGATCCCCGCATCAACAACTAACATGAGCGAACCACTACTCAGCGTCGAGAATCTCAAGACTCAGTTCTTCACCGAAGACGGAACCGTCCGGGCGGTCGACGGCATCTCCTTCGACGTCTACGAGGGGGAGATCGTCGGGCTCGTGGGCGAGTCCGGCGCCGGAAAGTCGGTCGCCACGTCGAGCCTGCTCCGCCTCGTGGACAGCCCCGGCGAGATCGTCGGCGGCGAGATCACATTTAAAGGCGAAACGATATTCGGTCTCGAGGAGGGGGCCGGCGGCGAACCTCAACCCCGCGACGACATGCTCTCCGAGGAGGAGATGCGCAAGCGGATCCGAGGTCGGGAGATCGCGATCATCTTCCAAGACCCGATGGAGTCGCTGAACCCGGTGTTCACCGTCGGCGGACAGCTCCGCGAGTTCATCGAAATCAACCGCGACCTCTCCGAGGAGGCCGCCAAAGAGGAGGCGATCGACATGCTGCGCGAGGTGGGTATCCCCGCGCCGGAGTCGCGGTACGACGAGTACCCACATCAGTTCTCGGGCGGGATGCGGCAGCGCGTCCTGATCGCGATGGCGCTCGCGTGTCAGCCCGACCTCATCATCGCCGACGAGCCGACGACGGCGCTCGACGTCACCGTCGAGGGACAGATCCTCGAGATGGTGCGTGACCTACAGGAGAAGTACGACACGTCGTTCATCTGGGTGACACACGACATGAGCGTCGTCGCCGAGATCTGCGACCGCGTGAACGTCATGTACCTCGGCGAGATCATCGAGCACGCCGAGGTCGACGACCTGTTCTACGAGACGAAACACCCGTACACGCAGGCGCTGTTGGATTCGATGCCGCGACCGGACCGGACCGTCCACGAGTTGGACCCCATCAAGGGGGTGATGCCGGAGGCGATCGATCCGCCCTCGGGCTGTCGGTTCCACTCGCGCTGTCCCGACGCGCGGGAGGTCTGCCGCGAGGTCCACCCCGAGCCGCGTGACCTCTCCGACGAGGGCGAGGAGACGCACAGCGCGGCGTGCGTGAAATACGACGCGTTCGAGGTCGGGTACGAGGAGAGCCGGCCGATCGAGACGGAGGCGACCGGCGGCTTCTCCGCCGGGCTGACCGAGACGGAGGACGGCGAATGAGCTCGCCGGCCGGCCGTCGCGACCGATCGGAGGCGCTGTTGGAGGTCCGGAACCTGTGCAAGTACTTCGACAACGACGGGGGGCTGTTCGGCGGACTGACCGTGGACCGGGAGTTCCCGTTCGTCTCGCGCGATCCGTCGAACGTCCGGGCGGTCGAGGGCGTGAGCTTCGACATCAAGAAGGGCGAGACGCTCGGGCTCGTCGGCGAGTCAGGGTGCGGGAAGTCGACGCTCGCCCGGACGGTGCTTCGGTTACTGGAGCCGACGTCGGGCAGCGTCTACTTCAAAGGCGAGGACCTCGCGACGATCTCCGGCGAGCCGCTGCGGCGGAAGCGGCAGGACATGCAGATGATCTTCCAAGACCCGCAGTCCTCGCTGGACCCCCGGATGAAGGTCGGCCCCATCGTCGAAGAGCCGATGCAGGCGCACGGGATGCTCGACGAGGAGGGTCGCGAGGCCCGCGCGAAGGAGCTGTTGGAGAAGGTGGGGCTCGACCCGCAACACTACAACCGCTACCCGCACGCCTTCTCCGGCGGCCAGCGACAGCGCGTGAACCTCGCGCGGGCGCTGTCGGTGAATCCCGACTTCATCGTCTGTGACGAGCCCGTCTCGGCGCTGGACGTCTCGATTCAGGCGCAGGTGCTCAACACGATGCAGGAGCTGCAAGACGAGTTCGACCTCACGTACCTGTTCATCGCACACGACCTCAGTGTCATCCGGCACATCTCCGACCGCGTCGCCGTCATGTACCTCGGGCAGATGGTGGAGCTCGCCGACAAAGAGGAGCTGTTCGAGAACCCACAGCACCCGTACACGCGGGCGCTGCTCGACGCGATTCCGGTGCCAGACCCGCGGAGCGGCGGTCGGACGAACCTGCTGACCGGCGACGTGCCGTCGCCGATAGATCCCCCCTCCGGCTGTCGGTTCAGAACGCGTTGTCCCGTGTTGATTCAGCCGGATGAGTTCGACATGTCCGAGCCCGAGTGGTCGGCCGTCGTCGAGTTCCAGCGGGCGGTGAAACGGCGGGAGTTCGAGACGACGGACCGCCGAGAGATCGAACAGCGGTACTTCGACACCGTTCCGGCCGGTGACGCCGGCACGCTGGTCGAGGACGCGTTGAGTCACATCGCGGACGGAGAGTGGGACGAAGCCGAAGACCTGCTCACGACATCGTTCGCCGACGCCAGCGTCTGTGCGACCGAGAATCCGGCGTACGAAGTCGCGCCCGAGCACGGTGACGGCCGCCACTACGCCGCGTGTCATCGGGTCCGCGAGGCGGCGGTCGCGACGGGCGCGGCCGCCGACCTCGACGCGCCAGGCGGGGAGGCCGTCGGAGAGCTAGGGGCGGACGACTGAAGCGAGCGGCACGGGCGGGCGAGCGATAAACAGATGGAGGGGGCGAGCAGAGCGAGTAGATGACCGTCAGCGGATCCGGATCCGGGCCGCGTCCTCGTGGTGTTCCCGTCGGTCGGCGACGCAGAGGAACGCGGAGACGGTGTGGTCGCCGCCCTCGGCGGGTACCGACTGATCGAGGCCGTCGGCGTTCTCGCGGCGGAAGTGTCCGTTCCACGTCGCGGTCGCGGTCTTCGTCTCGCCCGCGCGGAACGAGACGGTCGCGGGCTCCTCGCGGACGTACCGTCGCTCGTCGGTACCCTCGAGAACGCCGTCGACCGCCCATCCCCACGGGCGCCGGGTCGGGGTGGCGACTTCGACGGGGACCGGAAGCCGGTTCGTGAACCGAACGGTTATCTCGACGGGGTCGCCCGCGTCGTACGCGACGCGGTCGGTGCCGACGTCGACGGTGACCGCGCGGCGCGCGAGCCAGCGTGGGACGAACCGCGAGACCGCCGCCGAGAGGTAGTTCGTGGTGTCGTCGAAGCCGGTTCTGTCGTCGGAGTCGCCGTGTCGTCGGTGAACCATCGTTGTGTTGGTAACCGATCACGCGCCGTCGACGGAGACGAGCTCCATCAGCGGGTAGCCGTCGCGCATCGTCATCTGTGTGCGGGCCGTCACGCCCTCGTGTTCGATCCGCATCTCGACGTCCATCAGCGAGCCGGTGAGCTCCGTGTAGCCGTTCTCGTGGTCGATCGCGTCGGCGACGCGGTCGTCGTGGATGTCGACGGTCACCGACTCGCAGAACGGCTGGTTCTCGATCGACTCGGCCATCGCGGTCTCCAGGCTCCGCGTGCTCGACGGGCTGACCGGCGTCCCGGCGAACTGGTGGTACAGCGAGCCGAACTTGATCCCGGCCTCGAAACACGCCTGCTGGGCGTCGGTTGCCATGTCCGCACTGCGGCGGGAGCGGCCTAAGAGGCTTCGGAGGGCGGCGGCGCTACTCGGTGGCTCGGGGAGAGCGGCCGAGGAGCGATTCCACGGGGAGCGGCTCGATGCCCGTCTCGTCGAGGTAGCGCTCCAGCCGCGGGACCCGGTCGGCGAAGTCCTCGGGGTCGTGCGAGTCGGTCCCGACGACGAACCGGACGCCGCGGTCGCGGAACGCCTCCGCGAACGGGTCTGTGGGGTGGAACAGGTCGAACTCTCCGCGGTCGCCGGCCCGGCCGGCGTTGATCTCGGGGACGGTCGGGGAGTCGGCGCAGGCGGCCGCGACCCGGTCTCGATGGGCGGCAGTCGTGAGCCCGCGGAGCGCGGGGTGGTTCTCCACGAGGTCGACGTGCGCGAGCACGTCGAACAGCTCCGACTCGACGAGCGAGACGACGGCGTCGTAGTAGTCGTTGACGAACGCCCGGCGGTCGGCGTCGCTCGCGTCCGCGAACGACTCGAACGGGAACACCTGCTTCCCGGCGACGTAGTGGACGCTGCCGACCGCGTAGTCGAAGTCGGCCTCGGCGAGGAACTCGCCGATCGCGGGCTCTAACCCGGGCTCGTAGTCCATCTCGACCGCGTCGTAGAGGGTCAGATCGGTCCGGTCGGCGGCGAGCGCGAGCGCCTCCCGTCGACGCGCGTAGGTGCGGTCGAAGTTGCGGTTCCACAGCAGCCGCTCGTCGCGCCACGCCTCGCTCAGGCTGCAGTGGTCCGTGAACCCGACCGCGTCGAGCCCCGCGGCCTCGGCGGCGTCGACCATGAGCGGGATCCCGGACCCGTCGGAGTAGGACGTGTGCGCGTGGACGTCGACGGTCACACCTGAACGAGGGGGCGAAGCGGCCTAAGCCCGTCGCGGCCGGGGCTGCGGGACGGCGGCTCGCGGTGTCCCCGGCCCGCCCGAACCGAAGCCGTTTGGTTCAAGGGACGGGATCGGTCCGTATGAACGCGCTTCGCGTGACGGGCGGCCGCGTCCTCCGCCCGGACGGCACGGTGACCGTGGCCGACGTGACGATCGACCGCGACGCGGGGCGGATCCTCGCGGTGGGCGGGGAGACTGCGGACGGCGCGGGAGAGGCCCCCGCGACCCCCGACGAGACCCTCGACGCCGAGGGAGGGCTCGTGATCCCCGGGCTCGTCAACGCGCACACCCACGCCGCGATGACGCTGCTCCGCGGGTACGCCGACGACAAGCCGCTGGACGCGTGGCTCCGGGAGGACATCTGGCCGGCGGAGGCCGAGCTGACCGACGACGACATCGCGGCCGGCGCCGCGCTCGGCGCGCTGGAGATGATCCGCTCGGGGACGACCGCGTTCGCGGACATGTACTTCGCGATGGACCGGGTCGCCGAGGTCGTCGACCGCGCCGGCCTGCGCGCGCGGCTCGGGCACGGCGTCGTGACGGTCGGAAAGGACGAGGCCGACGCCCGCGCCGACATCGAGGAGAGCCTCGCGATCGCTCGCGAGCTCGACGGGGTCGCCGACGGGCGGATCCGGACCGCCTTCATGCCGCACTCGCTGACGACGGTCGAAGAGGATCTGCTTCGGGAGGGGGTCGCGGCGGCGCGCGAGGCCGGCGTCCCGGTCCACCTCCACGCGAACGAGACGGTCGACGAGGTCGACCCGATCGTCGACGAGCGCGGGGAGCGCCCGATCGCGTACGCGGCCGACCTCGACGCGCTCGGCCCGGACGACTTCTTCGCGCACGGCGTCCACCTCGACGACGCCGAGATCGACCGGCTCGCCGACGCGGGCACCGCGGTCGTCCACTGCCCCGCCTCGAACATGAAGCTCGCCAGCGGGATGGCCCCCGTCCAGCGGCTCCGCGAGGCGGGCGTCACGGTCGCGCTCGGCACCGACGGCGCGGCCTCGAACAACGATCTAGACGTCTTCGACGAGATGCGCGACGCCGCCATGCTCGGGAAGCTCGCCGCGGACGACGCCGCGGCGGTCCCGGCCGAGGCCGTCGTGGAGATGGCGACCGCGGCGGGCGCCGACGCGCTCGGCCTCCCCGGCGGGCGGATCGAGCCGGGCGCGGCCGCCGACCTCGCCGTCGTCGACCTCGACGCCCCGCACCTCACGCCCGTCCACGACCCCGTCTCGCACCTCGCGTACGCGGCGCGCGGGAGCGACGTGCGCCACACGGTCTGCGACGGCGAGGTCCTCATGCGCGACCGCAA
>Ga0207753_1000862_pt1 | contig 10992 bp, 15 predicted proteins | sample PonA233FremontCA_2_FD_187273 | JGI IMG/M metagenome (GOLD analysis project Ga0207753, IMG submission 187273) | Salt pond sediment microbial community from Fremont, CA, USA - Pond A23 Sediment 3 (SPAdes) | ecosystem: Environmental > Aquatic > Non-marine Saline and Alkaline > Saline | place: USA...
AGAGAAAGATCCACGCTTCGCACAGGCCGTCATCGAGGAAAGCGAGGAACTTCTGCTGGAGTTTCCGATCATGCTCGCGGTGACACACTTCGGCCACATCACGGTCAACGCGGGGATCGACCGGTCGAACGTCCCCGACGCGGATCTTCTCCTGTTGCCCGAAGATCCGACAGCCCACGCCGAGGGACTCCACGACGAGCTCGGCGTCCCGGTGATCGTCACCGACACCTCCGGCCGGCCCTTCCGCCACGGGCAGCGCGGCGTCGCAATCGGCTGGGCAGGGATGCCGGCAGCCCGGGACTGGCGCGGCGAGTACGACCGCAACGGGAAGGAACTCGAGGCCACCGTGCAGGCCGTCGTCGACGAACTCGCCGCCGCGGCGAATCTCGTGACCGGCGAGGGCGGCGGTGGCACGCCCGTCGCGGTCGTTCGTGACTGGGACTTCGGCGAATTTGCAGGCAGCGACGACCTCTTCAGAGCGGAGGACGACGACCTCATACGACCCGCACTCAGGGAGTACTCTCATGCTGGGAATTGAACTCACACCGGAACATCCGACCGCGGAACTGTCCACGCTCGCAGCACAGGCCGAACAGGAGGGGTTCGACACCGTCTTCATCAGCCACCACTACAACAACCGCGACGAGTTCGTCGTGCTCGCGGATATCGCCCGCGAGACCGACTCGGTCGCGCTCGGACCGGGCATCACCAACCCCTACGAGTCACATCCCGTGACGCTCGCCTCGCGCGTCGCAACCATCGACGAACTCTCCGACGGCCGCGCGGTGTACGGTATCGGCCCCGGTGACAGATCGACACTGGCAAATCTGGGCTACAGCCAGGACGACGCGCTCCGCCGGGTGCTCGAAACGATGCAGGTGACCCGCCGCCTCCACGACGGTGAGCGAGTCACCCACGATGGCACCTTCGAAGTTGAGGACGCCGGGCTCAACTACGAGACCGAACAGCTCCCGATCTACGTCGGCGCGCAGGGTCCCCACATGACCCGGATGTCGGCCAAATACGCCGATGGCATCCTCTACAACGGCTCACACCCCCGCGATATCGCCTGGGCGGGCGACCGTGTTGCCGAGGGGCTGGCCGAGCGTGACGACGACCGCGGCGAGTTCGACTTCGCTGCCTACGCGAGTGTCAGCCTGGCAGCCGACGAGACTGAGGCACGTGAGGCCGCCCGGCCGCCAGTCGCGTTCATCGCCGGGGGTGCGCCACCGCCTGTTCTCGAACGCCACGGACTCGATCAGGAACTCGCAGACGAGATCAGTGATGCGATCGCGTCGGGGTCGTTCAGCGAGGCGTTCGGGCTCGTCAGTGCGGATATGATAGACGCCTTCGCTATTGCAGGCACGCCTGCGACAGTCAGCGAGCGTATCGAAGCGATCCTCGAAACTGCAGATAGTCTGGTGATGGGTTCACCGCTCGGGCCGGATCTCGCGGAGGCAATCGCGCTTATGAGTGCGGTCGCGGACGACCTCTAGGGATAGGACGCGCCGAAGGACTCGGGCAGGACGAGTTCGACGGCTGCGCCGACGAGGAGGTAGGTAAACAGGGCAAGCGGCAGGCCGACGAGGATCGCGCCCGACAGGACGAGAATCGCCTCGACCGGGCCCTGCAGTGCGACGTCGGCGAATTCGCCTGGCATATCGATAACGCTCTGGATAAGCTCCGAGAGTACGCTCATATCTCTCCATTTGTGAGGATCTACTTGTGTGTTCCTGTTGTGGTGAGAGTGGTGGGTAGTTCGGGAGACAGAGTGAGAACGGAGGTAACGAAATCGACGAGTGAGTGACCGCCGGGAGTGATATATGCTCGGCCCGACTGAATCCGCGTATGGACGACGTCTCACTCGACGAGTTCCTCGACACTGGGTCGGAGGCCGAAGAGGGCGCACCTGCCAGTGAGAGCGAGAACTCGGAAGACGGAGAGACAGATACCGACGGATCGATGGACGCCCAGTCTACAGCTACTGTCGAGACGGAGACTGTCGAACCAGCGACGCCGACCGCGACGTGGACCGAATCTGGCGAGCACTGTGATCGCTGTGGGACCGAAACCCAGCGGCTGTGGACCGACGACGAGGCGGCTGTCTGTCGGGACTGCAAGGAGTGGTGAGAGCCACGGCGGCGGGTAGGCTTATTGTGGATGACTGACAATCATCTTACATGGATTTCGACGTCATCCAGGGAGACATCGCACAGCAGTCAGCAGACGTGCTCGTGAACGCTGCGGGGACGAGTCTCCGGATGGGCTCCGGTGTTGCCGGGGCACTGCGCCGCGGCGCGGGCAGCGAGATCAACGAGGAAGCGATGTCGAAGGGGCCGGTCGATCTCGGCGACGTCGCGGTGACAGATGCCTACGATCTCGACGCAGAGTACGTGATCCACGCCGCAGCGATGCCACACTACGGTGACGGCAAGGCAACGGCCGAGAGCATCGCCGATGCGACCCGGCACACACTCGAACGGGCAGACGAACTCGGCGCCGAGTCACTCGTCATTCCGGCACTCGGCTGTGGCGTGGCGGGCTTCGAGTTAGAAGAGGGTGCACAGATCATCGCCGAGACAATCCACAGCTACGACCCGGATACTCTGGAGGATGTTCGATTGATCGCCTACGCTGACGAGGAGTACGAAACGATCACGAATATCGCGAACCAGGTCCAGAGCGACTAATCCGTCCTGGACAGCAGGCCCTCGGTCCGCTCGATCGCTACACTCGTTTCTTCGAGCAGCGCTTCGAGGAGGTCGCCCGCTGGCCTGATCTCGTCGGTCGCGCCGGCGCTTTGCCCGGCGTACAGCGGCAACTTTTCGATCTCGCCCTCCATACCGGGGACGGCCAGTGAATCCTCGTACCGGTGGACAGGTGATCCATCCGGCCCGCGTGCGATCTCTTCGCCTGCTCCCGGTCGGTCCGAATCTGGCCTGCCGGCGGCGTCCCACTCGGTGGTAACATCGTTTTCGAGCACTCTGTGGGGTGTCCCCGGCCAGCCCTCGTCGAACACCGTCGAGTAGAGAGTCCCCTCCTCGTCGGCGTCGAGGATGCGCTGCTGGTACTGCTGGTGGGTCCGAGCTTCCGGTGTGGCGAGAAAGCGGGTTCCGAGCCACGCGCCATCGGCACCGAGCGCGAGCACCGCGGCGATTCCGCGCCCGTCCGCGATCCCGCCGGCGGCGATCACAGGTGTCTCGGGGACTGCGTCGACGACCCGGGGGACCAGCGCCATCGTCGCAACCTCGCTCTGGACGTGCCCGCCCGCTTCCCAGCCCTGCGCGACGACGACATCGACCCCTGCGTCGACGGCCGCCCTGGCTTCCCCGGCACTGCCGACAGTCTGGATGACCGCCCCGCCGTGGTCGTGAATCCGCTCGACTGCCGCTGCCTCGCCGAATGAAAAGGAAAAGATCTCCACGCCCTCTTCGAGACAGCACTCGACGTGTGTCTCCGTGGGGATCGATTTTGCATCGGGGTCGACGACGATGTTGACGCCGAACGGGGCGTCGGTTTGCTCCATCGTTTCGCGGACGAGCGTTCGCACTGTTTCCGCCCCGCGCCAGGTGAGCGCCAGCATCCCGAGTCCGCCGGCCTGGGAGACTGCCGCCGCGAGTTCCGGTGTCGTCGCGCTGCCGATCGGTGCCTGGACGATGGGGGCTTCGATACCGAGTCGCTCGGTCAGCCTGGTCGTCAGCGCTGACTCGCTCATGCTTACTCGTGGCCGCTGACGGAGACCGGTTCGTAAGGCGCTTCGAGATACTCGATATCGCTGTCGGAGAGTGAGATATCGAGGGCTTCGACAGCCTCCTCCAGATGTTCGACGCTCGTGGTCCCGACGATCGGTGCGTCGACCCACTCCTTGTGGAGGACCCAGGATAGCGCGATCTGAGCCATCGAGGCGCCCTTGTCGGCGGCCAGTTCCTGGACGCGCTCGTTGATCTCCTCACCGTTGCCCTCGAAGTAGGGGTGTTCTCTGGCGTACTCGTCGGACTCCCCCCGGGTTGTCTCGTCGAACTCCTCGTGTGGCCGTGCGAGATAACCCCTCGCCAGGGGGCTCCAGGGGATCACGCCGATATCGTTTTTCTCACAGAAGGGGAGCATCTCGCGTTCTTCCTCCCGGTAGAGCAGGCTGTAGTGGTTCTGCATCGTGACGAACTGGTCGAGTCCGAGCCGCTGGCTGGTATGCTGGGCCTCGGCGAACTGGTGGGTCCACATCGAACTCGCGCCGAGATACCGCACCTTCTCGCGTCTGACCGCATCGTCGAGTGCCCGCATCGTCTGCTCGATCGGCGTGTCGTAATCCCAGCGGTGGATCTGGTAGAGATCGATCGTCTCCATCCCGAGTCGCTCGCGGCTGGCATCGAGTTCCTGTTCGATGGCCTTCCGCGAGAGTCCCCCCGAGTTCGGATCGTCGTCGTCCATCTGGAAGTAGCCCTTCGTCGCGACGACCATCTCGTCGCGTCTGCCGTCGAGGGCAGTGCCGACGATTCGCTCTGACTCGCCTTTCGAGTACATATTCGCCGTGTCGAAGAAGTTGATGCCGAGATCGATGGCGCGTTCGATGATCGGTTCGCTCTCCTCCTCGTCGAGCACCCAGTCGCGCCACTCCGGTGTGCCGAAACTCATACAGCCCAGACAGAGCCGGCTGACTTCCATTCCTGTCTCTCCGAGTGTGGTATACTCCATATCTCGGCTCTCGGCTGGCGTCGGTGAAAAGGTTCCGTTGAGGTTCTGGAGTGATCGGTTCTGTGCGATGCGTTCTTTACTGGAACACTGTTCTCGTCTATTTTATTCTCGAATCTATCTTTAATGACACTTTTCGAAATCCCGTCTCCCAGCTCCGCGACCGCAGACTTTTATCGTCCACTGACCTACACCGCGGTATGACAGTTCTTTCCTTCGATGAACACGGCGTGGACGTGGTGTACGAGGGTACCGAATTCCGGCTGGAGAAGGCACTCATCGAGGATGCGACACAGAAAGAGTACCCCGAGGTCACGGACCACGAGGTGTTACAGATCGTCGAAGAAGATCCCGCCCTCTCGGGCGAGCCACAGCGGATCGCCGAAATACTCGCCTAACAGCCCACAAATTCTCGCCTACGCTTCGACCGATTCGACGGCCTGCTCGGAGACTTCCTGGACCTGGGCCTGGAGTTCTTCGGCCTGGTCCTGGACTTCTTCGAACTGCGACTGCATCTCTTCGACGGCCTCGACGGACTGTCCTTCGAGTTCTTCGTGGGTCTCGTACAGCATCTCCATCTGGTCGTCGAGCATGCTGACGTACTCCTCGCTCATCTCGTCGGCTGCGCCGACGCCCTCTTCCATCTCGCCGGTGAGGTTGGTGAACAGCTCTTCGTGACTTTCGAGCAGTGCCGCGTACTGCTCGTCGACTATCTCCCGGAGTTCGACCATCGGCTCTTCCATCCCCGGCACGTTCGCCTCGACACCGTCGAGGAAACTGTGGACGAGGTCCTGCTGGAGTTCGACGGCACTTCGCTGGAACGACTCCTGGCTGTCCATGCTCTCGACTGCCGCCTTTCCGAACTGACTCTGCATTTCGACGCCCTGTTTGAGCGCGCGCTGTCCCTGCTCGAGTGATTTTCGCTGCATCTCGAACATCGCTTCGACTGGCTGCGTATAATCTACCATTGTGTTGTAAATCTAACTACTTCCCGAGCCTATATAAGGCTTTCTTCTATTACCACTCGATACCATCTGTTACCATCTCCGGGTTTATTTTCTGTACACACACCTCGGAATCGGTCATCCACTTTTCGCTACGTAAGTATAACTCTCGCATAATTATTGGCCAAGCAACTATTAGACGTTAGTATCCGGTGAATTAACTGATAGAGCCAGCAAAATTAAGTAGGGTAAATAAAAACACTCTTTACGTAATGGTCCGGAGCGATATACATACAGGAAGTGTCAGGGAGCTGTTAGAGGATGTTCTCAGCGAGGCGTCTGGTGAGCCCTTGCTCATCAATCCAACACAGCGGACGATCCGGGAACTGGTCGAGAGCTATCAGGACCCGGATTCGCTACCACTCGTTCGGCTGCTTGCCGACGAACAACCTTTGAAGGAACTAACGGAGGACTTTCTCGTCGCGAGTGCACTCGCAGACCTCGTCGCCGAGGGGGCACTCGACGTTCGGGTTCTGAGTGCCGTGCCCCGGCATTCGTTGCTTCTCACCGAGGACTTTGTCGTCTCGCTAGTCGAAGGTGAGGAGATGGTCGCCGGGTTGACGACACGCGAGGAAGAGTTCGTGGAGTCGCTTCACTCCGAGTACGAACACCACTGGTCAGAGGCCAGTGAGTTTTCGTTCCGGACGCCGCCACTGTCTCACATTCGCGAGACACTCGAAGCCGATATCAGTTCGGCCGTCGTCGAGGATTTCGACCGGGTCCTCGAGAGTCTCGACACTGCCAAAGGTGATGGCGACGGACTCGACGAGGTGACGATCGCCTTGCTGGTCGCGGCGAACAACGGCGAACTGCTGTACGATATCAGCCGCTGGGGCGAAGACATCCGCCTGGCGAGCAAGGCGACTTTCTCCCGAAACAAGAACCGACTCGAAGAGGCAGGGCTGATCGACACGGAGAAAGTTCCGATCGACGTCGGTCGTCCGCGTCTCCGTCTCGTTCTGGCGAACGGTGCCCTGGAAGAGGCCGACATCGAAGCCGTCGCCGAGCGTGCACAGGACGAACTCTCGTAGTGGAAGTCCACGCACCGCGTAACGGAGTTCTCGTGTCACCGGAGTGCACGCGTCGCGGAGTCCCACCCAGAACCGCCATCCTCGGAGCCACCGCGCAGCCGACGGTATCACGAGCTTTTTGCCCCGCCGTCGTCTCTGCTACCCCATGAGAGTCGGGATCGTCGGCTCCGGATCGGCAGCCGATGCCGCGGAAGCCGTCCTCGCGGACACAGACACCCGTCGTACCGAGTCGGTTGGCGACCACCCACTTTCGATCGTCACCGGGCCGGTCGGTGATCCGGTCTTCGCAGCGGCCAACGAACAGGCACTGGAAACGGCGACTCCGTGGCTCGCCGTCGAGATCGGTGGGATCGGTGGCCAGCCGTTCGTCCAGGCAAGTATTTCTGCATTTGGCCCCGAATCGGGCTGTTACGAGTGTCTCCAGGGGCGCGTGCAGGCCAACAGCGACCGCCAGGAGGAACTGACCGACGACGTCCCGACACACACCGAACGCTTCGCCGGTTCTGTCGCCGCCCGTGAAGCCGCCCGCTATCTGCAGGGCAGCGATATTTTCGGCCAGGTCATCACGCTGCCCATCGAGACGCGGCCGTTCCTCCCGCTCCCGAACTGTGGCTGTGCCGACCCAGTCGACCGGACAGTCGGCCGCGACTTCGTCGACCGGGAACTGGAGGAGTCCCTCGCACGCGCGGAGCAGGGACTCGACGAACTGGTCGGCATCGTCCAGGAAGTGGGGGAGGCCGAGTCGTTCCCGGTTCCGTACTACCTCGCGCGTGGCTGTGAGACGACGGGTTTCAGCGACGCGAGTGCTGCCCGGGATGCAGCCGGTGTCGCAATCGACTGGAACAGCGCCTTCATGAAAGCACTCGGCGAGGCACTCGAACGGTACTGTGCGGGCGTCTACCGAACCGATTCGCTCGAAACAGCCCCGCCGAAGGAGATGTCCGACGTAGTCGACCCGACGGCCTTTGTCTGTGAGGGCAACCCCGATCCGACGACACCGATCGAGTTCGTCGAGGGAGAGAATCTCTCGACCCGCGAGCGCGTCTCGCTCCCGGCGGAGTTCGTCTACCACCCGCCACCGGCCAGCCGGTATCACTCGCCGGTGACGACCGGGCTCGGGCTGGGCAACTCCACCGTCGAGGCGATCCTCGCGGGGCTGTACGAGGTGCTCGAACGGGACGCGATGATGCTCTCGTGGTACTCCACCTTCGAGCCGCTCGGGCTACAGATCGACGACCCGACCTACGAGACGCTCACCAGCCGTGCCCGCTCGGAGGATCTCACCGTCTCGACGCTGTTGCTCACACAGGATGTCGACGTCCCGGTCGTCGCCGCGGCTGTCCAGCGAGACTCGTGGCCGAAACTCGCCTTCGGGACCGGGGCCCATCTGGACGTCACTCGGGCTGCCAACTCCGCACTGGCGGAAGCACTCCAGAACTGGACGGAACTCCGCGGGATGGGCGCCGACGACGCCGCGAACGCCCTGGGTGCGATCGGACGGTACGCCGACGATCCCGGTGAGGCCGCGGCGTTCGTCGATCACGACGCCGCCGTTCCGGCCGCCTCGGTCGGCCCGGACGAACTGCCGACAGGCGAGGCTCACCTCGACGCCGTCCTCGAACGGGTCGACGAGGCCGGACTCTATGCCTACGCCACCCGTCTGACGACTCGCGACGTCGCGGGGATCGGTTTCGAAACGGTTCGGGCCCTCGTTCCGTCGGCACAGCCGCTCACCTTCGGTTCACATACGTTCGGGGAGCGCGCCGTCTCGGTGCCCGAACAGCTCGGGTTCGAGCCAGCGCTGGAGACGGGTCACCATCCGTTCCCGTAAGATCGATCCGTCCGGCTACAGCAACCGCTTTGCGTGATCTGCATACTCCGCAGGGACTAGTTCGTCCAGAGTTTCTGTCTCGCCCTCGGCGTTGACGAGATACGCCCGGCCCCTGCAGTCACCGTAGACGCCCTGGAAGTCGTAGACGAAGCCATAGACTGTCACGTCGTCGGGCACGTCGTCGCTCTCGACCAGAAACTCGACCTGTCTGTCGACGTTGAACTCGACGAGTTGATCGACCAGACTCACGTCGCGGTCCGGATCGATCCGGTCGTCGTCGAGTCCGTCCTCGATGACCGGCTTCAGGAGATCGACCCACTTCTCGACCCCGGGAGGGAGTTCGCCTTCGCCCCCGTTCCGGACGGCCTTCAGGGCGGCCGTCACCGCACCGCAGCCCGTGTGCCCGACGACGAGTGCCATCTTCGTCTCGGTAAACGCCATCGGGTAGAGCATGCTCCCGTCGACGACTCGCTGCCCCTCGTAGCAGTCCCAGACCTGATTGCCGATCGTACTGGGAGTGAAAAGCCAGCCCGGCCGGTCGACGGACCACATTCCCTCCTGGGCGACACGGGAGTCAGAACAGCAGATAGAGACTGTCGCTGGCTCCTGGCCCTTCTCGACGTCCCCAAAGTACTCCGCGGGAAGCGAATCGACGTGTCTGGAGTTTCGCTCTAGAAGCTCTTCCAGGCTTGTCACTGTCATATAACCACCAATCAGTCGTTTTGTTTAGTATTTGTTGACTGTCTCTCCGAATACAGCGCTCCTCTCTCACAAGCAGTTCGGTCCCGTCCGGCGTCAGGCCTGCTCAGGGCTCGTGTCCGATCGTCATATCACCGAGACTCGTCTGACAGTCGCCACACCGGTACTTTCTGACGATCCCGTCCGAACTCAGTTCGACGACGTCGCTGCCACAGTCACAGTCGTTGAGCTGAGAGGGTGGTGAGCATCGCTTCCAGTTCATCATCTGTGCTCCGACGTGTAGCAACTAAACGTTGTTTTCACTGTCAGTGACAGTAGATCAGGCGGATCGACACGAGTGTCAGGATACGGCTGTCCGCCAACCACGAACGATGCTCTTAGGTGGCGGGGTTGTGGTATGGTAGATAATGGAGGGGGTCCTCTGGTACGTGCTGACCGGGACACGTGGTGGCAAAAACCGCGTGCGCCTGCTCCGGGCACTCGACGACCGCCCACGGAACGCGAACCAGCTCGCCGAGGATCTCGACCTCGATTACAAGACAGTCCGTCACCACCTGGACGTGCTCATGGAAAACGACGTCGTCAAACGCAGTGGTGACGACTACGGCGCGATCTATCTCCTGACCGACCGGACAAAACACCACTGGGACACCGTCGAAACGATCGTCGAACAGGTGGAGGTACAATGAGTACACAGCTACACACAGCAGGGCCACATTTGGGTGACATACTGGACGAAATTGGGAAAGTAGTTAAACAGATACACGGGAAAGGGGGTATACGATGAGTCTCTGGTTCGATATCGCCCGGATCGCGGCCGGGATCAACGTCCTCCTGCTGGCTGTCCTCGTCGGCATCTGGGGACGGAACTATCTCGAATTCCGCTCGAAACACACGCTCGGGCTGGGGATGTTCGCCTGCTTCCTGCTCGCTGAAAATATCCTCTCGCTGTATATCTACATGCTCGATCCGACTCTCTCGGCGTGGTTCGCCTCCGACGTGCCAGCGATCGCCTGGCGGGCGATGATGGCACTGCACGTCCTCGAAACGATCGGACTCTCCTTTCTGGTCTGGATCACCTGGGACTAGTCTCACCGCCGCTTTTCCCGCATCGAACACTCGCTCCGCAGTGGCCACACAATCCAGTGGCTGACCGGAGTATGGGCGAAATTGGGTAAGAGTACGGTCGGAGTTCGGCAAATCTTCTTTTAAATAGTGTTCCTCGAACTGAATATGCGTCATAGCGCATACACAGTCGCGATGGTTGCAATCCTCGTCACGTCGGTATTCGCCGGCGGGGCGCTTGCAACCCCGGCACTGGCAGATGAACACGAGGCGACTGTCACGTTCACCGACACCACGTCCGGTGGCGAGACAGTCGTCGTCGACGAGGTCACCGTCCCCGATGGTGGCTTTCTGACGATCCACGACGATACGCTGACCGACGGCAACACCCTCGGAAGCGTCGTCGGGACGAGTGCCTATCTCGAACCCGGCACGCACGAGAACGTGACCGTCACGCTCGACGACGGGATCGAGAGCGGCACGTTCCACGCGATGGCACACCGGGATACGGACAGCGACCGCGCCTACACCTTCGTCTCCTCGAACGGCGATGCGGACGGGCCGTACACCCTCGACGGCGAGATCGTGATGGAAGCGGCCAACGTGACCGTGTCGGCGTCTGTCTCCTTCAGCGAGCAGGTCTCCGACGGCGAGTACGTCACTGTCGACCGCG
>Ga0207753_1000863_pt1 | contig 10991 bp, 9 predicted proteins | sample PonA233FremontCA_2_FD_187273 | JGI IMG/M metagenome (GOLD analysis project Ga0207753, IMG submission 187273) | Salt pond sediment microbial community from Fremont, CA, USA - Pond A23 Sediment 3 (SPAdes) | ecosystem: Environmental > Aquatic > Non-marine Saline and Alkaline > Saline | place: USA...
TTTTTCTCGTCGAAGACGCCCTTGCCTTCGACACGAGCCTTCGCACTGCCGTGTTTGCCCGGCTTGGCTGTGCTGTAGTGGTTGATCTTGCACGGCGAGTCGTCCATCATGACGTAGCTTCCCTCTTGGAGTTCGCGAACCTGCTTCTGTTCTCGCGGCATGAACGTCCTTTCTTGAGGAGCCAGTATAAACCGTTTGGAACGCGCCGACCCAAAGCGGGTTATCGAACGGGAGTAGCGGGGTGTTGGATGGTAGCCACCGACTACCCACGTGGTAGTCAGTTACTAACCGACTCGAGGACCGACTGCGTCCCGTCGAAGTACGAGTCGTCGGTCACGTGGTCGGCCGCCGCCAGCGCCCGGTCGTCGGCATTAGCCACCGCATACGATTCTCCAGCGGTCTCGAACAGCGAGACGTCGTTTTCGCTGTCGCCGACGGCGACGAAATCGGCGGGATCGAGGCCCAGCAGTTCGGCGACCGCAACGAGGCCCTCGCCCTTCTCGACGCCCGGGGTTTTGAGGTGGTAGGCGTAGCCCGTGTCGACCACTTCAAGATCGAACTCGGCGGCCACCTCCCGGAGTAGCTCCTCGTCGGCATCCATCGAGGCGGCGATCTCGCTTTCCCGCCAGCGGTTGGTGGTGTCGACGGTTCCCCAGCCGAGATCGCCGCCGCGCTCGGCGAAGAGTTCGCTGGCAGCTTCGGCGGTCGACCGGTCGCCCTGAAACGACAGGCGGTCGTCGGCGCAGACGACACCGCCGTTTTCGGCGATCACGCGCTCGGGGATACCGAGGAAATGACAGAGGGCGACCGGGTACGGAAACGATTTCCCGGTAGCGATGACGATCGGGGCGGGCCACTCGGGGAGCCACTCGAAGATCCGGGGATCGATCCGGTGGGCCGGGGTCGTCAGCGTGCCGTCGATATCGAGCGCAAGCGGTGGTACCATAGACACTCTTCGTGAGAGGGGGCAAAAACGTCTCGGCGGGCGATGCTGTCAGCGGAGTAGGACACATCTTTTTCATAATAGATGGTGTATGATACCGTGCAGTATGAAGAAACTGATTAACGATCCAGAGGCAGTCGTCGACGAAATGCTCGAAGGAATGATCGCAGCCTACCCGGGGCAGCTTCGGCGTCTCGATGACACTGAGGTGCTGGTACGGGCAGACGCTCCCGTCTCGGGCAAAGTCGGGATCGTCTCGGGCGGAGGCAGTGGGCACGAACCCACACACGCCGGGTTTATTGGAGACGGAATGCTGGACGGCGCGGCAGCCGGTGAGGTGTTCACCTCGCCGACAGCCGACCAGCTCAACGAGATGGTCCAGGCCTGTGACTCGGGCGAGGGTGTCCTCTGTGTAGTAAAGAACTACGAGGGTGACGTGATGAACTTCGAAACAGCCGGCGAGATGGCCGCCATGGAGGACGTCGACGTCGCACAGGTCGTCGTCAACGACGACGTGGCCGTCGAGGACTCGCTGTACACCAGCGGTCGACGGGGGGTCGCGGGAACCATTTTCGTCCACAAGGTCGCGGGGGCCAAAGCCGCCGAGGGCGCGGACCTCGATGAGGTCCAGCGCGTGGCAGAAAAGATGATCGACAACGTGGCGACGATGGGTGTCGCACTCACCTCCTGTACCACCCCCGACAAGGGCGAGCCAACCTTCGATCTCCCGGAAGACGAGATCGAACTCGGGATCGGCATCCACGGCGAGCCGGGCACCGAGCGCGTCGACCACATGACCGCCGACGAGATCACCGACCACCTCACCGAGGCAGTACTCGAAGACCTCGATCTCGACGAGGGCCAGGAGATCATCACGATGGTCAACGGCATGGGCGGCAGCCCGGAGTCCGAACTGTTCATCCTCAACCGCAGGCTCCAGGAGATCGTCGACGATCACGGCCTCGAAACGTGGGACGCGTGGGTCGGCGACTACATGACCTCACTCGACATGATGGGGGCGTCGATCACCGTGGCGGCCGTCGACGAGGAACTCAAAGAACTCCTCGAAGCCGACGCCGACACGCCCGCACTCACTGTCTGAGGTGGCCAGTACACCCTTTTTTGCCGGTCGACCAGCGACACCAACCGGACGACCTGACACCGTCACTGACAAGCGAGGCGAGAAATACCACGGTTTTTCAACATAAATACTTTGAGCTTCGGGGGACTCTCATGTGGTATGGTAGATAAAGCCACCCAACGGGAGGCGATCCGGGCAGCCGCAACGACAGTCGCCGACCGACTCGAAGACGAAAAGGAGTACCTCACCGATCTGGATTCGGCGATCGGCGACGCCGACCACGGCTCGAACCTCGCACGCGGCTTTCGGGCAGCCGCGGATGCAGTCGAAGACGACGAGGAGTCGAGCCCCGAAGAGCTGGTCAAGAAGATCGGCGTCACGCTGATCTCGAAGGTCGGCGGGGCCTCGGGTCCCCTCTATGGGGGGTCGATCATGAGCGCCAGCCAGACGCTCGAGGAGGGAATCACTGCCGACACCGCGGTGGCGTTCGCCGAGGCCTATCTGGACAAGGTCAAGGACCGCGGTGACGCCCACCTCGGCGCGAAGACGATGGTCGACGCTCTCACCCCGGCGGTCCACACGTTCAAGAAGTCGGTCGAGGTCGACGAGCTGCCGGTGTTGACGGCGTTTGCGAAGGCCACCGCGGCCGCCGAGCGCGGCGTCGAGTTCACGGTCCCGATCCGGGCACAGAAGGGCCGGGCCTCCTACCTCGGCTGGCGGTCGGTCGGCCATCAGGACCCCGGCGCGACGTCGACGTGGTTCATTATGCAGGAACTACTCGCGGTAGCCGATGACTACCTAGAGAGCGAGACCGATGTCGACGCCCGCTCGCCGACGATTCCGGACGAGACACCCGAGGAGGACGCGTGATCGGACTCGTCGTTGTGTCACACAGCCGAAAGGCCGCCGAAGGAATCTGCGAACTCGCCGCCCAGATGGGTGGCGACGCCCCGCTCAAAGCCGCGGGCGGTGATGGAGAGGCGGGGATCGGCACCGATGCCGGGCGGATCGGCGAGGCCATCGCGGCCGCCGACGAGGGTGAGGGCGCGGTCGTCCTCGTCGACCTCGGCAGCGCGGTGATGAACGCCGAACTCGCCATCGAGATGACCGACGCCGACGCCATGATCGCCGACGCGCCGATCCTCGAAGGCGCACTCAACGCCGCCGTCGAGGCGAGCAACGAGAAGGCGACCGTCGACTCGGTGGTCGAAAAGGCCGAAGAGGCACAGTCCTACCGGAAGCTCTCTTAAAAAAGCGGGCGGTTGGTGCGCATTCCGGGCACCTATTTAAATGTCCGATTGGCTGAAACCGGGTACCGACATCGGTTTTATAAGTGATCCCGAACCTCGGCCAGCGTGTCGACCGCCAACACCGACTCGGCCAACGCCTCGGCGTCGTCGGTGTCGACCTCCCGGACCCGCGATTTCACGTCCGGGATCGTGACCGCGCTCATGCTGAGTTCGTCGAGACCCAAGCCGATCAGTAGTTCCGTCAGATCGGGATCGCCAGCCATCTCGCCGCACATGCCGACCCATGCGCCGCCGTCGTGGCCCGCCTCGACGGTGCGGTCGACCGCCCGGAGCACAGCCGGGGCCAGTGGGTCCTGATAGTCGGTCATCCGGTCGAGATCACGCTGGGCACTCTGGATGTACTGGGTGAGGTCGTTGGTCCCGATCGAGAGGAAGTCGACCCGTTCGGCGAAGGCGTCGGCCAGATACGTCGACGCCGGGGTCTCGATCATCACACCCAACTCGGGAACGCCGTAGTCGACACCCTCGCTGTCGAGATCGGCGGCGACGCTGTCGACGCGGTCGAGGGCAGCTTCGAGTTCCTCGACCGTCGAAACGAGTGGGAACATCACCGCGAGTCCGGCACCGGCGTCGGTGGCCGCCACACGCAGCAGCGCCCGGAGTTGGCTCTCGAAGAGGTCAGCGTGTTCCTCAAGGGAGAGTCGGATGCCGCGCGCGCCGAGGAACCCGTTCTCCTCGGGGTCGAGATCCAGATAGTCGATGGGTTTGTCGCCGCCGATATCGAGCGTCCGAACCACGATCCGCGGGTCCTCGTCGCCTGCGACGCCGTCGGCGAACGTCTCACAGACGGACAGAAAGGCGTCGTACTGTTCGTCCTCATCGGGCGCGGCCGAGCCGTCCTGAAACAGGAACTCGGTCCGGAAGAGGCCGACGCCGTCCGCGCCGCGGTCGACCGCGGGCTCGGCCTCGGCTGGCGTCCCGAGGTTGGCAGCGACCTCGATCTCCCGGCCGTCGGCGGTTTCGACCGCCTCCTCGACGACGGACGTCTGGGTCGACTCCTCGGCCCGCTGCTGGGCCGCCTCGTCGGGATCGGCGATCACGACGCCCTCCTCGCCGTCGACCACGACCTCGGTGCCGTCGACAATTTCGTTGAGACCGTCACCGACGCCGACGACCGCGGGAATCCCCAGCGAGCGGGCGATGATCGCGGCGTGGGCGGTTCGACCGCCTTCAGCGGTGGCAATACCAGTGATCGAATCGGGATCGAGTTGGGCGGTGTCGCTCGGCGTCAGCAGTTCCGCGAGGACGACCGATCCCTCGGGTAGCGAGCCGAGATCGGTGCGCTCGGTGCCGGTGAGCAGCCGCAGGAGGCGGTCGCGGATATCCCGGAGGTCGTCGGCCCGCTCGGCCATCATCCCCTCCATCCCTTCGAACTGTTCGATGGGGCCCTCGAAGGCCTGCATCACGGCGTGGGGTGCCGGACGCCCCTCGTCGACGGCCTCGTCGACCCCGGCCTCGATCTGTGGGTCCTTCAAGAACTGGAGATGAGCGTCGAACACCGCGGCCTCGTCATCGCCGACGCGCTCGCGGGTCTGCTCGCGTTCGGCTTCGAGTTCGGCCTCTGCGTCGGCTTGGGCCGCATCGAACCGCTCGCGTTCGGCTTCGGCGTCGACGCTGTCGGGAGCCGGTGGCTCGTCGAGGTCGGTAACGTCGGTCGGTCGGTACCATGTCACCGTGCCGATGCCGACCGTCGGCGTGGCACCGATTCCTTCGAAACGCCGTTCGGTCACGGCAGCTCCATGTCGTCGAGTTCGTCTTCCGGCGTCGAGAGAATGGCCTCCAATGCGTCGAGGGCGGCCTCGGCGTCGGGGCCCTCGGCGACCAGCCGGACGTCGTCGCCGCCGCGAACGCCGAGGCCGGTAACGCCGAGCATGCTGTCGGCCGACACCGCCGGGCGGTTACCGTCGACGGCCTTGACAGTGACCTCGGCATCGAAGCTCCCGGCGGTCTCGACGAAGGTGGCTGCTGGGCGTGCGTGAAGTCCATCATCCGGGACGACTGTCAGTGTTCGTTCCATACCCCACTGTTGGAGCCGACCGTCTTTATACTAGTGCAGACAGGTGCGAGAGACGCGGCAATCGGCCGAGAGGTCGGGGGCGACGGACATGATTCGAAAAAAGGTGTGAAAAGTGATAGAAAACGAACGAGGGGGAAGCCGACTACGGGTTCGACTGGCTGTAGGATTCCAGTTGGCGTTCGACCCGGTCGGTGAGTCGTTCGAGTTCCTCCTCGACGTCGCCGTCTACCATGTCGGGGTAGGCCTCGCCGACGAGCGTCCGGACCGTACTGAAGGGGCCGATCCGTGCGCCGTTGGTCGCGGGGCTGTCCTTGCTCGACAGCAGCTGGTCGATAGCGACCTTGTGGCCGGGGTTCTGTCGGAACCAGCCGTCGCGTTCGAGCGTGTCGATGCCGCCCTCGTGGACCGGCAGGTAGCCCGTCTCGCGGTGCCAGCGAGCCTGCTGTTCGGGCTGGGTGAGCCACGCGAGGAACTGGCCTGCGGCGTCGCGTTCGTCCGGTGTGGCCGACTCCGAGACCCACAGCGACGCCCCACCGACGATGAGGCCCTCGCCCCGGCCGGGGGTTGGAAGGCCGCTAATGCCGACCTCGAAGTCGGCGTCGCCGGTGATGCCGCCGACCGACGACGAGGAGGCGATGACCATCGATGCGGTGCTGTCGTGGAAGGCGTTTTTCGCCTTCCCGCGGGCCTCCATGCCGGGATTGTGGTAGAGCCCCTCGCGGTCGAGGTTCGTCCACCAGCCGTAGATCTCCGTGGCCGCGTCGCTGTCGAAGTAGGCCTCGTCGGGCGTTTCGGCCCGGCCGTTGTGCTTGTTGACGATCTCCTGGCCTGCGGCGGCGAACCACTGCTCGACGAACCACGAGTAGTTGGCGAAGGTGATCCCGTACTCCGAGACCCCCTGGTCGACCAACTGCCGGGCGGCCTCGGTGACCTCCGCGAACGTCGTCGGCGGGTTGGCGGGGTCGAGTCCGGCCTGTCGGAACGCTTCCTCGTTGAAACACAGCACCGGCACCGAGGAGTTGAACGGCATCGAGTTGAGCCGGCCGTCGGTCCGGTAGTAGCTCAACACGGGGTCGACGTAGTCGTTCAGCGAGACGTTGCGCGGTAGGACGCCCTCGACGGGGGTGAACGCCCCGCTGTCCATCGCTTGGGCGGTCCCGATCTCGTAGATCTGGGCCAGCGCCGGTCCGGCCCCCTTCTCGGCGGCCGACAGCGTCGACTGGAAGGTACCGCGGTAGCTCCCCTTCGAGGTGGCGTTGATCTGGATGCCGTCGGCCTGTTGTTCGAACTCACGGATGAGGTCTTCGAGCAGCAGTCCCTTCTCGCCGCCCATCGCGTGCCAGAACTCGATGGAGGTGACGTTCGCGTCGACGGTCGTCCGCGAGCGGGTATCGCGCAGGTCGTAGGAGCTGATCAGCTTGTCGAGGGTGTCGACCCGCTCGCCGAGGGTCGTCGCGCCCGTCGAGACCTCCGCCAGCGCGGTGGTCTGCTGTTCGGCCGCCGACGCCGCCGTCACCGACCGCTCGGCGGTCTCGTCGGAGATGTCGCCCACGTCGTCGACCATCGCGGCGGCCTCCTGTAAGGAGGTCGCCTGGCTGTCGGTCGCCTGACTGATCTCCTGGACGCCGACGTTGGTCTCCTCGACGTCGTCGGCGATCTGCCGGAAGGTTTCGACTGCGCCCTCGATGGTGTCGACACCGGCGTCGATCCGCTCGCGGGTCTCCTGCATCTCGTCGACGGTCGTGTCGGCCTGCTCGCGGACGTTGGCGATCGAGGATTCGATGTCGCCGGCGGCGTCCTCGGCGTCCTCGGCGAGGCTCTTGACCTCGTTGGCGACGACCGCAAAGCCCTCCCCGGCCTCCCCGGCTCGGGCGGCCTCGATGGAGGCGTTGAGCGCGAGGATGTTGGTCTGGCTGGCGACCTCGCCGATGAACTCGGCGATGTCCTCGATCTCGCCGATCAGGTCGTCGAGCTCCTCGGTCGCCTCCAAGGTTCGGCTCGTGCGGGTGTCGATCTCGTCGAGCTCGGCCAGCGCGTTGGTCGCCAGCTCCCGTCCCTTCTCGCCGCGCTGGGCGGCCTGTTCGGAGGCATCGGCGACCTCGTTGGCCGAGGAGGCGACCTCTTCTGTCGCTGCTGACAGCGACCGGATCTCGTTCGAGAGGTTGTCGACCATCTCGTGTTGTTTGGTCGTATCGTCGGAGATCCCCGAGACGGAGTGGCTGACCTCCTTGCTCGCGGATTTGACCTCGTCGACACGACTAGTCACGCGCTCGGTCGCGCCTTCGACCTGATCGCCGAACTCGTCTACGGTCTGGATCGTATCCTCGAACTCGTCGAGCATATGGTTGAACGCGCGGGCGACCTCGGCGGCGTTGTCGTCGGTACGGTCGGGATCGAGCCGGACGGTCAGATCACCCTCCGCACACTGCTCCATCGCCGTCGAGAGCCGCGAGGAGAGCTGCTGCCAGTTCACGTCGGGGCCGGTGTCGGCCGACGAGTGAGAGCCACCCTCGTCGGAGAGATCGGAGTAGCCGGTGCCAACCTGCTCTCCACCGTCGGAGACGGTCGAGACGCCAGCCTCAGTCGGTTCCGCATCGACGGTCGGCGTCCCGTCCGGACCGGTGGCGACCGTCGACGTCCCGTCCGCGTCGGCCGCTGCTGTCGATGGTGTTGCCGTGGCGTCGTCGATGACATCGGGGTCGACCGCCGAACTCCCCCCGTCGTCGGCAGCCAACGGATCGCTGTCGTCCGATTCGTCGTCCTCGTCGTCTCCCGGCTTCGAAAACAGTCCGAAGAAGCCGAGTGCCGACCCGACGCCGACCGACGGATCGACCGCGCTACTCACCCCGAGGAGAACACCGAGGAGTGCGATCCCAGCGACACCCCACATGATCCGCCGTCGACCCCCCCCAAAGAATCCGACCGCGTGATTGGCTCTCAATTGCACAAGCATGTTGTCCAAAGTAGCCGCAGGGTTTAAATAAACTTGTGTTTCCAATTATCGTCTATGAAATTCAACTAGTCAGTTGAATGCTGTCTTGTTCGGCTGCTGTAGACGATTCGACAACACCCGGCTCAGTCGCACAGCGAGAGGTGTCGGAAGACGCGTGTGGGAAACCGGGGTTCGAGCCGGGAGGGGGGTCGACCGATCCGTTCAGGGTTGTCGACTTTCACCCGGCGGATGACCCCTGCCTCGGCGAGCTCGTAGAGGACGCGTTCGATCGTCGCCCGCGAGAGGTCGAGTCGGTCGTTGGCGATGGCGTCGGCGGCCCTGCTGACGGAGTTGCGGTCGGCCTCCGGAAGGGCGACCAACCGACACAACACCTCTTGGCGGCTCTCGGGCAAAGCGAGGACGCGACCGAGCGAGACCGAGGGTTTCGGAACGGCGTTCATGCCGGCGGCGAGGTCGTCGGGACCGATCTGTTCGTGGTCGTTGTCGTCGGCGATCAGCCCGGCGCTGAACAGCGCCGCCAGCGCGTCGTGGCTGTCGCCGTCGGCCCATGCAGCGACCTCCCGCAGCTGTTGGTGTGTGATCGCAGTCCTGATGAGGCCGTCGGTCTGGCGGGTCGTCAGGATCTCGATCAGCGTGTGTTGGCGATAGGGGGCAAATCGAACCGTCTCGGGATCGTCCAAGAGCTCGGTCACTGTGTCAGGCTGGTCGTGGCCGATGAGAACGGTCGACACCGACGAGCCGAGGTCGTCGAACTGTTCGCAGACCGTCTCGGCGGCGAGCGTCTCGGGTTCGCCGACGTGATCGACGGCGACGACGACCGACTGGCTGTCGACTGCGAGGCGGTCGGCCAACCGAGCGCGGATGGCGTCGGCACCGACACCCTGTTTCGGAACCGGGTCGCTTGTGAGGCTGTTGAGGACCGTATGGACCAGCGCGAAGCCGGTTTGGGCCTGTCGGCCGTCGACGTAGACGAAGGCGATGTCGGCGGTCGGCTCTGCGCGCGTCGTCGTGTATATACGGCCGGTCGAGCGGCCGATCAGTCGGTCGAGCTGTGAGAACAGCCCGCGGATAACGGCGGATTTGCCGGTGCCTTTCGGTCCCCAGACGTAGCCGTCGCTCGGCAGTCGACCGTGGAAGGCCGGACCGAGGACGTCGAGCAGCTGCTCGATGGAGAGGCCGCGGCCGGTCGGCTCGGTCGGATGGGCGATCGGGTTCAGTGCATCGGATTCCCGCACCAGCCGTGGCTCGTGGTCGGTCTGCTGGCGGCGGAGGATCCGCTCTTCGATCTTCATTGCTTGGGTTTGTGGAGAGCGTAGTCGTACTGTAGATCGGAGTGGCGTCTCGTGGTACTGTGGATCTGAGTGGCGTCTCGTGGTACTGTGGATCTGAGTGGCGTCTCGTGGTACGGAAAACCGGAAAAAGCGTCGGCCAACACCGTCACCGAACGACGAGTGTCAGCGGCTCCAACTCACCAACGGGGTGAGCAAGGAGTGGTTGGTGTGGCTGTTTAGCCGACCAGTGCGCTGATCGGAGCCCAGAACGTGCTCCCCAGGACACCGGCGGCGGTCAGGACTGCCGAGAGCAGCCCCGACATCAGGATACCGAATGCCGGCGGGTCAACGTGGGTTTTGCCGTGCATGAAGAACACACGGTTACAGACCTCACCCATCGTTGCACCGAAGAGGCCGAAGAATCCACCGACGATGAGCACGAGGGCGGGACTGTAGCCTGCTGCGGCTGCACCCACTGCACCCACCGACCCCGGAAGGGTGATGTGGTGAGTGACCGGGATGTTGTCGGTTCCTGCCTGCAGGAAGATCAGGCTGGCCGCACTGATACCGAAGCTGAGGGTGGTGCTGCCGGTTGCCTGGTAGATGAACGCACCCAGGATACCACCGAAGATACCGATCAGGGCGACGTTGCCCCATTTGTACTGCCACGGCAGCCAGATACCGGGTGCTTCGTCCTCGTCGCGCTCCCACGGACTGACATCGAACAGACCGCTACCGGTGACCTCACCGATGACACTGTAGCCGAAGACGACACGGTGGAGCAGTGCGGAGACGAACACCATCACGGCGATGTTGTCAGTCGGGAACCCGATGAGGTTCAGCGACGACGTGCCGAGGTGACCGATGGCACCGAAGACAGCACCGACGAGCAGCACGTCGATGTGGTTCGTACCGGCGGCCCACAGGATGTTCTTTCCGTCATCGATGTAGCCCTGTTTGGCCGCGTAGGCGGCTGCGGCTGCACCGGCTGCGAAGCTGATGTGCGGACCGAAGATCGGACCGAAACCGATGGAGCCAGTGATGGCACTGCCACTGTCGATGACCGCGTCACCACCGAGACCGCCACCGATACCCAGCGCCTCACCGGCGATGACTGCGAAGCCGGTCATGATGAACGCCGGGAGCGCACCGATCGCCGCGCCGAAGGCACCGCCAGCGAGGGCGGTGATCCAGAGCGTCGGGTCGGTGAGCGCCGCCATCTGCAGGACGCTTGCCGAAACCATTATTCGCCACCGTCCTGTGCCCAGTCTTCGGAGCGCTCGACGGCGTCCTTCCAGCGGTCGTAGTTGACCTCGATGTCGGCGTCCTCGTCGACCGGGAAGCTGCGGTCGATCTGCCAGTTGTTACGGAGCTCGTCAACCGTGTCCCAGTAGCCAACGGCGAGGCCAGCTGCGT
>Ga0207753_1000864_pt1 | contig 10979 bp, 8 predicted proteins | sample PonA233FremontCA_2_FD_187273 | JGI IMG/M metagenome (GOLD analysis project Ga0207753, IMG submission 187273) | Salt pond sediment microbial community from Fremont, CA, USA - Pond A23 Sediment 3 (SPAdes) | ecosystem: Environmental > Aquatic > Non-marine Saline and Alkaline > Saline | place: USA...
ATCGCGTCCTCGACCGCCGCCGTGGACAGGGTATCGCCGTCCATTCCCACCACGTACAGGTGGGACCGCCCCCCGTACCCGGCACTCTCAAGCGGCACCACGTGCACCGTGCCGGGACGCGGGTGCTGCGCCCGCACGTACTGCCCTTCCAGCCAGCGCCGAAAGAGGGCGGCCAGTCGGGCGCCAGCGGCCTCGTACTCCACCGGGAGCTCGGTGAGGCGGTCGAGACGCTGCCACAGCACCGTGCGGGCAGCCTCCTCGAGCGTGCGCTCCGTTTCAGGTTTGTCCTTGGGGGGCGGGTCCACCGGCCCAAAGCGCTCGACGAACTGGCGCATGTTCTCCGCCATGTCCTGCACCGTCCCCGACCGGGGAATGAGATCCAGCAGGGCCTGCACGAGCCGATGGACAAATCGCAGGGTCCGCCGCTGCTCTCGGTCCCGTGCCGGGTCGAGCCCCTGATCATCGAGGTCCTCGATGCGCTCCCCAAGGCGCTCGATCGCTCGTCCGAGCGCCTTCGCGTACCCGTCTCGCCCCGACTCGTACCGGCGGGCGGACAGCAGGGTGGCCACCTCGTGGGCCTCCAGATCGACCGGCCCGGTGTCGTCTTCAATCGCCGCACGCACCCGGTCGATGCGCAGGTGCCCGCTCCGCAGCATGCGAATCAGGGGCGCCGGGGCAAACTCCTCGGTCCCCCACTCCAAAAACGCCAGCAGCGCCCTGCCTGTGCGGGTCTGCACGGCAGGCACCCCCGTCCCTATCGAGAGAGGCAGGTCCAGTTGTGCGGCCCGATCGGCAATTAAGGAGGTGTACGGCTGTTCCCCCGCCACGGCAATCTCCACCTCGTCGAGCGGCACGTCGTCGGCCAGGAGGTCCCGAAACAGGGCGTCCACCTCCCGCCCGCTTCCTACGGCCCGACACACGTTCACGTCATCCCCCGCGCCGTCCGTGCCAGAGTCCACCGCTGGCGGGGCCACGTCGGCAAAGTGGGCGGCCGCCGATTGAGGCGGCGGCGTCTCGGGGGTTGGATGCCCGATCCGAACAAAGTCGTGGCAGGCCGTCCGGACCGCGGACACGAAGTGCTGCGCACGGCCCGGCAGGTCTACGGCGTCACACACCGCCACCACCGACCGTGCGAGCGTCGGCGGGGCCTCGTCCCTTACCCGTTCCGTCGCCCACCGAAAGACGTGCGCGTCGTCGTAGAGGTCATGGGCGCGGAGGGCCTCCAGGTAGCCGTCGTAGCAGTCCGCCACGACCCGAAACGTCGCGGACACGTCGTCGGCCTCGACGCGGGATTGCACGTCGTCGAGCGCCACCCCGCCTCGGCGGAGCGTCTCGATCGCATCGGCGACCGTGTCGGCCAGCTGCTGCGGCCCGGGCAGGCCGTCGAGCCGTCCCCGACGGCCCAACCGACTCAAAAGGCGGGCCGCCAGGAACGATCGGCCCTGCACCGGAAGTTCGGTGCGGCCGGAGGCGAGGATCTGGGGCTGGGCCATCTGTTCGGCGTAGTGGCGCACGATGCGGGTCGTGAGCCCTGCCCACCCTGCCTCTTCTACCGCGAGAGTGTCTTCCAGCGCACGACCAATCTGGCTGCGGGGGACGAGCACCACCTTCGGGGCGTGCGGGTACTCACGGCACAGCGCACCGATCTGAGGGCCGGGCGAGACTGAGGATCCGGAGAGGGCCATAGACCAGAATTATGAGATGAGAACCGAGAATCTTGACCGACGGTGCGCGCCCACAAGGTGCCAGTTGAGTGGCACAAAGCAAAGCAGCCTTCCTCCCCCAATCAAGAACAAATTCTGCTGCTGCGACAGCTAGGGTCGGTCGCCCTCCCGCCACCGCCACGGCGGCACCGGGTCGGACTGCGCCCACAGCCCGCGCTCCTCCGTCCGGGCCTCCTGCTCCAGCCGCCGGTATCGGTCATTGCGGGGCGCCTGGTTCCGATCCCACCACGCAAGGCCCTCGCGCAGGAGCCGTTCGTTGAGGACCTGATCGTCCGTGCGCACCACGAAAACATTTCGCCCGTCCGGCCCCGCCCCCTCGGCCACAGCCTCCACTTCGGTGCGAAAGACCGCGCGCCGCACGGCCCGGGCCGCCGCCTCGCCGTACGGCTGCCCCCGCTCAGGGGCATCGACGCCGTAAAGCTCAATTCGGACGATCTGACCCGTCTCCAGAAGAAGACGCATCGTGTCCCCGTCCAGCACCGCGTGCGCCGTCCCGACGTACGACTGTCCATGGACCGGTCTGGGGCTGCTCAATAGAACCATGAGGCTGAGGAGAAACACGCTCCCCAGCACCCCCCATGGTCGGGCCAATCGGAGTCGTGGTGTAGCAACGGACACGGCAGGGTATCAGGATCCGGAATGGCGGCGGATGCGTCGGACGATTTCTCAGAGGAAGAGTCCCACCAGTCCCCCCAGCGCGGCGGCGATCCAGACCACGAGGCTTACCCGCCGGAGCGTCTCTTCCCCCGGTCGCCCCCGGCGCCCCAGCCATCCTCCGACGGCCCGAAGGGCCAACCCCATTCCGACTCCGATGACAACCCACGTGCCCGGGTCCGTGAACGGATCGGTCCAGTGCGAGGAGAGCAGAATCTCCAGCACCAGTGCCGCCAGGAGCAGGGCCACGATCACGGTGAACACCTTCCATGTGGCCAAGTCCGGGAGCATCGAGCCGTCGGGAGAATCCATCGCAGCGGGCCGATAATCAGTCATGGGCAGCCGCCCCCATCAGAAGTGCCACAAGAACTGAACAGCTCTTTCACAGGTCCCCCGACGTCGGTGTGCCGCGCCCGCGGCGGCGCCGGGGGCGATTGGACGAGCCCAAACCGAAAGAGGGCAACGGTTCAACCGGAGTCGTCGGGGCGTTCTGGGGGCTGAAAGAAGACCCACAAGAAATACATGGCGCCAAAGCCGAGGCCGAAAATGAGCAAGATGCCCGCCGTGATGGCGATGACGCTGACGATGGCCAGGGGCATGAAACTGGGGATCTATGAGGCAAGCGCGGACAGACAGTGCGATCGTCGTGTTGCGTCTTCTTTTCCCGCTACGCAGTGGGCCTTTCATTGGGGGTCCGCTGAGCAGTCGGGCCGGGCTTCTCTCAGCGCCCACCATTGGTCAGCAGTTGTTCTGCCAGCGATGCGGCAGTCATCGGCCTGCCGACCTCCCGCAGTCGGGGCAGTAGAGGTTCCCCCCCGGACCTTCCATCCAGCCCCGCTCTTGCAGGACGACCTCCGGCGCGTTGGAGGAGTCGGGATCAGGGTACAGGGACCGAGCCGTGTCCCGCGTGACGGTCGTTTCACGGGAGCACCCAGCGCACTCGAACACGACGGGGTATGAGAGGCGAGGCATGTTTTGATCAGCCACGAGATGTTGTGCGGCGCGAGAGCCGTGTAGGCGAGCGCAGAGGGCTTGGAGGCACCCGGAGTCCTCGGGAGCTTGGGCACCAGACTTCTCAGCACGTGACGTCAGCGGCTCCCTGCTCTGCGAGAACTCTGGAGGGGGGACGTGCGACCAAGGTGCGAGGTCTAAAAAGATTTTAACTGACTGCAGCATGTAGAATAGCGAAATTGCCCCTCGGGGTGTCAAGGAAGAGACGTAACGGAGTGGGCAATTCGCGGGGAAGGGGCCGGGCTTTTGCCCTCCCACGCGAGCGGCCTCGGCAACGTTAGACTCGAGGCGTGCACGTGTCTTTCACATGCAGCCTCAGTCGATCCTCCCTGTGCCTCTCTCAGTTATGCCCACGTTCCGCGTTCTTCCCGATGACGATTCGGCGTTGCAAGAACCGTCTCCGGAGGCGACCGACGTGCCGGAAGCCCTCGTGCAAGACCTCTGGGCACAGCAGCAGTTCGACACGGACGGCCTTGCGACCACCGATGGGGAGGCAATTGATGTGCTGGATCCGGGGACCCTCAACACCGACGCCGGTCCCGACTTCCAAAATGCGCACATCCGTCTTGACGGCATGGACTGGCGAGGCCACGTGGAAGTCCACAATGCCTCTGGGGGGTGGTTCCGGCACGATCATCACACAGACCCGCGCTACGACAGCGTCGTGCTGCACGTCGCCCTTCACGCCGACATGTGGACCGGCGGCCTGCTGCGGTCGGACGAGTCGCCGCTTCCGGAGCTTGTGCTCTATCCCCACCTGGAAACGCCCCTCCGGGAACTGCTTCACGCCTTCCACACCCGGGCGGACGACGACACGCTGCCCTGTGCGTCTCGCTGGGCGGAAGTGCCCTCTGACCGTCGCCAGTCCTGGATTCACCGCCTGGCGCAAGAGCGGCTTGCGAGGAAGCGCGACCGGCTCCCCTCACCGGAGGACACGGCCCTCGATATCACACTGCACGAGCGTCTGTTTGCCGGGCTCGGCTACGCCAAAAACGACGCCCCCATGACGACGCTGGCCGAGCGGACGCCCCCGGACGTGCTGCGGACCCTCACGAAGCCCCGCACCCGCGAGGCCCTTCTGCTCGGCACGGCCGGGCTTCTGCCTGAGCCTGGGGATCTGCTGGAGGCAGACCGCACCACCGCCGACTACGCCATGGCGCTCCGCGACTGCTATCGTCGACTCCAGGTGCGGCTGGATCTCTCGCCGATGTCCTCGACGGCCTGGACCTTCTTCCGCCTGCGGCCCAACAACTTTCCGCCCCTCCGCATCGCGCAGGCCGCCGCCTGGTACGCCGACGGGGCGCTCCTCAGTGACAACCCGCTGCCCACACTCCGCACGGCCCTGAAGCAGGAGACTCCTGTCTCGGCCCTCCGGCAGGCCCTCGGGGCGACGCCGCCTGACTACTGGCGCACGCACTACCATCTGACCAAGCAGGCCGCGAAGCACGACCCAAGCTTGGGCACCTCTCGTCGCGATACACTGCTCGTGAACGCCGTGCTGCCGGTGCTCCTCCGCGACGCCGACCGGCGCGACGACGAGGCGCAGGCCACGGCGGCCCTGGACGTTCTTCGGGCCCTTCCGCCGTCGAAAGACCACATCGTACGCCGCTTCACGGACCTGGGCACGGAGCCCGACTCGGCGTTCGAAGCCCAGGGGCTGCACGAACTCTATCGCAACTACTGCTCTGCGGGCGGCTGCCTGGACTGCGAGATTGGCACGTACCTGCTCGCGTCGTAGCACAGGAATCTCCATCTGGGCCCAGGCATACAGCAGGGCACCCGAGATTCTTCTCGACCGCACTACGCACGCTCTACCCCCACCCCGCCGCTGCATGCTTGTCCGTCTCGTCCGCATGACGTTTCGCCCGGACGCCGTCGACGCGTTCCTCGACCAATTCGACGACACCGCACCACAGATCCGCTCATTTGCGGGGTGTCGGCACTTGGAGCTATGGAAAGATGCGGACCATCCCGCCGTGTTTACCACCCATAGCCACTGGACGAGTGCGGAGGCCCTCGACGCGTACCGGGACAGCGATCTCTTCCGCAACACGTGGTCGTCGGTGAAACCGCTCTTTGCCGACCGCCCCGAGGCCTATAGCTATACGGTCGCCCGCCCGGCAGACACCATTGGCGACGCCGCCAGACAGGCGACCGATCCCACAGACCAGCAAGGCTCGTCCCTGGGAGACTAGAAGGCCAGGTCCACTCCGACGCGGAACGATCGTCCGGGGCGCGGGAGACCAAGGCCAACAAACACAGCCTCGTCGGTCAGATTCTCGCCCCGCACGTAGATGCGGCCATCAATCCCGCTGGTGATCTCCGACAGGGCGTAGCTGAGGCGGGCGTCCAGGATGAGTGACGGCGACGAGGGAAGCGTCACGAATTCATTGTCCTCGTTTCGGGCGTAAACCCCGCCCGTGTAGCGCCCCTGCCCCATCACCGACAGCCCAAACGGCAAGTCATATGAGAGCCGGCCGCTGCCCAGCCACGCCGGCTTCTCGTCGAGCCGCTGGGTGCCAGACTCTGTGAAGCCGCGGGGATGGGACCACGTAACACTCCCGTCGAGCACGAGCGCCTCCGTCGGCGTCCAGCGCATCGTCGTTTCGAGGCCGTAGATGCGGGCCCCCTGCAGGTTGATTCGCTGTTCCTTCCCCGCATTCGGCCCACTCTGAAATGTGCGCTTATCGATGGTGTCGTAGACCCGGTTGAGGAACGCGGTCGAGCCGAGGTAGAGACGCGACTTTCGGTACTCCACCCCGGCCTCGCCGATCCAGGCCGATACCGGCTGCAGATTCGGATTCGGCACAAACTTGCCGATCGCCGCGCCGAAGAGCTCCCGCATCGTCGGGAATCGCGACTTCCGGCCCAGGGCCCCACGCACCGTCCAGCCCGTCCCCGCGTCGACCCGAATCCCGGTGTTCATGCCCCAGGTGTAGATGGGATCCCGGTCGGGAAACGGCCCCGTCTCCGGCGTGGTCGTGCCATCCAGGCTCACCCCGGTGGTGAGTTCGACGCGCGGATGCAGCTGCGTCTCGTATTCCGTCCCCACGCTAAAGATGTTCTGCCGGTATACGCTCACCGAGTCGGCCCCGGCCGTCCCGTTAGAATACGGAATGTTGGTCTGATGGTGGCGGGTCGTCAGCCCATTCAGTGCGAGCGTGAGCGTGCCGGCCGGGAGGGACTGCGTGCCGATGAGACGGAGCCCGGCCGTCAGGTCGCGGTCCTCCTGGACGGAATTGAGGGCCGTGTACTCGATGCTCTGGTAGTCGGCGATATTCTGGGCAAACCGGCTGCCCCACGCCGCCCCGCGGAGCGACGTGCGGGGACCAAGCGGGAACTGCCCGCTCGCAATGACGGTCGATTTTTGCCAGAGCGGGTACCGCCAGTAGCGGGACTGAACATCCGTGGCGTTGCCCTCCGGCGCAACCCCCTGAGCGGCATCAACATGAAGCGCCGAGACGGCGACCTGTCCGCCGTTTGCGAGCCGCCGACTGGCCCGCCCAAACGCGCTCACCATCTGCCGATCCGTATTGACGCGTCGGTCAGCCAGGGGCTGATTGTTCTGCAGGTTGGCGCCGGCGGCGAGGGGTTGATTTCCGCGCTCATTGTACTGGACCGCCGCGGTGTAGTCCCAGTTTTGGGTGCGCCCGAGGTACGTAAGCGAGGCCCGACGCTGCTCGGCCGTGCCCAGGGCGCCCTTCAGCTCGGTGCGCTGACCCTCCGAATCGAGGGTGCGCGACTGGAAGTTGATGGCGCCGCCCAGGACGTTCGCGCCGTAGCGGACGGACGGGGCGCCCTTCGTGACGGTCATCCCCTCCACCACACTCGCCGGGATGAGGCTGATGTTGACCCGGTTGTCCCAGGGAATATTCAGAAGGGCGCCGTCAAAAAACTGTCCGACCTGGCGGTCGCCGGCATTCCGGAAGTAGAGGATGGTTTGGCCGCGCGAGTTCGTCTGAACGTGGGTGGCCGGGACCAATTCCGCGAGCTCCGACACATCCGCCGCGTCCTGCGACTCAATGGCGGCGTACTCGACCTGCTGCACCGTAGAGACCGCGTCGGCCCCTACGCGACGCCGATCGCTCACTACGATCTCGTTCAACGAATAATCGCGGGCCGCGAGCGTGATCGTCACGGAGCGTGCAGTGCCCGCCTCCACCGTCAGGGTCCGACGGGTGCCGTCGTACCCCACCGCGGACACTTCGAGCACGTACTCGCCGGGACGCAGGGACATGCGAAACCGGCCGTCAGCATCCGTGCTGGTTCCGTCCCGCCCGTTCGCCCCCCGAACGAGGACGTTCGCCCGTTCAATGGGTGCCTGCGTGTCGGCCTCGACCACCCGACCCTGGAGAACGGTCTGGGCGGTCGCCTGAACGGGCCACGCCACCATACAGACGCACAGCGCAAGCAAACAGTGCCCCGGGGCACGATCAAGCATGAATGGAGGAGAGACTTTTCAAGAGGTGACGCCCGAACGGGATAACGCTCAAGAAGTGTGCCCACAACCGGAGGACCCACGATCCGGCCTTCCTCATACTCTGGTGGAGACGGACTTCGGGTGACGTGGGACCCAAGTCGAAACGCGGACGAGTGACCCGGTGGAACCCTCTGTCCACGAGCGCCAGTCCAGCGTCTACGGGTTACGGACCGGATGCATTGAGGCCCCGGAGGGCCCGTTCCATGGTCAGCTCCCCCTCGTCCCGCACCGACGGAAAGCCAATCGGACGGACGGTGTACCTACGCTCTCCCTTCACGGTCGCCTCGGCGGCCTGTGCCCCCCGCACGGTCGTCCGGACGGTCCGGGTCAGTCGTTCATACTTCTGCTCCATCATGCGCTGCTCGGTCACAGTTGCTCCGTAGGCGTGGTGGAGGGACCGGTAGCCACTGCTCGGCGAAAGCCGCTCAACCCGGCTCCGCTGCGTTTCCAAAAGAGACTCGTGCTCCGAGAGCAGTGCCTGGTACTCCTCCGACAACGCCTGAAGACTGTCCGACGTCGTGGCCGCATCCGCCAGTGCACGCCCCTCCGTCTCGGCCCGATTGAGCTCGTCCGCGAAGGACTCCACCGACTTCTCCAGCGCCTGGTAGGTTTTGGGCTTGGTGTCGTAGCCGCCGTAGGTTCGGCATCCGCCGAGCACCAGCAGCGCTGCGACGATAAGGGACAAGGTAGAGCGATCCACGCGCAGCATAGTGAAGGGACGGAGCGGGTCGGTGAGGAAAGGTGGAAGAAGGTGGACAGACCCAAAGTGCCTCTTGGCGGCGCTCCTTTCATCCGGCATCTTCCATCTTGCGCTCATTTTCACGTCGGCGGGCCCTCGAACCCTCTATCATCGAGGGACCGCCTCGTCTGTTGCCCCACGCGCAAGATGAACACTCGGAGAAACACCGGTCCGCGGTCAGTGGTACGCCTTCCCGGTTGGACAATGAATGCCGAGAGCACAATCTCGATGGACTCACGCCCCGGGGGCTTTGTCGTTCCCCGGTCCCCCTTGGTCCGCGTGTAGAAGGGTGTTGGTGCTCACACCCCCACCGGGCAGCTCAGTACGAAGCAAAGGTTTTTTCTCCTCCGTTTCTGCCCATGAGTGAACAGACCGCCCAGCTCGTCGAGCGCCTTCGCACCCGACTTCATCGAGCGATGCGGCGCATGTCATGGGCCGAGTTGGCCTTCGGGGGCGCTGTGGCCGGCGGAAGCGTGGCGGCCCTCTGGTTTCTGGCCGCGACGCTGGAGGCAACCCTGTGGCTCCGCCCAACCCTTCGGACCGGTCTGATCGTGGTAGCCGGAGCGGTCGTGGTGGGCGTGGGGGCGGCCTACATTGCTCGTCCCTTGGGCCGTCTGCTCGGTCTACTGGAAGGCCCCTCGGAGGAAGCCGTGGCCCGCACGGTGGGGGAGCACGACCCCGCGGTGGCGGACCGATTGGTCAACCTGTTGCAGCTGGCAGAGGGCCGGCGCACCCACGCGCCCGCCCCGTATGTGGACCGCGCCGTGCAACACCTCGCCGACCGGATTGACGAGTCCCAGTTCGAAGAGGTCGCGGACTTTCAGCCCGCCCGCCGGGCCGCGAAGTGGGCACTGTTTCCGGTCCTGGGCGTCCTGGTCTTTCTCCTGTCGGCCCCCTCCACGTTCCTCGACGCGTCCGAGCGCCTCCTGGCGCCCCGGACCGAGTTTGAGCGCCCCGCCCCCTTTCAGTTCGACGTGCGGCCCGGCTCCGCGCAGCTCGTGCGGGGCGATTCTCTTCGCGTGACGATCCAGTCCACGGGCGAGGTCCCGGAGACCGCGACCCTTCTCCTCCGCTCCGCCGACGATGCTTCGCCCCGACGGATCGCACTACGGGCCGACTCGATGGGCACATTCCGCCACACGGTGCCCAACGTGCGCCGGCCCCTGCGGTATCGGGTCGCGGCGTCGCCGGTCCGGACGGAGTGGTACGAGGTCGACGTGGCGCAGCGCCCCCTTCTTCGCCAGTTGCGGCTCCGCCTGATTCCGCCGGCTTACACCGACCGGCCGCCCCGCCAGCTCGCGCCCAACGTCGGCGACGTAGAGGCGCTCCCGGGTACCGAGGTCGTGGTTTCGGCCACCCTCGGCGGGGCCCCGGCCACAGAGGCCACCTTGGACTTCGAAAGTGGCCCGACCCAGTCGCTCTCCGTAACGGGCGACTCGGCCACCGGACGCTTCGTGCTCCGCCGCGAAGACACCTACGTGGTCCGCCTGCAAAGCCGGGATGGGATCTCCAACCACGCCCCCATCCGCTACGACATCGACCCTCAGACCGACGCCCGGCCCTCGGTCTCCTTCCTGGCCCCCAGCGACCCCGCCGAACTGTCCCCGGACCTGACCCAGCGGCTGCGCCTCCAGCTCAGCGACGACTACGGCCTCCGACGGGTCGCCCTGTTCTACCGCCCCGTCAACGGCAGCGGGGCCGACTCGTCGTTCTCGTCCATCGACCTTCCGCTCTCGGCGTCCCAGACCACCGATCAGGTGCTGTCACACACGTGGCTCCTGGCTCAGGAAAGTGGACTTGCCCTGGAACGCGGGGACGAGGTCGCCTACTACGCCAAGGCCTGGGACAACGACACAGTGAACGGCCCCAAGAGCGCCCGCACATCCACGCAGCGCCTTCGCTTCCCCTCCCTGTCCGAGCAATACGAGGAGCTCGATACCCTACAGCAGAAGACGGGCGAGCAGATGCGAGAGCTCGACCGGCGCGCCGGGGAGGTTCAGCAGCAATTCCAGGACCTTCGGCGGGAGCTGCGCCGCACCCGGGAGGCCGACTGGGAAGACCGCCGCCAGCTCGAACAGTTGCAGCAAAAGCAGGAGTCTCTCTCCCAGAGCAAGGCCAACCTGTCCCGGCAGGTCGACTCTCTCAACCGCGAGATGCAGCGCAAGGACCTGTCCAACCCCGAGACCAGCGAGCAATTTCAGGAGCTCCAGCGGACCATCGACGAGATGGAGTCGAAGGACCTGCAGAAGGCCCTTCAGAACATGCGGCAGTCGATGCAGAACCAGAGCTTCCGCCAGATGCAGTCGAACATGGAAACGGCGCGGTCCCGCCTCAACCAGCAACAGCAGCAGCTGGAGCGCACCCTCAACCT
>Ga0207753_1000865_pt1 | contig 10973 bp, 6 predicted proteins | sample PonA233FremontCA_2_FD_187273 | JGI IMG/M metagenome (GOLD analysis project Ga0207753, IMG submission 187273) | Salt pond sediment microbial community from Fremont, CA, USA - Pond A23 Sediment 3 (SPAdes) | ecosystem: Environmental > Aquatic > Non-marine Saline and Alkaline > Saline | place: USA...
TCCAGTATCGGCCGCCCGGCGACCCGGAGCATCGGCTTCGGCTGGTAGCGAGTGAGCGGTCTGACGCGCCGCCCCTCTCCGGCCGCGAGGACGACCGCCTGTTCGAGGGCACTCATCTCTTCACTCCGGCGCCGCGTGCCGGTGCCCGACGAGCGGCGCCGCCGGTGCGACGGACAACGCCGCTGACGCACACGTCTGACTGTGCTTTCGCCCCGTAGAGGACGTCTCTATCCATGCCCACCCTTGTCATACGGGCGACCATTGTAATGCGGAACCTTTCGCGACCGAACGAGCGGGACGGCGGGACTCGGAAACCCCGGCTGACCGTTATGACCGTCCTACTGCGGCCGCCGTCTCGAGCGCCTCTCGGCGACGGAACGGTCGTAATCGCGTGGTACCGACGACGGCGACGCGGAGACCGCCGACACCGCGGCCTCGTCGTACGAGGCGCAGGCCGTCGACACCGCGTCACCGTACCGGGAGACGAAAGTCGTCGGCGTCGGTCGAGGCGATCGACCGCATGCCGTCGGCAACTCCGCGAACCGAACGCCGGTCGTCGGTCGGTGCGATCCGGCGCGATCGGTCCGCGACCGGTCAGGCGCGCTCGCACGGCGGAGTATCGGAGTTTCGGATCGGTACAACGTCGTAATCGAAGCTCGGTACAACGTCGTAATCGGGGTTCGGACCGGTACACCGCCGAACCGAGAACCGCCGGAAATCCGTTGCGGACGGCCGCTCACTCACGGAATCGAATTATATCACTGTTACCCTAGGGCTGGTCGGAAAAAGAACATATTAATTCGATGTTTACGGTTGCTAACAAACTACCTTGACTTCTGAATGCGAAATATGGCTCCGAAAATTTCGGTGATCATCCCCACCTATTACCGGAACGATGTCCTTCCGGAAGCGATCGAAAGCGCGCTGAGCCAGGAGTACGAGCCGGTCGAGGTGATCGTCGTCGACGACTCGGGGGAAGGAGCCGCAGAGCCGGTCATAGAGCGGTACGACGAGGTTCGGGGGATGATCCGCGAGGAGAACGGCAACTGGAAGGCGGCGTTGACGACCGGCATCAGGTCGTCGACGGGTGAGTACGTCCAGTTCCTCGACGACGACGACCGGCTCTTGGAGGGCAAACTGACGAAGACGGCAGCGGTGCTTCGGGAGAACCCGGAGGTCGGCGTCTCGTACTGTGGCGTCCTCAGGGGCGACGAGCGATGCTACCCGAAGCCCAACGTGTCCGGCGACTTCTTGGAGGAGGCGCTGGCCTTCCAGACGTTCCCGATGTGGACGGGATCGATGCTGATCGAGCGCGAGGTGTTACTCGACTGCCTCCCGCTCGCGGGGATGGGCGAAGACGACGATCTCGACATCGAACTGGGCGATACCGACCTGAAGATCGAACTGGCCCGACGGACGAAGACCGACTACGTCGACGAGATCCTGGCGTTTTACCGACAGGACACGAACGACCGATGGACCGGTCCGCGGCGATTCAGAAAGGTGAAACAGAACGTGGACCACCAGCGGGAGCTGTACGATCGGTACCCGTCGATCCGGCGGGAACTCCTCGCCTCTTGGCATCAGAAGCAGGCCGTCTACTGGCTCGAAGAGAAGGCGTGGTCGCACAAGTCGGTCTCACACTTCCTCCGTGCCGCCCACCGCGCAAACGCGCCCGCGGACAAGGTGAAGTACGGCACCGAGGCCGTGGTCTCGCTGTTCGGCCGTCCGGGCTGGCATCTCGCCGAGTCCATTCGCCGTCCCTTCTCGCACGACGAGCGGCGTCAGTCCGTGAGTTAGCAGCATCTTACTAACAAACCTCATCGGCAATACTGCGTACGATGCCAGATATAACTCTCCGCGAGAAACTTCATGGGCTCTATCTGATCGCGTCATACAGACCGCGGTTCACCGCCGCGATCGTCGGGTTCGGAGTGTTGACGGCACTGCTGGAAGGCGTCGGCGTGACGCTGATCGTTCCGCTGATCGAGGTCGCCCAGTCGTCCGGGGCTCCCCCCGACGGCGGGATCGCGGGCGCCTTCGCCCGCATCTACCAGCTACTCGGGCTTCCCTTCACGGTCGGATCGATCGTTCTCGGCGTCGGGACCGTGCTCACCGTGCGATATCTGTTCACGTTCTTGGCCGAGTGGGCGCGCGTACACCTGCGAACGCACTACGTCGCCGATCTCCAGTCTCGCGGCTTCGAGCACACGCTGGACGCTCGGGTCGCGTATTTCGACCTCGAGGGATCCGACGACATCCTCAACGCGATCGTCACGCAGGCACAGAAGGCCGGCCACGCGATCGAGGCGTTCGTTCGAGTGTTCCAGCGGAGCATGCTCATTCTGATGTACCTCGGAATCGCGCTGTATCTCGCCCCGGTTCTGACGGTTATCTCGGCGGGTTTCGTCGGGTTTCTCACGTTCGGACTGCGGAACACGATCGAGTCGGCGTACACCATCGGCGACCGCATCGCCGACGCCAACGAGAAGATCCAGCAGGCGGTTCAGGCCGGCACCCAGGGTATTCGAGAAGTGAAGACGCTCGGATACGGCTCCGAACTGCGAGAGGATTTCGCTGACGCGATGGATCAGTACGTCGGGTCGTCGATCCGGGTGAAACGAAACGAGGCGCTGATCGGGAACGCGTACAACCTCTCGATCGCGTTGGTGATATTCGGACTTATCTACGCCGCGTTCACGTTCACGAGCATGTCGTTCGGCGTTCTCGGGGCGTTCCTGTTCGTGATGTTCAAGCTCGGACCCGCGGTGAGCGGCACGAACAAGCGGTTCTACCAGCTCGAAGGGATGCTTCCGCACCTCGTCCGCACCGAGGAGTTCATCGAGAACCTGCAACAGAACCCGGAGATCGAGGGCGGAGGCGAGCCGGTGCCGGCCGACCCGTCGCCGGTCGAATTCCAGGACGTCACGTTCTCGTACGACGGGACCGAGGACGTGCTCTCGGACGTCTCCTTTCGGATCGACGAGGGTGAGTTCATCGCGTTCGTCGGCGAGTCCGGAGCGGGGAAGTCGACTATCGCCTCGCTGCTCGTGAGGCTGTACGAGCCGGACTCGGGACGGATACTGGCGGGCGGGCGGCCGGTGAGTGAGTACGACATCGCGGAGTGGCGGTCGAGAGTGGCGTACGTGCGGCAGAACCCGTTCATCTTCAACACGACGCTCGTGGGGAACCTCCGCATCGCGAACCCGAACGCCAGCCGACAGGAAATCGAACGCGTCTGCGAGATCGCTCAGGTCACGGAGTTCGTCGACGACCTCGCGAACGGGTACGAGACCGAGCTCGGGGACGACGGCGTTCGCCTCTCGGGCGGGCAGCGTCAGCGCGTCGCGCTGGCCCGAGCGCTGCTGGAGGACGCGGAGATCCTGGTCCTCGACGAGGCGACGAGCGACCTAGACACCAATATCGAGGCCAAGGTACAGGCCGGAATCGAGTCGATGGACCGCGACTTCATGACGCTCGCCATCGCCCACCGCCTCTCCACGATCAGCGACGCCGATCGGATCTACACGGTCAAAGACGGGACGATCGTCGAGCGGGGCGAACACGAGTCGCTCATCGAAGAGAACGGCCAGTACGCGGAACTCTACTCCGCGCAGTGAGACACGCCCTCGCAGTCGGTCGAAATTCCGGTTCGAAGGATCTCGGAGGGAGGCTCTCCGACCGCTCGGTCCCGTTGCAACGGCGGTTCTCCGCACCGGCAGCCCGCGACAGCGCACCGATGACACGTACGGTTCCGTCCGGGGTTCGATAGCTCCTAACCCCTGTTTTTCAGAGATTAACTTTGACCGTTTCGCCGAATGATGAGTCAACCGAGTGAGACGGTAATATGAGCTCTATCCCAGCACCACCCACACCGCCCACAACACCCCCGTCCGGTCAGATAGGGAGCGGATCGTGAAGCGCCGCCTCCGCGAGCTTCTCGCGGCGGTCGTTCCGGGTGGATCAGTCCTGCAACGCACCGTCCGGAGCGGCGCGTGGTCGGGAGCGATCAAGGTGTCGAGCCGGTTCCTGCAGATCCTGATGCTGATCGTCCTCGCCCGCCTGCTCTCGCCGCGGCAGTTCGGACTGGTCGGGATCGCGCTGCTCTCGCTGAGCGCGACGCGACGGTTCTCGCAGATCGGCCTGAATTCGGCGCTGATCCAGCACGAGGACGAGAACGTCGACACGTACCTCGACACGACGTGGTGTCTCGAAATGGCCCGTGGAGCCGTGATATTCGGGGCGCTCTTCCTCCTCGCTCCCGTCATCGCGGGTCTCTTCGACGAGCCGTCCGCGACGCCGCTGATCCGCGTCATCGGGGTCGGGCCGCTCCTGTACGGGCTCCGGAACCCCGGTGTGATCTACTTCCGGAAGGACCTCGAGTTCCACAAGCAGTTCGTGTATAAGGTTAGCGGCGGGTTCGTCCAGTTCCTCGTCGGCGTCGGGTACGCGCTGGTCTCGCCGACGGTCTGGGCGCTCGTGTTCGCGTACATCTCGGCGGACGTCTTCCGGTTCGGACTCTCGTATTTCATTCACGACTACCGACCGTGGCCCTCGTTCGACGTCTCGGCTGCGAAGGAACTGATCGACTACGGCAAGTGGATCACGGCCTCGTCGATCCTCTACTTTCTGTATCAACAGGGCGACGACGCCTTCGTCGGGTGGTTCATCTCCGCGACCGCGCTCGGATTCTACCAGTACGCGTACCGGCTCGCCGATACCCCCTCCTCGGAGGTGTCGGAGATCATCGCCAGCGTCAGCTTCCCTGCGTACTCGAAGCTCCAGGACAGCCCGGCGGAACTCCGCGAGGCACTGCTCGCGACGACGCGGGTCACGGGGTTCGTCACGATCCCGATGGCGCTCGGCATCGCGCTCGTCGCCCCGAGCTTCGTCCCGGTCGTCCTCGGCGACGAGTGGACCCGGATGATCCGTCCGATGCAGCTGCTGGCGCTGTACGGACTGTTCCACTCGATCACGCGGAACTTCGGGTCCGTGTTCAAGGCGCTCGACCGCCCGGACATACTGGCGAAGATATCCGCTTTCCGGGTCGCCTGCATCGCCGTGGTTATCTGGCCGGCGGCGACGCGGTTCGGTCTCGAGGGCGTCGCGCTCACCGTCGTCGGCGTGTACGCGTTCCCCATGCTGCCCCTCGACGTGTACTTCGTCTCGCGGCTCACGGGAGTGGACGCGACGGCGTTCGTCAGGGAGTGGTTCTATCCGCTGGTCGCTTCGAGCGTCATGTTCGGCGGCCTCTGGACGGTACGGGGGATGGTCGAGACGAGTCTCCTCGTGGAGCTCGTCGTTCTGGTCCCCGCCGGTATCGTCGTCTACTCGGCCGTCGCTCTGCTCCTGATACGGTACTCCCCGTGGCAGATCGAAGACGACATCCGGTCGATCGCCGGGAGCTTCGGCTGAACGGCATCTAACTCGACCGCGCGGCTATCCGCATCACGGGAGGTTCGGAGTACCCCCGGTATCGAACTGTTCGTCGCCGGGACTCTCGGCCGTCGCTGATCCGTTCTCGAACCGACCGAGATACTATAATTAGTATGTTATAATTCGAGTAACAATACGTGAGCCGGCAGTACTACGAGATACAATGTCGATACACAGCTTGAGAACCGAGTCGAACGTCCTCGGGTACTCCCTAAACCCGAGCCCTTCGTCCGCGTCGAAACGACTCTCTCGGAGCGATCCTGTTTCGGACCTCACCGGAACCGCCGACAGGAGAGCAGCGACCGATTCGGTGTGACCGACGATGGAATCACATCACCAAACCGTCACGCAGTCAGAGTCGAGAGCCCAATCGGGTCACATCGAAAACGCGATACCGTCGGTCGGGATCGGGACCTACCGAACCGGCGGATACGAGTGTTTCAACGCTGTCTCCGAGGCGCTCGAGGTCGGCTACCGTCACGTCGACACGGCGATGGCGTACGAGAACGAGGCCGCGGTCGGCCGCGCGATCGAGACCTCGTCGGTCGACCGCGAAGACGTCTTCGTCACGACCAAAATAAAGGGGTATCCGGAGTTTCTGTCCCGCCATCGGATGATCGAGGCGGTCGAAGGGTCGCTTCAGCGGCTCGGAATGGACCGGATCGACCTCGTCTTGGTCCACTGGTGGCACCCCGACGGAGACATGGGAGAGGTGTTCGGCGCGCTCTCCCAGCTCGTCGACGACGGGAAGATCGACCACATCGGCGTCAGTAACTTCTCGATCGAACAGCTCGAGCGGGCGATGGACGCCGCCGACGTTCCGATAGCGACCAATCAGGTACAGTATCACCCGTATTACCACCAGGACGAGCTACTCCCGTTCTGTCGCGACAACGACGTGTTGCTGACGGCGTACAGCCCGCTCGCCGCCGGGCTGGTCGCCGACGACGAAGTCCTCACGGAGATCGGGAGGCGACACGGGAAGTCGGCCGCACAGGTCGCAATCCGGTGGCTCATCCAGCAGGACGGCGTGGTCACGATCCCGAAGACGGTGCGGTCGGACCGCCTCCGGGAGAACTTCGACGTGTTCGACTTCGAACTCACGGGCGCCGAGATGGAACGGGTCCACGAGCTCGAGGGGCCGCTGTGGTACAGGCTGAACACGGATCGGGGCGCGATATCCCGATTCAGGAGCGAGGTCGGCCAGTACGTACCGAAGGGCGTCCGCGACGCGCTCCCGTTGTAGGGCGGTTCATCCGATGGGATCACCGGCGAACCGTCCGGACGCGACCGCTACCCGGCTACTCCAGATACCCGAGGTCCTCGAGTTGCGACTCCGTGCCGCGGGAGAGGCCCTCCGAATCCGCCTTCTCCTCGTCTCCCCACTCCGAGAGCCGCCCCACGCGACTCTCCATCGCCGTCGCGAACCGGTTCAGGAGCGTTTCCCGGTCCTCCGACACCAGATTCCCGTCCGGTCCGAACAGGTACTCCCTGCCGTCGTCGGCCCTGACGTACTGGTGCGTCCCGTCGGCGAGGACTCGCCAGCGGGTGGTCGGCTCGCTGGTGCGTCCGGTGTGGGGGACGTAGTCCTCGACGAGCGCGGCCTCGTTCCCGCACAGCGTCGCCGTCGGCGACAGCTCGGGCTCGGCGGCGAGGTCGAAGATCCCGGTCAGCTCCGCCGGCTGTGACACGCGTTCCGGAGCGTCCTGACCGGGTCGTTTGACGATGAGCGGGACCTTCGTGTTGACCGGCCGCGTGGAGTGCGGCGGCGTGCCGTCGCGGTCGTGCTCACCGAGGTTCTTCCCGTGGTCGGCGACGAGTATCACGAGCGAGTCGTCGTACCGCCCGGTCTCTTTCAGCGTCGACAGCAGCTGGTCGAGCTTCCGGTCCTGGTAGCGGAGACTGGCGTCGTAGAACTCCAGGACCCGTTCCCGTCGCTCCGGCGGGAGGTCGGCTCGCCCGAGGACGTACGCGAGGAGTTTCGTGTTCAGCAGGCGCGGCTCGATCGGTCCGGGCGGCGAGAGGTCGAGCGCCTCGAAGGCGTCCTTCGGGGGGAAGTAGGGGCTGTGGGCCTCCATGAGGTTCAGGAAGGTGAAGCTCGGGGACGCGTCTTCGGCGGTCGCTCGCATCCACCGGCTCGCGCGGTCCACCAGGTTCGACGTGAACAGCCGTCGTTTGAGCAGGAAGACGGGTTGGCGAGCGGCCTGCGCGAGCAGATTGTGTCCCGTCGAATACAGCCGATCCCGCGTCGTCGAGATGTCGGCGTCGCCGTCGACACCGATCTCGAGGTCCCACTCGACGTACTCGTCGAACCCCCTGTCGATCCCCGAGAGCGAGCCGACCCACGGGTTGTTCGAGAACCCCGCGGTCCGGTAGCCGTCCGCCGAGAGCCGCTCCGTGAGCGTCTCGATCGAGTCGGGGAGCCGCAGCGACTGGTCGGAGAAGCCGTTGGTGACGCCGTGTTCGCTCGGAAACAGGCCGGTGAACATCGAACTGTGCGACGGCAGCGTCCACGGCGCCGGCGTGTACGCGTTCTCGAACAGCGTCGCCTCCTCCGCGAGCCGGTCGAGATTCGGGGTCGTCTCGCGGTCGTGGCCGTACGCGGAGACCCGATCGCGGCGAACCGAGTCGAGGACGACGAACAAGACGTCGGGGTGGTTCATACACGCTTCGAACAGGGGGAGTGGCTTCGTTATAGAGTAGTTGACGCCGGACTGCAGGGGGACGGATCCGACGCCCGGTGACGCGTCGGCCGTTTCGGTCGGATCTCTCCGAGGAGCGATTCGGCCGTCTGCGCGCGCCCGCCGAGTGGAGCCGCTGTTCGTCGAGGCGGGGACGCACACTCGGATTTCCCCTCGGAGGATACCCGACGTGTGGCCTCCGGTCGGGAGTCGGTCCTCCAGTGCGCGCGTTCCGTGACGCGTCCCGGTTATCCCGCTGTCACATATCTCGGGCCTCTCGTTCGCGTTCCCGGCTCGTTCGCCTGTCCGTCTAGAACGTTCGGCGTTCTCCGCGTAGTTGGGGGGAGCCGTGTCGCGTCCGGCCGATGCGAGCCCGGTTTCCAGTCGGTTACCATCGGGACCGAAGAGCTTCCGTGGACCAGGAATCGGCTGGAATGGCCGAAAACGTGTGTTAATACTCTATTAACGCCTGTTAATTGCCAACAAACATCGCATCGTATCTCTCCCGTGGACGTCTCGAAAAAGCGATTATCGAGCCGGATCTTCACGGTGCTTCTGGTTTTTGTAAACGAATGTCACAGGACTCGAAACATATAATTAACAATACATTTATCACGATTAGGACTTCATTAACGCTTGCAATGGCACGCAAGCTGGTACGCGAGGACGTCGATAGCGACAGCTCAATCGACCGCGAGGAATCGAACGGAAACGACGGCGAAACAGACGCCGGCGGCGGACTGGGTAGGCGCAACTACATGAAGCTCGGCGCGGCGGCGGCGGGTGCGGTCCTCGGCGCCTCGGGTCTGGGTTCGGCCGCGGTGGAACGGGACGGGATCCGTTTCGATCGGGTCGTGAACGCGGTCGACGACCTCGGGATGGATCCGACCGGTTCCGATCCGATCGACGGAGCGCTGGACGACGCTCACGAGACCGGGACGCTCATCGAGTTCCCCCCCGGTGACTACAAAGTTAAGACGGAGTCCGTGCTTTCCGGGTCGAAGAGCCGATGGGGGATCCAGGGGACCGGTGAGAGCCACGAGGACGTCACGTTCCACTTCCCGAACGCCGGCAACTCGTACTGGTTCATCCACCAACAGGGCGGCGAGGACGTCCTCCTGGACAACTTCACGCTCGACAGTGACGACAAGCTGATCGCGATCAGGATCCGCACGAACGACGGCGGACTGATCCGCGACGTCGAATGGGCCGGGTACCTTCCCGAGCGCGACGGGTGGCCGGGCCAGCTGCTCGATCCCGGATGTCGAGATCCCGACGGCGTCAACCGAGTCGTCCGGACGGTAATGGGGAGAGACGGATCGTTCATCCACGGGCATCCCTGGGCGACCGACAGAGTGGGAGTCACGGGAATTCGGTTTTACCCCTATAGCAGTCACCGCGGCGAGGGACACGCGGGGGAAACCATCCTGGAGGACATCGAGATCCATCAGCTCAGCAACAACGGGGTCCGCAGTACGCACCCGAAAGGCGTAGTCACCGTGAAGGGAGGCTTCTTCAAGAACTGTCACCTCGCTCACCTCCGTATCCACGCGGGCGATCACCCGACCAAGCGGTCGTCCGTCACCGGGGCGACGATGATTATTGATCACGACGACCACCTCCCGATGGGTGACGGGGAGTGGCACGGAGACGGGTGTAACGCCGTGATGCTGGATTCGACGAGCAAGAGCTACTCGCAGGCGATCTACGAGGACTGCGACATCATCTGTCGGAACGTCGAGCCGACCGACGGGTGGGGGCTGATACGGTGCAACAACAGCGGTTCCTCCAGCCCGGGCGGCGGCGCGTTCCGCAACTGCCGGATCAGGAACGAAACCGAACTGCAGACCATCTGGATCGACGAACGCGAATCCGGCGTGGACGAGCCGCGTCATTGGCTGTTCGAGGACTGTGAGATCACGGTCACGTCGTCCGACCAGTACAGGGAGGCGGTGTTGGTTCTCCGCGACGACTGGGACGGGTCGGTGATCCGAAACAGCATCATCCACGCGCCCAACGGGGACCTCGACGGTGTGTTCATCGAGAACTGCGACGACGTCACCATCGAGGACACGACGATCGACGCGTCCGGCCGAGCGACCGTGCTCGAGAACGCCGACGTGACGACGACGAACGTCAGCTACGACGTCTCCGAAGACACCGACTGGTCCGTCGGGGACGACGAGGACGGTTTCGAGGAGGATCCCAGTCGCTTACAGGTCGTCGCGGCCGACGACGCGGACGCGTTCGAGTACAGCTTCACCGTCGACGGCCGAGTCGAACACGCCACCGACGGCGACTACCCGTCGAACCCCGACGTTTCCTCGGGCGACTCCATCGTCGAGAACGAGGACGGCACCTACACCGTCGAGGGCGTCGTCGCCGGGTACGCCGGCGACGACAAGCGCTGGGGCGGCGACTCCTACCGTTTCACCGGGGATTTCACTGCATTCAGCCTCGACGGTCCGGCTACCGTGACGATCGACGGTCAGACGGTAGACACCGCCGAGCTCGTTTCCGCGGACGACGGCGAAGACGGCACCGGCGACGATAGCACCGGCGACAGTAGCGGCACCGACGACGGTACCAGTGACGGTAGCACCGACGGCGACGGCACCAGTGACGGCGGAACTGCCGACGACGGCACGCAACACATGCTCCGCGTTATCGCCGCGGACGACGCGGACGCGTTCGAGTACAGCTTCACCGTCGGTGGCCCGGTCGAACACGTCACCGACGGCGACTACCCGTCGAACCCGGACGTCTCTTCGGGCGACTCCATCGTCGAGAACGAGGACGGCACCTACACCGTCGAGGGCGTCGTCGCCGGGTACGCCGGCGACGACAAGCGCTGGG
>Ga0207753_1000866_pt1 | contig 10968 bp, 9 predicted proteins | sample PonA233FremontCA_2_FD_187273 | JGI IMG/M metagenome (GOLD analysis project Ga0207753, IMG submission 187273) | Salt pond sediment microbial community from Fremont, CA, USA - Pond A23 Sediment 3 (SPAdes) | ecosystem: Environmental > Aquatic > Non-marine Saline and Alkaline > Saline | place: USA...
GCATCCCCAACTCGCCTTATGTACGCGGTCGTGACGCAAGTCGACGTTCAGGTCGTTCCCTTCGGGCCCGAGGAGGGCGAGGGCCGGTGGGATTTGTTCTCGGGTCCGGATCTCTATTACGAAGTGTACGATCCGGACGGGACGTGCCTCTGCACCAGCGGAGTGGTGAATGACGTGCGGCCTCGAGACCTGCCAATCACGATGGACGCTTCGTTCTCGGTGGAAACGCCCGGGCGGCACGTCTTGCAACTGCTGGACGCGGACTTGATTGAGGACGAGGTGGTGGGCCGCGTCGGGTTCGCTCCGGACCGAATCTGGGAGGAAGGTCCGGCGTCCGCATCGGCACGAACCGTCTGCCTGCGCGACGAGACCGTTACGCTCCGACTGGTGCTGGAGTACACAGAAAATGAGTCGTGACGCTGGCGTGGCCCGCAGACCACGAGGACGGAAGTCGGGGGCAAGCATGGAATGATAATTGCCTCTCACAATACCGACTTCGAGTGTCCCTCTCGGTGGATTTTCCGCAGGTGATGCATTGTCGCAGTCTCGCTTCGGGGGGTGGCACCGGGGTGCGCGAGGAGCGTTTTTGGGGAGGGCTTGTTCGGGGCAAAACGGTGGCGGGAGCATTCTCCCGTCAATGGGACGAGCAGTGCCGGAGCACTCGTAGTGGAAGACGTGGTGTCCCTCCAGGTCAAGGCGCATGGACGCCCTTCACCAGGGGAAAATCGTTCTGTTTTGTATCGTCGCCGACCCGCGGCCTATGTCCTCACTTGTTGCCCAAGGGAGCCCCGTATTTTGGGGATACCTACTAGCGTTCGTCATCGCGACCCTTGTGTGTTTGGGGGCCGCTTGGCGGGCCTGGCAGATTCCGTATGCGGACACGCGGCGGAGCCTGGTCACGTTTTTTGTCACCAGTGCGGGGTGGGCGGCCGCGTACATCGGGTTTCTCCTCCCGGTCTCCCCCCTCGCCAAACACTTCTTCTACCAGGCGAGCCTCTTCGTAGGATTTGGCACCGTGTGGGCGTGGTTGTGGTTCTGTTCCGCCTACACGGGACGGGCGATCCACCGCAACGCCTCGGCCCAGTGGTTTGCGATTGCCGTCTTTGGGGGGGTTGTCCTTCTGAAGGTGACCAATCCCCTCCACCACCTCTACTACACGCTGGAGGCGACCCAAGGCGTCTTCGGCACGGTCGTTCGCCATGGGCTGCTGTACTGGGTGGTGATGGGGGTGGCCTACGCGTTGGCGACGGCCGGCTACCTGATGCTGTTTGAGATGTTCTGGAAAACCGAGACCCGAACGGGCCCGCTGGCGGCGCTCACGGCGCTCACGGCGTTTCCTGCGGCGCTCAACATCGTAGGGCATGTCCACCCCACCCTCCAAGACATCACCCACGAGCCGCTGGGCGTGGCGGTGTTTGCCATCGGGGTGCTGTTTGTGTACAGCTACCAGTTCCAGGCCGTCCGGCTGGCAGGAAGTCTCTCGGCCCCCACCATCATGCTTAGTGCCGACGGGCACATCAAGGACTACGGACGGCAGGTCGTTGAATTGTTTCCAGCCCTGGGGGATCGGTCCGCCGTCGGCAAGCCCCTCGGGGCGGCCCTTCCAGAGTTGTCGCAGAAGCTTGAGGAGGACCGCCCCCTGTTGGAAACCACCGACGGGTCGGCGCCCCGGTACTACCGCATCGTGGAGGCGAGTGTGGGAGGCACCGGCGGGAGCGACGTGGTGGTGCTCTCCGACGTCACCGAGCGGGAACGGCGGGAGCGGGCCCTACGCGACCGGCAGGAAAAGGTGGAGGCCCTCTACGCGGCCATCAGCCGGCTGCTGCGCGCCCGAAGTCGGCAAGAGATCGGCGACGTTGTGCTCCGTCTCGTCAACGACGTGTTCGGGTATCCGCTGGTGGGGGTCCGCTTCGTCGAGGATGCACAGCTCGTGCCGATACGAAACTCTCCGCAGGTGTCGGAGCACATGCCGGCCCGGCGGCCCCCGGTCGACGTCGACGGAGAAAGCCTGCTCGCAGAAGCCTACAGGAAGGAAGAGCCGCGTGTGGTCGACGACGTGCAGGGCATCGATACCCAGTTGGATTACGGAGCGACCCGCGCCGCGGCCTGCTTCCCGGTGGGGGCGTACGGAACCATTGCGGTTGGGAAGCTGGAGAAGGAGAACATCGATTCGTTCGACGTTGGGCTCATCGAGGTGCTCGCGGCCCACGTCGCCGTCGTGCTCGATCGGCTCGAGCAGGAAGACGCGCTACGGACGGCGAAGGAAGAGGCCGAGGAGGCAAACCGGATGAAGTCGGCCCTCCTGGCGAACACGAGCCACGAGTTTCGCACCCCCCTCACATCCATCATCGGGTTTGCGGAAGAGATTGGCACGATGGCCGAGGGCGGCGATCTCCCGATCGATCGGTTTGCCAATCACATCGAAAAAAATGGGCGTCGCCTGCTCAAGACCCTCGACGGGATTTTGAACCTCTCGCGTCTGGAGGGGAGCGAGATGCTCCGCTCCTCGCAGCCCATCGACGCGGCCCCCGTGGCCGAAGAGGCCGCCGACCAGTTCTCCCCCGAAGCCACGGAGGAAAACATTTCGCTGCGGGTGGACACGAACGGGGCGCCGGTCTGGACCCGTGCCAGCCGCGAGGGGCTGCGGATCGCGCTTCAGAACCTGGTCTCCAACGCAGTCAAGTATACTGAATCGGGGGGGACGGTGTGGGTCCGCGTCCGGTCCGGCGAGGAGGCCGCTGTGCTGGAGGTTGAGGACACGGGTGTGGGCATGGATCCTGCGCAGGCCGAGACGCTGTTTGAGCCGTTTCGGCAAGAGTCGGAGGGGATGGGACGGCAGTACGAGGGCACCGGGCTCGGCCTCGCGGTTGCAAAGGAGGCCGTTGAGCAGATGGGAGGAACCATCGAGGTCGACACCGAGAAGGGCGAGGGGTCCTGCTTTGCCGTCCGGCTGCCGGAAGCGAACGCGCCAAAGGAGGCCACGGTGGAGGCCTAACCGCCGCTCTGCCCGGGTCGCAAACGAGGACAGGCCTTCCCAAACGTTCCGCCTCCCTCACACGTCTGGGGGAACCGCCCCGGTCTGCCGTTGATGAAACGCAGGCAGACCAAATCGGCCCGTCGAGCCCCGCGGCGACAGGGAGGAACGGTCGCCTTGTCATGGAATTCGTACGGGGGGCGTGTTGAGTGTGCGCCCGTGTGGTTACATTTCGCGCTGTTCACAAGCCGTGCAGAAGGACCTCAATTCCCCGTGAGCATCCTTGCCGTCGGAACTGTCGCCTTCGATTCCATCGACACGCCGTTCGGGTCGGCCGAGCGAGTGCTGGGGGGCAGTGCCTCCTACCTTACGCTGGCCGCCCGCCACTTCTGCGACGACGTGCGCCTCGTCGGCGTCGTGGGGGGCGACTTCCCCGACGCGTATCGCCAGACGCTGGCCGATGGCGGGGTGGACCTTGAGGGCCTCGAGGTCAACGAAGACGGGAAGACCTTCTTCTGGCACGGCGAGTACCACTACGACATGAACGAGCGAGACACGCTCGACACGCAGCTCAACGTCCTCGCCTCGTTCGAGCCGGAGCTTCCCGAGAGCTACCTGGACAGCGACATCGTGTGCCTTGGCAACCTGGAGCCGAGCATCCAGCGCGACGTGCTGGATCAGGTACACGACCCGGCGTTCGTCATGGCCGACACGATGAACTACTGGATCGAGAATACCCCGGACAGTCTCCGGAAGACGCTTTCGCAGGTGGACTGCTTTGTGATTAACGACGCAGAGGCCCGCGAGCTGGCCGATGAGCCCAACTTGGTGCGGGCCGCGTCGCTGATCCGCGACATGGGCCCCGAGACGCTTATCATCAAGAAGGGCGAGCACGGGGCCCTCCTGTTTACCGATCACTCGGTCTTCAGCGCGCCCGCCTACCCGCTGGAGGACATCCAGGACCCGACGGGCGCCGGCGATGCGTTTGCGGGCGGCCTCGCCGGGCACCTCTACCGGGCCGGGGCCTTTGACCAGGAGGCCCTGCGCCGCGGGGTGATCTACGGGAGCGTGATGGCCTCCTTCGTGGTGGAGCGCTACGGCCCCGACAAGCTGCCTGATCTTACCCGAACCGACATCACCGAACGCGCCCGATCGTTCCGCGAGCTGGCCGCCATCCCCAAGCTGGTGCCGCTGGACAAGCAGATGGCGTAGCGCCCCGAGGGGGCCGTCGCACTGCCTGTCGTTCTGTTACACATCCGTTTCCATGCCCGAGTCCGTCCCCGACGCCAACGCCAACCCCGAGACGCCGCTCTCCGCCGACCACGCCACCACCGGCACGGTGCGCCTCGTCAATGCCGTCTTCTACGGCCACCACGGCGTCATGCAGGAGGAGCACCGCGTTGGTGGGCGGTACGAGGTGGACGTAAGCGTGGGGCTCGACTTCGAGGACGCGGCCCTGCACGACGACCTGCACCGGACGGTCAATTATGAACGAGTCTACGAGTTCGTCCGGCGGCTGGTGACGGAAAACAAGTTCTACCTGATCGAAAAGCTGGCGTACCGCATCGCGCATGAGGTGCTGGAGACATACCCCGACCTAGAAGGGGTCGAGGTGACGGTGCGGAAGCCCAACCCGCCGGTCGGGGGGCCGTGCGACCGGGCCGAGGCCACCTATACGATCGGCGACCCCGGCACGTGACGCGGCGTTAGGCCGAGCGGGGCGACGATCGGGGGCGCGCGGCGACCGGGGCGAGACCGGGCGTGCCAATGCCGTCCAGGGGGAGAAGAGTGGTCGGGGCGGCCGACGGATGGGGGCGGGCAACGAAGGTCGTGAGAAAGTCGTAGAGCAGGTTGTCCACCTCCGTGGTGTCGGCCAGGGTGTCGAGCACGCGCTGGACGGTCTCTGCGTCGGGCAGGGCCGAGCGGTAGTATTCGCGGTACACGAGGATGCGCTCCCGCTCCCGTTTCGCGTCGAGCTCGCTGTGAAACTGCGTGCCGTAGACCGGCGCGTCGTCCAGCCGGAAGGCCTGGTGGGGCTGGTCGTTGCGGGCGAGCTCCGTAGTGCCGGGGGGCAGTTCGATCACCCGGTCGTGGTGGCCCATGTTGGCCTGAAAGCGAGACGAGAACTGACAGAAGAGGGGATCGTTGGCCCCCGCCTCCGTCAGCTCCACCCATCCACAGCCCAGCTCGGAATGGTCGGGGTCGTGGACCACGCGGCCCCCGAGTGCCCGGGCCAGCACCTGATGCCCCCAGCACGACCCAAGCGTCGGCAGGCCCCGGTCGACGGCGCGGCGGACAAGGCCGTGGAGCCCCTCGGTCCAGGGATAGGTCTGGGTCGCGGAGTACTTGCCGGCGCCCCCGATCAAGAAGGCGTCCACGGCGTCGAGCGAGACGGAGGCCGGGTCGTCGCCCCGGGCGACGTTGACCGTATGGAGCTGGTCGCGATGGAGGCGCGTCCGCTCCAGAAAGCACGTCTGCTCCTGCGTTTCCATCCGGGGGGCGCTCCGGCACTGGACGAGGAGGACGCAAATGGAGGAGGAGGTCAGGGGCGAGTTCACCATGGGCGGCACCGGGTCACCCGCCGCGGGTTCACGGGGGCGTCTAATGAGTAAGGAAACGACAGTTCACAAAGCACTCTCTATACGGCAGGAAATGGGAAATGGTTGAAGAAAAATGAATGGCTACTGCGGAGCCGAGAGCAGCAGGTCTGAGAATGACGCGTGCAGCGTGCGGTAGAGCCGGCGGAGGGGGAGGCCGACGACGTTGTAGTAGTCGCCCTCAATCCGCTCGACAAAAAACGGGGCGGTGCGGTCTTGAATTCCATAGCCCCCGGCCTTGTCCATCGGCGACCCGGAGGCAACGTAGGCCCGAATCTCTGCGTCCGAGAGAGGGGCGAACACGACGCTGGTTTCGTCTGCCGCTGTTGTTTCTCGTCCGGACCCTGCGTGTGCAAGCGAAAGGCCGGTGTGGACGGTGTGCGACGTGCCGGCGAGGCGGCGGAGCATGGCGCGGGCGTCGGACGCGTCGTCGGGCTTGTTGAGAATCTCCCCGTCGTGGGCGACCACCGTGTCGGCGGCGAGGACGAGGGCCGAGGGGTGACCGGCAGCCACCGGACGGGCCTTGCGACGCGCCAGGGCCTGCACGGCCTCACTGGGCGCGACGCCTTCGGGGAGCGTCTCGTCGGCGGGATGTACTTCGGTATCGAAGGAAACCCCCACGTGATCGAGCAGGGCGCGGCGTCGTGGCGACTGGGAGGCAAGAATGAATCGGCAGGAAAATTGCAGGAGGGAATTCATCGGACGCGACGATGTCTCACCGGGAAACATGCTTCGAAGAAACGCGAGGGCGGAATGGAAGTTACGTTCCTCTCCCAAAATGTCGAGCGGGGCCCTCCGCCGAGGTTGACACCGGTTCGGAAAGCGGCTACTTTCTTTCCCTCTACTCCTACCGGCTGTTCGTGCCATGACTGTCCTGTCTGTCTGCAACCACAAAGGAGGCACCGGAAAGACGACCACGACCATCCACGTCGCGGCGGCGTTGGGACTGTCGGGCTGGCGGACGCTCGTCATTGACCTGGACCCGCAGGGCTTTCTCACGCACACCATGGGCACCGAGGAGCCGGCCCCGGAGCAGTCGGTGGCGGCCTTCTTCGACGCCGACGCCGATCCCGGGCGCATTCGGGTCCGGGAGGCTGCCGGGTTTGATCTCATCCCGTCTTCCAGCACCCTGACCCGCCGCATGCGGGACCTCAACAAGCCGACCGACGTCCTGTGGGTGCGAGAGGCCCTCCAGCGGCTCGACCTGGAGTATGACCTGCTGCTCTTTGACACGGCCGCCGCCGTGACGGTCTACAGCCTCAACGCGCTTGTCGCGAGCCAGCACGTGCTGATTCCCGTGCTGCCGGAGTACCAGTCCGTGGTGGGGGGCGAGCAGACCTACCAGACCACGCAGCTCGTCGAGAACAAGCTCAATCCCCGCCTCGATACCCGGCAGTTCCTGTTCACGCAGGTCGACGCCCGGAAGCGGATGCACAAGACCTACCGGGAGTACATTCAGGAAAAGTATGGAGAGGCGGTGATGGATAACATCATTCGCACCAGCACGTCGTTGGCGAAGTCTCGAGACGACGCGACGACAATTTTCGACCACGAGCCCAGCTCGCGTGGGGCGCTCGACTACGCGAACGCCACCGACGAGCTCGTGGGGCGCCTCCAAGAGGCCTCCAAAGATGCTGGGCGGAAGGCGGACCCGGCGACAACTGCCCCAAACGGGCTCCCGGCGGAGGCCGACGCCGACCCGGAGGTTAGCCAACTGCTGAACTCCTGATCCCGCAGCGCCCCTCTCCGACGGGGGGCGAAGAAACCACATTGGCTGGGGGAGCGACGCCCGCTCCTAAAGTGTGTCGAGGCGATCGACATCTGCTCGTGACCATTCATAGAAGTGTCGATCTGTGGACTGGAGGGTGTCCACGCAGTCGTTGTGGGCCGACCGGGCCGCCTCTACGTCCGGATGGGTCGGGTTCGGGTGGGTCTCGATCCAGTCTTTTAGGTCGCTCAGGGCGCGGGGAGAGTAGGTGTCGAGGTCCCTCTCCGTGTTGAGCAGGGCCATTTTTCGTTCTTCCTGTCGGAGCGTGTAGACGAGCGTCCAGATCGAGACGCCGAAGAACGCCACGACACAGAAAAGCATCGTGGCCCACACATCCAGGGACAATCCAAGCATGGGTTACCGGGTGTTTTCGCGTGAGAGAAAGTCGCGGCGGCCCTCCACGTACGACATGAGCGCGTAGCCGAGGGCTGGAATCCCGAAGAAGACGGCGACGCCCCCAATCATCTCCGGCGTGCCGAAGTTGGCCCAGGCGTAGTTCGCAACGATCAGCAGCATCACGAGCGGGATCACGTACTGCACAACAGGCCCCCAGATCGAGCCTACGTACAGCCCAGCGTTGCGGTTGATCTCCAGCACCCGGAGCTTCTCGGGGCCGCGGTGCCCCATCGACCAGCCGATGACACCGATGATGGCGAGCGTGGAGAGGGGCAGGCCGAAGTTGCCGAACACGAAGTCGAGAAAGTTGAGTGTGCTGGGCGAGTATGCGCTCGCAAGCCCAAGGAGCCACACGAGGCCGCACACGCCGAGCACGGTCTGCTCGCGGCTGAAGGCCGTTTCCTCGCTGAGGGTCGTTACGCTCACCTCCGTGATGAGGATCGCGGACGTGAACGCAGCGAGAAAGAAGCCGACGAAGAACAGGATCGCCCAGAACGCGCCCCCTGCCATCTGCGGAAAGACCTGCGGCAGCGACACGAACGTCAGGCTGGCCCCCGACCCCGGATCCAAGTCGAACGCGAAGACGATTGGGAAGATGGCGAAGGCCGCCAGGATGCCGACACTCGAGTTGCCAATGACGGTGAACACCCCACCCCCGATCGGAATGTCGTCGTAGTCCGGCAGGTAGCTGCCGACGGTGAGGGCGATTCCCCATCCCAGGCCCGTAGAGAAGAGCACCTGCCCGAGGGCTGTGATCCAGGTCTGGCCGAGTCCGAGCTTGCCCCATTCGATCCCGAATGTGAACGCGAGGCCGTCGGCCGCGCCCGGGAGTGTGAGGGCCCGGATCATGATGGCAACCAGGGCAAGCACGAGGCCCGGCACCGCGTAGATGACGAGGCGCTCCACCCCCCGCCGGATGCCGAGGTACAGGATGGCCGCGACGAGGCCCATCACCGCCGTGTGCGTCCCGATCGACAGGAGGCCGCTCGCGCGAAAGCCTTCCCAAAACGCCTCTGGGGCGAAGCCCGCCGACGTGAACGTAAGGAGCAGCGAGTGCACGGCGTAGTAGAGCGTCCACCCCACGACGGGGGCGTAGTACGACATGAGGGCGACGTTTACGACCAGCACCACCACGCCCAGGCCCACCACGCCCCGCGACGAGGCCACCTTGCGAAAGGCCCCGATCACCCCCTGCCCGGTGTAGCGCCCGAGCGCGACCTCGGCGATGAGGCCGGGAATGGCCAGCACGAGCAGGAGGACGAAGTACGCAAGCAGGAAGGCCCCGCCTCCGTTCTCGCCAGTGACGTAGGGGAAGCGCCAAATGTTGCCGGCCCCCACCATGGCCCCAAGCATCGCCATCAGAAATCCGAAGCGCGATCCCCACTGGGCACGGGAGAGCTCAACGTCGTGGTCGGGCATCACCGCGTGGTCGCTGTGGAAGGAGTGCGAGCGGCTCCAAAGTAGGGACGATGAACCGAAATTTCGAACGGCTATCGGGTGGTCCCAGCAACAGTCAGGAATGTCAAGCGGTAGCGGGGGAGTGATTCGGCTGCCAACGGGACTGATCCTTCAGCATCGTATTGAGGATAACCAGAAGCTTTCGAGCCGCTGCAATGAGGGCGACCTTCGCCTCCTTCCCCTTATCGACAAGTCGCTGGTAGAAGGACTGGATCCGGTCGTTGTGTTGGATGCACGATAAGGTGGCCATGTAGAGGGCCCGGCGCACGTCGGCACGGCCGCCTTCAATGTGCCTTTCGCCTTTCCAGGTCCCGCTCTCTTGGGCAATTGGAGCCACGCCAACGAGCTTGGCGATTTCCTCGCGATTCGCCTCCCCGAGTTCGGGAAGCCGGGCCAGCAGTACCCGGGCGGTCGTTTCTCCGATCCCTGGAACCGAGCACAGAAGATCCTCCTGCACCTGCCACACTGGGCTTTCCTCGATAAGGTCTTTGAGCTCACTTTCAGTCTCTTCGATTTGCTCGCTTAGGTATCGGATGTGTTCGGTCAAACTCGGTTCTACGGCCTTCTCAGCCCTTTCAAGACGGTTCTTCTCTGCATCGCGCATCTCAACGAGCTGGCGGCGACGCTTAACCAGGGCCTCCAACTCGTGCTGCGCTTCGGAAGGAAGAGGACGCAACTCTGGGCGGACCCGCTCTCCGAAAAGAGCAAGCACGTCTGCGTCGAGCGGGTCGGTCTTCTCGAGACGCCCGATCGACTTGGCAAACTTGCTCGTCTGAATCGGATTGATGACTACGACGGGAAGATCCGCTGCTCCAAGTGCGGCGACAACTGGTCGCTCCAGACCGCCACTAGCCTCCAAAACTATTCGGGTTGGGGCGACCCCTTCCAGTTTCTGGGTAAGCCAGTCCCGACCCTCGGCAGTGTTCTCGACTTGAAATGAGTCTCCGAGCGTGGAGTCCGGTTCTTTGTCCCCGCTCGAACGCTCAACCTCGCGCACGGCAACGTCGAGCTGAGATTTCGCAATGTCGATTCCGACGTATCTGGCCATTACGGACAACTGAGTTGACGAGAAAGCCACGAGAGTTGTCGCAGGGGCCCATCTTTGGTATCAATGGATTCGAGCTCAAAGCCTCCAACAGTCGGCCGGAGACTCCGGCTCCTTCAACAGTGCGGGCTTAGCGACACGGAGAGGCGGGGCCTCCGGAGGCCCCGCCCGAAGAGACGACGCTCCAGCTGAGACGCGGGCTCATCGGCCAATCTACCGACCTGTGGCCCTGGGCAATCGTCGAGCTGTCGTCCCCATCAATCCAACGTTCTCAAGGGATCACGATGATACAAGGGCAATCGCATGAGTAAGAAAATACCCAACACCGTCGCTCTGAGCTTGACTCAGAGCCAATCCGACGCTCGCCAAAGGCTTTCCCTCTCGGATGGATGGGCTCCAAATCAAGTTTGGAGCGACGAAAGTAGCGGTTTTCCTTGCGTTGCAATCAAGGACAGGCAAAATCTTTATAAGCAGAAAATTGATGCGATTGCCCTGTCGGGTGGCCCCGGGCGATCGCATGTCAAAATCCGGGCTGGGCCGGTGCGGGTGTTCTCTCCGTGCCCGTCGTCTCCATTCCCCGATTGCGGGGCGAGAGGGCGCATGGGAGCGTGGGGGCACCGGCGCTTTGCCCCTTCAGAACAGCATAAGCCGTCCTCGTCGCCACGATGTGATTGCCGTGTCGGGGGGCGCGAAGGGGGCGGGGCGACAGGCGCCGAGCGCGAACCTCCTG
>Ga0207753_1000867_pt1 | contig 10960 bp, 4 predicted proteins | sample PonA233FremontCA_2_FD_187273 | JGI IMG/M metagenome (GOLD analysis project Ga0207753, IMG submission 187273) | Salt pond sediment microbial community from Fremont, CA, USA - Pond A23 Sediment 3 (SPAdes) | ecosystem: Environmental > Aquatic > Non-marine Saline and Alkaline > Saline | place: USA...
CGTTCGACGGGTCGCCGTTGCGGAAGCGCTCGGGAAAGATTTGGTACCAGACCGCGTCTTGGGCCCAGGCGGGGGTGCGTTCGGCGGGCGTGGGGGGCGCCACTGACTCCTCCGGACTGGACTGGCACCCCATCAGGTACAAAAGCCCGAACACCCCCACGGCCGCTGCACGAAGGGCCGCTGAACACCCCTCACTCAATCGTCTTCGAGCAACCACCGGACAGAAACAAGGCTGTGGCACAAAAAACCGGTCGCCTCTCGGACTACGGGCGGCCGGGCGGATCTGCGAAGACCCGCACTCCGAACGTCTCGGTCGCTTCTCCTTGGTCGTTGCTGGCCCTCACCGTAATCTCCGCCTCCCCTCCCTCCCCCGGAGTCACCGTGAGCGTAGTTCCGTTGACCGCGACCGACGCGACGGCTTCGTCGGACGAGGAGGCCGAGTACGTAAGCGCTCCCCCTGAGGATGCCGAGAACACTTCCCCAAGGTCGATTTCAATGACCTCCCCCCCCGCATTCGCCCGCTGATCCTGAATCTGATTTTCCACCGTGGGAGACGTGTCCATGCCCCCATTCCCGCCTCCACTATCGCATCCCATTCCCCACAGAGAGACGAACACCACAAGCAAGGTAGCCCCAAGAAGGTGGGGCAAAACCGACCGAAGAGCATGCGTAGGACACATAGCAGGAGGGATGCAAGGACAGAGAAGAAGACAAACTGGTTACCGAACGACCGTGATTCGTCTCGACCTCACTGTATCGCCGGCCTTGAGGCGGACGAAATACACCCCACTCGACAGGGACGCCCCCGCCTGTCCCGGGCTCCACGTCACCGTGTACTGCCCCGGCGTCTTCTCACCGCGCACCAGCGTCGTCACGCGGCGCCCCAGCACATCATAGACGGAGAGCCGCACCGACGTCTGCTTCGGGAGGTCGTACTTGATCGTCGTGGACCGCTGGACGGGATTCGGATAGTTCTGGTACAGCCGAACCTGATCCGGCGTCAGTTCGGATCGGTCGTCCGGCACCGAGCCTACACGGAGCCGCAGCCGCGTCGTGGCCGATGTCGGCGTAAGCTCTACGGCCTCCCCCTCGCGCACCTCGTATGTCGCCCCCGTGGCCCGATTCACCAGCGTCACCGTTCGATTGGTGAAGGCATCGAGTCCCTGGGGGCGAAGCGTGACCGACTGGCCCTCTGTCGTGGACAGTCGGAGGGCATACGAGAGCCGATCGGCCCGCACCGAGTCGCGGGCCGTAGGCACCACCTGCGTGGCAAGTGCGCCCTTTCCTCTTCCCCGAGCGACCAGCCGAACATCGCTGAATGAACTTCGAGGAGCGGCGTGGCGCACCGCATCTGTGCCGTCATTGTAGCCGAGACGCACCGATGTCGTAGTGCCGTTTGCCTCCGCCTGGAGGCGGAACGTAGAGGCACCGCGGAGTGTCGAGACGGCCTCCGGCATCGCCGCCTGGGCCGCCTGCCGATCGGCCACGCTGCCCGGATACGGCACCGTCAGGGAATCCTTGCCCGTCGTATTGTTAAAGTAGAACGCCTCCCCCGTCGCCGCCGTCCGAAAGGTATCGACCCGCGCGAAGCTTCCGTTCTCCCACCGGTACAGGGGTGCACTCACGCCGTTGTCCGCCCGCACCCGATCCCAGGGCACTGAAAGGGACAAGGGATTGCTGATAATATTCCATCCCTCATGAAGCGGAATGTGAGCCCGTTTGTCTTGAAGCGAAGCGCTGGCCACCGAGTCTTCATAGGCAAACGACCGCTCGCTCAGCAGCCAGAGGCCCCGCCCTTTCCCGAGCATGAACCGGTCGTCCGTGTCGCTGTACTCGACGAGGTAGTCCGACTCGGCGCCAGTATCGAAGAAGGCGCGCCACGTGTCGCCCGGGGTGCCGAATGCTGCCTGCGTAAGGGGTACGTTTGCCGAGCCGGGCAGGGCCACGAGCTGGTAGTTGCCGGGATCCGTCACCGTCCCGAACGTCTGCTCCACGTCCACGGGGATGCGGGCGGGCGGCGTCACGGTGCTGGGGACCAGTCCCGCCTCTGGACTCACGGCCGGCTCCTCGGAGGTGTATATCCGAAACTCCCCCGGCCGAAGTGGGATGGTCTTGGTCGTGTTGTCCACGTTCACGGACTGGTTCGCAAACACGTTATACCAGGTCCCCGCTCCCGGAAACGTCACGGTCGCGTTGCGCTGCAGGAGGCCAACGTTACCCACCACGAGCGCGTCCATCGACGGGTGCGAGAGGCGAATCCAGCGCACCCGGTCCCCACTGCCGAGCTGCATCTCTACCTCCGTCTCGGGACTTCGGAAGACCTCGTGGGCCTGCCGGAGATTGATCAGGGCCGACCACGTCTTGTAGAGCGACACCCGCTCGGGATTCGCCTCGGGGTCGCGGTACGACCACCGGATGGGCTTGGGGCTCGTCCGTCCCGGATCGCTCGCCGTGCAGGCACTATCTTCCAGCGATCCGTCCCGCAGACACTCATTCTCCCCCCATCCGTAGCCCAGCTCCCCGAACTGCCACATCATGCGGGGCCCCGGCACGGTGAAGAAGAACCCGCCGACCAGCTTCTGCCGGTCAATGGCCGTCTCGAAGGTGCGTGTGCTGTAGCCATCAGTGCTGTTGCCGAACGCTTTCTTGCGGCGCATGAGCCACTGTTCGTCGTGGCTCTCCATGTATGAGATGAAGCTGGCCTGGTCGTAGCCCGACCGGTTCCCGAAGTAGGTGCTCGAGAGGTCACTGTTGTCCTGGTAGCCCATGTCCACCTGGCTGTACGGGCCATTCATGTTGTACCAGGTCGCCATGCCCCCCGTATTCTCATCCCGGTAGCCGCCCAGCTCGTTCTCCACACTCGCGCTCCCAAAGAACTCCAAGATCATGAGCGCATCCGAATCCACGGTGTCCCACACGTGGTCGGCCGCGTCCTTCCATCCCGCCGTCACCGCCTCCTGGTAGCCGCTGTTGTTGACGTTGACTCCGTCGTCGGCCACGCACTTTGCTAGGTCGAACCGGAAGCCGTCGACGTTGAATTCCTCAAGCCAATACTCATTTGCGCGGTCGATGTAGTTCTTAATGAACGGGCTGCCGTGGTTGAGCTCCTGAAAGAAATCGTCGCAGAAGCCCCGATCCGCATTGGGATCCTCGCCGGGCTGCGGCTCGAGGAACGGGTTGTCGACGTTCGCCCCGTACAGCTGTGAGAGTGGAGACTGAGCGGTGATATGGTTGTACACCACGTCCATGATGACCGCAATGCCGCGGTTGTGGGCTGCCTCCACGAACTGCTTGAACGCCTCGGGTGGGCCGTAAGACTTGTCGAGGGCCAGGTGGGCGTTGGGGTTATATCCCCAGCTGTTGTTGCCCCCAAAGTTCGCCACCGGCATCAGCTCCACGGCGTTCACCCCCAGACGGTCAAGGTAGTCCAGCGTATCCTGTAGTACAGTAAAGGAGCTTCGCTCTACGAAGTCCCGCACCAGAAGCTCGTAGACGACCAGGTCCTCCCGCTCCGGCGGCTCGAACGGCGAAAACGAGAAGGAATCGTTCTGTTGCCCCGGCCGGATGACCGAGACCATGTTTTCGGTCTGATCGCTGGGATACGACTCAAGGCCCGGATAAATGTCTTCACTGATGCCTCCATCGGCCGGGGTTCGGACCTTGTACGCAAACGGGTCGGAGGTCCGAATCTCCCCGTCCACGAAGTACTGGAAGTCGTACTCCTCCTGGCCCGACAACGCCGAGGACGGGATCGTAATCCACCAGTGATCCCCGTCCTGGTTCATGAAGTAGTCCGCGTCGACCTCCCAGTTCGAAAAATCCCCAATGACGTAGACGAAGTCCTTGTCCGGAGCATACAGCGAGAGCGTGACGCTCCCGTCCGCATTGTAGGTGATGCCATCGTTCTCGCCCGGCGCCCCCTGGATGTCCGACGGACGTGCCACCTCCTGCGTGGCGGGCGCCCGGATGATGCGTGTGCTGTCCACGTCGGTAAGGGTACCCCCGTCTGTAGCGGCCTCCGCCTCCACTCGAATCGTGGACTCACCCGGAGACGACGTATCCAGCGAGTACGTGAGCGTCGTCTCCGATGTCGAAGCGACCTGCGTGTCGTTCACGAACAGCTGCAGCTCCGAAAAGGACTGCACGTTGGCCGTATCCGCCGACACAGTGACGTCCACCGTGTTATTCTGTGTGATGAACGGGTAGAGCGGCGGGTTCGACTCGGGCGCCTGCACGAACGCCTGGAGCGACGGCTCGTCTCCCACGTCGAACACATCCACGTAAATGTCCCCGCCCCCTTCCGCCTTGCCCTCCCGAGACCCGTCGGCGTTTCGGAAGACCATATTCATGGTCTGGATGCGCTCGTCTGCCCCCAGGCTGCACTGCGTACTGGTGTCCTGGTAGTACGCCCGAATGTCGTCGATCTCCAACTTGTAGCGGTTGGGGGCCACCTGCGTGAGCTTCGTGTCGTCCCGATTTCCCGAAAAGGCATCCTCCGTCGGCCAATTGTTCTTTACGCATTTCCAGTCCCCCTCGGGATTCTGGTCGGTGAAGATGCCGGTGTGAGCGTAGATGTCGCCGTCGTATCCCTCCAGCCCGGCATTTCCCTCGTCTGCGTTGAAGTAGAGCGTCACCGACTGGTCGGTGCGGGGCGGCGCTGGGTCCGTTTCGACGACCTGGGCCGAAGCAGGAGGGGCGGCCCACAACAGGAGAACGGCAGCGGCGAGAAAAGAGGACGGACGGTACATGCCGGATTTAAGGTAATGGAATGGCTTTCGGGGCCCCGAAATACTGGAGGCGCACCGGTCTGGACCGGTGCGCCTCCAATAAGCTCAGTCGCGACAGCGGTGCGCGCTACTGACGGGGCTCAATCTTGATATCATCAATCAGGAGTTCACCGCTGAAGCCAAAGTCGAAGCTACGAATTCCGGGATCTCGGAGGGCAGACGGATCCGGATTCGCGCCGAACTCCGAAAGCGGAATTTCGAAGGTCTGCCACGTGTCGTCCTCGAGCACTCGTGTGACCGAGCTGTCGAACCCGCCCTCTCCGTTCAGAACCGCAATCGAGACTGTCACTTCGTCTGGGCCCGAAGTGTCGGTACTTCCTTTCGCCTTGAAGGTGAAGACATCGTTCAGGTCTGCGGTCAGGAAGACCAGTCCGGGAGGCCCAAATCCGCCGCCGTAGTTGTAACCCCAGAAGCCGGATCCGCTTAGGAGACGCGACGTGAGCCCGTCGCTGGCAGCGGCAACAGAGTCCGGGGCCGGGGCGAAGCCGAACGAGGCCCCTCCGTTGAATCCGCCGTACGCGCTGGTCGACCGCTCGAAGTCGGTGAACTCGGTGCGCCCGCCGACTCCTTCTTTCCCAAAGACAATCTCGTCGACGGCGTACGTCACGTTCGCGTCGGCCGAGAACTCGACGCTCGTGAGCGGACCGTCCCCTCCCGACCGCTCGGCGACAGGATTGAAGCTATCAAAGAAGCGGAACGGAACGCCGATCTTGATCCAGTCTCCCCCCGCCGGTACGGGAAGCTCGAGTTCGTGGCTCTCCATTCCGCCACTCGTCTGCTCATTGAGAGTTACCGTCAGGGTAAACGACGAGCTGGCCGGACGGATCAGGAAGCTCATCTGGTCGGAGTCCGGAAGGTTCGCCCACCGATCAATGGTGAGAGATCCGGACCCGCTCCCTTCGATTTCCATGAAACGAACGCCGTTGCTTCCGGACGGCTGGTTTGTCCCCTCCGGCAGTCCATCGCCCGGGTCGTTGATGATCGAGAAGCCCGTTTCACCGGACGTATTAATCTCGCGCTGGCCGCCGGCGTATTCTTCGGAACTGGCCGCCGAACCGTCGAAGTTATCGGTCACGTCCCCTTCGTAATCGGCGATCGTGAAGAAGCTGCTGGCGAAGTCGCGAGTCACCGAGAGGGTGGTGGTGGCGGAAACCGAAAGGGTGTCCGCAATGGCTCGACCACTCGTCGTATTTCCTTCAACAACTACCGTTTCCTGTGCGAGCGTCTCTTGGATCTCATCTACCGTAAGGTTGACGCGCCAAGTACGTGAGCCTCCCTGTCTGGGATCGCCTTCTGTCGAAATCGTATCGATCTCGAGGAGGTCGGACGAGGTAGAGGCCGTAGGAGACTCCGAGAGGCCCTGGTACTCGACCGTAAATGTGGGCGTAAGCTCCGGGGTGACCGTGCGTCCAGAAGGAGTTGCCATGTTGCCCTGGATGTCAAAATCATCGACGTTGGATGGGTTGTTCTGGAAGGAATCACACCCCACCAGTCCAATTAGGGACGCAAGAAGGAGAATGCCAAGAGTCGTTGTGGCAGAACGTCGCATATCGTGGCGCAAGGAAATAAGTAGAAGCTAAGCTCGCGGAAACGGGGCCGGTACAAGGACCCCTACACCGGCAGTCAATCGGTAGGGTACGGTCCGCTTAGTAACCGTCGTTCTGCTCCAGATTGGGGTTCGTCTGGAGCTCGGAGGTCGGTATCGGGTACAGGGCACGGTATTCGCCGTCCAGGGCCTCTCCCTCAGGATATTCGCCGTTCTTCCCAGCCCAGGTAAGCTCACTACCCGTAAACAGTCCATATCGGATCAGGTCCATCCGGCGGCGCGCCTCCCAGAAGAGTTCGCGTCCCCGCTCGTCGAGAATGAGGTCGAGCGTGAGAGACGGTCCGTTCGGCGTCCCAACGTCCCGGCCCAGTCCGGCCCGCTGGCGTAGATCGTTGACCAACGTTTGGGCTCGGCCTTCGTCTCCGTTCTCACCTCGCAGGGTCGCCTCCGCGTAGATCAGGTATGCTTCCGCAAGGCGGAACATCGGGTAGTCCGTGTCCGGGAAGACTAAGCTGGAGCCCGAATTACCCTGGGACGTGAGATTTCTGTACTTCGGCGCGAGATATCCTTGACCGAAGTCGTTAAAGGCCGTGATTTCCGGGTCCCGCTCTCGCGTCACGAAGATATCTGCTCGGTCGTCATCGGTGGTGTTAAACAGGTTGTAGCTCGTTTCTGTCACCCGAAGACCCTGGTATGCCTGGGTGGTACCGTAGTTGTCTACAAGCGACTGTTCTGTGAAAGGAGGCCCGAGTGAGGCAGCAATCAAAAACTGCGTGCCCCCGTAGTGCTGGGTATTTTCGCCGTCCTGCGGGACCGAGAAGATAATTCCATTCGCCCGGTCATTGTCGGCCAGGAACAGGCTCTGATATGGTGAGAAGCTGCCCCGGCTGCTGGTTTGCAGGCTGAAGGCCCCAGAGTCGATCACCCGGCTGGCGTACTCAACGGCGTTGGAGTATCGGGCCTCCTCGATGTACACCTCGGCATTGAGGTAGAGGTTGGCCAGCACCATGTACGCGGCGGCCTTGTCGGCCCGGCCGTACTGCGATTGGCCCGGATCCGGGAGGGTCTCCTCCCCCTCCCCGTCGGTGATGGCGATGAGCTCCTCCTCGACAAACTCGAAGACCTCCTGTCGCGAGTTGGGCGAAGGAGGAGCCCCTCCGACCGGATTTTCCTCCGTCACGATTGGGATGCCTCCGTAAAGGTCAAGCCCATGCCAGTAGCTGAGGGCCCGCAGGAACCGGGCCTCGGCCCGCCACTGGGACATCTGCTGTTGGACCTCCGGACCCACACCCCGCTCATCCAACTTGCCTGGGGTCGACTCCCTCAAAAAATTGTTTGCCTGCGTCACCTGAAAGGAGACCCGACTATACATTCCCGAGATGAAACCATTCTCGGCGCCCCAATTGCCCGCATCCATTTCCTCCACAGGCGTATCCGGGAAGGCAAGCACTGCCTCGTCCGTCGGGAGCTCCTGCATCTGCCACCAAAGCCGGACGTACTGCGAGAAGCCCTCATCGTCAATGCCCTGAATATCGGGGGCTCCAGCAGGCCCTTGCTGGCCCGTCGTGCTCAGGCCCGCGTACAGCTTGGCAAGGTAGGACCGGTACGCACCGTCTTCCTGGAAAATGTTGTCCGCTGCGGCGAGGCCCTTCGGCTCCACGCCAACATTGTCGCAGGCCGACACCGCAAAGACGGTGGCGATGAGCGCGAGCGGAAGAAGCGTCCGAGAGATAAGTCGACTGTACATCGTGCTGTTTGGTCCAATGATCGTATCTGCAGAAGAGGGTGGCCGGAGATCGCCTAAGGGGCTACAGCTGAACGTTGATGCCGCCCGTGAAGGTACGGGACCGGGGATATACCTGGTTGTCGATGCCCTGCCCGGCGGAGTACACTTCAGGATCTGATCCGCTGTAGCCGGTGAGGACAAAGGCATTGCTCACGCGGCCGAAGACTCGGACCTGGTCCACACCGGGCAGCTCCCCGAAGGTATATCCGAGTGTGATGTTGTCGACCCGCAGGAAGGACGCGTCCTCCACGTACACATCGGAGAGATACTCCGGACTTCCGAACTCCGTCTCCAGTACCGACTCGTGGACGTTGCTCGGTACTCCGTTGCTCGAGATCCGGTTATAATTGCCATAGAGCGAGGAAAGATTATTGTACACTTGCTGCCCAAGTTGAGCGCGGACGGTGACGCCAAGGTCAAAATTCTGGACGCGAAGATTCGATGTGTGCCCCAGTACCCAGTCAGGCTGTGGGCTGCCGGTCACCACGCGGTCGTCGGCGTTGATAACTCCGTCGTCATTCTGATCCACATACTGTGTCGTGCCCATTGCTTCTGCTTCAGCATCGGTGAGAGGCGTGCCGTCTTCCGCCCGCTTATGGATGTGAGTGAAGAAGGAATTGATGGGCTCACCTTCCTTCAGCACCTGGATCGTGGTTCCGATGCCGCCGCTGATGCCTCCCGTGGGTAGCTCCGAGCCGGCTTGTGAGAGGTCGAGGAGCTCATTCTGATTGTAGGAGGCGTTGAACTGCGCGTCGTAAGAAATCAGCTCCGAGTTCACGACGCTGCCATCCACAGAAATCTCAATGCCCTGATTCTGCATCTTACCCACATTCGTCAGCACGAAGTCACTGAGGTTATTAAACCGTGGGGCGGTCGTGTTGAACAGCAGCTCGTCGGTGATCTTCCGGTAGACCTCAAACGAACCAGTAATCCGGTTCTCCAGAAGACCATAGTCGAGTGCAACATTGTACGTCGTCGTTTCCTCCCACTGAAGCGTCTGATCGGCCGCCTGGGGTCGGATGGTCGTTACAAACTCGTTTCCGAACTGGGCCTGCGCCCGACGCCCGCCGGAGGTGTAAAACGGTGCGTAATTAAAGTCGCCGATTTCTTGGTTCCCGGTGATGCCGGCCGACAGGCGCAGCTTCAGGGTCGAGAGCAGCGACACATCCTCCATGAACGGCTCCTGGTGGATGCGCCACGCCAGCGCGGCCGACGGGAACGTTCCCCAGCGCCGCTCCGGCCCGAACTTCGAGGACCCGTCCCGGCGCACCGTGGCCGTCAGGAGGTACCGATCCAGGAAGGTATAATTCACACGACCGAAGACCGAGATCAGGCGGCTTGGAATCTCCGTGATGGAGGGAGACACCTGACTCAACGAGTCTGCCCGTAGAACGATATTGTTCGGCCCGTAAATGTCGGTACTCAGTCCTGCGGCGCTGTACTCCGGATACTCCTCGTTGAACTCCTGCCACGAGTAGCCCGCCGTCGCCTTGACTTGGCTACTGATGGACTCAATCTGGCCGTCGTAATTGAGAAACGCATTCGCCCGGGTGTTGAGCTGACGAAAGCTCGCCCGCGTCACCGACCCGGGGAACTCCGCCTCCTGCTGGGCCTTCAGGTCGATTGGTGCGAAGAACTCTCGTTCACCCGTCGTCACGTCGTACCCCAGATTTGCTCGGAGCGTCAGTTCGGGCATGAACGGGATCTCGTACTCAGCCTCTACATTTCCCAGGCTCCGGAAGGTCTCTCCGGTATTCTGCTCCAAGATGTAGGATGCCACCGGGTTGTTTTCGGCCAGCGACGGGCCCCACTCAAAAAACCGACCGAATGGACTCCGAACATCACGAACGGGCTGGGTGGGGTCAAAAGTGGCGGCACTTCCCAACATACCTCCCGGCTCAAAGCTCTCCGTGGTCTTCGAGCCCTTCAGGTTGGTCCGTACCGTCAGCTGGTCGTCGAGCAGGTTCTGGTTGTAGTTGAGCGATAAGCTTATGCGCTCCGTCTTCGAATTTTGCAGAATGCCTTGCTGATCGGTGTATCCGAGTGACAGACGGAGATCAGAGTCCTCATAACCCCGTGCGATGCTGAGGTTGTGGTTCTGACCGTACCCGGTGCGCTGGATGCGGTCTTGCCAGTCGGTGTTTGCATCTCCTAATCTGCCCGACACGCTCGGTGCCTGGTTGCGAACGACTTGGCGGAATCGGTCGGCCCCAAGCACATCGATTTCGTCGGTGATCTGGCTGGCGGAGCCCGAAGCGCTATAGGTGATCCGAGCGTCCCCTTCTTCGGCGCCCTTCGTCTCAATGAGAATCACCCCATTGGCACCACGGGCCCCATAAATGGCCGTTGCGGAAGCATCTTTCAACACCGTGATGTTGGCGATGTCACTGGGATTGAGAAAGTTAAGGGGGTTGCGTGAGGCCGTATTTCCGTCGTTACTAATGGGCACCCCATCGACCACAAAGAGCGGACTGCTGTCCGCATTCACTGAAGACGGTCCACGAATACGGATGAAGCTGCCGGCCCCCGGCGCCCCGCTAGCGGAGGAGATTTGGACACCCGACACCTTGCCAGAGATCAGCTGCTCAGGACTGACAGCCTGGGTCTGATTGAAGTCCGCGGCACTTACCTTCTTTACACTTCCCGTAACGTCGCGCTCCTCCTGCTGCCCATACCCGATAACCACCAGCTCGTCAATCTGCTGGGCGGCCGGTGCGAGCGCCACATCGATCGTGGTGCGCCCGGCAATGGCGACGGTCTGCGCCTGAAAGCCGACAAAGGAGAAACGCAGCGAGTCCGCATCGCTGGGCACGCGCAGCGAATACTGGCCCTGCGCGCCGG
>Ga0207753_1000870_pt1 | contig 10905 bp, 10 predicted proteins | sample PonA233FremontCA_2_FD_187273 | JGI IMG/M metagenome (GOLD analysis project Ga0207753, IMG submission 187273) | Salt pond sediment microbial community from Fremont, CA, USA - Pond A23 Sediment 3 (SPAdes) | ecosystem: Environmental > Aquatic > Non-marine Saline and Alkaline > Saline | place: USA...
TGCGACGTGTTCACGTCCGGCGACCTGGGCCTCTCCGAAACGCTGGCCTGGATGACGCGGGAGGTGCAGGAGGGCCTCCGCCGGCGGACGGAAGAGGGCCCCTCGCCCGAAGAGCCCGAGCAGACCGACGACCGTTCCGAGTGGGCGCTGACGGGTGTCAACGAGGGCGAGATTGAGACCCACCGATTGGAACTGGAAGACAACGGACGGGACTCCAATCTCCAGGTGGAGCGTCAGCCCTTCGAGGAGCCAGGCTCCGATGCGCTCGACCTCTCGGCACAGGAGGAGGCGCTCCGCCAAGAGTGCTCGGAGCTTGCGACCCAGGTGGCCTACGCCCTGCAGAACCGCGGGATGGACGTGCACATGCGCGATGTGCACGCCAAGGCAAAGGATCGCTTCCGCAAGGCCCAGTCGGACATGAGCCTGAAATTGCTGAAGCGCAAGAAGAAATGGCTGAAGCGGTGTCTTCGGAGCAAGCGGCTGGTGTAGATGCCGGTCTTGACAAAGACAGGTGGTTTAACCGATCTTAACAGGCACAGGTGAGAATCGCGGGTGACGGACCCCCCCTCTGCCTGTGCCGTAGCATCGCGCCAACCCTTCGTCTTTCCCCCGTTCGCCATGAATCGCCGCGTGACACGTCAGATTCTGATTGCCCTCGGGGTCTTTGCCGGCATCATTCTCCTGTTCGTCGTCATTGCTCAGGTCACCGGGTAAGCCAGCGGGGCAGCAGGGCGGGCCCGTTCACGCACTGTCCGGCTGCAGGCGCCAGAGCCGGTCCCACCGGAAGATGCCGGCGTTGTGGCCGTCGTCCCACGTAATGCGGATGCCGATGCTTCCGGCCGGTTCAATCTCGAGGTCCGTCCACTGCCGGTCGGGAGAGGCCGTGCCGTCAGGGGGGGCGATATGCTCGACGGCTTTCCCCTCGCAGTTTGCGCACGGGCAGGCAGCCCGGAGGCGGTCCAGTGGAAAGACCGACGAATGGCCATCCGCCCACTCGACCGTGAGGGTTTGGGCGTTTGTGTCAACCTGGAGCCGGCTCGGATCGGGCGTGTTCATTCGGAACGAAACCGATTGGGTGCGAGGGGACGACGGCGAGGCTCAACAAAATAAAAATGCCGGACCCCCGTAGGGATCCGGCACGGTATCGCCCAGTGCGACAGGCAAACCATCCTCGTAGGCCGTTGCGGCCGAGGCGGCCACTACTCCTCTTCCTGGAACGGGTACACGTCCTGGAGCAGCGCCTGCAGCTTCGTCCGCCCGCGGTTGATGCGGCTCTTGACGGTGCCCATCGGCAGGCCCGTGATCTCCGCAATCTCGTCGTAGGCCAGCTGCTGGATGTCGCGCAGCACCACGACCTCGCGGAAGGCCGGCGGGATTTCGTTCATGGCCTCCTGGATGTAGTGGTCCTGGATGGTGCTCTCCGCGTGCTTGTCCGGCGAGAACGACTCGTCCGGAATCTCCATCTCGTACTCCTCGTTGTCGCGGTTCACAGACTGGATCGACTGCATGCGCCGCCGCTTCCGCTTCCGGTATTCGGAGCGCGCGAGGTTTCCGGCGATGGTGTAGAGCCACGTCGAGAACTTGGCAATGCGCCGGTAGGAGTGGCGATTCCGGTGGACGCGCAGGAAGGTCTCCTGCAGCAGGTCCTCGCACCGCTTCTTGTCGCCCAGGAAGCGGTAGAGGTACTGCATCAAGCGGTCGGAGTACCGTTCCACGAGGATGTTGAAGGCCTCCACGGTGCCAGCCTGAAACTGGGACATGAGGTCCTCGTCGCTCATCTCCTGAAGGGCCTCATGCTGGTTGAAGGCATTCTTGTCCTTCGAGGCGGTCTTTTTGGTGACGACTTCTGCCTTGTCCTTCGCCATGTATGTGGGGAATCGGTCTGTGTAGGAGGAATGCCGAGCGTCAAGGAATGGCGTCCTGGAAGCTACAATGTGGAAAGGATTCCGCTAAGTCGCAAGCGGAAAATGCCACAAATCAGCTACGCAGCTGCGTGTTCCCAAACGTGTAACATTGGATCATTATTGTGTGGCAAAATGCGGTCCAGGCGGGGGTTTTTTGGAAAGCCGCCCCCAAGATTATGTGAAGGACATGCAACTTCCGTCATCGCGGCAGGGAATTCGGGCAGAGCGGGAGGGAGGGTCCGCCAATTCGTCGGGGTGTTTGTCGGGGTCGGGTGGCGATTCTCTGTTCTGTTCCCCTATTTGTGGGGGCGCCGCGCAAATTATTCAACACAGCTGTCCTCTGTGTACAACCATGTGTGATCTCTCTGTGCGAATGCATAGTGCTCTTCTTGTTGCGGGGGCCCTCCTTGGTTGGGCGTGTCTGGTGCCTGTTACGGTGCAGGGGCAGGGCAGTCCGTCCTCGGAAACGGCCCTTGTCATCCACGGCGGGGCGGGGTCTCTCAGTGCCGACGAGATGGCGGACGACCGGGAGGAGGCGTACCGCTCGGCCCTCCGTGCTGCGTTGCAGGAGGGCAACGCGGTGCTTCGGGACGGCGGCAGTGCGCTGGAGGCGGTCCAGGCCGCCATCACGACCATGGAGGCCGACACCCTCTTCAACGCGGCCCGCGGTGCGGTGCGTACGAGTGAGGGCACGGTGGAGCTCGACGCCGCCATCATGGACGGGGCCACCCGAAATGCCGGGGCCCTCACGGGGGTGCAAACGGTCAAGCATCCGATCCGGCTCGCCCGGGCCATCATGGAGGACTCCTACCACGTGATGTTCGCGCAGGAGGGGGCAGAGGCATTTGCCGAGCAACAGGGGCTCGAGCTTGTGGAGAACGAGTACTTCATCACCGATGCGCGTCGCTCTGGCTCTGGGGAGGGCACGATGCCCGCCGATCCCCCGGAGGCACAGGGGCCGGACGAGAAGTACGGCACGGTGGGGGCCGTTGCGCTCGACGCGGCGGGCAACTTGGCGGCGGGGACCTCCACGGGGGGCATCTCGAACAAAGAATTCGGGCGCGTGGGCGACTCCCCAATCGTTGGGGCCGGGACGTACGCCCACAATGCGTCGTGCGCGGTGTCGGCCACGGGGCAGGGCGAGTTCTTTATTCGCGGCGTGGCGGCCCACAGCGTGGCCTCGCGCATGCGGTTCGGGGACCGTCCGCTCGGGGAGGCGGCGCAACGTACGATCGACGAGATTGAGGAGCTTGGCGGGGTCGGGGGCGTCATTGCACTCGATCGCGACGGCAACATCGCCACGCCCTTTAGCACCGGCGGCATGTTTCGGGCCTACGTCGATCCGGACGGCACCACGTCGGTCCGCATTTTTGACGCGGCCGCCGAGGAGTGACGGGCAGGTCCACGCAACGCTACGGCCCTCCGCCTGACCCCCCGGGCGGGCCATTGCCACCGGGCGGATTGTCAGGCGGGTTTTCGGGCGGGCCCGTCTCGGGCGGCTTGCCGTTGCCAGGGCCGTTGCCAGGGGGGCCGTTGCCGACGCCGGGGGGCGGGCCGCCGGGAAAAGAGCCCTGAAAGAGGCTTTGCAGCACTGACGCGGCGGGGGCGCCGCGCGCGATCGCCTGCGCAGTGCCCCGGGCGAGGGCGTCGATGGGGCGATTGCTGTTCTGGCGGGCGCTCCGGAGGGCGGAGGGGAGCTGGCGGAGCGACTCGGGGCTGTACCCGGCATTCAGGGCGGCGGTGGCCAGTTGCGTGGCCGTTTCCGCCGATGCTCCATTCCCCGGAAGGTCCGGGAGCACGTTGACGGCGGCGGCCACCTCACTCATCGACACGGGCCGGCGCTCTACCCCGTTTGGAAGCCCCGACAGAAACGATTCCACGTGCTTGGCAGCGGCCCCCTGCTGTCGGGCCTCCGTGACCGCGGCGACCAGCGAGGCGCGGTCGTTTGCTTGGGAGCTGGCTTCGGACGAGGCATTCTCGGCGCCGAGAAGCTGGCGCACCTCGTCGCGCTGGGCCCACTGGGTGACGAACTGTCCGGCCTGCTCGGTGCGGGTGCGGTACTGCTGGAGCACTGGTTGCATTCGAGAGGGAGGGACCTGCTTGGCGAGCCCCTCGAGGGTCTTGGAGAGCAGGGGATTCGTCGGTAGGTCTTGCTCCGCGAGCGCAACGGCCGGCTCCAGCAGCGACGCCGCCGCGCCCTCACTCAGTCCGGCCTGTCGGGCCCGCTCGGCCACGGTGCGCATCTGCTCGACGTTGCCCCCGGCGGCGGACCCCCGCTCGAGAAGGGCCTGCACGTCGGTCGGTTGGCCGAGTGCGGCCTGGAGGGGCGCACCGCCCCCAATCAGGATGGCCAGGAGGGCGGGGCCGAGCCCGGGCCAGAGGCCGCGGAGCAGCTGCATGGGACAGGGAAGGCGAGTCATGGGGCTAAGGAACTGTGCATACGCCATTCGTGCCGCCGAACGCATCGTCGGCGGTGTCTGCGTAGGAGGGAAGGCTGAGCCACCGCCGCTCGTCGCCGTTGACGATGCGGATCCGGTACGCGTATTCGCCGGACGGCAGCGACAGGGTCGTCGACCAGGTGCCATCGTCGGTCTGCGTGAGGGACGTGCCGGGCAGCGACCACCCGTTGAAGTCGCCCGTCACGTGAGGCGTCCCGGGGCCGTCGTAGGGGACCTGGACCTGCACGCCATTTTCGACCGCCCGACAGACGCGGCGGCGCAGGGGCGAGGTAGACGTTCCGCCCAGTACGCGCCGTGTCCGGAGGCGAAGGCCCGCCGCGACGTGCACGTCGGTGCCGGATCCATTGGCGAGACGCGCCGCTGACGCCCGGGTTTGGGCAAAGACCGTGACCGTGGTGCGGGGATGCCACGCCACTTTGAGGCCGCCCCGCCCGAGGCGGTCACGGGCGGATTGTGTCTCGTACTGCACCTGCTCCACGCCCATCTCGGCCTCGACGGACCACTGGCTGGTGGGCCAGTACGTCCCCCGTACAGACGCGCCCGTGCCCCCAAAGCCGGTCTCCATGGCGCCCGTCCGCCCGTCGCTCCAGTACACGCGTCCCTCTGTGCGGAAGCGATCGGTAAGCCAGGACGCCACGTTCAGCATGGCAAGCCTGCTGTCCTGACGAACCGTGGTCCCCGGGCCGGTGGCAACGGAGCGCTGGCTGAGGCCGCCGCGCGCCGTGACGGTCGTGCTGGCGGTGGGCGTCCACCGCACCGAGGGCAGTGCCCACCAGCTCTCCTCCGACGAGCCGAGGCGGAGTCGCGTCCCGCCGCCGCTGATGCCCACGGACCACGACGGGGACAGGCGGTACCGCGCCTGGGCGTGGCCCTGTACAAACTGGGGCGCATCGGCCCGACGCGGGTACAGCCGCGTCTGGACCGCGGCGGCAAGGCGCGTCCGGCGTGCTGCACGCGCAATCCCCACCTGCGGCGTCAGGGCCGCGAGGCCTGGGGTGGACGACCGGTCGTTCCAGGAGCGAAGCACGGGATCGAGGTAGGTGTTGGTTTGATAGCCGCCGGTCAGGGCGAGGTGTGCGGTGCCGGTCCACTGCTGGGCCGAGCCAGACTGGGGCAACAGCCCCAAGAGGCACGAAAGTCCGAGAAGAATCCGCCACATGGAATGAGCAACGTCGAATCGAGGAGCGCGCGGCAGCGCGGCACGCTAGAGCTTGAGGACCGCGTTCTTCGCGCCGAACCCGTCGTCCTGTTTGTCCGGAGCGAGCGGGTCGGTGACCCACCGTTCGCCGTTGATGACGAACTGGTACTCGTGCTCGCCGCGGGGCACCGGCACCAGGCCGGTCCAGACCGTCTCCCCGTTTACGGTGTGCGGGGAGAGCGGAATGGGGGCCCAGTCGCTGAAGTCGCCGGCCACGGCCACCGAGTCGGCCGTGTCGTTCGTGTAGACGAACCGCGTCAACACGGGCCCTGCCTGAGAAGAGGCAGTTGCAGTAGGGGGGGACGACGCAGACGATCCCGATCTGGAGGTCGGAGAACTGGGGGTCGGCCCCAACGGCCCGGCCAGCCACCCGACTGCAGTGACGAGAGCAAGGATGGCGACCGTATGGACCGGACGCACAGGAATGGTGACGAGGGGGCGCGTAACGGCCTCCCACCAGTCGTGAAGGCGGCGGGCGAGTACGGAGGGCGAGGCCTCCGCCTCGTCCAGCTGCTCCGCCGTGCGCGTCGCGAAGTCCGGCGCGGGCTGTGGGGCCCGAGAGGCGGCCAGATCCTGCGTCATTTGAAGTTCAAACTGAAGCAGGGAGCGGGCCTCCGGATCGTCGGCGATGTGGTGGAGGGCCGCCCGCACCTCCTCGTCGGAGAGGTCCCCGTCGATAAACCGGCGGACGATCGTGTCAGGATTGGGGTTGTTCATGGTATGGGGCCAGCAAGGTGCGGAGTTTTTTGCGGGCGCGGTGCACGCGCACTTTGAGGGCACTCACCGAGACATCGAGCCGCTTCGACATGGCCTTGTACGTGAGGCCGTCCCGGTACTTGAGGAGAAACGGAGTCGCGTACGTAGGGGCAAGTTCGTCGAGAGCGTCCCACAATTGGTCGCCCCTCTCGTCGGCAACGAGCTGGTCGTCCTGCGCCGCCGCCCCATTGTCCCGGACAGGCGCCTCCGCCTGCTCCGAGCGGCTGAACGGGTAGGTGTCCCGCCGGACGTTCTTGGCGTAGTCGCGCCCACGGTTGAGTGCAATGCCGTAGAGCCACGACGCGAACTGGTCCGGGTCCTGAAGGTCGTCGATCCGGCGGTAGGCCGTGAGGAAAACGTCCTGGGCCAGGTCTTCGGCGGCCTCGGGGCCATCGGCGTACTGGTGTGCAAGGTCGAACACCATGCCCTCGTACCGCTCGACGAGAACCTGGAAGGCCGACCGGTCCCCGTCCTGTACGCGACGGGCGTACGTGCCGTCCGGGGCGTCGTGAGACATGTGAAACGCAGTGTGGGCGAAACAACAGACGAAAGCGCCTCCACTCGGCGCACGGGCCAATTACGGAACGTGATGCAGAATATGTGCCATATCTCGGTCGTACACCCGGCGTTTGGTCTGTTGTTTGTAGGCCACACAGCTTCCCAGGAGACACGTTTTTGACTGTAGGGAGGCGCGGGGCCAATTCGGCCCGTGGAGGACGGCCGCCATCTGTCGGCGGCCGCCCGGGGCGGGTCCGTCAGGATAAAGGGCTTCTAATTGTCGTCGCCGATGGTCTCCACCATCGCGTGCACGGTCGGCTTGAAGTTGTAGTCACTCGTTTGGCCGTCTCGACCGCGCGACACAAACGACTCCGCCACGTCGAAGTCCAGGGTGACGTCCACCGTGTCCACGGAGGAGTCTACCGTAAGGGAGGAATCGAAGTTCACCTTAATCCCGGTTTGTGAGCCGCCGGGGACGAACAGGGTTGCCTGCGCGGTGTCGCCCTGGGTGGTTTCGTAGGCGACATCGAAGCTGTCGGGGTCGGCCGTGATCAAACGAACCTGGCTGTACGTGCCCGCCTCGATATCGAGCTCCGCCATGAGGGTGTCAATTCCGCCTTGCAGCTGCGTGAGATCCACCTCGAAGTTTTCGTCGCTGAGCACGGTCACGCCGGTGTCGGTCGAGTCGCCGTCACTGGTGTCCTCTTCAGGAACGATTGAGACACTTTCAATGATTACGTCTGCTTTTGTAACGTCGCCTGGAGCATCTGTCAGGTTCATCTGCAGTGTTGCGGAGCCATCGTCGGGCGCAGAGTCCATCGAGGTGCCGGCCGAATCGCACCCGACCAGCAGCCCAACGGCGACGGTGAAAGAAAGCAGAAGGGAGAGCGAAAAACGATGCATGGAATCCGGTCCGTTTGTGATAAAGGGTGCGAGCGCATGAGAGCAGCGGCCTCGTCGGGACAATCGGGCCTTGGCTCCGTCCTGAGTCCCCGATCGCTGGTCGGTTTGGCGGGCAGTGGACGAGCCGAGCCGGAAAGGGTTACAGGCGAAAAAGATGAAGAAACTATGTAGAAATTGGGGCGTGCACCGCAGGCGGCCGCAGAAAACAAAAAAGCCCCCGCCACCAGGGGCGACGAGGGCAGAGGGACTGAAATTGATCCGCTCGGCGTCGAGCGGGAGATGGTCGGCTAGGACGCCACCGTAGGGGCGTCCCGCTTGAGGGCCTCCACGTGGGTCAGTTCCTCCCATGGGAAGGGGGCGCGTCCGAAGTGCCCGTACGCGGCGGTCTTCTGGTAGCGGGGCTTCTTCAGGTCGAGCCGGTCGATGATCGCGGAGGGCGACAGTTCGAAGTGCTCCCGCACCATCTCGCAGAGCTCCGTGTCGGGCAGGACGCCGGTGCCGTTCGTCGACACGTCGATCGACACGGGTGCGGCCACGCCGATGGCGTAGGCGAGCTGCACCTCGGCCTCGTCGCAGAGTCCCGCCGCGACCAGGTTTTTGGCGACGTGGCGGGCGGCGTAGGTGGCGCTCCGGTCTACCTTCGAGGGGTCCTTCCCACTGAATGCGCCCCCACCATGGGCGCCCTTGCCGCCGTAGGTGTCCACAATGATCTTGCGGCCGGTGAGGCCCGTGTCCCCGTGGGGCCCGCCGGTGACGAACCGGCCTGTGGGGTTGACGTGGAGGGTGAGGTCCTCGTCCAGAAGGCTGGTGGGAAGGGCGCGGGGGAGAAGAATGTCGCGCACGTCCTCCCGGATCTTCTTCTGGGGCACCCCCTCGTCGTGCTGCGTGGAGACGACGACGGTGTGCACCCGCCGCGGGGTCATGCGGTCCTCTTCGTACTCGATGGTGACCTGGCTCTTCGAGTCGGGCCGCAGGTAGGGCATCTTGTCCGTTTCCTTGCGGATGTGGGCGAGCTCCTGCATGAGCCGGTGCGAGAACGTGATGGGCATGGGCATCAGTTCGTCGGTCTCCCGGCACGCGTAGCCGAACATGAGGCCCTGGTCCCCGGCCCCCTGCTCCTCCCCGCCGTCGACGCCCTGGCTAATGTCGCCGCTCTGCTCGTGGAGGCTGCTGATGACCCCACAGGAGTCGGCATCAAACCGGATGCGAGGGTCGGTGTATCCGATGTCGCGGATGACCTCGCGGGCAATCTCCCGCGGCTCCACGCGGGCCTGGGACGAAATCTCGCCGCTGAGCACGACGAGCCCAGACGTCACGAGCGTCTCAACGGCCACCCGGCTGCCGCGGTCTTCGGCCAGGTGCGCGTCGAGGATGGCGTCCGAAATCTGATCGGCGATCTTGTCGGGGTGGCCCTCCGAGACCGACTCGGAGGTGAAGAGGTAGGCCATGAACAACAATCGATCCGTGAGAAAAATGCGCCGCCTCGAAAGAACGGCTCCGCTCTGAGAGGGGACAAACGACTACGCTCAAAGCAGAGGCCGGAGGAAAGTTTCGAAACTGCCCGATAACATAAGCCCCGGGGGCGTGAGTGCCAACGCCGGATTGTAAAGACACGCCCAACACGGCCGGCAGACGGACTGTACGAGTGCGAAGCTTGCATCAAACGTTGCTTCTCCACGGGCCTCGTTGTAGTTTAGCGTGGCTGAATACCCCTTGCCCCGGCATGCCCGAGACAGCCTCGGGCTTGGGCCCTCCCAACGGAGGCCTCACTTTTTCGGGGCGGCGGGCCACGGAGCTACTCATCTGCCTACTACTCATCAACGAAACTGCCAACCATGGCCAGCGACATCGAAGAGACGGTCAAGTCGATCATTGTCGACAAACTGGGCGTCGACGAAGCCGACGTGACGTCGGGCGCTTCTTTCACGAACGACCTGGGCGCAGACTCGCTCGACACCGTCGAGCTTATCATGGAGTTCGAGAAGGAGTTTGACCTGACGATCCCGGACGAGGAGGCCGAAGAGATCGCGACAGTCGGCGACGCCGTAGGATACCTCGAGGAGAAGGCATAGTCCCCCCGCTCCTGCGTTCCGGTGGGCGCCGCCCCGGAAGGGCCGGATGGCTCGCCGGGCGTTTGTATTTTGGGGCCCGGGGTCAGACTGGGCGCGGGCCGCACACTCTCTGCACACAGGCAGCCGCATCTACACAAAGTATGGCAGGCACGTCAGGTCGCGTCGTCGTTACGGGCATGGGGGCGCTTACGCCTCTTGGGCTCTCCGTGGACGAGTACTGGAAACGCCTCGTGGCGGGAGACAGTGGCGCCGCCACGATCGAGTCCTTCGACCCGGAGGGCCTCCGGGTGACCTTTGCCTGCGAGCTCGACGGCTTCGACCCGGAGGACCATCTCCCGGCCAAGCAGGCCCGGCGCATCGACCCGTTTAGCCAGTACGCCCTCGTCACGGCCGACCAGGCAGTGGTGGACGCGGGGCTTGATCCGGACGCCATGTCCCAGGACGAAAAAGACCGTATCGGGGTCGTCTACGGCACCGGCATTGGGGGCATCAGGACCTTCCGGGACCAGGCCGAAGAATTTATCGAGGGGGGCGAGAAGCGCACGTCGCCCTTCTTTATCCCGACGCTGATTCCCGACATTGCGGCCGGCCAGATTGCCATGGCGCACGGCTTCCGGGGGCCGAACCACGCGATGGTGTCGGCCTGCGCCACGGGCAACCACAACATTGGGGACGCCTACCGCATGATCCAGCGGGGCGACATGGACGCCGCCCTCTGTGGCGGGACCGACGCCTGTGTGACGCGGCTCGGCATCGCGGGCTTCGCGAGCATGCGGGCCCTCTCGACGCGCAACGACGACCCGGCCCGGGCGTCGCGGCCGTTTGACGCCCACCGGGACGGTTTTGTGATGGGCGAGGGGGCCGGCGCGCTCTTCATCGAAGACCTGGAGCGGGCCAAGGCCCGCGGGGCCACCATCTACGCGGAGATTGAAGGCATTGGCATGTCCGCCGATGCCCACCACCTGACGGCGCCCGACCCGGAGGGCGGCGGCGTGTGCCTCGCGCTCAACCGCGTGCTGGAAAACGCCGGCCTCGCGCCGACCGACGTCGACTACATCAACGCCCACGGCACGTCGACCCCCCTCGGCGACGAGGCCGAGACGAAGGCGCTCAAA
>Ga0207753_1000872_pt1 | contig 10896 bp, 4 predicted proteins | sample PonA233FremontCA_2_FD_187273 | JGI IMG/M metagenome (GOLD analysis project Ga0207753, IMG submission 187273) | Salt pond sediment microbial community from Fremont, CA, USA - Pond A23 Sediment 3 (SPAdes) | ecosystem: Environmental > Aquatic > Non-marine Saline and Alkaline > Saline | place: USA...
CGCAGGACCGGCAGGAAATCACCGGCACCGTGACGGCGGCCGACGACGACTCGCCGCTCCCGGGCGCGAATGTCTCCGTGCCGGGCACCACCGTCGGGACGGCCACCAACGCGCAGGGGCAGTACAGCCTGCGTGTGCCCACCGACGCGGACTCGCTGCGCTTCTCGTTTGTCGGGTTCCAGGCGCAGACCGTCGCCATCATGGGGCGCACCACGGTCGACGTGGCTCTGGCCCCGGCCGCTCAGCAGATCGACGAGCTGGTTGTTGTCGGGTATGGGCAACAGGAAGAGCGGGACGTAACGGGGTCTGTGAATAAGGTGAGCTCTGGAGACTTCAACGCTGGAAGCGTGGCCAGTCCCGAGCAGCTGATTGCTGGCAAGGTCTCCGGGGTCCAAATTTCATCGTCCAGCGGCGCGCCCGGGGCGAGTTCTTTCATACGGATTCGGGGCGCCACGTCGGTGAATGCCGATAACGAGCCGCTTTTCGTGGTGGATGGGGTTCCCATCGAGAACGCCGACAACCAAGCCTCCCGGAATCCCCTCAACTTCCTCAATCCCGGCGACATTGAGAGTGTGAATGTCCTGAAGGATGCCTCGGCGGCGGCGATCTACGGATCCCGAGGGGCGAACGGAGTCATTCTCATCGAGACCAACAGCGCGAGTGAAGGGGACTCCCGAATATCATATGAGGGATCTGTCTCCGGGGCCCAGATTGCGGATCGGATTGATGTCCTGAATCCCAGTCAATTCAGAGAAGCTGTTCGGAGCCAAGCACCGAGCCAGATGGATCGGCTCGGGGATGCAGAGACGGACTGGCAGGACGCTGTGCAGCGAACGGGGGTCACCCAAGAGCACTCGCTCAGCTTTGCGCGCGGCTACGAGGATTCAAACATCCGGCTCTCCCTAAACTATCTTGATCAGCAAGGAACCCTTGAGACCTCCAACTTGGAGCGCGTAAGTGGATCGATCAAGTACAACCAAGACTTTCTGGACGACCAGCTTACAATCCGGACGAATCTACGTGGGACGAAGACCACGAACCAGTTCGAGCCTGGCGTCGTGGGGGCTGCCGCAAGCTTTGCTCCGACACAACCCATTCGGGACGTGAGTAGTCCCTTCGGCGGCTTTTTTGAATGGGACCAGTCGTTGGCGGAAAATAACCCCGTGGCTTCCTACGTCCTGACGGAAAACTCGGGGGAAACCTACCGGAGCCTGGGAAATGTTGAGGCGGAGTATCAGCTGCCGTTCGTGGACGGCCTCAGTGCGCGCCTCAATCTCGGGTATGACGTGCAGGACGGAGAGAGAGAGTTCTTCGCGCCGACCTTCTTGAAAGGACAGGCTGATCAGGGAGAAGACCAGGCCGGTCAGGTAGAGCGCCGAAACTTCACTCGCCTGAACCAGCTGCTCGACGCCTATCTTTCGTACGAGCAGGAGTTTGAGTCAATCGAGAGCCGAATCAATGCAACGGCCGGGTACTCGTACCAGGATTTCCAGGCCGAATTCCCTGAATTTACGGCTCAGGGTCTGGGCAGCAACTCGCTCGGTCCGAACAGTACGACCCCGGTCCAAGATCGGCAGTTCACCAACACGTTTGTGCAGGAGATTCCGAATCGCCTGATCTCCGGCTTCGGTCGTCTGAATTACACCTTCAAGGACCGGTACGTTGCCACCCTTACGGTGCGTCGGGATGGGTCCTCTCGGTTTGGTCCCGAGAACCAGTGGGGAACGTTTCCCTCGGCGGCGCTCGCGTGGCGTGCCCATCAGGAACCGTTCATGCAGGAGGCCGACTTCCTGTCAAACTTGAAAGTCCGTGCCTCATGGGGGATTAACGGAAACCAGGAGATTGGCAACTTCCTCTTCTCTCCGCTCTTCCAGCGGGGGACATCTCAAGTCCAGGCGCAATTCGGGGACGACTTCGTTTCGACCCTCCGTCCCAACGCCGCGGACGAGACCTTGAAGTGGGAAGAGAGCATTTCGACCAACATCGGGGTCGATTACGGATTCCTGAATGGGCGAATTAGTGGATCCCTTGAGTACTATCGGACGGAAACCGAAGACCTCATCTTTTCCGCCGTCGTTCCCCGCGGTGCGAACCTGAGTGACGTGGTGACGACGAACATTGGGTCCATGAGGAATGAGGGCTTTGAGTTCAGTATCGATGCCAACGTTGTGCAGATCGGTGATTTCTCCTACGATGCACAGCTCAACGCCTCGACAAACGACAATGAGGTGCTCGAGATCACGCAGGCGGGAGACGATATTCTTACCGGAAACATTGGTGGAGGGACAGGAAACACAGTCCAACTCATTCGGGAGGGAGAGTCCTTGAACTCGTTTTTCGTCTACGAACACCGGGAGAACGAAAATGGAGATCCGCGGTCCGACGCGGAGTTTGCCCGAGAAGAGATGTACGTGGACCAGAATGGCGACGGAGAAATCAATATATCGGACCGTGTGGTGAAGGGAAGTCCACAGCCCGACTACATTTTGGGCCATACCTCGCGGGTGCAGTACCAGAATGTCGACTTCAGCTTCTCCCTCCGCGCACACATTGGAAATGACGTTTACAACAACGGGGCATCGAATCTTGGCTACTACAACCGCCTGACAGACTTCGCCCCGTCGAACCTTGAAGAGTCCGTGCTGGAGACGGAATTTAATTCCCGCCAGCAGTTCTCTGATGTGTACGTCGAGGATGCCTCCTTCTTGCGCCTGGACAACCTTTCGCTTGGGTACACGCTGGACTTTGTCCCCTCGATCGAGCGGGCACGGATCTACGGCACCGCCCAAAACCTGTTCGTGTTGACGGGCTACAGCGGTCCCGATCCCGAGGTGCCCAATGGAATTGACGACAGCCTGTATCCCCGGTCTCGGACATACACTGTCGGGGTCAACATTCAGCTGTAATCCGACGCCCGAAGATCACCACTGCCGGATACTTTAAACCACTCAATCCAAGACCATGCGAAGCTCCTATCTCGTTTTGTTCGTCGCGCTCTTCTTCACCCTCGGCGTCGTTGGATGTACCGACGTGGGAGTAAATCCGAAAAGCAGTGCAACCGGCAACAATGTTCTTTCAGAAGAGGGGGGATACAAGTCCTTCTTGGCAAAGTTGTACGCCGGGCTAAGCACGACGGGCCAGGATGTGAGTAGCGGCGAGGAAGTGGACATTGAGGCGGGTGTGCCAGATGTCGGTTCCACTCAGTACATGCGCCTGTTCTGGGAACTCCAAGAGCTGCCGACCGACGAGGCTGTGATTGCGTGGGATGACCAGACCATCCAGGACTTCAACACGATGTCCTGGAATGCCGACGATGCCTTCAACGAGGCCATGTACAGCCGAATCTTCTTCCAGGTGGCTCAGGTCAACGAGTTTCTCCGGCAATCGCAGGAAGGCCGGCTTGACGAGCGAGGGGTCAGTACAGAGGTGCGAGAGCAAATGTCTCAGTGGCGAGCAGAAGCCCGCTTTCTTCGAGCACTCAGCTACTGGCATGCCATCGACCTCTATGGAGACGTGCCTCTCGTGACAGAAGACTTTGCTCGCGGGGCGGAACCTCCTGAGCAAAGCACTCGAGAAGAGATTTTCAACTTCGTCGAGAGTGAGTTGCGGGCGATCACGGAAGATTCTGAGGGTGCGGAGACGCTTGCTCCGGCAGGGCAGGCGCCTTACGGACGGGCCGACAAGGGCGCAGCGTGGATGGTTCTGTCGAAGCTCTACATGAATGCAGAGGTGTACATTGGAGAGCCCCGATACTCGGAGGCCATTGACGTTCTCGACAACATCATCGGCGCTCCGTACCAGCTGGAGCCTGACTACCAGCACCTGTTCTTGGCGGACAACCACACGGCAGACGGCATGATCTTCGCCGTCCCGCATGATGGGCAAAACGAGCAGAGTTTCGGGGGGACGACCTTCCTGGCACATGCCTCCATCGGGGGAGAGGCCAACGCGAACGTCGAGGAAGACTTTGGACTCAACACCGGATGGTTTGGGCTGCGAACGACGCCCTCTGTTGTGGATCGCTTCTCTCCGGAAGATGCCCGCCCAGAATATCCCAGTGCCCCGTCCAATCAGTTCTACGCTGAGGGCCAGTCCAAAGAGGTGCAGGACCTGATGCAGTTCTCGAACGGGTACATGGTAGTGAAATTTCAGAACGTTACGTCTGCGGGAGAGCCGGGATCGGACCTCAATTTTGTGGACACCGACTATCCCATGTTTCGCCTGGCGGATGCTTACCTGATGTACGCGGAAGCGGTCGAGCGAGGAGGAGGCGGTGACGAGGCGACGGCCCTCCAGCTCATCAATGATCTTCGAGCGCGAGCCGGACTTGGTCGTGACATCTCAAGCTTCTCCGAGGTTGACGAGCAGTTTCTCCTCGACGAGCGATCCCGTGAGCTCTTGTGGGAAGGCCACCGGCGGACTGATTTGATCCGCTTTGGCGAGTATACGTCGGGCGACAACCTGTGGGCATGGAAGGGGGGCGTGCAGGGGGGGCAGGGAGTGTCCGAGACCCTGAGACTGTACCCCATTCCAACCTCCGAGCTGCTCGCAAACCCGAACATGGACCAGAACGACGGCTACTAGGCTCGTCGAACGCCACGGGGGCCGGAGGGGCCGGTCCCCGTAGCATCGGCAGAGCGGAATGCCGTATCTCTCCTCATCTCTTGTTCCTCCCATTCCTCGATTTCTGACATGTGCCGTACCGCCACGCTGCTTTTCAAGGTATCCTTCGTCGTGCTCCTCACCGTTGGGCTCGCTGGGTGTGACAGCAGTCCGTCCAGTGTCGAGGACTTCGACATTCAGCCGGATCTGACATCCCCGAACAGCGTCTCGCTGGTGCTTACAGAGGGGACAGCTCCCCTTTCCCTCACGTACCAGGGACTGGACGACCACCCCAGTATCGAGACGACCGGCAGTCTTCAGGCTGAGGCTGCGGAGCAGTCCGGGTCGCCCGAAAACGGCGAGCAGCGGTGGGCTCTGTCCTTCGACGGAGAGGTGCAGGGCGTGGCTACCGAGCAGGCCATCGTTCAGGCGTCCGGAGGCGGGCGCACCCTCGTCGACACGGTGAACGTGACGGTAAGCCGCTTCCTCATTCAGACCAACTTTTCGCCCTCCTTCGCATCGGTGTCAGACTTCGAAGAGCGCACGCTCACCACGTCCGGGGGCACGACGGCGGAGCGGACCGACACGGTGGTCCCGGACAACAGCACGGGCAACGAGGCCCTGGAGGTCTCCGGCAGTGGTACCGCAACGATCGAGCGGGCCACGAGCGTAGCGGGCGCGAACCGCTTCACATTCCTCCTTCGGCCCGACGAGAGTGCGGACTTTACCCTTACGTTCGAGTTCACGGAGGAGACTAGCAGCGGCACCGCCACCCGCACCCTCGACGTGCAGGTGCCGGCCGGTACGGACTGGGTCAAGTACAGCGTTGCGCTGAATCAAATCAGCTCAGACTTCAATCCGGTGGCGTCCCGGGCCGGCGGAAACGGCGCGCTCCAGAGCATCAGCATGTCGACCGACCAGGACGTGACCTACTACGTCGATGAACTCGCCTTTGCCAACGAGGCCCGAACCTTGGCCGAGGTGCATGACTTTGAGGAAACGACCCTCGAGTACAACTGCCCTAGCCTATCGGCAACCCAGGACGTGGCAGATCCGAGTGATGGCCTTCGGGCCCGAAACGTGGAAGCAGGGGGATGCTTCGGTTATAACTATGGCCTCCTGTTCGCCGACGTAGAGGCCGGGGATGTCCTTTCATTCTGGGCGAAGTCGGCCGAGGAGCAGACGCGCTTCGTGTTCGTGGAGACCGCCGAGGGAGCTGGCGGATATGGCTTTGACAGTGGCGTCGACGTGACGATTCCGGGCGGCGACGAGTGGACCAAGGTCGAGGTGCCCGTCGAGACCCTCGGCGACGATCCGGCGGCCCTGCAGAGCGCCGGCATCACGAATGTGGGGTTCGATGGCGGCCAGCAGGTCCTCATCGACCAGATTCGGTTTGAGCCCGGCAACTAACGACGGAGCCCGTCCCGTTCCCTTTCGGAGCGCTCTCCCCGTCGCCGGGGGGAGCGCTCTTTCTCTATTGAGTGTATTCACATCTTTCGTCGGTTCCTGGTACAACGTCTGTTCGCCGCAATGCCCCGCCGACTTGTTCTCCTTGCCTTCGTCCTGTCGGCTCTGCTCATTGGGGGCGGGCCCGCCTCCGTGTGGGCGCAAGATGGGTCCGTGGTGGAGACGGAGCCGGCCCCGCCGCGCACCGACCGGTCCGTCACCGTCTACTTCAACGCGGAGCAGGGCACCGGCGGCTTGGAGGACCACGACGGCGAGGTGTACGCCCACACCGGCATCTCGACCAACCAGAACCCCGAGCAGGAGTGGAAGTGCGTCAAAAACGACTGGCCGACGAGCGACTCGTTCACGGGCAACCGGGACGACACGCAGCTGACGCAGGTGGACGGCGATCCGAACCGCTACCGCCTGGAGATTTCGGACATCCGCGACTACTACCAGAACACCAGCACGTCCTGTTCGCTGGCGGACGACGAGAAGATTGAGACGATGAACTTCGTCTTCCGCAATGCGGACGGGTCGAAGGAAGGCAAGGACACGGGGGACTCCGACATCTTCGTGGACGTGGTGGAGGTGAGCGGAAGTGAGCCGGTCGTCGAGGCGAGCATCCTGCAGCCCACGGGGAACCCCCCGCTCTATCCCTTCTTGACGGCCACGGACACGACCGTGACCGTGTCGGTGTCGGCAGATACGGCCAACGTCGATGCCCTGTCCGAGGTGCGCCTCTTCGTGGACGGCACTCAGGTGAAGGCCTCTGCGGACCGTTCGCTGTCCTATGATCTGGCGATGGACACGCCAAATCGGTACCAGATTCAGGCCGAGGTGGAGGCCACGAGCGGCGACAGCACCATCGTCGGCTCGACCAGCACCTTCTTGATCCGCACGCCGGACGTCGTGGACGAGGCACGTCCGCCGGGCGTGCAGGAAGGCATCAACTACAACAGCGACGGCTCGGTCACGCTCTCGCTGTACGCCCCGGACAAGGAGTTCGTCTACGCCATCGGGGACTTTACCGACTGGGAGATTGACGGCAACCACTTCATGAAGCGCCACCAGGTGGCCCCCGACAGCACGCACTGGTGGATCACGCTCGACAATCTCAATGCCGGCCAGGAGTACGCCTACCAGTACTTCGTAGACGGAGAGCTTCGTCTGGGCGACCCGTTCGCGCACAAGGTGCTGAGCCCACAGGACCAGTCACTGGACGCCCAGGCGCTCGGGTTTTCCAACCTGAAGCCGTATCCGGGCGACGAGACGGAAAACCTCGTGTCGGTGCTCGAGCCCGGTCAGCAAGACTTTAATTTCTCCGAGTTTACGCCGCCCGAGCACAGCGAGCTGGTCGTCTACGAACTCCTGCTCCGCGACTTCCTGGAGACCAACTCCTACGCGGCCCTCACCGACACGCTCGACTACCTGGACCGGCTGGGCGTGAACGCCATCGAGTTGATGCCCGTCTCCAACTTTGGGGGAAATGAGAGCTGGGGGTACAACCCGAACTTTCACCTCGCGCTCGACAAGGCGTATGGCCCGCCGGAGGATCTGAAGCAGTTTGTGGAGGCCGCCCACCAGCGGGGCATGGCGGTGCTGCTGGACGTGGTGTACAACCACGCCACGAATCAGTCGCCCCTCGTGCAGATGTACGGCACCTCGGACAATCCATGGCTCAACGTGCCGGCCAGCTCTCCTTTCAGCGTCTTCAACCAGCTGAACCACGGCAACGCCTTCGTCAAAGAGTACATCGACCGGGCCAATGCGTACTGGCTGGAGGAGTTCAACGTCGACGGCTTTCGGTTCGACCTCTCGAAGGGCTTTATCTCCGGCCAGCCGAGCGATCCGAATGGGTATCAGCCGCAGCGCATCGACAACCTTCAGCGCATTGCCGACCACGTGTGGAGCGTCGACCCGGAGGCCCACGTGATTCTTGAGCACTTCGGCGTGCCGCAGGAGGAGCAGGAGCTGTCCGCGTACCGCGCCGACGAGACGGGGGGGATGATGCTCTGGAATAACCTGAACGAGCCCTACAACCAGGTGTCGATGGGGTTTGAGGAGGGATCGGACATCAGTGGCACCTACTACGAGAATCGCGGCCTTGACAACCCCAACTACATGACCTACATGGAGAGCCACGACGAGCAGTGGCTCATGCGCCGCAACAAGCTGTTCGGCAACAGCAGCGGCGATTACAGCGTGCAGGACCTACCGACGGCCCTGAACCGGCAGAAGCTCGTGGGCGCCTTCTTCTTCCCGGTGCCGGGTCCCCGCATGATGTGGCAGTTCGGGGAGCTTGGCTATGGCTGGGGGCCCGAGGAGTGCCTGAAGCCCGGCGGGGGCGGAAATGGGGACTGCGCCGCCGGTGACCCGGGGCGCACGGCTCCGAAGCCGATCCGCTGGGAATACCGCGATCCGGAACAGAATCCGGCCCGCGTCCGGCTCTACGAAACGTGGAGTGCCCTCATTGACCTGCGCAACAGCCACGACGTGTTTACGTCCCCGAGCACGAGCGTGACCATCACCCCCGCCGGCGGAGAAGGAACGCGTCGCATCCAGCTTGAGCACGATTCCATGGACGCCGTCGTGGTGGGCAATGTGGGGGTGACCGAGAAAGAGGTGCAGCTGGGATTCCCCACCACGGGAGCGTGGTACGACTACTTCACGGGGGGGCGCGTCAACATTGAGAGCGAGGAGCAAGACGCTGCGGTGTCGATGGCGCCGGGCGAGTTTCACGTCTACACCAGCGCGCCGGTGGATACGCCGCAGGCGGGCCTCGTGCCCTACGACGCCGTGGCGCCCCCTCCGTCCGCCCCCACGAGCCTGGAGGGCACGGGCGACCTGGACGCGGGAACCGCCGCCCTCTCGTGGGCCGCAAGCACGGCGGGCGACGTAACCGGGTACCAGGTGTACCGGGGCACCACCGCCGCCTTCGACACGACCGGGGCCCGCATCGCGTCGGTGGGCCCGGAGACAACGACCTACACCGACTCGACGGTCACGGAGGGGACGGCGTACTACTACCGCGTCGTGGCCCAGGACAACGATGGCATGCGGAGCGCGGCCTCGTCGTCGGCGCGTGTGCTCCTGCGTCCGTCGACCGTGGCGGTGTCCGTCTCGCGCTCGTTCGGGGCCGGCAGTGCCAAGAGCGACTACCGCCTTGTCGCCCTCCCCGGACAGGTGAGCCGGGGGGTGGAGAGCACCCTCGACGGAGAGGCGGGGGAGGCCTGGCAGGTCTACTGGGACGACGGCTCCGACGAGGACTACCTGCAGAAATTTGACGGCTCGTCGACCTTTGACTTCGCCCCCGGACGGGGCTTCTGGGCCATCAGCGAGTCGGACTGGGGCGTCGAAGACGAATTTGAGCCCGTGTCCCTCAGCGAAGACGCCGGCCGGCAGGTGGCAGTCGTCTCGCTCCGGCAGGGGTGGAACATCATCGCCAATCCGCTTGGCATTGACGTGCCGTGGAGCCGCGTCGAAAATGCCAACGACGGCTCCCTCCAGCCCCTCTGGCGCTTCGACGGAAGCTTTCGCCAGACCGACACCTTTGCCTCGGCGCGGGAGGGGGAGGCCTTCTACTTCCACAACCAGGAGGGCCGAGCCCGGCTGAAAATTCCGTACGAGACCGGCACCCAGGAACAAGAAAACACAACAGCCTCGGTCCAGACGGAGACCCTGCTTGCCCTAACAGCCCGGGGCCCGGAAGGGGCCGAATCGACCGTTCGGGTGGGGACGTCGCCGAGTGCCAAGGACGGCGTGGGGGCGGAGGACGTGATTGCCCCGCCGAGTCAGTTCGAATCCCTGAGCCTGCGTGTGCGGACCGAGGACGAAGACGCCTCGCGCCGGGCCCGGTCGCTCACGCGCTCCCTCCAGGCGCCGAGCGGCGACGAGGGCACGGTTCACGAGGTGGCGTTGCGGGCGGCCCCGGACACGCCCGTCCAACTGTCCGTCGAGAACATGCAGGCGGCCGGGGAGGCCGTGCGCCTCGTCAACCGGCAGACGGGAGCGTCTCATAACCTGCGCCGCACGACCTCCGTGGAGCTGTCTCCCTCCGAGGGGGAGCGTAAGTGGGCCCTCCTCAGCGGCTCCGAGGCGTTCGTCGAGGCGGAGCAGTCCGAGATTCAGCCGGAGTCGCTCGTCCTGCGCCCCAACTATCCCAATCCGTTTCGGGAGCAGACCACGATCGAGTACACCTTGCCGGAGGCCGACGACGTGCGGATTGAGGTCTACGATCTGCTCGGACGGCGCGTCCAGACGCTCGTGGATGGACGGCGAGAGTCGGGCCTGCACCGGGCCACCTGGAACGGGCGCAACAGCGGGGGCACAACCGCTGCCAGTGGACTCTACATTGTTCGCCTCCAAGCCGGTGGAACGACCCGATCCCAGAAAGCAACCCTTGTCCGGTAGGCGTTCTCTTCCTCTACACTTCGTTTCCCACCGTGGTGATTCCCATGCCCCACTCCGACCTTCGTCGATTCCTCGTTGCCGTTCTTCTGCTCGGGGCCGTCTGCACACTGCCCGCGTGTGGGTCGATGGGCGGAAACGGGGACAACGGCGACGACGAGAAATTTCCGGAGCCGCCGAACCGGCCCAGCAGTGCGTTCATCGTGCCCGCGGCCGTCGTCCCTGCTCCCCAGCCGGCCGTAGAGGGCCCCGACGACCGTGCGCTTGCGATTCAGGATCCGCGGTCCACGTCATGAGCCCCCGTCCCGTTCGTCTTCAGGACTACACGCGTTCGGTTGTGCTGGGGATACTGCTGGTGGGCCTTGGGCTCGGGGCCGTCGGGTGCCAGTCCAGTCCGGAGGAGTCAGTGGCGCCCCCCACGCCCGCCGAACGCACCCC
>Ga0207753_1000873_pt1 | contig 10879 bp, 10 predicted proteins | sample PonA233FremontCA_2_FD_187273 | JGI IMG/M metagenome (GOLD analysis project Ga0207753, IMG submission 187273) | Salt pond sediment microbial community from Fremont, CA, USA - Pond A23 Sediment 3 (SPAdes) | ecosystem: Environmental > Aquatic > Non-marine Saline and Alkaline > Saline | place: USA...
TTCCGTCCTGTGATTCGCGCACTTTCGATTGATACAGGCTGAGAGTGTAATCAATCGGTCATTGACTGTCCTGCTATGCCATCCCGCCTGGAGCGACACCGAGCTAGTAGCGACGTGAGAAGAGTTTTGTGTGATACAGCTGTATCACAATTCATGAGCACCGATACCGACGCCGGCGACGACCGAATGGAGAAAATCAACGTTCGGGTTCCGGAATCGCTGTTGACGCGAATCGACGAAGAGTGGGAGCGTCGCGGATACTCCAGCAAATCCGAAGCGATCAGGGACGCCCTTCGAGACTGGGTGAATCCCCCGGCGACCATCTCTGCTGACACGCTCGAAGACCTAGAAGAGAGCCGTGAACAGGCAGAGCGAGGCGAGACAGTGACCGCCGAAGAGGCACGCGAGCGGCTGGGTCTGGATGACTGACGTCGAGTACACCGAGAAGGCCATCGAGCACTTGGAAGATCTCGATTCGCAGGTCGCCGACCGCGTCATGAACAAAGTGGATGAAGCGACCGACTGGACCGAGCATCGCCTCGAACCGCTCTCGGGTTATCCGTACTACAAACTCCGGGCTGGGGATTATCGTGCCATCATCACGTGGGATCGCAGTGACGACTTTCTTCGTGTTGAGGCTGTCGGTCACCGTCGAAATATCTACGATCGACATCTCCCGCCGTGACAGCGGTGGTAGTCGGACCAGCTACGGTAAGTAACGAGAGAAGAAATAACTCAGCCGTCCGAATTCTATCCCGTTTACGTCTGGGATGATACTAGATAGGCCAGTATGGGCGCGTATGCAGACAGGCATGAGAACCGCCTTGTCCTTGCCTAATCTGCCCAGCCTAATTCTCGGACCGGTCCGCAGGTACCCCCGAAAGCAGCCAGTGACACTAGTCGTCCGCCTGTCGGTTCTTCTCTCGCCGTATAACGGCAGCCAGCTCCTCAACGTTTCTAGCCCCGATGTTGATATCACCGGCACCGGTGTCCACTTTCACGTTTCCAGTGTCCAGCAGGCTTTGCATCCCGGACTGCGTCGTAATTATGCTTCGGATGTCCCGCATACGGACTTCAGTGGTCTTTACCGCCAGCATCTGCGCTTTTGACAGCACGATCCGTTTTGTCGTTATCACACAACCGCTTTTTTCTCGTGCCCGGTAAATGAGGACAAACATTCCAAAGGAGACCAGCACTAGCGCGAGACCAATAACTGGTCCATTCTCGATCTCGCCTCTAACGATCAAGACTAGACCCATCCCAAAGAGGAACGTGGCAAGCAGTATCTGCTTCCACCAGTTCGACCAGTAAAATGTGACGTTACCCAGCACCTGTTCGTCGTCCGCCAGCGAAACCAAGTCAGCCTGTTCTCCGCCGACGCCAGCTTGCTGTGCTGTTCCTTCTGCTCTCGACATGTTGGCCTGCTGAGAACTATGCGAACCGTGGGTGTCGGTCTGCTCGGTTTGGGTAGCATTCGCGTCCGCCCCAATTTCCCGGTTCGATTCGTTTGAGGCCTGCGACGCGATGGCTGACTCGCCTGGGTCCTCAGTTGAAGTGTCGCTCGCCGATGGATAACTTTCCGATGTGCCGCCCGCTGCAGTAGCGAGACGTGGGCTCCCCTCGGATCGAGATCTGTTGGGTTGCCTTGGTTCTGGTGAGGCAACAAAAAAGAGGGCTATACCTATTCCCATAAGGAGCGTGTAACCGATATCTCCCAAAATATACTCGCCTACCGTTCCCCATCCGCTCCACAGGTACAGGAGCCAGTACAGACTGAGGTTCGCAACGAAGAACGCGACCGATAGGAGTTTGACGTTGCGTGAAAACTGCACGAACGCAGCCACACCGATACCGATAAGAACCATCCCGTACAGCCAAACCGACCACGTGGGATTAAATCCCCACAGGCCTGCCCACTGCCCTACAACAACAAGAGGCTTGATCGTGAAAATCCATATTTGCGGAACGGCCTCAGATACCGAGGCATAAATATTATCAAATTGCCCTAACAGAATTTGAAAGACTCCGAGCGTTACCACAAAACTAGTTCTAATATACTTACTGTTTGCTATATTTTTTAACTTCATATATCTACTTATCGTAGTATTTTGTATTGTTATAGTCTTCTTAATATGTATATTTTTATCTATGTGAAATATCAGTCTCGTAGTCACTCGTCCGGGAACACTCACACTGATAAAGAGTGCAACCGGTGGAGTCTGATTCGAACTGGCTGGGTTCGACATTTCGACCGATTCTGATCGGTTACCAACGGTCAACTTGGATATTAGTCGTGCTGTTGAATATGCGCGCTTGATATTGCATGCAGTTTTGAATATTCTTCTCACCTGATGGAATGCTCTGCGGCAGTCGACATTTTTCCCGAGTAGTAAATTTGAAAGATTCCATACGCAACTACAGATTGCCGAGATATTTCCGACGTTGTTCCATGCGCTCGTGTTGCGAGCGATTATACTAGTGGGCGTCCAACACTGACTCGGAGACGTTCGCCCGGTCACTGACTGCTTTCTCTGGCACCTCTGAATTGAGCGAGTGTGTGATCCCACCTCGCCGAAACCCATGGATACTCATACTCAATGGACCGTTCTCGATCGTGGAGATACAGTTCGACTCCCCTTTCGGCGTCGATTGGTCCGAGTGTCATTATCGGTCCACGCGAACCACAGAAGACGGTAATCTCAGATCCCCCAAATCGGCCGTTTTCGCCCGCGCTCGTCCGCCCCGCGGGGAGATATTCACAAGCTATTTGTAACGTCGCGGAGTTCTCCCGGACGTAATGAAATCATTCGACGAACTCGACCTCGACTACTTCCGGACGAGTACGGAGGACCACGTCGGGATCCTGCGGATCGACCGACCGCCGGTGAACGCCCACAACATCGACGTTCTGCTGGAGCTCCAGCGGGCCGTCGAGGGCGTCCGGTTCGACGACGAGGTCCGGGTCTGCGTCTTCGGCAGCGCCAACGACGACATCTTCTCCACCGGCTACGACATCAACGCCCTCCAGGAGGAGACCGGCGAGCAGACCGGCTACGCCAGCCAGACCTCCAAGGAGATCATCATGAAGATGCGGACGACCGACACCCTGTTTCTGGCCGCGGTCGACGGCCACTGCATGGGCGGCGGGCTCGAACTCGCCTTGGCGTGTGACTTCCGGTTCGTCGGCGACGACGACGACTACCGGGTGGGGATGCCCGAGATCCACCTCGGGCTCATCGCCGGCGAGGCGGGAACGCAGCTCCTGCCCCGGTACATCGACCGCTCGGAGGCGCTGCGCCTGATGGTCACCGGCGAGGAACTCACGCCCGCCGAGGCCACCGAGAAGGGGATCTTCGACGAGATCCACCCGCCCGACGAGCTCGAGGACGCCGTCTTCGAGTTCGCGGAGATGATCGTTCAAAAGCCCGCGGGCGCGGTCGGCCACAACAAGCTCGCGGTGAACGAGGGGCTCGAACTCCCGCTGTCGGACGCGCTGGCCCACGAACGCGAGCTCCAGAACCAGCTGCTCGGCTCCGACATCGCGAAGGAGGGCGTCGACGCGTTCCTGAGCAAGCGCGAGCCCGACTTCCTGGGCGTCGAACTCGGCGACAAGGAGCCCGGAGCCGACGAGTAGCCGCACACCCTCGACCCGTCCCAGAGTCTTTCAGCGGTTCGATCCGACGAGTCGTGAGCGTTCGGCACGGCGAGGCCGCACCCCGCAGCCGTGCGGTTACTCCAGATTCACGTTGACGGTCTTCGACTGGGTGTACTCCGCGATCGCCTCGGTCCCCTGCTCCCGGCCGAGTCCGCTCTGCTTGACGCCGCCGAACGGCGTTTGGGGAAACGTCTGTGGGTACTCGTTGACGCTGACCATCCCGTACTCGAGTCTGGACGCGGCGTCGTGAGCGGTCGAGAGGTCGGTCGTCCAGACGCCCGCGCTCAGTCCGAACGGCGAGTCGTTGGCGATGGCCATCGCCTCCTCGAAGTCACCGAATTCGATCACGACGAGCACCGGGCCGAAGATCTCCTCACGAGCGATCGTCATGTCGTTGTCGACATCAGTGAACACCGTCGGTTCGATGAAGTACCCTTCGGGCTTGTCGGCGGGGACCGACCCGCCGGTCGCGAGGGTCGCCCCCTCGTCGATCCCGGTCCGGACGTAGTCGAGTACGTCCGCGCGGTGGGACTCGCTGACCGCCGGTCCCATCCGGCCGTCGTCGTCGATCCCGCTCCCGAGCGGCGTCGCCGCCGCGCGTTCGACCACGGCGTCGACAACCTGGTCGTGGACGTCCTCGTGCACGAGCAGCCGGGAGCCCGCCCAGCACATCTGTCCACAGTTCATGAAAATCCCGTAGTGGACTCCCTTTGCGGCGGCGGCGAGGTCGGCGTCGGGGAAGACGACGTTCGGTCCCTTGCCGCCGAGTTCCAAGGTCACGCCGGTCACGTTGTCCGCGGCTGCCGACATGATCCCCTTGCCGACGCCGGTGCTGCCGGTGAACGCGACGTGGTCGACGTCCGGGTGGTCGGCGAGGGCGCTGCCGGCCTCCGACCCGCGGCCGGGGACGACGTTGACGACGCCGTCGGGGAGCCCCGCCGCCTCGGCGGCTGCGCCGTAGTACAGCGCCGACAGCGGCGTGGTCTTCGAGGGCTTCACCACCGCAGTGTTGCCGCACGCGAGCGCCGCCGCGAGGCTCCGGCCTGCGAGCTGGAACGGGTAGTTCCACGGGGCGATGTGAGCGGTGACCCCGAGCGGTTCCCGGAGGGTGTAGTCGAGGCGGTTCCCCGGAACCGGGATCGACTCGCCGGTCAGCTTGTCGGCCCACCCCGCGTAGTACCGGAACGTATCGACCACCATCTCCACGTCGAGCCGTGCCTCGAACGGCGTCTTCCCGTTGTCGTGGGACTCGACCAGAATGATCTCGTCGGCCATCGCCTCGATCTCGTCGGCCATCGCCCCCAGCGCCGCCGCGCGGTCGGCCGGGTCGAGGCTCCGCCACTCGGCGTCGTGGGCGGCTGCCGACTCGGCGGCAGCGACCGCACGCGACACGTCGGCCTCGGTGGCGCACGCAACCGTCGCGTACGTCGCCTCCGTCGCGGGATCGACCGTCTCGATCGTGCCGCCGTCTACGGATTCCGTCCACTCGCCGTCGATGTGCAGGGCTGTCGGGCCCGCGTAGGTCATACACCCGAGGGTGGTCGGCATCGAAAAAAAGGGTTGGTATGCGCGGCGGTCCCGGGCTACCCGAAGTCGGGACGCTCGTCCCTCCGGAACGCCTCGACGCCGGTCTCGTGGGCGTCGCTGCCGTACGCGATCACCTGGAGGTACGCCTCGCGTTCGAGGGCGTCGCGGAACGGCCGGCCGATGTTCTCGTGGAGCCCGCGCTTCGTGAGCCCGAGCGTCTCCGTGGGCTTCCGGTCCAGCGTGTCGAGAAGCTCCCGAACCTCGCCGTCGAGGTCCGCGGCGGGGACGGCCCGGTTGATCAGATCCATCTCCGCGGCCTCCCCCGCGTCGAACAGCCGCCCGGTCATCGCGAGCTCCTTCGCGGTCCGGAGTCCGACCAGAGCCGGGAGGATGAACGTCCCGCCGGAGTCGGGGATCAGCCCCACGTTGCCGAACACCTCGCCGAACCGGGCCTCGCTTGCGGCGTACGCGAAGTCACACGCCGCGGCGACGTTCGTCCCGGCGCCCACGGCGTCGCCGTTCACCTTCGCGATCACCGGCACCGGCAGGGTGAGAACCGTCTCGATCAGGGCGGAGAGGGAGTCGCGAACGCGGTCGTACGCCTCCCCCGGCGTCTCGTCGCGGGCCGCCATCGCCTCGATGTCGCCGCCGGCACAGAACGCGTCGCCGTCGCCGGTCACCACCACGGCACGGGCGCCCGCCGCCTCGGCCGCCTCCAGGGCGTCGACCAGGTCGGCCGCCGCGCCGGCGGTGAGGGCGTTCTTCGCGTCCGGCCGGTCGAACGCGACGGTGTGGACGCGGTCGTCGGTCTCGACTCGTACCATAGCCGGAGTGGGCCACGGGAGGGGATAAATCCACCCGAAGCCCGTACCTTTTAGTCGTTCCTCGTCGCGGAGATTGTATGACCGACGCCTACATCATCGGCGCGGGGCAGTCCGACTTCGGCTCGTTTCCCGACCGATCCTACCGGTCGCTGTTCGACGACGCCTTCGACGAGGCCGTCGACAGCGTCGACGGCGACTTCGACGCCGACGACGTCGACGAGGCGTTCCTCGGCACGCTCGGGGTCGGCGGCAGACAGTTGGGGTTGAGCGGCCCCGCGGTGACCGAACACCTCGGACTGCACGGCATCCCGACCACGCGGGTCGAGAACGCGTGTGCGGCGTCGGGTTACGCGCTCCGGCAGGCCGTGATGGCGGTCCGCTCCGGGATGGCGGACCTCGTGCTCGCGGGTGGGTACGAGGTGATGACCGACACCAGCGGCGACCACACCAAGTGGTGGTTGGGGGTGAGCGGCGAGACCGAGTGGGAGCGGCTGTCGGGGACCACCTTCGCGGGCGTGTACGCCCAGATGGCGAGCGCGTACCTCCGGGCGCACGACGCCACCGTGGAGGACCTCTCGCGGGTCGCGGTCAAGAACCACGGCAACGGCGCGAGGAACCCCCACGCACACCTCGGGTTCGAGTGCACCCTCGAAGACGCGATGAACGCGCCCGACGTCGCGGCGCCGCTGAACCTGTATCACTGCTGTCCCACCACCGACGGCGCCAGTGCCGTCCTGGTCGCGAGCGAGGACGTGGCCGGGCAGCTCTCGGACGCGCCGGTACGCGTGTCGGGTGCGGGGGCGGCCTCCGGCCGCGTGGGGCTGTTTCAGCGGGAGTCGCTGACTGGCATCCCGGCGTCTGCGACGGCTGCCGAGCGCGCGTACCAGGAGGCGGGGATCTCTCCCGACGACCTCGACTTCGCGGAGGTCCACGACTGCTTCGCGATCGCGGAACTCGCCGCCTACGAGGACCTGGGGTTCTGCGACCGCGGGGAGGCCCCGCGGCTGCTCCGGGAGGGCGTCACCGACCCCGACGGCGACCTCCCGGTGAACACCTCCGGCGGACTGAAGTCCAAGGGCCACCCCATCGGCGCGACCGGGACCGGCCAGGTCGTCGAGGCGTTCGCACAGCTCCGCGGCGACGCCCACGTCCAGGTCGACGACCCCGAGATCGGGGTGGCGCACAACGTCGGCGGCTCCGGGGGCGGCGTGACGGTCCACGTGTTCGAGCGGGTCGCGGAGGGTGACGTATGAGCGGCGACGCCAGCGACGCGGACGCGGGTGACCGCCGCGGCGTCGTCGCGACCGGGCTGTACCTGCCCCGGCGGCGGCTCGACGGCGACGAGGTCGAGGCCGCGTGGGGGACGTCCCCCCCGGTCGACCGCGCGGCGGTGCCGGCGGCCGACGAGGACGCGCTCACTATGGCGGTGGCAGCCGGCCGCGACGCGCTCGATCGGTGGGATTCCGCCGCCGCGGACGTCGCCCACCTCGCGGTCGCGACGACCACGCCGCCCCTGGAGGAGGAGGCGTTCGCGCCGCGGATCGGGGCGGCGCTCGGGCTGGCGTCCGAGATCTCGACGGCGACCACGACCCAGAGCACCGCGGCCGGCGGGGAGGCGCTCCTGTCCGGGGCGGACGCCGACGGTCCCGCCCTGGTCGTCGTCGCCGACGCGCCCGAGGGAGACGCCGCGACGGTCGGCCGACGCGTCGGCGCGGGGGCCGCGGCGTTCCTCGTCGCCGACGACGCCGACGTGGTGCTCGCCGACCGCGCCCGGGAGTCCACGGACGCCCCCGGCCTCAGGCTCAGAGAGCGGGGGCAGACGGCGGTCTCGGAGCTGGACATCACAACGTACGAGCGGGAGACGGTCCGGGACGTGGTCTCGACCGCCGTCGAGCGGCTGGACGTCGCTCACGACGCGGTCGGCGCCGCGAGCCTCCACCAGCCCACCGGCGACATCCCCCACCGGATCGGGGCGGCGCTGCCGTACGACGGCGCCGCGATCGCCCGCGGGACCGTCGTCGACGACGTCGGCGACGCGGGGGCCGCGACCGTCGCGATCGGACTGCTGGCCGGACTGGACGCCGTCGAGGCGGGCGGAACGGTCGTTGCGGGCTTCTTCGGGAGCGGCGCGACGGCGGTCGGGCTCGGATTCGAGGCGGAGAGCCGGGTCGAAACCGGGGTTGAGGCCGCGATCGGGGCGGGCGAGGCGGTGTCGTACCCCGCAGCGTTGCGTGCGCGCGGTGCCATCGGACGGACCGAGGTCGCCGGCGGCGGCGCCCACGTCAGCCTCCCGTCGTGGCAGCGCACCATCCCGCAGCGCTACCGGCTGGTCGCCGGCCGGTGCCCGGAGTGTGACGCGGTGGCGTTCCCGCCGGAGGGTGCCTGTCCGGCGTGCCACGCCCGCGTCGACTTCGAGTCGGAGCGGTTGGCCCGGACGGGCGAGATCGTCGCCGTCACCGCGATCGGGCAGGGCGGTGCGCCGCCCGAGTTCGTCGAGCAACAGCGCCGGGATGGGCCGTTCGCGGTGGCGATCGTCGAGGCGCCGGTGGCGGGTGACGGGACCGGCAGCGCCCGGTTCCCCGCGCAGGTGACCGGCCGTGATCCCGGGAGCGTCTCGGTGGGCGACGCGGTCACCGGAGCACTCCGGCGGATCTACACCGCCGAGGGCGTCACGCGGTACGGGCTGAAGTTCGTGCCGGAGTAGAGAAGCAGCCCGACGCTTTATTCATCGTACTGCTCTCGCTCGCGCTCCCGGAGCTTCACTCGCTGGATCTTCCCGGTCTCGGTCCGCGGGAGCTCGTCGACGTACTCCACCGCGCGGGGGTACTTGTACGGCGCCAGCGTGTTCTTGACGTGGTTCTGGAGCGTCTCGGTCAACGCCTCGCCGGCCTCGGCGCCTTCGGCCGTGACGACGAACGCCTTCACGACCTGGCCGCGCTCCTCGTCGGGGGAGCCGACGACCGCGACCTCCGCGACCTCGTCGCGCTCCTCGACCACGGCCTCGACTTCGGGACCGGGGATGTTGTACCCGCTGGAGATGATGAGGTCGTCCTCGCGGGACTTGTACTCCAGCCGGTCGTCCTCGCGGTGGATGTAGATGTCCCCCGGGAGACTCCACCCGTCGACCAGGGCCGCGTCCTGCTTGGCCGGCCGGTCCCAATACGAGATCCCGGTGGGACCGCGGACCGCGAGCAGCCCGGCCTCCCCGCGCGGGAGTTCCTCGCCGGTGTCGGGGTCGACGACCTTGCACTCGTAGCCCGGGACCGGGTACCCCGTCGCCCCGGGGTCGATCTCCTCGCCCTCGCGGTGGCTCACGAAGATGTGGAGCATCTCCGTGGTGCCGATGCCGTCGTAGATCTTCACGCCGTAGGCGTCCTCGAACCGGTTGAACGTGCTGTGGGTGAGGGGCTCGCCCGCGCTAACCGCCAACCGGAGCGACGACACGTCGTACTCCTCGGGACCGTCGGGGAACTTCGAGAGCATCTGGTTGAACGCGGTCGGAATCGAGCACAGGATCGTGATGCCGTGGTTCTCGACGGCTTCCAGCAGATCGCCCGGCCCGGCGTTCTCGACGAGGCTGGTGGTTGCGCCGAACCGGAGGGGGAAGGTGAGCAGGTCGCCGTAGCCGTACGCGAACGGCAGCGGCGGGTTCCCGCCGAAGACGTCGTCCTCGGCGGCGTTGAGACAGTATTTCGCGTAGCTGTCGGCGGTCGCGAGCACCTGGCGGTGGGTGTGAGTCGCGCCCTTGGGCTGGCCGGTGGTCCCGGAGGTGTAGAGCATGAGCGCCAGGTCGTCGCGGGTGGTGGGGTGGGCTTCGAGGTCGTCGGCGGCCGCCGCCGTCACCTCGTCGTAGTCGACGTGGTCGTGGTCGACGCCGTTGCGCTGGACGACCACGACGTCGTCGCCGCCGACGGTGTCGAGGTCAGGGAGCGCCTCGTCGATCTCGTCGAGCAGGTCGTCGTAGACGATGATCGTCGACGCCTCGGCGTTGTTGATGATGTGGACGAGCTCCTTCGCGCGAAGGAGCTTCATCGACGGCAGCGCCACCGCGCCGACCTTCTGGATCGCGAGGCACGACACCACCGCCTCCGGACGGTTGGTGAATCTGACCACCACCCGGTCACCGGGTTCGACGCCCTGCCCGACGAGGGCGTTCCCCAGCCGGTTCACCCGGGTCCGGAGCTCCCGGTAGGTGATCGCCTCGTCGCCGAACCGGATCGCGACGTTGTCGCCGCGGCCCGCCTCGACGTGTCTGTCGACGAGCTGGGTAGCGGCGTTGACCTCCTCGGGGTAGTGGAGTTCCGGAAGCGGGTGGATGAGCTGTGGGCCGTCGTCTGGAAGGTACGACTCCGGTACGTTCTCCTGCATGGCGTGTCTCGGATATCAGGATTTATTATCAAATAGCTTGCGGTCGGCCCGCACACGCAGTGAGGCCGGCAGACCGAGCGAGCTCCCGACGAACCGGTAGGTTGAAATACTGAAACAGTATGAATATTAGTGATAATGCCACGGAAGGTCATCGATAGGCGGACGTTCCTGAAAGCGACCGGCGGGACCGCGGGGATCGGGCTCGTCGCGGGCTGTTCCGGCGGCGGAAGCGGTGGATCGGACGACGGCGGCGACTCCGGCAACGACGGCAGCGACTCCGACGGCGGCGGGGACGGCGGACCCACGACGACCAGTAGCTCCGACAGTGGGGGCGGGGGAGCGATCAACATCGGGTCGGTCCAGCCGCTCTCTGGCAACTTCGCGCCGTGGGGGCAGGTCCACTCCGCGGGGCTGGCGTTCGCGGTGCAGGAGATCAACGCCGACGGCGGCGTGCTCGACGGCCGCGAACTGAACGTCGTCGAGGCAAACTCAGAGAGCGACCCCG
>Ga0207753_1000874_pt1 | contig 10878 bp, 7 predicted proteins | sample PonA233FremontCA_2_FD_187273 | JGI IMG/M metagenome (GOLD analysis project Ga0207753, IMG submission 187273) | Salt pond sediment microbial community from Fremont, CA, USA - Pond A23 Sediment 3 (SPAdes) | ecosystem: Environmental > Aquatic > Non-marine Saline and Alkaline > Saline | place: USA...
GCCGTCGCGGATCAGGATGTCGCCGTTCTCAATGGTGCCGTTCGTGACGGTCAGGACCGTGGCGTCCTGGATGAGCCAGTCGTCGGGGGCGTCGCCCCGCAGCTGGTCTTGGGCCTGAGTGGGCGAGGCCACCAGCAGCACGGCGACGAGGGCGCCAAGAAGGGAGCGACACGGAGGGAGGAAAGCAGAGGGCATGGGAGATCGAAAACCGAAACGCAGAATATCGTCGGAGGGAGAGCGCGGCATTCGCCGCGGGGCGTATGGGGGCGACTACTTCTGGGCCGCGTCCGGGCCGCTCGTGCGCTCGCCCGAGATGGGGAACGAGCCGCCGGACGTGGAGGCCGAGCCGTTGAAGGTATCGCCCTCAACTGTCACCGAGACGGACACCGAGCCGCCCTGGGGCGAATCTACGGTGAACGAGAGGGTGGTCCCGTCGAACGAGACCGACTGCAGAGACTGCTCGTCGCCCTGAGGCCCCACGAAGGTTCCGTCCAGGCCCGACTGGTCGCCCTCAATCGTAAGCTCCCCGGAGAAGTCGCCCTGCGGGGTTTCGAGGGTGTACGACCAGGTGCCGAGCACGGCGGACACCTCGCCGCTCACCTCGCCCTCGTCGGACTCGTCGGTGCTGTAGTCGTACAGTCGGCCCTCTACGAAGACGTGCTGGACGGAGGTGTCTTCGTTGAAGTACGACCCGTCGGTGACCACGAGGTTGGCGACTTTTCCTTCCTCGACGGTGCCCAGGCGGTTGTCAAGGCCGAGCTGGGCGGCGGGGCGGGTGGTGAGGGCGGCCAGGGCGGTTTGCTCCGGCAGGCCCTGGTCGATCATGGTGCGGAGGTTGCCGCGGACGTCCCCCGGGTCGGCCTCGCGGGTCGTGAAACCAAACTCAAGGCCCGCCTCGTGCAGCGTGGCCGCCGTCTGCAGGTACGATTGGCGCTCCATGGCGTGGCGGAGCTCCAGGTTCTCCTCCTCCTCGGAGACGGTCTCGTAGGAGGGCGTTCGAAATTCGGGGCTGTAGTAGCGGGATGGCGTGCTCGTCGTATCGGCCACCGTGGTGTCCTGCCCGGTCGACCGTGTCGGCTCCTCCGGCAGGTCCAGGGTCAGGAAGAAGGGCGCATCGACCCCCTGGAGTGTGCCGACGAGTTCGTGGCCTTCTCCCAGTCCGGCCAGGACGAGCGGGAAGTCCAGTTCCTCGTGCAGCGAAAGGATGCGGTGGAGGGACAGGGCCTCGTCGGCGTAGAAGGCAAACGGCATCTCCCCGTTCAGCACCGGGAAGAGGGCGCTGTGCTGGGGATCCTGAGGCGGCTGTGCGCGGCCCGTGGGATTTTGCTCGTAGGCGGCTTCGAGCTCCTGCCGCCGCTCGGCCTCGCGGTAGAGCTGCCGCATCTGGGCGATCACGGCCATGTCCGTTGCCGGGTACACGTAGCCGTCGGCGGTCTGAATCTGCGCGAAGAGGGTTGGCGCCGTCTCAAGGACCATGTCGTTGGCCGTCTCGCCCCCGTAGAACACGTAGGCCCCTTCGCCCGGGAGCATCTGTCCCTCGGGGACCACGTGACCGGCGGTGAACCCGGCCTTGCGAAGCCCCGACAGGTCGGACCCGTCCGGGGTCAGAAACGGGCGCACCGAACGGTGCGGCTGAACGCCGGCGCGGTCGAGGGGCGGATCGCCGGGGTCCACCTCATCGTCCTCCTCGCCGTCGTCGCTCTCCGGCATGTCCACGCCGGCGTGGGACAGGCCGTCGATGAAGCCGGCGTAGACCACGAGGGAGTCGGCCTCGATGGTGCGAGCGTCGTAGGGCACGTCGGCGTTTGATCCCACGGCCTCAATCACGCCGTCCCGCACGACCACGGTGGCGGATTCCAGCACCTGCCCGGGGGCCTGCACGACCCGCGCGTCGGTGAGGGCGTACGTGTCGGTGACCATCGGGACCTCGTAGTCCTGAGCGTGGGCCTCGGAAGGCAGGCCGAGGGCAAGAGCACACAGACAAAGACCCAGGAGTCCGGACCAGAGGCGGGGAGGCGTCAGGGCGGGCATGCGGGACGCGTGGGGCGGTGAGCAGGGATAAGCGTCCGCAATATAATGGGCGCGGTCCCCAGTGTCATCCGGTTCGTCGTCGCGGCAGTGCGATTCATCGGGGCGTCATGCCGGTTGGCCGATCCGGTGGACCATGCGCGTGTCGACGTAGTGAGTGCGCCCCCCGGGACCGGGCGGGCGATGTGGAGACCGATGTCGAAGCCAGGGCGACCTTGCGGGGGGGAGGCCGCCGCCGATGCCCGGGAGCAATGGACGGGCGGGAGGCGGGGGCTACATCCCCGCGCCCACCTGGCGCTTCAGGGTGGCCAGTCGCTCCACCACCTCCGCCCGGTCCATCTGCCGAAACCGCTCAGGGAGCAGGTCGCGGCTCGTGCATTCCAGCACGGCGGCCAGCTGCTGCAGCTCCACCTCCGTCGGGTAAGTGGGGGGGATAAAGTCGTTCACCGTCTCCTGAAGAATATCCGGCGTCACGGTGCCGTTGTTGGCCCCCGCGGCGCGGAACGCGGCCCGCGTGAGGATGGCCTCCATGTCGGCCCCGCTGTAGGTGCGCTCGCCCTGTAGGAGCTCGTGGGGCACCTCCTCCATCGGGAGGTCGACCCCTGTGCGGCGCATCATCACCTGCAGGAGCTCCTCGCGGTCCTCGCGGGTGTGCGGGTAAAAGAGGGACAGGTGCTCCTCGGCGCGGCCCTGCCGCTTTAGGTCCACCGGCATGAGGTCGGGGCGGGCCGTGACGAGGAAGAAAATCACCTTGCCGCGGTGCGCCGGGTTGCTCATGAACGAGACGATCTGCGAGAAGACGCGCTGACTCACGCCCGAGTCGCCCTGCGCGTCGCGGTCCCCGAGGGCCGCGTCGGCCTCGTCGATCATGACCGCCACAGGGGTCATCGCCTCCAGCAGGTTCAGGATTTTTTCCAGGTTGCCCTCCGTCACGCCCTGCCACTGCGAGCGGAAGTTCTTGAGCTTCACCATTGGGATGCCAATCTCCCCGGCGAAGCAGTTGATCAGAAACGTCTTGCCGCAGCCCACCGGCCCGCTGACGAGGTACCCCATCGGGAGCACGTCATGCTGGCCCGTCTGCACGGCGTGGGCCGCCTGGCGGAGGTGGTGCTTCGCTTCGGTGTGGCCTGCGATGAGGTCCAGCGAGTTGTCGGTCTCAATAAACTCGAGCATCCCGTACGCCTCCGCCTCGATAAATTCCTTCTTGAGGTCGGAGAGCGTCTCGGGCGTGAGCCGATTCTGGTTTTCCAGGACGTCGGCCAGGATGGTGCGGAGCTGCGTGTAGTTGAGCCCCGCGCTGTTTTTGGCGAGGGCCTCCGGGGTCACGTCCGAGTGGTCCCGAAACAGATCGCCCCGCTCCTCCAGCGCCCACTCGATGTACGCCTGCCGGTCCTCCTCCTCGGGGATGGGGACGTAGATCTCGGCGGTGTGGGGACTCTGGACGAGCTGCTGGTTCAGGTCCGTGAGGTTCTCGGTAAGCAGGGTGAGCGTAAAGTCGCTCTCCAGAAACAGGGAGTCGCGCGACCACTTTTGGAGGTAGACGAGCGCCTGCCGGTCCTGGGCGGAATACATCGACGCCTCGGCCATGGGCACCACGGTCTCGGCGTAGTCGATGACGCAGGCGACCCGAGTGCCGTTCGAGAGGCGGAGGCGGAAGTAGTTTTCGAGCAGCTCGAAGACCTTGTCGGGCGCCTTCGGCAGATTCCCCTCGTACTCGGTGCCGGCCAGGCTCTCCTGTCCGGCCAGCGCGCGATTGAAGTCTTTCCGGGAGGCCGCGTCCGCGAAGTGAATCCCGGCGCTCCGATCGTAAAAGACGACCACGTCGCGGGCGGCGAAGAGATCGTCGGTCAGAAAGCGTCGGAGCGGTGGGTAGATGCGGTGCCCGTCGCGGTCCTGGGTGGGCACCACGTCGCGGATGTCGCCGTGTAGGATGAAGGTCGAGACGGTCTTGGTGAAGTACTTCCGCGCCAGCTCCCGTGCCCAGGGTGGGTAGTGGGCGGTGTACGGGGCGAGCGGCGGGTCCGTGGGGTCCTCGGCGGAGGCCGTAGACGAGGACGGTGCCTCCGTCTCCGATGTGGGCGGCTCGTCGGTCGGGTCAGTCATGGGGAGGAGCGAAAGATCTACGCAGGGAACGTGAAAAGACGAACGCAGGACCGAGTGGCGGGATTCGGAATGGGTCTGTCAACCAACATCGGTGCGCGGCCGCGCCACCAACGGGGGCTGTAAGCAGCGCGAAGGCGCACGATCCCGTCTGGAGCCTCTCCGGCACCGGGCGCATACAAGGCGGCCCCGTGTCCTTGTTGATTCCCGATGTGCACCCCTCTACATGGCGCCTGCTTTCTGTTCGCAGCTCGCGCGATCGCACGACGTCTCGCCGGTCGGCACGGCCGCCGAGGCCGCCCACTGGCTCCTCATCGAAGACCCGTCGCCCTGGGGGGCCGCCGCCGTGGAGGACGCGGACTGGTTCGCAGAGGTGCAGGCCGCCCTCGCGCACTGGCACGATTCTGTGCCCGGGCTGCGTGTGCAGCTCATCCGTCGGGGGCTTGACGCCTGCGACACGCCGAACCGCCGTCGATGCATCGCGGTACGGGCCGGCGAGCGGCCCGGTCTGCGGGAGTGGTCGCTGTCGGGATACGAGGAGCTCGCGGCCCTCCCGGTGCCTCAGGCCTTCCAGGCCCCGGCGTCCACAGAGGACCCCCCTGACCCCCTCGTGCTCACGTGCGTCAACGGCCGCCGGGACGCCTGCTGTGCCAAGTGGGGCCGGCCCGTGGCCCGGGCCGCCACCGACACGGCGTCGGACGCCGCCTGGCAGACCTCGCACCTCGGCGGGCATCGCTTCGCCCCGACCGCGGTGGTGCTGCCCCACGGCACGCACTACGCCTGGCTCCGCCCCGACGACATGCCCGATCTGCTGGCGGCCCACCGGACGGGGCACATCTACGATCTCGATCGGGTGCGGGGGGCAGTCCATCGCCGTCGTCCCGTGCAGGCCGCCTGCCTTGCCCTCCGAAAGCGCCTCGGACACACCGCCCTCGGAGCCGTTCGCGGCGAGATTGAGGCGACGCGTGATGAGCGCTGGGCCGTGCGCGTACAGGCCGAAGGCACGTCGTGGACGGCCCAGGTGAGGCAGGAGCCGCACGGAGCGTCGTTTCCGCACAGCTGTGAGAGCGACGAGGCAAAGCCGGCCCTGGCGTGGCGGGTCGACTGGGAGGGTGCGGGGCCGCCGGACGCCTGAGCACCAAAAAAACGTGCCCCCGCCGTGGGACGGAGGCACGCGTTGATGACGTCGACATGTAGATTGTTGCGCGGGCCGGGAAACGCGCCGGGCAATCCTGCGCGATTCCCACAGGACTACGCAATGGTGATGTCGTCGTCGAGGTACACGTCCTGGATGGCGTTTAGGATCTCGACGCCGTCGTCCATCGGCTTCTGGAACGCCTTGCGGCCGGTGATGAGGCCGATGCCGCCGGCGCGCTTGTTGATCACGGCCGTGCGGACCACCTGCTGCAGGTCGTTCTCGCCGCTCGCTCCGCCGGAGTTGATGAGGCCGCAGCGCCCCATGTAGTTGTTGGCCACCTGGTAGCGGGTCATGTCGATCGGGTGGTTCGTCAGCAGCTTCTCGTCGACGAGCGACGGGTCCTTGGCGTAGCCGCCGTCCTTCTGCTCGCGCATCGCGGCGTACCCGCCCGTGAGGGTCGGCTGCTTCTGCTTGATGATGTCCGCCTCGATGGTGGCCCCCAGGTGGTTGGCCTGGCCCGTCAGGTCGGCCGAGCCCTCGTAGTTGTTGCCGTTCAGGACGAACTCCTTGTTGCGCACGTAGCACCAGAGGATGGTGGTCATGCCCAGGTCGTGCGCCTTCGAGAAGATCTTCGAGATCTCCTGGAGCTGGCGGTTTGAGTTCTCGGAGCCCCAGTAAATGGTGGCGCCGACGCCCACGCAGCCCTGGTCGTAGGCGTCTTCCACCCGGGCATAGGGCACCTGGTCGTACCGGTTCGGGTACGAGAGGAGCTCGCTGTGGTTGATCTTGAGCACGAACGGGATTTTGTGCGCGTAGTCGCGGGCCACGGACCCGAGCACGCCGTAGGTGGTCGCCACGGCGTTGCAGCCGCCCTCAATGGCAAGCTTGATGATGTTTTCCGGGTCGAAGTACATCGGGTTCGGGGCGAAGGACACGCCGGCGGAGTGCTCGATGCCCTGGTCGACCGGCAGGATGGAGAGGTAGCCGGAGCCGCCGAGGCGGCCATGGTCGAAGATCTGCTGCATGGAGCGGAGCACCTGTGGGCTCCGGTCCGAGCTCTTCCAGACACGGTCCACAAAGTCGGGACCGGGAAGGTGCAGTTGGTCCTTCGGAATGGTTTCGCATTCGTGGTCGAGCAGGGACTCGGCCTCGTCGCCGAGGTGCTTGGCAATGGGGGTGCGGGTTGCTTGGGCCATGGGTCTTGAGGGGGTTGAGAGAAAGTAGCAGAAGGGAGCGCCTCCGTAGGACCGGAACGGCAGACATCTGTACTCCAAAATACGGAAGGAGACGGTCTCCATCCACGGCGGTGAGGTGAACGATGTCCCGTATCCTATGGATAACATAGGAATTCGGAGGGGGGGCGATCAAGTCGTTCCGGGCAAATTGCCGCCGGGATGCCCTCCCTGATTCCGGAACGGACGGGGCAGGCGCAGGTCGGGGAGCCCTAGGCCTCTGATTCGTCGAGCACCGCCACCGCCTCCTCGGCGATTCCCAAAAAGCTCTCGGCCGCGAGGCTAGCGCTGCCGATGAGTCCCCCGTCGATGTCGGGCTGAGAGAGGAGGCCGTATGCGTTGTGCGGTTTCATGCTGCCGCCGTAGAGCAGTGGCACGCCGGACGCCACGTCGGCCCCATACCGCGCCGCGAGGTCCTCACGGATCACGGCGTGCATCTCCTGGGCCTGCTCGGGCTCGGCGGACTCGCCGGTGCCAATGGCCCAGATCGGCTCGTAGGCCACGACCAGCTCATCCGCCGTGTCGATGGGCACGCCGGCCAGCGCCCCCTCCACCTGCCGCCGCACAACAGAGGCGGCCTCGCCGGCCTGGCGCTGCCCCAGCGTCTCGCCGACGCAAACGATGGGGACGAGGTCGTGGGCCCGCGCCTGCTTGGCCTTGGCGTTGACGTCCGCGTCCGTCTCGTCGTAGTACTCGCGCCGCTCGGAGTGGCCCAGGATGACGGCGTCGCACCCGATCGACGTGAGCATCGGGGCGGAGACGTCGCCCGTGTAGGCCCCCTCGTCCTCGGCGTGCATGTCCTGCGCCCCCACAGCCACAGGGCTGTCTGCCAGCGCGTCGCGGACGGCCGGCAGGTGGACGTAGGGGGGACAGACAAGTACGTCGATGGCGTCGACGCCCGAGGAGGCCGAAGAGAGCCCGTCCGCGATGGCGTCGGCCAGGGCACGGCCCTCCGGGACGTCGGTGTTCATTTTCCAGTTTCCGGCGATCAGCATGAATGAGGGAAAACGTGGAGAGAGAATGGAGAGAGTCGGGGCGCCGTGCTATTTTCGCGCCTCGTAGGCAAACATCGTAGGCGGGATGTTGCGGGGTTCGTACTCCTTCGTGACCGCCGAAAAGTGCTCACGGAGAGGACCCTCCAGGTGGTTGTAGTTCTGGTATACGAGAAACTTGCCGTCGTCCGCAAGCACGTCTCGGGTGCGGGTGAGAAGGTCCGTGCGTTCCTCCGCGTTGAGAAAGGAGAAGGGAATGCCGGAGACGATGTAGTCGACCGCATCAATGTCGCGCTCATCGAGAATTTCGACCACCCGCTCGGCACGGTCTTCCAACACGTGCGCCCGGGGGTCGTCCGCGGTGTCCTCCTCCAGCATGCGGACGAAGTCCGGATTGCTCTCGATGAGGAGGAGGGTCGAGTCCGCGGTCATGCGGTCGAGCATATATTCGCTAAAGACCCCGTTCCCGGGGCCGTACTCGACGATGACCTGGTCTTCAGAAAAGTCGATCCACTTGCAGACGCGTCGGACCAAGAACGACGACGAGGGCGCAATCGCGGCGACATCCTGGTCCCGAAGAAAGTTCTTGATGTAGGAGAGCGTTCCGGAGAGGGCAGACGGCACGGTGGGAGAGAGTTAGTGGGCGGAAGGACGCGGGATCACACGGGAACACGAGCTAAGTACGCGGACAGCGCAGCTTGTTTCAAGGCCTTCACGTTCCGACTCCATGAAGGATCCTCTGAAAACGTCAGGGAAGGGGCAAAGTGGGGGAGTCCACCCGCTCCGCCCGAAGGAGCTGTGTGAGGCTTTGCCGGAGGGCGGGGAAGTCGCTGGCCTGGTAGCGATCCACGAGCGTCCCGTCGCTGTCGATGAGCACCCAGGTAGGGACGTGGGTCACGTTGTACCGGGTCACGAGGGGGTCCTCGGCCCCCTGCGCGGCGATGGCGCGGCGCCCGAGCAGGCGTCGGTTTTGGAGGAAGGCCCGGTTGACGAGGGAATCGGGCTCGGTGGAAATCGATACGAACGCGACCGAGTCGGGGCGCGTGGCGCGGTACAGTGCGTTCCGGAGCGGGCGCTGCAGGGCGTACAGGTCAAGGCCGGGCCGGAAGTATTCGAGGACCACCGGGCGGCCTCGGAGGGCCTGGAGGGAGAGGGTGTCGCCCCGCAGCGTGCGGAGTGTCAGGTTGGGGGCGGGCATGTCGGGCTGTAGGTGGTTCGCCTCGTACTTCACGCGGCGCGCCCACTGGGCCCATGGCGTGCGGGGGTGCTCGGTGCGCAGCTGCTGGGCCGCCGACAGGGCCGCCTTCACCTGCATGCTGTCCAGGAAGGCCCGGATGCGGGCGGCCTGCACGCCGGCCCGGCGCCGGGGCGTGTCGGCCCGGGCTTCCAGGGTGTCGAGGAGCGTCAGGGCGGCGCGGTGGCCGTGGAGCCGGGCGGTGGCCCGGCGGGCAATGTGGGCGGCGTCCACGTAGCGGGGGCTTGACGAGTCGATTTGCCAGGCGCGGGCCACGACCAACGAGTCGTTCCAGCCCTCGAGCATCGAAAGCGACTCGACGGCGGCGAACTCGGCCGCGTAGGTGCCGGGGTAGCGGTCGCGCAGGCTCCAGAGGATGCTGCTCGTGAGCCGGATGTTTTGCACCTGTACGTTGGGGGTCGCCTCCCGGGTCTGAAGGCGGCGGGTCAGCAGGCGCCGGTGCATGGTCATGGCGTTGCGGTAGGCCTGCAGCGCTCGGTTCTCGGGCGAGAGGGGCCGGAGGGGCTGCCCCTGGAGCGGAAGCGCTGCCCGGAGCGTCGTCGTGTCGCCGGGGGCGACCACGTACTCGGTGCTTGCCAGTCGCTCGCGGCCCCCACGCCCCCAGAGCGACAGGGAATAGACGCCCCGCTTCGGGGCGGTAATCGACGTTTGAAAGCGGCCATCTGGGGCGGGACGGGCGTGCCCCAGGGTGTCAAGACGACGGCCGTCCGGGTGCACCACCAGCACCCGAAGGTCCCGGTAGGCCTCGGGAGCGACGGCCGAGGAGTCGACGATCACTCGCCCCTTCAGGTGACTCGTAATGGAGGACCGGGGCTGCTGGCAGGCGCCAACCAGCACGCAGAGGAGGGCCCCCAGGAGACATCGGCCCAGCCGACGGCCGTCCAGGGGCGGTAGACCAGAGGGAAGCGAGATCATCGGAGCCGCTACTCATCGACGTTCGCTGTATCCCGCCGCGCGTCCAGCTTTTCACGGAGCAAAGACCGGACCAGCTCCGGGTCCGGGGAGCCGTCGAAGCGCTGCATCACCTGTCCGATGAAGAACCCGAGGAGGCCCTCTTTGCCGCCGAGGTACGTCTCCACCTTCCCTGGGTTGTCGTCGAGCACGTCGTCGACCACGGGGGCAATCGCGCCGCGATCGGTCACCTGAATCAGGTCCCGCTCGTCGGCAATGCGCCCGGCACTTTTCTCGGGCTCCTCGAGCATGGCCTCGAAGACCTCCTGAGCGCCGTTGGAGTTGACCTTGTCTTCCAGGCGGAGATACACAAGCTGTGCCAACCGCTCCGGGGTGACCGACAGGGCATCGACCTCGAGGTCGCGCTCGTTCAGCACGCGCATCACCTCGGTCATCACAAAGTTCGACACGGCTTTCGCCTGTGCGTCGGTGTCGCCGCCCTTTGTGCGCTTGTAGAGGTGGCGGAGGGTCTCCTCGAAGTAGTCGGCCACGGCGCGCTCCTCGGTCAGCACGCCGGCGTCGTAGCGCGGGAGCCCAATCTCTTCGACGAATCGTTTCTGCCGTGCCCGGGGCAGCTCCGGCAGGTCCGCGCGGACCTGTTCGATCATGTCGTCCTCGATTTGCACCTCCACCAGGTCCGGATCCGGCAGGTAGCGGTAGTCGTGGGCTTCTTCTTTCGACCGCATGGGGCGGGTCGTGCCCGAGTCGGCGTCCCAGAGCAGGGTCTGCTGAGCAATGTCGTCACCCCGCTCCTCCGCGGCGATCTGGCGGGTAATCTCGTAGTCGAGCGCCTGCTCCACGTGCCGCATCGAGTTCATGTTTTTGAGCTCGGTGCGCGTCCCAAACGCCTCCCGGCCCCGGGGCCGCACGCTCACATTGGCGTCGCACCGCAGGGAGCCCTCCTCCATGTTGCCGTCGCTGATGCCGAGGTAGCGCACCAGCTGGCGGAGGCGCTCCAGGAAGAGGTACGCCTCGCGGGGGGAGCGGAGGTCCGGCTCCGTCACGAGCTCCAGCAGCGGCACCCCACAGCGGTTGTAGTCGAGGCGGGTACTGCCGTCCGGGTCGTGGATCGACTTGCCCGCGTCCTCCTCCATGTGGATGCGCGTCAGCCCCACGCGGCGCGAGTCCGGACTGGAGGCGGGTGCCTCCTCGTCCTGGTCGGGGAAAATCTCCACGTACCCG
>Ga0207753_1000876_pt1 | contig 10870 bp, 11 predicted proteins | sample PonA233FremontCA_2_FD_187273 | JGI IMG/M metagenome (GOLD analysis project Ga0207753, IMG submission 187273) | Salt pond sediment microbial community from Fremont, CA, USA - Pond A23 Sediment 3 (SPAdes) | ecosystem: Environmental > Aquatic > Non-marine Saline and Alkaline > Saline | place: USA...
CCCGGCTTTGTGAGGGTCGGGTACCAGGTGGTCACGGACGTCTGGGTCGCCCAGGCGGCGAGGAGGCCTACCCCCTCACAGAGGGCAACGGCGAGTAAAACTTGGGCGGCAACCGTTCCCCGGTGCCGAGCGCGGGCGTCCATTTGTAGGATTGACGTTTTTGACGTGGACGCGAGGGTGGAGAAAGGGGCGTGGGACCGATCGTCGGCGGGCGCCTGCACGAAGGAGGCCTCCGGGAGGCGTCCGTTCGGTGTCCCAACACCTACGGAACCGGTCGGATGGACCCTGTCCGGCCCGAATTGCAGGCACCCGTCTTGGGATCAGTGGCAGTGCCCGGCCGAGGCCGCGATCACGACTCGTCCCCGTACACCGCGTCGGGATCGAAGACCTGTTCCCCGTCGTCGACCCACGCCCCGTCCTCTGCCCGGCGGTAGAAACAGGAGCGGTACCCGGTGTGACAGGCGCCGCCCTCCTGATGGACCCGGAAGAGCAGCGTGTCGCCGTCGCAGTCGAGCCGCGCCGCCTCGACGGTCTGCGTATGGCCGCTGGTGGCCCCTTTCACCCACCGCTCCTGACGCGACCGGCTCCAGTAGACCATGCGGCCGCTCTCCAGGGTGTCCCGAAGCGTGTCGGCGGTCATGTAGGCCATCATCAGCACCTCGTCGGTGGAGGCGTCCTGCACAATGGCGGGGACGAGCCCGTCGTCGTCGAAGGACACGGCGTCGAGAATCTCGGGCGGGTCGGTCATGGAGGGAATCGAGAGTCCGGAGACAAATGAACGATCATGAACTACGCCGAAAGGGCTCTCGGTGAATCTACGAGGCCCTGGTTCTGTTCTACTCCTCAACGCCGGCCCCACTCCCTCGTCCCGATGCGAGCCCTGCTCCAGTTTCTATATCGACTTCCGCGGCGACTGCTGATGGGCCTGGTCCGGGTCTATCAGCTGATCCTCTCGCCGCACCTGGGCCGCACCTGCCGGTTTCACCCGACCTGCTCCGAGTACGCGATCCAGGCCTTCAGGGAGTATGGGGCGCTGCGCGGCCTCGTCCTCACGGTGTACCGCCTCGCCCGCTGCCACCCGTGGGGGGGACACGGCTACGACCCGCCGCGCTGGTTCGGGGAGACGCGCCCGGCCTCCTCCGCCGACGAAGAAGAGGCCCCCTCTCCCTGATCCGGGCGGGGACGCCTACGACCGCTGCCACCAGTCCCGATCGTCGGTCGCAGGCTCCGGGACGGGCTCCGGCGTCCGGTCCGAGGGCTCGGTCCGGGCAGACGGGGCGGGCGGCCCCTCCGCGGCCTCGGGGAGCGACCCGAGCCGCAGCAGATATCGCAGGTAGGTCCCGAACGTCAGGCGGGGCATGTCGTCGAGCCGATCGCGGACCCGCTCCCGCTCGGTCTTCTGGACCTCGATCTTTTCTTTGGTCCGGGCCACCTGGTCGTCGAGGTCCTCCACCCGGTGGTCGATGTAGCGACGGAGCCGCCGCTCCTCGGCCGGAGACAACGACTCGGGGATCTCGTCCTCGTAGCGCCGCACCAGGGCGGCCCGCCACATGTTGATGCGGGCGCGGGCCTCGTCGCTGATGCGCCGGACCTCCTCGACGGCGTCCGGCGTGGCCTCGGCGGCGGTGCGGACGTTGGCCGCCTTGAGCCGCACCACGTGCTTGTGGATGATGCCCTCGACCTCCCGCACCTCCCCGATGAAGTGGTGCTTGAGCCGGTCGTGGAGCGCCTCCCGCTGCACCTCCTCCAGCCGCTGGGCACGCCGCTCGTCGATGGAGTTGCGGAGCGCGTCCCGCTTCTCCTGCAGGCTCTCCACCTCTCGCTCGAGGCCGCGGATGGCCTCGGTGAAGCGGGCCTCCTCCTGTCGCAGCCGACGGCGGCGCCGGACGAGGGACAGCCGCCGGTACCGACGGCCCATCCAGAAGCCCGCTGCGATCGCAGCGACCGCGGCGATGCCGACCGCCGGGACGGGCCGCCCCGCCGCTGCGAGCCCGACGCAGAGCCCTGCGACCGCCAGGACGCCCGGCAGCGTCCACCGCGCGAGGCCGTGTCGCTCCTCATCGGCGGAGGGGCGCCGACGGGCCCGGGAGCGGGCCACCGACACGGCCGCGGGCGCCAGCCGCCCGGACCGCACCTCGCTCAGGGGCGGTACGTCCGCGGGCTCGACGTAGCAGGCCGTGTGCAGGGCCTCCGCAAGGGCCGAGACCTCCTCGAGGCCGCTCAGGGCATCGAACAGGGCCGACCGATCCGGATCGTAGAAGTCCGCGTCGCGGAAGAGCAGGTTCTCCCCGGTGTCGTAGCGCGCCCAGAGGTCCGGGGAGACCGCGCAGGCCCGGAGCGCCGCGTAGATGGCGAGGCCCGGAAACCGGTCCAGATGGGGCCCGAAGTCGGTGTCCGTGCGGTCGGGATGCTGGTAGTTCCGATGGCCCACCTCGGCGCTGCGCCACCCGTCGAGCGCCGGCACGTACATGGTGTCGTAGTCGACGAGAGAGAGCCGGAGGCCGTCGTCGGACGTCCGGACCAGAACGTTCCCGTGCTGGAGGTCGCCGTGGGCCAGGTCCCGCGCCTCGAGATCGGCCATGAGGTCGGCCCAGGCCGCCGCCAGGGTCGCGAGCACGTCGGGGGCGTCCAGGTGCGCCTCCACGAACCGATTCAGGACGGTGCCCTCTACCCATTTCATCTTGAGGAGCGGATAGTCGGCCCCGGCCACCCGAATCCCCTCCGACTGGTAGTCGAAGTCCACGAGGGCGTCGAGGTCCACGGCCGACAGGTGCTCGGCGACGGCCTCGTAGCGGGCCTGCTGCTTCGGCACCTCGTTCAGAAAGCACTTCACGGCGTAGCGACGATCGGTGCTCGTCGTCACGGGAAAGACCGCCGCGAACGCGCCGGTGATCGGCTGCGGGAGGCCGAGCACGTTGGTGCGGGGCGTCGCGTCCTGAAGCGTCGGGTCGCGGAAGGCGACGTCCGGCATCTGCACCGCCTGCTGGTAGTCGCTGGGCGTCGGGTAGTCCGACATGAGTCGTACGGGCGTCTCGGGGCGAAGGAGTCTCGGGTCGGCACGCTCCGCGTCACGGGCGCGCCGCATCGTCGATCGTCAATACGAGGAGCGTCGCGTCGTCGTTGCGCAGGGCCCCCTCGTCCCGGGCGGTCTGCACGGCCCGGCCAAACGCCGAGGGGTCGGTATCGAGCACAGAGGCCGCATCGCGCCGGAGGAGCCAGGCCGCAACGGCGTCGGTGGCCAGAAGCAGCGCGTCGCCGGATTCCCAGTCGCCGGTGGTGGCCCGCGGGGCCGGCACCGGACGGGTCCGCCGGCTGGGCACCAGCGACGGCCGGTGGGTAAACGCGTCGGGATCCTCGTAGGGCCAGGTGGCGATGACGGCCCCGTCTCGCAGGTGAAAGAGGCAGCAGTCCCCAACGGCAAGTCCCGTCCACACGCCGTCTTCGTTGAGAGTCACGCTCAGGACGGCGGCAAAGGCCCCCTCCTCCGCCTTGGCGCGCACATACCAGGGGCGGTCGTCGATCCGACTGGCGACCGCCGCGGCCCACTCGGCTCGTCCCGCGTCTACCGCCGCCTCGAACGCCTCCGCGGTCGTCGTCGACCGGGCGAGAAGCTCGCCCACGAGGGTCCGGGCCCAGAGGCCCGAAAACGCCGATTCGGTGGCCCCGTCGGCCACGGCCGCGCGGACCGGCCACGCCTCGATGTGGGCGTCGGCGGCGTCTTCGGAGGCCGCGTTGCTGCCGGCCTTGGGGGCCGCGAGGATCCGATGGGCAACTGTGGGTGACATGACTCCCGGGACGTCGCTACCGGTACGTGAATGAGTTCCTAAAGTCCGTTCTCGGCGTGCGGCTAAGCACGGTCCAGGGAATCTGAGATTCCCACTGTCGCGGAAAATCGTGTACGTACGTCCTCACGGATCGGGAAGAGCGAAGCGGCCTCCGGCGAGACCGGCGTACGGGCCGTCCCTCTATGCGGACAGACGCGAACGGGGGAACTTTTTTGCAATAACAGCACTTCGGCCCGGGGATGCCCTTCGTGAACCAGCAACCTGTTGCGCATTGACGTATGAGAACGCAGTCGGACGATTGTTTGGCGATAGATACGCTACTTTTCCCAATCCTCTCTCTCAATTGATGGGCATACGCAAATTTATTTGCCGATATTGCGAAAAAGTGTTAAGATGAATCGATGCGCAACAGCCTGCTAGCGCAGGTTGCTGGGCCGCGTCCCAATCTCCAGAAACGCCACCAGGGCCGTCGGGTCGGCGTTGAACACGAACCCCCGGGTGTCGAGGTCGACGGTGTATCCCTCCTGCTCGGCCGCCGACCGCATCGAGAACGGCAGACGGCTCGACATCTGAAAGAGCGTCTCCGCGTATTCGTCCTGAGAAGGCAGCTCGGCCCGGCTCGACGGGAGCTCGACGGGCGTCGCCTCCGACTCCGACAGATGCACGTTGAACAGAAGCACCTCCCCGTCGTCGGTCGCAAACTCCCGGAGCTGCTGGGCGTAGCGGAGCGGCTCGCCGTCGGTGGCCTCCCCGTCGGTAACGTTGAGCACCACCGGCGGAAAGCTGCCGGGATGCTGGTCGATCCAGCCGCGGACGGTCTGGGCCGCGAGGTCGAGCGCCTGGCACATCGGCGTCCCGTTCTTGGCCTGCGGGTCGAACCAGATGGGCACCTTCACGCGCTGCTCGGTGGTGCCCCCCTCCCCGTTGTCGACCTCTTTGACCCGCTGCTCCATCCGGCGCGGCCGGTCGGCCAGGTGGCTGATGGGCACGAGGCCCGTTCCCGTCTCCCCGTTCCCGGCCGGCTGGATGAGGCGCTGCACCCGCTCGCCGTAGCCGATCACGCCGACGTGAAAGTAGTCGCGCACGCCCTCCTCCTTGGCGCAGCGCAGCACGAGGTTCTGGAGGAGCCGGTTCACGGTGTCGGCCAGCACGCGGGCCTTGCTCGGGGCGGCGTCGCCCGTCTGCTCGGCGCCGCCGAAGGCGTCCTGCATCGAGGCCGACTGGTCGAGCAGGAACAGAAACGCCGTCGGCTGCTGGCGGCTAATTTCGGCGGAGTAGGGCATTCCGGGATGGGAGGTTGAAAACCAGAACAGAGGAATGTCGCATTGGCAATGCCGCCGGGCGTTCCGGCCCCGATGTGACCTCTCCGTGCGAAAGCGTCACCCTTCTTCCCCGGAGAGAGGCGAACTGTGCACCACGCCCGCAGAGACGGGGGATCGAGGCCTCTTCACGGATCGGTGAGGCGCCGCCCCCGGGCGATGGGGCCTACGAGAGCTCGTCGAGCAGCTCCTGGGCCTCCTCCTTGTGCCGCTGAGCGAACGGCTCCCGGGCCGGCAGGTCGATCGCGGTCTGCAAATGGGTGCGGGCGTCGACGGGACGATCCATTTTGAGATAGGTTTTCGCGAGCTCGAGGTGGTGGAACCGGACGTTTTCCAGCTCGATGGCGCGCTCGAAGTCCCGGACGGCCTGCTCGAAGGAGGCGTCCGGCAGCCCGCCGTAGACGGTGCGCACGAGCGTGCGCTCCAGAAAGTTGAGGTCCGCGACCTCCCGGTGCCACCGGCCGCGGACGTGGAAGGCCCCCGGCAGAGTGGGATCGATCTCGATGGCGCGGTCGGCGTGCGTCTTGACGGCCCGCGAGCGCTGCACCCGCTCCTGCGTGCCGGCGCCCAGGGCGAGGCGCCCCTCCGCCACCGCCCGCGCAAGGTGGGAATGGGCATTGGAGGCGTCGACGGTGAGGGCGGTCTCGGCCAGCCTGAGGGCCTCTCGGTAGTGCTCCCCGGCCGCGCCGTCGGTGTCGGCGGCCCTGCCGATGTCCGCCCGCGTCATCGAGATGCGCCAGAGAAGCTCGACCTGGTCGCCGTACGTCGAGCGGAGTTCGCTGAGGCGCGACAGCGCGTCCCGAAACTGCCCCTCGCTCCGCATCTCGTCGACGCGGACCAGGGCGCTGTCGAGCGCGGTCGAGTCGGTGCGCTGGGCGTGGCTGAGGGACGGTCGACCGGCGACCCCGATTAAGAGGGCCGCGACGAGCAACACCGCAGGAAGTCGGAGGATCCGTGGCGACATGGGAGCGGAGCCGAGTTGAGAGACAGGTCCAGCGGGGGAGGTTGGGCGAAGCACATCCGCGTCCACTCGATCCCGTACGCCGGGCGGTGCGTGGTGTGCCGCGGGGCGTTTTGAGGGGCCCTGCGTGGAGCCCCCCCGTTGCGGGACCGGGACCGGCGCAGCGGACCCCAGCGCCGGTGTGGGACAGGCCCCCTCTAGCCCGACGACGAGGCAGAGGCCCGAAGCTCCGCGTCGGGGAGCGGCACGTACAGGGACTCCGCCTCCCGCCCCCGCATCGCCCGGGCCAGGGCCTGCGCCAGGGCCGTCAGCACGAGCGGGAGCCGGACGTTTCGCTCCGCGAGGTGCATGGCCTCCTCGACCAGTCCCACTATGCCCTCCAGGTCGGCCTCCGGCAGGTTGCGGCAGAACTGAGCCACCGCCTCCGCCTGGTCGACGTTGACGAGCGGCGCGTCCTCCCCCATCGAGCGGTAGAGCATGAGGTCCCGCACCCAGCGGAGCATGAGACGCAGTACCGTCTTGGCCTGTTCGCGCCCCTGGCCGCTGATTTCCTGGATGCACCCGTTGAGCGACTCCACCTTTTGGGAGTACGCCGCCCGGAAGTACTTGAGGACCAGTTCGCGACTGGCCATCAGCGACTCGCTCCGGGCCAGCTCGAGGGCGTGGCTGTACGAGCCGTCGGCCATCCGCGCGAGCATCGCCGCGGCGTCGGGGTCCATGGCCTCCCGGTCCACCAGTGCGGCCTCGATGGCCTCCGGCACCAGCGGATCGAACCGAAGCCGCTGGCACCGCGAGACGATCGTCGGCAGCAGCTGCTCGGGGCGGTCGGTCGTGAGCAGAAAAATGGTGTCCGGGGGCGGCTCCTCGAGGAGCTTCAGGAACGCATTGGCGGCCTCGTCCCGCATCTTTTCCACGTCGGTAAGAATGTTGACCTTGTACTGCCCCCCGCCCTTCGACAGGCTCATGGGTTTGATCAGGTCCTCCCGCACCTGGTCGATCCGGTAGAGCACCTGCTTGTTCGAGGTCTCGCTGGGGTCGGAGAGCGAGGGCCGCCGGGCAAAGTCGACGGTGGCGTAGGGGTTCTCGCCGAGCCGCTGGATGCGCTTGCCGATGTCCTCCTCGTCCCGGTCGGCCTCGTCGCTCCAGGGGTGCGGGAGATGCACGTGCACGTCGGGGTGCACCATCCGGGCGGTCTTGCGACAGGCCGGGCACTGGCCGCAGGCCTCCTCGACCTGCTCGGTGCACTCGAGCGCCCGCGCCATCTCGAGGGCCACGGCGCGTTTGCCGACGCCGTCCGGCCCGTGAAAGAGGTAGGCATGGGCCACCCGCTCCTGGGCGAGCGCCCGACGAAGCGTCTCTACGACGCGCTCTTGATCGAGAATGGAGCTCCAGGCCATGGGACGGGCGGGACGAACCAGCGAGAGATCGGACTGCCAACCGCAAGGTAGCCGACAACCGATACGGTCACAAGACGTGCCGGGGGCACTGGGAGCGTGGAGACGCATCCGAGGGAAGGGCGAGTGCGGTGCAAGGCCCACCGATCGCACTGAGCCGGGCCGACGGCCGAACAAGCGCCGGGCCTCCGCGTGGGAGCGACGTCTCCTTTTTCCCAACTGCGGAGAACCCATGAACGACTCCTACCGGGGCTTCAGCTTCGAGACCTTTCAGCCCACCGACGGGGGCGCGGAGAAGACCGCCATGCGCGCCACCCGGGGCCGCATCTCGCTCTTCGTGGAGGTAACGAGCGGGGAGCTGCCCACGGGCTGGCGCCTTCGGGACCTTCTCGAGTACGAGATCAACCGGCTGCTGGAGCCGACCACCCTCCGCCGCGTGGAGCATCTCAACTGAGGCGCCTCTCGTCCACTGCTTCTTCACGGCGGGGGAGAAACACAGGCCGCGCACTCGTCGATATAAGGGGTTGATTCTCGCGGCGTGGTAGCTCAGTCGGTTAGAGCGTCGGATTCATAACCCGGAGGTCGGGGGTTCGAATCCCCCCCACGCTACCAACGATTCGGCCTGTCTCTCTCCGGAGGCAGGCCGTTCGTTTTGGCCGGGGGTCGGCCGTGGGCGCCACTGAGGGGGGTCTGCGGGGGGAGCAATCGGATGGCGTCCCGAACGGCTGACCGAGAAGCAGGACCTCTGAATCCAGGTGCGTGGTCCCGAACAGAGCCCCCGTTTCTGACCACCACCGGCGTGCGCTACGGGGTTCACGGCCTCGCCTCCACGGTGGGCACCGGCTGGTACGTTGCGGCTGCCTGGCTCGCAAGGGCCGTCTCGTCGGTCGCGACGATCCCGACGCCCTGTTCGAAGAGGGTGCGGTACACCGTCAGGCCCTGCTGCCGCGCCCGCTCGTCAAGCGCCCCGAAGGTACCCACCGTCACCGGGACGTTGCGGCTCGCAAAGAGGCGGAGCACCTCCTGTGAGGGCCGTCCGACCCCGGCGAAGGCAACGAGCCGAGAGGGCTCGATCTGCTCGACATAGGCCGCGGCCTCCGCCCTCGTCTCCGCCGACACCGAAAGGAGGAGGCTCGGCAGGCGCCGGTGATACCACCGGGCATCCTCGAGCGTGTACGTGATCACGAGCGCCTGGTCGAGCGCGTCCATCCGGCGAAGGCGCTCCGCGACCCGGGCTCGGGGCACGCCCTCCTTCACGTCGAGCTGGAGCACGGCACGCCCTTCGGCCCAGGCCAGCGCCTCCGCAACGGTCGGCACCGGATGCCCCGTCGTGTCGCCCCCGTTCGTGACGAGGCGTAGCCCCCGTACCTCGGGGAGCGTCTTGGCCCGCACCGGGCCTTTCCCCGTCGTCGTCCGATCCAGCGTCTCGTCGTGCATGAGCACAAGCACGCTGTCTTTCGTCATGCGCACGTCGGTTTCCAGCAGGACGGGGCCCTGCGTGAGCGAATGCGCGAAGGTGGCGAGCGCGTTTTCCGGGCCCCCCTCCGTGGCGCCTCCGCGATGAGCGCCGATCAGCGGGAGCGCCTCCGACCGGAGGTACGACGAGAGGCGATCTGCGCTCGCAAAGTCGCGGTAGTTCGAGGGGGCGGGTGGAGGCCCATTTCCGGCGGACGGCCCCTGCCTGTCGGTCCCGCAGCCGGCGAGCAGTCCCCCCGCGAGGACAATCAGCGTTGCGGGAAGCAGGGACCGGGAGAAGAGGCGGTACATAGGCGTCATTCAGCGAGGAGAGTTGGGCAGGAAGAACAATGATCAGACCGCCAGGACGGTTCAACGACGAGAGCCTTGTCCTCGGTGACAGGTCACTGAACCGGCGCTTCGTCGTCGGGCGCCGAGACCTCCTCGAGCACCCTCGCGCTCCAGGGGCAGTACCGGCCCACTTCCTCGGCGAAGTAGGTGACGTTGTCGCTGACATACGACGGGCGAGCATCGCAGACTTCCGTGGCGACCTCGGTGAGCTCCCACTCCCCTTCCACGAAGTGCCAGGGAAAGTCACCGTTGTGTCCCCCATTTCCCGAGGCGATCGGCCCCGTGATAAACTTGTCCCGGTCCTCGAACGACTTCTCGAGCTGCCGCTCAACGTCATTCAGCACGGCCTCCTCGGACGTCCCCGCGACGAAGGTCGTCGAGTCGGTCGTATGGAGGAAGCGGAAGTACCGGGGCTGCTCCACAGAACCGCCCCCGCCCAGCCCGCAGCCGGCGACCAGAAGGCCCACGCTCAGGATCAGAAGAGAACCGTATCGTTGCATCAGTCGTGAAGGGAGGGGTTTGTGGGGGATATCTCGGCGGAGACGAAGAAGCGTCACGGATACAATGCAAAACGCGCCTGTTCCCCTCAAGTGCCTACGCTTCCCTCCTCCCATCGCCATCCGCACAGTGGAGGCAGCGTCTTTCGGACGAGGGGGTGCTCTTCGCCTTTCCCTTCCCCACGACTCGGGCCCGATGCGCATCCGTCCGCTGCCGGGGCCATTCCCGCGACGGGGTCTAGCGGCCTTCGCGTGGAGACGGGGGATGGAGGGGGGTTCCCTTCCCCTGTCCCGTTGGCGTTCTCTCTTCGACAGCCCCCCGCCCAATAGAAAAAGCCTGCCCCCGAAGGAACAGGCTTGTTTCTATGCCAAATGGCGCTGGGTCCGTCACACTCAGGGCCCAGAAGGGGACCTAAAATGCCCCGTTGGTTTCCTGGTCTGCCGGAGACGCGTTGAGGGCGCTGAGGCCCTTCTCGGTCTTCTCGGTCTCGTACTCGAGAGTCTGTCCTTCACGCAGGTCGTCGCCGGACGTCATGCCGGCGATGTTGTTGGCGTGGAGGAACACATCCTCGCTGCCGTCGAGCGGCTCGATGAACCCAAATCCGCGGGAGGTATCGAAAAACTTAAGCTTGCCCTTTTCCATGTAGGTGTACCTGTCTGTCTTGTAAATGCCTCACCTGTATGACGACACGAATACGAGTAGAAACGACCTTCTCGGTGCGACGGCACTGTGATGACGCGTATTTGATGTAGCTACTTCACCCACCGAACCCGGTGCGGTTCCCTGCGCGTTGGGCTCCGCGTCGTATTCACGCGGTCGTCTTCTTTGATGCCTCCTGCACGGGGGCCAAAGAAAAAGCCCGTCCTGGGCGGACGGGCTTTGGGTTCCGGTATGGTCGACGCTCCCTAGCTGACAGGGGACGCGTTGAGGGCGCTGAGGCCCTTTTCGGTCTCTTCCGTCTCGAAGGCCATTTCTTGTCCCTCGCGGAGGTCCTCACCCCGCGTGGCGCCGGTGATGTTGCTCACGTGGAGAAAGACGTCATCTCCACCGTCTTCCGGCTCGATGAAGCCGAACCCGCGATCCGCGTCGAAAAACTTGATGTGTCCT
>Ga0207753_1000877_pt1 | contig 10869 bp, 18 predicted proteins | sample PonA233FremontCA_2_FD_187273 | JGI IMG/M metagenome (GOLD analysis project Ga0207753, IMG submission 187273) | Salt pond sediment microbial community from Fremont, CA, USA - Pond A23 Sediment 3 (SPAdes) | ecosystem: Environmental > Aquatic > Non-marine Saline and Alkaline > Saline | place: USA...
GTACTCCGTTGACGACAAGGACGACATCACGACGACGGAGCCGGAGCGCAGTCTGCTGGAGTCGATGTCCACCAGCGGCGGCCGCAACAACCAGGGCCGCATGACGATGCGCTACCGGGGTGGCGGCCACAAGCGCCGCTACCGAACGATCGACTTCAAGCGCCGCGACAAGGACGGAATTCCCGCCCGCGTGGCCACGATCGAGTACGACCCGAACCGGTCGGCCCGCATCTCTCTGCTGGTGTACGCCGACGGCGAGAAGCGGTACATCGTGGCGCCCGACGGGATTGAGGTCGGGGACACGGTGATGAACGGCCCGCAGGCGACGGCGGACACCGGAAACTGCCTCCCGCTCTCCAGCATCCCGCTGGGGACCCGCGTGCACTGCATCGAGATGCGCCCCAAGAAGGGGGCCCAGCTGGCCCGCGCCGCCGGCACGCACGCCCAGCTCACCGCCCGGGAAGGCGACTACGCCACCCTCGAGCTGCCGAGCGGCGAGACGCGCCTGGTGCCCTCGAACTGCCGGGCCACGATCGGCACGACCAGCAACGTGGAGCACTTCAACATTGAGATCGGCAAGGCCGGGCGCAACCGCTGGCTCGGGCGCCGGCCCCGCACCCGGGGCGTGGCGATGAACCCGATCGACCACCCGATGGGCGGCGGTGAAGGCCGCGCTTCCGGCGGGCACCCGCGCTCCCGAAAGGGCGTGCCGGCGAAGGGCTACAAGACCCGAACCCGCAACAAAGAGTCCAACAAGTACATCATTCGGCGCCGCACCGAGTCGAAGAACCGCAAAAACTCGAAGTAGGCGCCCCTGAGGACCCGGGCTTGTCGCCCGCCCCACGAGATCGCACTCAGACTTACTCCTCCGCCACGACATGCCGCGTTCACTCCGCAAGGGACCGTACGTTTACTACAAGCTTCAGCGGAAGGTCGACGCGCTGAACGAGTCCGACGAGAAGAAGGTGGTCAAGACCTGGTCTCGTCCGTCGATCATTACGCCGGAGTTCGTCGGACACACCTTCGCCGTACACAACGGGCGACAGTTCGTCCCGGTGTACGTGTCGGAGAACATGGTGGGCCACAAGCTCGGCGAGTTTGCCCCGACCCGCACCTTCGAGGAGCACTCGAAGGCGAAGGTCGACAAGCGCGCCCGCCAGAAGCCCGGACAGTAGTTGCTCCGGCGCCCGCCGCCGCGTCCCCTGATCGTCACCGCAAATTGTAGGACGAGACATGCAATCACGAGCCGTACGCAAACACATTCGTAGCTCCCCGCTGAAGATGCGGCGCGTCATCAACCTGGTGCGTGAGCGCAACGTGCCGGAGGCGGTGGCGATTCTGGACTACATGCCGCAGAAGGTGACCGGCGTCATCGAGAAGACCATCCGATCGGCCGTCTACAACCTCATGGACCAGTACGACGAGCGGTTCGACGAGGGCGCCCTGCAGCTGAAGGAGATCCGGGCCGATGAGGGCCCCACGTTCGAGCGCTTCAACGCCCGCGCTCGGGGCCGCGCCGCGCCGATCCGCAAGCGCACCACGCACCTTACCGTCGTTATCGAAGTGAGCGAGGAGACCCCGGAGGAGGTGGCGTAGCCCCGCCCCCGACGCCCGGACCCACACGCTATACAACCGACACAAGCCGACGAGGTACAGCCTTGGGACAGAAAACACACCCCATTGGATTTCGTCTCGGAGTCATTCGCGGTTGGGATTCCAACTGGTACTCCGAAGACGACTTTCAGGACAAGCTCGTAGAAGACGAGGAGATCCGGCGCTACCTGCACACCCGCCTCAAGCGGGCCGGGCTCAGCCGTGTCGTGATCGAGCGCACCCCGAAGCGCGTCATCCTGACGCTGCACACCAGCCGCCCGGGCGTTGTGATTGGGCGCGGAGGGTCGGAGGTCGAGAAGCTTCGGGAAGAGCTGAAGACGCTGACCGGCAAGGACATTCAGATCAACATCAGCGAGATCAAGCGCCCGGAGCTCGACGCGACCCTCGTCGCCAAGAACATTGCCCAGCAGCTGGAGGGCCGCATTTCCTTCCGCCGCGCCATGAAGCAGGCCATGCAGGCCGCGATGCGGATGGGGGCGGAGGGCGTGCGGATCCGGGCGGCCGGCCGTCTCGGCGGGGCTGAGATGGGGCGGGTCGAGGAGTACCTCGAGGGCCGTGTGCCGCTCCACACGATCCGTGCGGACATCGACTTTGCCCAGGAGACGGCCCTTACCATCTACGGCACCATTGGGGTTAAGGTCTGGATCCACCGCGGTGAGATTCTCGGCCAGCCCGACCTCAGCCCCAACGTGCAGGCCCAGCAGCGCAAGCAGATGAAGGAGACCCCGAGCGAGCGACGCCAGCGCCGCGAGGGGCGGTAACGCCCCCGCGGACATCCGCATCACCGAGTGTTTGAACCCAACAAGGTCTTATGCTAGAGCCGAAACGCACAAAACACCGGAAGGTCCAGCGCAATCAGGGCCTCAGCCGGGGAGAGTACGCCCAGAAAGGCACCCGCCTCAACTTCGGCGACTTCGGCCTGAAGTCCCTCGAGAAGGACCGGGTCACCAGTCGCCAGCTTGAAGCCGCGCGGGTGGCCATCAACCGCTACCTCCAGCGTGCGGGAAAAGTGTGGATCCGCGTGTTTCCCGACAAGCCGGTCACCAAGACCCCGGCCGAGACGCGAATGGGGAAGGGGAAGGGCGAGCCCGAATACTACGTTGCTCCGCTGCAGAAGGGCCACGTGCTCTTCGAGGTCGGCGGCGGCGTCTCGGAAGAGGTGGCCCGCGAGGCGCTTCGTCTCGGCAAGCACAAGCTCCCGATCAAGACCAAGTTCGTCGTCCGGCCCGGATACCACGCCGACTAGCGACGCCCGCCCCGGCTGGGCCGTTGGCCCGAACGGGCATCTCCGGTACTGTTGAACTGACCCCCCTGCCGACGATGGAAGCCGACCAGATCCGCGATCTCAGCGTCGAGGAGATCCAGACCCGTATTGAGGAGGAAGAGGAAGAGCTGGAGGAGCTGCAGTTCCAGCACGCGATTCGCGGCCGGCTCGAAAATCCGATCATCCTCCGCACGAAGCGCCGCCTCATTGCCCGTCTCAAGACGGTGCTGAACGAGAAGGCAATGGCCGACGAGGAGGCGTAACGACGCCGCCCCTTTCTCCCTCCCGACATCCCGACGAACACGAGGCCCTACAGAGTCATGGAGCACACTGAGGACAATACCGACGCCCCCGCCGAGCGGAGCAACCGCAAAGAACGAATCGGTGTGGTGGAGAGCGCAAAGATGGACAAGACGATCACCGTGTCCGTCCGTCGCCAGATGAAGCACCCCATGTACGGCAAGTACCTGGAGCGGTCCTCCACGCACATGACCCACGACGAGGAGAACCAGGCCAACGAGGGGGACACGGTCCGGATCATGGAGACCCGCCCGATCAGCAAGAACAAGCGCTGGCGACTCGTGGAGATCATCGAGGAGGCGAAGTAGCACGGCCCGCAGAGCACGGTCGAGGCGTCGTACCGCGGCGCCTCGTTTGTTTCGAACCAGGAACCTCAATTACGGAGACCGCCATGATTCAGCAAGAAACTCGACTTTCGGTGGCCGACAACAGCGGGGCCAAGGAAGTCCAGTGCATTCGCGTCCTCGGCAGCAGCGGCCGGCGCTACGCCGGGATCGGAGACCAGATCGTGGTGTCCGTGAAGTCGGCGATTCCGAGCGGCAACCTCAACAAGGGCGACGTCAGCCGGGCGGTCGTCGTGCGCACCAAGAAGGAGACGCGCCGCGACGACGGCACCTACATCCGCTTCGACGAGAACGCGGCCGTCCTCATCAACGCTCAGGAGGAGCCGGTCGGGACCCGCGTCTTCGGCCCGGTGGCCCGGGAGGTTCGCCAGAAGCAGTTCACGCGCATTGTGTCGCTGGCCCCGGAGGTGCTTTAGTGACCTCGCACAACTACTCTGACAACTTCGAGGGCGGCCGTTTTGGAGCCGTCCTGTTCGCCTGGCCGCGGTGGGCAGGCACAAGGGCCTCCTTCTCGACGTAGGAACAGGAGGCGACCCCGTTGCGGATTCTGCGATATCCGTCATTTCAGTTGTGCAAGCCCACTGGCCCCGCCGTCCGCCCCGCCGCGGATTTTCGCACCGAGTCTCGAACCCACACCCTGCCTCGTTATGAAACAGAAGAAGCTCCACGTCAAGAAGGGCGACATGGTCATGCTGAACAAGACCATCACCTCGGCGAAGTCCGCCGGGGAGGACCGAGAGTCCGGCTACGTGGGCAAGGTCTTGAAGGTGATCCCCGAAGAGGAGCGCGTGATCGTCGAGGGGGTCAACATGCGCATCTACCACGAGCAGCCCAGTCCCCAGAACCGGGAGGGCGGCCGCGAGAAGCGCGAGGCCCCGATTCACGTCTCGAACGTGAATCCCATCGACGGCAACGGCGACGCGACGCGCATCGGTCGGAAGAAGGTGGAGGACCCCGAGACCGGACAGTCCCACTGGGTCCGCTACGCAAAGACGACCGGAGAGGAGCTCGACGACTAGCCCTGCGCACCGGCGTGAATCGTCTGTGCAGGGGGAACTGAGCCCCCCACGTTTCGATTTTTAACGTCTGTCCGTGCGACCCGAGTCTCGCACCGACGCCCGCTACGCTTTTCGATTCGACTTACTCCCGCTCTTCCCATGGCCGAGAACGCTCCCCGACTCCGCACGACATATCAGGACGAGGTCCGGCCCGATCTGGTCGAGCAGTTCGGCTACGAGAACGGCATGGAGGTTCCGCGCCTCGAGAAGATCGTGATCAACAAGGGCGTGGGAGAGGTCTCCGAGAACGAGCAGGCCGTGGACACCGCCGTGGAGGAGCTCCGGAAAATCACCGGGCAGCACCCGACCATCAACCGCGCCAATAAGAGCATCGCCAGCTTCGAGATCCGGGAGGGAATGCCTGTCGGGGTCTCTGTCACGCTCCGCGACGAGCGGATGTACGAGTTCTTTGATCGGCTCATCACGCTGGCCCTCCCGAACATCCGCGACTTCGAAGGGGTGCCCGATCGCAGCTTCGACGGGCACGGCAACTACAGTCTCGGCATCCCCGAGCAGACGATCTTTCCGGAGATCGACGTCGACAGCGTCGACCGCATCAGCGGCATGGACGTGACGTTTGTGACCGACGCCGAGACCGACGAGGAGGCCTACGCGCTGCTGAAGGGACTGGGAATGCCCTTTGTGCGCCGTGGCGACGACGAGCCCGCGACCGCGTAGGCCGCCGCCCATCTTGCGTACGACATCCGATAGAAAACGACCCCGACATGGCCAAGAAGAGCTGGATTGCGCGCGAAGAGAAGCGCGAGAGGCTACATGAGAAGTACAAGGAGAAACGCCAGAAGCTGAAAGAGGAAGGCCGGTGGACGGAGCTCCAGAAGCTTCCGCGGGATTCGAGCCCCGTCCGGCAGAACAACCGCTGCCGCCTTTGCGGTCGACAGCGCGGCTACCTCCGGCAATTTGGGGTGTGCCGCATCTGCTTCCGTGAGCTCGCCCTGGAGGGCAAGATTCCGGGCATCCGTAAGGCGAGCTGGTAAGTCCCCGGCCCCCCGCCGCATTCCGAACCGACGACCCACAGCACCGATGAGTGGAGTTTCCGACCCTGTTGCCCAGTACATGGCCCGCATTCGCAACGGCCAGCGGGCCGAGCACAACTACGTCGACATCCCGGCCTCGAAGCTGAAGCGGGCGATTACGCAGATTCTGCTCGAGAAGGGGTTTATCAAAAACTACGTCAACATCGACGACGGGAAGCAGGGACGTCTTCGGGTCTACCTGAAATACGACGACTACGGAGACCCCGCCATTCGAATGATGGATCGCGTCTCGAAGCCGGGGCTGCGCGAGTACGCCAGCGCCGACGAGCTCCCGAGCGTCAAAAACGGCCTCGGCATTGCGATCCTTTCGACCTCGCGGGGCGTGATGAGCGACAAGGAGGCCCGCCGCTTCGGCGTCGGGGGCGAGGTGCTCGCGAAGGTGTTTTAGTGTCCCGGGGCCTGGCCCCTCCCGTTTCTCTGTGCGAACGAACCGAACGACATCATGGCTCGAATAGGAAGCAGACCCATTCCCTTTGGGGACGAGGTGACCATCTCGGTCGACGACAAAAACGTCGTCACGGTGGAGGGCCCGAAAGGGGCCCTGACCCAGCAAATCGACCCGGACCTGACGGTCGAAGTGGACGAGGAGGCGGTCACGGTCAACCGGCCCACCGACCAGAAGCGACACCGGTCGTTGCACGGCCTCAGTCGCTCGCTTCTCCAAAACATGGTGGAGGGGGTGACTGAGGGCTACAAGAAAGAGCTCAAAATTATTGGGGTGGGCTACCGGGCCGAGATGTCGAACGACGCCCTCGAGCTCGCGCTCGGCTACTCGCACCCGATCTTCTTCCTTCCGCCCGACGAGGTCTCGATCTCGGTCGACTCCGGCCGCGGTCAGGACGACATCATCGTCGTCGAGGGCATCGACAAGGAGCTCGTTGGACAGGTGGCCGCCAAGATTCGGAGCATGCGTCCGCCTGAGCCTTACAAGGGAAAAGGCGTCCGGTACGTCGACGAGCACGTTCCCCTGAAGGCCGGGAAGACCGCGGCCCGCTAGGAATTCCTCCACACTCGGTTCGTTGAACGAAGCCTACTGTTGTTATGGCGAAGGGGACAAAAGACAAAGTCGAACGCCGCAAGCGGATCCACCGAAGCATCCGCGAGGACATGATGGGGACGTCTGTTCGTCCGCGTCTGTCGGTGTATCGGTCCAACAAGTACATCTACGCCCAGCTGATCGACGACTTCGAGGGGCACACCCTCGCGTCGGCGTCGAGCCTCGAAGACGAGGTGGACGGGGACTCCCCGACCGACGAGAGCCGGGCCGTAGGGGCCTTGATCGCCCAGCGGGCCCAGGAGGAGGGCATCGACCAGGTGGTCTTTGACCGCGGCGGCTACAAGTATCACGGCCGGGTCGCGGCCCTGGCGGAGGGCGCCCGAGACGGCGGCCTCGAGTTTTAGCCCGAGTCTCGACCCACACGCATTTGATTTACGCACACACGGTGTAACGAAACATGGCGGATCGTAGAGAACGAAAGCGGGTCAACGCCGAGAAGCGACAGGAGAACTGGGTCGACCGGCTCGTGTCGGTCAACCGCGTCTCCAAGGTCGTGAAGGGCGGGCGTCGGTTCTCCTTCAACACGGTGGTCGTCGTCGGGAACGAGGACGGCCTCGTCGGCATGGGGCACGGCAAGGCCAACGAGGTGTCGAGTGCCATTTCGAAGGGGGCCGACGATGCGAAGAAGAACGTCTTCCGCGTCCCGATCCGAGACGGCACCATTCCGTACAAGATCGTCGGCAAGCAGGACGCCGGAAAGGTGGTCCTGAAGCCGGCCGCGCCGGGAACCGGGGTCATCGCCGGGGGCGGCGTCCGCGCCGTGCTCGAGTGCGCGGGCTACCGCAACGTGCTCACGAAGTCGATCGGCACGTCCAACCCGCACAACCAGGTGAAGGCCACCATCAACGCACTGGCCGACCTCGAGGACGCCCTCGAGGTGGCCCGTCGCCGCGACATCCCCCTCGAGAAGGTGTTCAATGGCTAGCAGGAGCGGGGGCTGATCACAGTCCGTCTTTGGAAAACCGACCGATAGCCATGGGGAAGATTACGATCAAACAGGTTCGCAGCGAAAACGGCGAGAAGACGTCCCAGCGCCGAACGCTTCGGGCGCTGGGTCTTCGCCGCATTCGTGATACTGTGACCCACGAGGACACCCCGCAAATTCGGGGCATGATTACCGCGGTGAGCCACCTCGTGGAGGTTGTAGACGAGACCGACTGACCGGCTCACCGACGCCCGAGGTCACCGCGTGGTCTGCACCTGCCAACCCGGGTTCCGTTGTTTGCACTGAGACGAATTAGACGCCTACGAGCCATGGACCTTAGCAACCTACAGCCCGCCGAGGGAGCCACCCATTCGGAGCAGCGCCTCGGCCGAGGCGAAGGCTCCGGCCGCGGCGGCCACAGTTCCACGCGGGGCACGAAGGGGCAGAGCAGCCGCTCCGGCGCCAAGAACCGCCCGATGTGGTTTGAGGGGGGGCAGACGCCGCTCTTCCGTCGCGTTCCGAAGCATGGATTCAACAACCCGCTTCGGACCGAGTACAGCGTCGCCAACGTCGGGCGCATTCAGCGCCTCATCGACGAGGACCGCCTCGACCCGGATGACCCGCTCACCCCGGAGGCCCTTGAGGCGGTAGGGGCGATTCGCGACGCCGGGCGCGTCAAGATTCTGGGAGACGGCGTCCTGGAGGCCGCCCTCGACGTGTCGGCCCACGCCTTCAGCGACTCGGCCCGCGAGAAAATTGAGGACGCGGGCGGCGCCGCCACGGTCCTCGACGACGCGTAGCTTCTTTCCCGTTCAGCGCGGCACCTGCGACCAAGACGTCGACCTATGGCTGGCTTTGCCGAGAGCATTCGAAACATTTGGAACGTTCAGGAGCTCCGTGAGCGGATCCTCTACACGCTGGGGCTGCTGGTGGTGTACCGCTTCGGGACGTTCGTGACGCTGCCCGGCGTGAACGCAGAGGCCCTCGCCCAGATCAACGCCCAACAGGGCGGGGGCGGGCTCTTTGGCTTCCTCGACATGTTCGTCGGGGGCGCGTTCAAGTCGGCGGGGATTTTTGCGCTCGGCATCATGCCCTACATTACGGCCTCGATCATCATTCAGCTGATGGGGGCCGTGGTGCCCTACTTCCAGAAGCTGCAGCGGGAGGGGGAGGAGGGGCGCCGCCGCATCACGCAGCTTACGCGCTACGGGACCATCGGAATCACGGGGCTCCAGTCGATCGGCTACGCCATCAACCTCCTGGCGGGCGCGACCGGCCAGGCCGTCGTCATCAACTCGACGCTCTTTACGATCACCACGGTCATCGTGCTCACCAGCGGCACGGCGTTCGTGATGTGGCTCGGAGAGCGGATCAGTGAGGACGGCATCGGGAACGGCATCTCGCTGATTATCATGATCGGCATCATTGCCTTCCTGCCGCAGGCGCTGCTGAACGAGATCAGCCTCATCGGCGACAACATCTTCATTCTGCTGCTGGAGATTGGCGTCTGGGTGCTCGTGACCGGCGCCGTCGTGCTCATCTCGCAGGGCATGCGCCGGATTCCGGTGCAGTACGCCAAGCGGGTCGTGGGCAAGAAGGCCTACGGGGGCTCGACTCAGTACCTGCCGCTGCGCGTGAACGCCGCGGGCGTGATGCCCATCATCTTCGCGCAGTCGATTATGTTCATTCCCTCGACGATCGCTTCGTTCTTCCCCAACAACCAGACGATGCAGCAGATCGGGGCCTGGTTTTCGAACATCCAGGGCATGGGGTACTCGATATTCTTCTTCTTCGTGGTCGTCTTCTTTACCTACTTCTACACCGCTATAACGGTGAACCCGAAGGAGATGGCCGACACGATGAAGCGGCAGGGCGGCTTCATTCCGGGCATTCGTCCCGGGAAGCAGACCAGTGAGTTCATCGATACCATCCTGACGCGCATCACGCTGCCCGGCTCGATCTTCCTCGGCATTGTTGCGATCCTGCCCGCCTTCGCCATGCAGGCCGGCGTGTCCCAGGGCTTTGCGATGTTCTACGGCGGCACGAGCCTCCTCATTCTCGTGCAGGTGACCCTCGACACGCTTCAGCAGATCGAGAGTCATCTCCTCATGCGCCACTACGACGGCTTCATGAAGAGCGGGAAGATGCGCGGCCGCCGGCAGGGCCTCTAGCGACCGCCCGCGCTCCCCTCCGAACGCTGTTCCTCTCATGCGGTGGTGGACCCACCTCTGGAATCGACTCCGTAGCCCCTTCATGGTGCATCTTAAAAGCCAACGCGAAATTGAGCGTCTTCGCGAGAGCGCCGACCTCGTCGGTCGGGCCCTCGCGGAGGTGGCCCGTCACATCGACGTGGGCGTGACGCTCAACGAGTTGGACGCCGTGGCGGAGGACTTCATCCGAACACACGGGGCGGAGCCGGCATTCAAAGGCTATCAGGTCGGGGACAATGTTTTTCCCAACACGCTGTGCACCTCGGTCAACGAGGCGGTGGTGCACGGCATCCCGAGCGACTACGCCCTGCAGGACGGAGACCTCCTCTCCCTCGACTGCGGCGTAAAGCTGAACGGATACTACGGGGACTCCGGCTACACCTTCGGGGTGGGATCGATCTCGAAGGAGGACGCGGCCCTCTGCCGGACCACCCACGAGGCTTTGTGGAAGGGCATCGAGCAGGCTGTGGAGGGAAACCGGGTGGGCGACATCAGCCACGCCGTGCAGACCCACTGCGAGGCCTCCGGCTACGGGGTGGTCCGAGAGCTCGTCGGACACGGCATCGGGCAGAGCCTCCACGAGGACCCGCAGGTGCCCAACTTCGGGGCCCCCGGTGAAGGGCGGCGCCTGAAGCAGGGCCTCTCGATGTGCATCGAGCCCATGATCAATCAGGGCGGGCCCGAGGTGACGACGGACCCCGACGGGTGGACGATCCGGGCGGCCGACGGGCGGCCCTCGGCCCACTACGAGCACATGGTCGTCGTCCACGAGGGAGACGCCGAGCTGCTATCCACGTTCGACTACATCGAGGACGAGATCCAGCCCCCGTACGAACTCGACGCTCTCAAAGAGACCCCTACTCGCTAATGGCAAAGGAAGAAGCCATCGAAAAAGACGGGGAGGTCATCGAGGCCCTTCCCAACGCCCAGTTTCGCGTTCGTCTGGAAAACGGCCACGAAATCCTGGGCCTGCTTTCCGGCAAGATGCGTATGAATTACATTAAGATCCTGCCGGGCGACCGCGTAAAGGTGGAAATGTCGC
>Ga0207753_1000878_pt1 | contig 10861 bp, 5 predicted proteins | sample PonA233FremontCA_2_FD_187273 | JGI IMG/M metagenome (GOLD analysis project Ga0207753, IMG submission 187273) | Salt pond sediment microbial community from Fremont, CA, USA - Pond A23 Sediment 3 (SPAdes) | ecosystem: Environmental > Aquatic > Non-marine Saline and Alkaline > Saline | place: USA...
CACGAGCCTGAATACGGGCTTCTTCCGCAACCGCATCGGCGCCGCCGACGCGAAGTGGGAGCGCAACGTGAGCGTCAACGTCGGCGTCGACATCGCCTTCTTCGACGGCCAGGTCGACGCCACCGTCGACTGGTACCGGAAGGACATCGAGGACCTCCTCTTCCAGGCCGGGCTGCTGGCCACCGCGGGGCAGGCCACGCCGCCGTTCCGGAACGTGGCCAGCATGGAGAATAGCGGCATCGACGCGTCCGTCAACGGGCAGGCCCAGATCGGCGCGGTCCAGATCAGCGGCGGGCTGAACGTCACGTCGTACAACAACGAGATCACCGGCGTCTCGGGGAACTCGGACAACTTTGCGGTGGACTCCCGACGGAACGGAAACATCATCCGCAACGAGGTGGGGCACCCCATCTCCTCCTACTACGGCTACAACATCGTCGGCTTCTGGCAGAGCGAGGACGAGATCAGCACGGCCAACAGCAACACGCCGGAGGACACCGAAACCTACCAGACCGGGGCCGCGCCGGGCCGCTTCCGCTACGAGGACATCAACGGCGACGGCCAGATTACGCCGGAGGACCGGACGTTCCTCGGGTCGCCGAACCCGAACTTCACGGCCGGGCTGAACCTGACGCTCCGGTACGACCAGTTCGACTTCAGTACCTCCCTTTATGGATCGCAGGGAGCGGAGATCTACAACCAGGTGAAGTGGTGGACGGACTTCTACTCCGGCTTCAACGGGGCGAAGGCCAAGGTCGCGCTCAACGACTCCTGGACGCCGAACAACCGCGACGCGGAGGCGCCGATCCAGGAGCTCGAGCGCTCCTTCAGCACCAACCAGGTGCCGAACTCCTACTTCGTGGAGGACGGGGATTACCTCCGCGTCCGGAACGTGCAGCTCGGCTACACGGTGCCCTCGAGCCTGTCCCAGCAGATTGGGGCCGAAAATCTGAGAGTTTACGTGCAGGCGACAAACCTCTTCACCATCACGGGTTACAGCAACCCCGAGCCGTCTATCGGTGGTGGCGACGAAACGGACGTCACCGGCTTCGGGATCGATGAGGGCGCGTACCCGACGCCGCGCGAGTTCATCGCCGGCGTGAACCTCACGTTCTAGTCGTTGCACGATCCCCCCACTCCCCCGACGTACTCCTCTACACGAGCAGCTCCCTCCCGGAGCCCAAGCACTCCATGAACAATTCTAATACACTCCGACACACGATCGTGGGGGCGGCCCTAGTCGTCGCCTGCGGGCTCATCTTTGCGTCCTGCGACATGTTCAACGGCGACTTCCTGGAGCGCCCGGCGCGGGGCGGCCTCAGTGAGGACGTCATCTCGAACACCAGCGGCGGCGTCCAAAACCTCCTGAACGGCGCCTACTCCGCCCTCACCGGCGTGCAGGGCGACCTCTCCCTTGGAGGGGGGTCCACTTGGTTTAGCGCGCAGAACAACTGGGAGTATGCTGTCGTGGGCGGCGGCCTCTTCCACAAGGGCAGCGTCGGCGGCGACCAGAGCCAGATCCTGACCATCGCCAAGCACGAGATGGACCCGTCCATCGCGGACTTCAACGCGCTCTGGGGGGCCCGCTTCGAAGGGGTCTCGCGGGCGAATCAGGTGATTAGCCTGGCGAAGCAATCCGACCAGGTGACCGAGAGCCAGCGCACCAGCATCATCGCGCAGGCCCGCTTCCTTCGGGGGCACTTCTACTTTGAGCTGAAGCGCAACTTCGGCCGGGTGCCCTTCGTCACCGACACGACGCAGTCCACCAATCAGCCCAACGTCGGCGAGGGGGCCCTGACCTGGGACAAGATCAAGGCGGACTTCCAGTTCGCCAAGGACAACCTCTCCGGCAACATGGGTGAGATTGGCCGGGCCAACAAGTGGGCCGCCGCGGCCTACCTCGGGAAGGTCCACGTGTACCTGCAGGAGTATCAGCAGGCCCGGGAGGAGTTCGACGCCGTGATCCAGGACGGCACCAACGCGGTCGGCACGCCCTACGAGCTGACCCCCGATTACACGGCCATGTTCGACCCGGCCCGCGAGAACAACTCCGGCGTCGTGTTCGCGATTCAGAACACCGGTGCGGACGGCTCGGGCGGCTTCGACAACTCCCGGGGGGGCATGGCCCTGAGCTATCCGCACTCGCCGAGCCCGTTCGGCTGCTGCGGCTTCTACCAGCCGACGCAGTGGCTGGTGGAGTCGTACCGCGTGGACCCGTCCACGGGACTTCCGTCGGCCGACGGGATGGACCCGTCGCAGGGCCCGACCCTGAAGACGGACCAGGGCGTCTCCGCGACGGCGAAGTACGACGTGAGCGACCGCACCGTCGACCCGCGGCTGGAGCACACCGTGGGCCGCCGCGGCGTGCCGTTCAAGGACTGGGGGCCGCACCCCGGCGCCCGCTGGATCCGTGAGCAGGCCAACGGCGGGCCCTACGCCCCGAAGAAGCACGTGTACGGCCAGGCGGACCAGAACACCTTCGGGACCTCGAACTCCTGGGGGGCGAAGGGCTCGGCCGTCGACTACCACGTGATCCGCTTCGCCGACGTCCTCCTGATGGCGGCCGAGGCCGAGGTGAACGGCGGTTCGATGAGCCAGGCGACCGACTACGTGAACCGTGTGCGGAGCCGCGCGCAGGGCGACGTGGTCACGAACAGCGACAACCTGGCCTTCGCCGCGGCCGAGGCGACCAGCGAGTCCGAGGTGCTGTCGCAGACGGGGCTCAGCGCGTTTGACTGGGTCGTCCGCACCGACAACCAGACCACCTACGTCTACCTCGGCACCGGCCCCGAGAGCGATCTCAGCAACTGGGCCGTGTACGACCTGCCGGACTACGAAGTGGGCACGTACGGCTCCCTGACCGACGGGACCAGTACGCCGATGGAGAAGATCATGCACGAGCGGAAGCTGGAACTGGCCGGGGAGGGCCACCGCCTCTACGACCTCGTGCGCTGGAGCGGCTTCTGGGCAAACGGCGGCGGAAACGGCGACAGTGCCGGCCAGTTCAGTAGCATGGTTGCGAACCGGCTCGAAGCCATCTACGCACACGAGTCGAGCGACAACACCATCGGCGTGAAGAACGTGTCGGACTTCAACGCCGGCAACGTGAAGCCGATCTTCCCCGTGCCGCAGCGCCAGATCGACCTGAGTACCGGGGGCGTGCTCCAGCAGAACCCGCAGTACTGATCGGGATGGGTTCGTCCTCGCGAGAGGACACGATGATTCCCACCCATCGGCGACGACTGCTCTCGGCAGCCCTCCCTGGTTCGGAGCCTCGGCTCCGGGTGAGGGAGGGCTGGCGTATGGTTGTGGGCCCCTCGTTCCCGACCCCGCGTCTTTGTTGTACCGAACGCTCTCCCTCCGATGACCGATTGGATCCGTCTGTTCGTGCTGTTCCTCGCGGCCGGCGTCCTGGCCGCGTGCGGGTCCGCGTCCGAAGACCGCCCCCTGTTCTCGTTCCTCCCGCCGGACTCGACGGGCATCACGTTCACGAACGTGGTCGACGACCTGCCCGACCGCAACGTCCTCACCTACGAGTACCTGTACAACGGCGGGGGGGTCGCGGCCGGCGACGTGAACGGCGACGGGCGCCCCGACCTGTACTTTACCGCCAACATGGGGCCGAACGCCCTGTACCTGAACCAGGGCAACTTTCAGTTCGAGGAGGTCACCGCCGAGGCCGGGGTGGCGGACACGACCGGCTGGACGACCGGCGTCACCATGGCCGACGTGAACGGGGACGGCCGCCTCGACATCTACGTCTGCAAGTCCGGCCCCCTCGACGCCCCCGACCGCGCGAACAAGCTGTACATCAACCAGGGCGACGGGACCTTCGCCGAACGGGCCGCCCAGTACGGCCTCGACGATCCGGCGTACTCGACCCACGCCACCTTCTTCGACTACGACCGGGACGGGGACCTGGACCTCTACCTCCTCAACAACCCGCCGGTGCGCGACGCGCGGGTCAACTCCCAGCCGACCACGCAGCAGCGGAACCGGCTGCCGAAGGACCGGCTCTACGAGAACCGCTCGGACTCGACCGGCATGCGGTTCGTGGACGTGACCGAGGAGGCCGGGCTGAACATGAGCGTCATCGGGTTCGGCCTCAGCGCCACGGTCGGGGACGTCAACCGGGACGGATGGCCGGACGTCTACGTGGCCAACGACTACCTGACGAAGGACCGCCTCTACATCAATCAGGGCGACGGCACCTTCAAGAACGAGATCATGGATCGGGTCGACCATATGTCGCGGTCGTCGATGGGGTCCGACATCGCCGACTACAACAACGACGGGCGCCCCGACATCTTCGTGGCCGACATGCTGGCCGAGGACAACCGCCGACAGAAGCTGCTGGGCCTCGGGCAGCGGCGGTCGTACCAGAAAAACTACCAGTTCGTGCGCAACGTCCTGCAGATCAACAACGGCACCGGGGGTTTCAGTGAGATCGGCCGGCTTGCGGGTGTCTCGAACACCGACTGGAGCTGGGCCACGCTCTTCGCGGACTACGACCTCGACGGGCGCAAGGACCTGTACGTCACCAACGGGGTCCGCCACGACTACACCAACCTCGACTTCCAGTACACCGACTACCTCCCCACCCTGCGCACGGGCCCGGACGGGGAGGTCCAGCAGGACGAGATCTATAAGCTGGTCGAGAAGATGCCCTCGACCCGCCTGCCCAACTACATCTTCCGCAACCAGGGCGACCTTACCTTCGAGAAGAAAAGCACGGAGTGGGGCGTCGGGCAGAAGGGGTACTCCAACGGCGCGGCCTACGCCGACCTCGACGGGGACGGGGACCTCGACCTCGTGGTCAACAACATCGACGACCGGTCCTGGGTCTACCGCAACACCGCCGCCGAGCAGACCGACCACAACCACCTCCGCGTCGAGCTGCGGGGCGAGGGGGACAACACCGACGGCATCGGGGCGCAGGTCACCCTCACGACGCCCACGGGCCGCACCCTCTACCGGCAGCTCATCCCGTCGCGCGGCTTTCAGTCGTCGGTCGAGCCGGCGCTCACGTTTGGGCTGGGGACGGCCGACTCGGTGGACCTGACGGTCACCTGGCCGGACCAGACGGAGCAGCGCCTCGCGGACGTCCGCGCCAACCAGACGCTCGTGCTCGACCAGACGGACGCCGAGGCCCCCTCGTCGTCCCCCGCGCCCGAGCCGGAGCGGCGAATTCGGGAGCGAACCCCGGAGCAGACCGGCCTGTCCTTTGCCCACCGGGAGAACCCCTACGAGGACTACACGCACGAGCAGCTCCTTCCGCACTCCCTCTCGAAGCTCGGGCCGGCCCTCGCCCGGGGCGACCTCAACGGCGACGGGCGCGACGACGTGTTCGTGGGCGGGGCGAAAGGACAGGCCTCGGCCCTCTACGTCCAGCGGCCGGGCGGTACCTTCGACTCGGTGGCCGTCCCGTCCCTCGCGGCCGACGCCAACTACGAGGACGTGGCCGCGACCGTCTTCGACGCCGACGGCGACGGCCACCAGGACCTCTACGTCGTGAGCGGAGGTCGCTCGGAGGTCAAGGGTGAGCACTACCAGGACCGCCTTTACCTCGGCGACGGCACGGGCGGCCTCGAGGCCGCCCCCGAGGGCGCGCTGCCCCCGGTTCAGAGCAGCGGGGGCACCGTGGCCGCCCACGACTACGACGGCGACGGCGACCCGGACCTCTTCGTCGGCGGTCGCGTGGACGCGGTCGAGTATCCCATTGCTCCGCGCAGCTACCTCCTCGAAAACGAGGACGGCACCTTCACGGACGTGACCGAGGAGCAGGCCCCGGCGCTCGTGGAGCCGGGCCTGGTGGCCGATGCCCGCTGGCGCGACGTGACCGGCGACGACGCGAAGGAGCTGATCCTGGCCGGCGAGTGGATGCCGATCCGCGTCTTCGAGCGGACCGACGACGGCACCTTCGCCGAGCGGACCGAGCAGCTCGGCCTCGACGTCGCCAGCGGCTGGTGGAACCGGATCCGCTTCGCGGACCTCGACGGGGACGGGGACCTCGACCTCGTGGCCGGCAACCGCGGGGAGAACGCCCAGGTCACCGCCTCGCGCGAGGAGCCGGCCTCCGTCTACGTCGCCGACTTCAACGGCGACGGGCAGATCGAACCGATCATGAGCTACTACAACGACGGCAAAGAGTACCCGACGGCCCGGCGCATGCGGCTCACGAACGAGTGGTCGATGCTGCGGGCCCGGTTCCAGACCTACGAGGCCTACGCCGAGGCCACGATGGACGACCTGCTGACCGAGCGGTACCGGAAGAAGGCCGAGCGCATGGTGGCCCACACCTTCCGGACCAGCGTCTTCGAGCAGACCGACGACGGCACCTTCACGCGGCACAACCTGCCCACCGAGGCGCAGTTCTCGCCCACGCGGGGCATCGTCGTGCGCGACGTCAACGACGACGGCCGGCCCGACGTGCTGCTGGCCGGCAACGACTTCACGGTGCGCAAGCCCTGGGGCCCGTCCGACGCCGGCAAGGGGCTGCTCCTGGTGAACCGGGGTGACCTCTCGTTCGAGGCGCAGCGCCCGGCCGAGAGCGGCTTTCACGCCCCCGGCGACGTGCGGACCCTCCTGCCCCTGTCGGCCGGGGGGCAGACCCTCGTCGTCGTCGGCAACAACGACGCCCCGCTCGACCTCTTCGGCCTCCAGCCGCCGTCCGGAGACGTCACGGCCCAGGCGGAGTAGCACGCCGTTTCGGGGAGACCCGTCATGACGGGGGCGCCGGATCCCCCGGAGCGTCACGCCGCATTCCCTTCATTCTACGCCGCTCGTCCGATGAGTCGACGCCACATCTCGTTTTTTGGCCCCATTGCGCTCCTCCTCGCCGCGGCGCTCCTCACGGGCGGGACCGCCCCCGACGCGCCGGCCCCGTCTTCCGCCGTGGCCGCCCCCGACACCCTTCCCAACAGCGAGGCCTACGCCCGCCGCGCGGTGGACGCCGGCACGCCCACCTGGCCCGAGCAGCACCGGGCCCGGGTCGACTCGGTGCTGTCGCGGATGACGCTCGAGGAGAAGGTGGGGCAGATGACGCAGCTCACGGTCGGGATGGTCACGTCCGGCGACTACCCCGAGTCGATCGATTCCCAGAAGCTGGAGCGCGCCGTGCAGGAGCATCACGTGGGCTCGATCCTGAACGTGGGGGCCGGGGCCTTCTCGCTCGACCACTGGCACGAGGTGATCCGGGCCATCCAGGACGCCGCCGCGGAGACGCGCCTCCAGATCCCGGTCCTCTACGGGATCGACGCGGTCCACGGCGCCAACTACACCCGCGAGTCGGTGCTCTTTCCGCAGCAGCTGGGCATGGGCGCCACCTGGAACCCGCCGCTGATGCAGGAGGCCGCCGCCATCACGGCGCGCGACGTGCGGGCCTCCGGCATTCCCTGGAATTTTGCGCCGGTGGTGGACGTGGGGCGCGAGCCGGTGTGGCCCCGCCTCTACGAAACCTTTGGCGAGGACCCGTACCTGGCGGGCGTGATGGGCCTGGCCGCCGTGCGGGGCTTCCAGGGCCCCGACCCGTCGGCCCCCGATCGGGTGGGCGCCACCCTGAAGCACTACGTCGGCTACTCGGGCCCGGACACCGGCATGGACCGCACGCCCGCCCGCCTCACCGAGGCGGAGCTGCGCGAGAAGTTTCTGCCGCCGTTCCGGCGGGCCGTCGAGGCCGGCGCGCTCAGCGTGATGGTCAACTCCGGCGAGGTCAACGGCGTGCCCGCCCACGCCAGCGAGTATCTGCTCACCGACCTGCTGCGCGGGGAGCTCGGCTTCGAGGGGCTCGTCGTCTCCGACTGGCAGGACATCAAGAAGCTGGTGGACGTCCACCACACGGCCGCCACCGAGCGGGAGGCCACGAAGCAGGCCGTGATGGCCGGGGTCGACATGAGCATGGTGCCGTCCGACTACTCCTTCTACGACCACCTGCTCGATCTCGTCCGCGACGGCGAGGTGCCGGAGGCGCGCGTGGATGAGGCGGTGCGCCGCATCCTGGCGGCCAAGATGGCGCTGGGCCTGTTCGAGGACCCGACCGCCGGGATGGATCTCGCCGACCGGGTGGGGAGCGAGGCGGACCGGCAGGTGGCCCTCCAGGCCGCCCGCGAGTCGATCACGCTGCTGCGCAATGAGGACGATCTCCTGCCCCTGAGCGGCGACGAGACGGTGCTGGTGACCGGCCCCACCGGCCACTCGATGCAGTCGCTCCACAACGGCTGGACCTACACCTGGCAGGGGCAGGGCCTCGCGAACGAGATGTTTCCGGACCGCCCTACCGTTCTCGAGGCGATTCGCCGCCGCGTGGGGGCGGCCCAGACGCGGCACGTACCGGGCACCACCCTGCAGGAGGCCCGGGACATCGACGCGGCGGTGTCGGCGGCCCGGGCGGCCGACGTGATCGTGATGACGCTCGGGGAGGGGGCCTACACCGAGACGCCGGGCAACATCGGCAGCCTCGAGCTGCCCGACGCCCAGCAGCGGCTCCTGCGGCGCGTGTCGGAAGAGACGGACACCCCGGTCGTACTCACCCTGATCGAGGGGCGGCCCCGCGTGATCGGGGCCGCGGCCGACGCCCCCGAGGCCGTTGTCGTCGCCTACAACCCGGGCCAGGAAGGCGGTCGGGCCCTCGCAGACGTGCTCTACGGCGACGTCAACCCGTCGGGCCACCTGCCCACGACGTACCCGCGCTCGCCGGTGAGCGCGGTGCCCTACGACCACACGTACGCGGTGGACCAGGACGTGCAGGGCCAGATGGACGCGCTCCGACCGCTCTTCGACTTCGGCGCGGGGCGCTCCTACACCACGTTCGACTACAGCGCCCTCACCGTCGCGGACACCACCTGGACCACCGATGCCCTCTCGCGCGGCGACTCGCTGGCCGTCTCGGTAACGGTGACCAACACCGGCACGCGGGCCGGCAAGGACGTCGTGCAGCTCTACGTGCGGGATCCGGTGGCGTCCCTCACGCCGGCCGTCAAGGAGCTGCGCCGCTTCGCGAAGATCGAGCTGGCCCCCGGCGCGTCGCGGACCCTCACCTTCCGGCTGGGGCGCGAGGACCTCGCGTATACGGACCAGCGGGGCCGCTCCGTCGTGGAGCCGGGCCGCTTTCGGGTGCAGGTCGACACGCTGGAGCAGGGCCTGACCCTCGAGGGCGAGCGGCTCTCCAGCGAGGTGGCCCCCGCGCTTCGCTCTTCCGAATAAATCCCTCCTCGCCATGTCACGTCGCCGATGGACCGTCGTTCTTCTCGTGCTCGCCGTCGGGCTCGGACTGGGGTGCGACGCGGGACAGCAGTCCGAGACCGGGGCCGTGGGGACGTCGCCCGCGGACGACTGGCCCAACGACCCGCAGTGGACGCAGGTGTGGGGCGACGAGTTCGACGGCAACGGCCTCCCGGACACCACGAAGTGGCACTACGAGGTCGGCGGCCACGGGTGGGGCAACCGGGAGCGCCAGTATTACACCGAGGCCCGGCCCGAGAACGCGCGGATCGAGGACGGGCATCTCATCATTGAGGCGCGTCGGGAGGCCTACGAGGGCAATGAATACACCTCGGCCCGCCTCAACTCGGATCCGTCCTGGACGTACGGGCGCTTCGAGATTCGGGCGCAGGTGCCGACGGGGCGGGGCACCTGGCCGGCCCTCTGGCTGCTGGCCTCGCAGGATACCTACGGCGACGCGTTCTGGCCCGACAACGGCGAGATCGACATCATGGAGCACGTCGGCTTCGATCCCAACGTGATCCACAGCACCGTCCACACCGAGGCGTTCAACCACACGATCGGCACCCAGCGCGGGGACACCGTGCACGTCCCCACCGCCACGGCGGCATACCACGTCTACGCCCTGGAGTGGACGCCCACGACGATCCGCGCGTTCGTCGACGGGGAGCAGTACTTCACCTTCCGGAAAGAAGGAGGCGCCGACTATGCGCGGTGGCCCTTCAACCACGACTTTCACCTCATCATGAACGTCGCGGTGGGGGGCGAGTGGGGCGGGGCCGAGGGCGTGGCGACCGACGTGTGGCCGGCCGCGATGAAGGTCGACTACGTGCGGGTCTATAAACCGGAGAGCCGGGTAGACTGACGCGACCGACGCGATGGTGCCGTGCGAGGACGGTTCGGCATTTCCGGGCGGCGGAGCGGCCCGAAGACGTGCGACGTTATAACGTCGAACGGTGGAACGTTGTGGCAGAGAGCGCTCCCGTGGCAGAAATCAGTCTCATTGTCATCGGAGGATGTCCGTCGGGGTCGGCAACGCTAGGCGTCGACCGGCAACGCTACGCGTCGGCCGGCAGCTCGCCCGCCAGGCGGGCGCGGACGAGCTGGCAGAGGGCCGCGAGCGTCGGGTCGTCGAGCGCGTAGTAGACGTGGACCCCCTCCTTGGTGCGGGTGAGCAGGCCCGCCTCCGCCATCCGCTTGAGGTGCTTGCTCACGTTGGCCTGCCGCTGTCCGGTGGCGTCCACGAGGTCGCCGACGGACATCGTCCCCTCGTCGTGGAGCGCGTTGAGCAGTTCCAGGCGCACCGGCTCACTCAGCAGCCGAAAGCGGCGGGCGACGGTTTCGATGTCGTCGGGCGGAACGAGGGAGGGCATCGGTGGGGGCGCAAGATCACAGAAGAAGCGCGGGGGACCCGTGTCGGCCCCACTGGGAGAACGGGTGGAAGAGCGAACGGGTGGATTGGCGGCCCCACACGTCCTCCCCGACAGCAGTCGGGGCATGCCCTTCCAGTCGTCCAGACCCCCAGAGTCTGGCGGACGGGGTGCAGATCAGAACGCGCAGCCGTCGGGCTGGGGCGGGGCGGTCCCGAGGTCCGACGCGAAGCCGGACGGGAGGTCGGCTGGGCGGAACCCGTCGGCCGGGG
>Ga0207753_1000879_pt1 | contig 10855 bp, 12 predicted proteins | sample PonA233FremontCA_2_FD_187273 | JGI IMG/M metagenome (GOLD analysis project Ga0207753, IMG submission 187273) | Salt pond sediment microbial community from Fremont, CA, USA - Pond A23 Sediment 3 (SPAdes) | ecosystem: Environmental > Aquatic > Non-marine Saline and Alkaline > Saline | place: USA...
ACACGTAGACTGCGTCGATCCGCGTGAACGCGTATGGCCAGTCACCGAACTGTGGGATGATGTAGGCCTCCTCGATAGAGGGTGGACTGACATCGGCGCTGGCAGCCACGAACTCGCGCGCTGCGTCGCGTACGCGCTCGTCGACGACTGTGAGACCATCATCGTAGTGGACGTAGCCTGCGTCTTCGAGCCGGTTGACGGCCTGTCGCACCGTCTCGTACGGCGTGTGGAGGTGTTGGGCGACACGGCGGATGGAGTCGCCACTCTCGATGGCGAGGACGATCTGCGCCGCTGTGTCGTCGAGTACCTCGTACATCTAGTAGTTACCAATTCTCCGGTAACAGTTAAAATAGGTGTAGATTCGCTATTGTACCAGGCTCATCTTGACTAACACACCGAAGTGGATCTGTTTGGTAAGAGACGCCCGTGCTGTAGCGAACAGCACAGTCCGATTTTGAGATGTTCAAACCAATCTCAACCACCCAACACAGGTGTGTTTCACCGGCGAGATCCATCCACGGTGGCTACTATGTCGTCTATAAACCTCGTGAGGAGATCAACAGGGTCGCGATCAGCGTCCTCCACCGGCGGTTCCCAGAGTGCGACATCGAACGCCCTGGCGGCCGATGCTTCCCCTTCAGTAGCCGTGAGCATAAGAATGGCACTCTGATAGATGACAATCGTCCGGGTGTCGTCGACGTCGAGATACTCGATCCCAGCTGCCTCGAGCGCATTCGGAATATCCACACCCGTATCCAGTCGACAGTGTTGCACCGGCTCATCGTCGTCCGCCATAGCAGTTGCTACTCCCTGTCTGTACAAGTATACCCGGTCCCGTGGCGGCCAGACGAGCGAAGTACACGGTTCTCAGCCAGGTCAATATTCCACAAAGATGTCCACCCATCCGTTCCCGGTCGTAGTCCGAGGAGTTACACAGGGCGCCAGAGAACACACGATTATGGACCAGACACCCGACGCATTCGCTGCTGCGCTGGCCTCGGGTGACACCGATCGTGTGAATCGTGCGATCAACGAGATCGAGGATCTGGATCTCCAAGAGCGAGCAGCTCTCTTCGAGGACTGCTTCGAGCGGTGTCGCGAGCTCTACGAGAGTAGCGATGGGTATCAACGCCAGTCTGTCGTCCGTTTTGCGGCCGCGCTGTATCCACGACTTGTATTCCGAACAGTCGGCACCGAACTCACTGATGAGGCATTACCGGGAGATTGGACACTCGAGGAAATCGAAACCCACCGCCGCCGGCTTCGCGAATTTTACCTGGACGCTCTCGTCGACGACGATGGACGAGTCCGACGCGCCGCAGCCAAGGCCCTCAAAGAGCTGGCCGTGACGGCAGAGCTGATCGGTGACGATGACGAACTCCAGACGATGCTGACGGAGTTAGAGACGCTGGCCGAGAACCACGACAATGAGGCCGTCCAGAAACACATTGACCAGGCGTACGAAAACGTCGCGTTTCACGCGGAGAAGCCGGGATCGCTACTCCCTGATGCCTTTCGAGACGCGCTCGAATGAGCCAGGTCGTGGTGCCGCTACGTTCGGTTCCAACTCAAGAAGGAGAATTACAGAACTCAGTAGTCTTACCAAACCAATATCGTGGTTGAGGGACCTCTGTTTGGTAAGATAGCTTCGAAGACCCATTCGTTTTCAATCCAGCTGATCGAGTTCTCCCCGCCGTTCGCGATGCATAATTCCGCCGGCGAACCGCCGCAGTTTGGCCACGAGTTCGTCCTCAGTCTCGTAGGTTTCGACGCGCAAATCCCACCGGACGGACGCCGACCGGATCATCGCACTCGTCACGTCATCCTCGTGGACGAAAATCAACCGCTCCCCGTAGGTTGCCGCGAGGTTTTCGAGAATACTGCCGGCCTCTTCGCCGACGCCAAAATTGTGGCCAAGAAACGGCACCACGAACGCGGTTGCGTTGCTACAGCGTGCGTACTCAATGCTCTGGGTCACCGCATCCACGTCGTCTGTGTCGATGTCGACGTCGAGTGCGAGAAACGCATTCACTCCCGGGTCGGTTCGAAGTTCCCCTTGTACACGTCGTAAGAGACCCTGTGCGGCGTTGATGTCGTCCTTGCTCCTGAAGAGCCGGCGTAACGGCCCAGGAAGATCGTCGACGTCGATCTCGCGACGGTCCTCCTCGCTGAGGACGTAGTTGAGGTTGAACGACTTGTACGGCCCCATCAGATAGAAGAGAAACCGGTCGTATGTCACACGCCCGAGCCGGTCAGCGATCAGCTCGCGCGTGATTTCGACGGGCATAGCCGGTTCTATTCAGCAAGAATATATAAAAGACGGTGCTTTTGAGAATTCTCGGCTTGACAACGACTAAGCGTCTCCGACGCATAGCGTGACGTACGATGGCGACGGATCAAACGCGGACGATTAACGGCGACGCCCCGGACGATCCGGCAGATCTGCTCCCCGAGGAGAGCATTCTTAGCCTTGAGGAGTACCTCGATATGCACGCGGCTGTCGGTCACCGCACCCGCTATGAGATCCTCTATCGACTCGTTCACAGCGGCGAGATGAGTCCGAAAGAACTCGAGGACGCACTCGACATCGACGACAGTACACTCCACTACCATCTCAACAAGCTCGTCGACGTCGGCCTCGTCGAGAAACGCCAGCGTACGGAGCGCGGACAGGACGGTCTGTACACGTATTATCGAGCGACCGTTTTCGGCGAGGTGACGCTCACTGACGGCGTCGACGAGTTGATCCGTGGCGAGCAAGCCTTCGAAGAGATGTACGACAGTTCGATCGCTTAGCCGCGATACCATCGCTACTGTTCACACGCGTTTGATGGACTACCCCTCTCAACGCGAGGCGTTCCCGAAGCTTATCGGCGACTAGCAGTCTTATCTAACAGTTCGCATCTTTGTGCCCCTTCAGATTTGGTAAGATTCTGGGCAATTGAGGTGAGAGACACCCACCACTGTTTCAAGAATTAATTTTGCTGGAAGAACATCACACCTCCAAAATCGGGGTGAGTGCGTAACTGGAAACTGGAGAGTGGTCAACATTCGATTTGGGGTTGAGAAGAGTAACGAATGGTCCCGGGACCCCCCCACCACCATTTCAGCAATTCACCCAGATTAGAGAGTGGATCAAGTACCCAGCAGCTAACGAGCGTGTTCTTGTACTGTATCGTGTGTTTGATCTGGAATCGACCGTGGCCACTATTTCCCACAGGAATTGCTGAAACGGTGGTGGGGGTGTGATCTGTCTATTTTTTTTTTTGGAGCCTCTCGTTCAGCGTCACGCGAATGATCTCCGACAAGACATCCCGGACATATTATTCGGCAGGATTGTCTCGCGGTCTCCATACGTACTGTTTTGAACTGACCAAAATGAGGACTGTACCCTCCGGTGTTTCCGAAGCTTTGCTACCCCTCCACCATTTCCGAAGCTTCCACTATACAGCCCGACTAGTCTTACCAAACTCCTCAGCACTATTTGTTCAAGCTATTTGGTAAGACACTCCTAGCGGTATACGCACTCACTCTACTATTTTCGGAGTTTTAGGACAATCCTCACCCTCCGTCGTTTCCGGAGCTTTCAGGAACTCAGTACCACGTTAGAAATCACGAAACTGGGTTCAGTAGTCGGAGATATCCGACTGGAGGAGATTGTTATCGTCGGCCGTCGACTCGATGATGTTCGCGAGTTCTTCGAAGCGGGTCGTCGACAGGAGAACCTCAAGCACGGCTTTCAGCGGAACGTCGAGTTCGTACTCGTGATACCGGCCAGCCGAAAGCCCCTCGTTCCGTTCATAGACGCTGATGAGCCCGAGCATATTCATATCCGAGAGGTGGTCGCGAACACGGCGTTCGCTCACGCTGTCGGCGTCAAGCCGGTCGCAGATCTTCACGTATCGCTCGTAGAGATCGCGAGAGCGAACGGGGACGTCGTCGAGCGCCTGGTGGTACGCGAGCGCACAGAGGACGGCGTGTCCCTGTGTCGTGAGTTCCTGCATCCCCTCGTAGAGTTGGTTCTTTTCGAGCTCGTCCTGGGCGTCCCGGACGTGCTCCTCGGTTACGGCGTCAGAATCGGCGGCTTGCGCGAGTTCGCCGGCCTCACGGAGCAGTCGGATCGCCTGTCGGGCCGATCCCGTGTCTTGGGCGGCAAACGCCGCACAGAGCGGGACGACGTCATCCGCTAAGACATCGTCGTGGAACGCTTTCTCGGCACGTGGGTTGAGAATCGAGCGTAGCTGATTCGCATCGTATGGGGGGAAGAGAATCTCCTTTTCGGCGAGTGTGTCCTTGACCTTCGGCGAGAGGTTGTCCCGGAACTGGAAGTCGTTGCTGATGCCAACGATCACCGGGCGGACGTCGTCGACGTAACCGTTCGACCGTGCTCGTGGGAGCCCGTAGAGGATGTCGTCAGAGTGGCCGATATTGTCGATTTCGTCGAGAACGATCACGACGGTCCCACCGAGCGCGTCGAGTTCCTCGTAGAGGATGTCGAAGACGCGTTGCTGAGAGTAGCCGGTGGTGCTGATGCGGTCCTTGTCCTGGCTTTCGCGAAGTTCGTTGACGAGGGCGACGGCGACCTGGTAGGACGAGGAGAGGTTCTCGCAGCTGACCCAGACGGTCGAGAGATCGACGTCGTCGTACTCGGCCGCGTCGTTCTCGAGATGGGACAGCATAAACTTCGTCGCGACGGTCTTCCCCGTTCCCGTCTTGCCGTACAGAAAGATGTTCGACGTCGGGCGGTTGTCAATGATCGGCTGGAGGGCTCGTTGATATTTTTCGAGTTCCTCGTCCCGTTCCCGGATATCTTCGGGCTCATAGGAGTCGTCAAGTGGTTCGGCATCAGCGAACACCTGACGGTCTCGTTGGAACATCCCCATGATAGACTGCCACACGGGACGATATGATAAAACCACCGCTTCCTTAGTTTCCGGAGCGTCCGGAGCTCGGTGAGTTAAAAGGGATAGCCACACCACCGGTTCCGAAGCTCTGTTTCTTTATAACACCCTCTCACTCCACTGTTTCCGAAGCTATCGAAATGACGTGGGGCTTCCATTCAGCAGAGACACTATACGAGACAAAAGAACTAAGACACTTGCCGAAAAACAGTAACCGCAATACCGCAAAAACAGCACTCTAGAAAAAGAATATGTTTGGAGTGGAAGGACAGAACTTGTGGAGCGGATCGTCTTCTCGGCAATCTCTGCCGTCTCTGTCGTGGCCCCCTTCCTTCTCACGTGGATAGCTCCGGAAATGGTGGAGTGAGGGTTCGCGTCACTGGCCGTCAGCAAAAGCTTCGGAAACGGTGGAGGGTTCGTGGACTCTATCTTCTCTGATTTGTCTTGCGGCTTCTCCCCTCGAGCGTCTCTCAGCTCCGAGTCAGTTCATACTGCGTGGCAGGGAGTGTGAGTCTCCATCGAGGTCAACGACTCCTTGGACGACAGCCGTCACTGTGTACGTCACATCAGCCTTCGGAACGATTGGATCAGCGTCACAACCATTAGCTCCGGAACCGACGGAGGGGTGGCTCAGCCGATGGATCCATCTCTTCCGCTGCTACTAAACTCGTGATAATCACACGATAGCGTTGACGTCAACGGTGTTTACTTCGGAAACGCTGGAGGGGTGTCTCCGAATCTTACCAAACATTTATTCCTTAACGGGGCTTAGCGTTTGGTAAGATAATGCCGACACGGGCACCAGCTCCAGAGGGGTTGCCGCAATATCTCGCTGAGGGCGTCCCGAAGCAGGACGACACGGATTTGCGTGCTCTTCAGGACTGGATCGACGATCTCCTCGAGTACCGCCAGGATGTCGCCGCTGAGGATATTGACGCCGGCGAGGGCGAGTCGATTGAAGCCGTCGAAGAATCGGGCGGAGGGACCGTAGTGATCAAGAAGGTCAGCTGTGGCAAGGACAACTGCAAGTGCCAGTCCGGCGCACTGCATGGGCCCTACAAGTACATCGTCCGTCGGCAGGGAGACAGTCTCGACTGGGAGTACAAGGGGCCGGTCACGGAGTGATCGTCTCCTTCTGACTCGGTCTATACCAATTCGGTGCTCGCCAAAGTAGTTAACATTCAGGCAGTCATAACTCCGCGTGAATCAACGGTCGGCCTATGATTAGAACGCCTACTATGCCATCTGATTCCTCGAACTCGGATACGCCACGGACGATCTCCGATCTAGACAGCACCGTTGAAACTCAGCGCCAGCGTCTCAACACTGTCACCCAGGAGACCCGCTTCGTTTTGATTCAGAATATTCTGTCCCATCCGAAGCAGTTGCCCTCACTCAAGGAACTCAGCTACGTGAACCCCAGCAAGAGCCAGAGTACGATCCGGGAGCATCTCGAGATCTTGATCGAGGAAGATATCGTCGAAGAGCGGGTGCTTCCCGACGACCGTCGACAGCGTGATCTTCCTTGGCGCTTCTACGGGTTGACCGAGGAGGGACGAGCGTTGCTGTCGGAGGCGGGCCTCTTGCGAGCCGAAGCGACGTTGCAGGATATGTATACGCGGCTGGACACCACGCCCGAGATCGATAAGTATGCCAAAGCGCCACGTCCGAAGCAAGCGGTTGAGTAAGTTGGGAAACGAGTCAGACACCGGGCCTGGCTACTGAGCTATACCTCGCTTGTGGTTGTCTTCACCAGTTAATCGTCAGTATAGTATTCTCTATAGGTTTTCCTATGGCTATTCATATATGTGATCTGAATAAAATCTGAATATATAGTGTAAGGATTGACGTCAGGTCTGTTTCCTGGTATGGTGTTTTATCAGTCCATCGTATAATCTTGGTGTAAGTATGGCTGACGACGCTTCTGACATAGACGAGAATATTAGATCAGTCCTCAGAAGTGCGCCTGCTGTGCAAGATTCGGTCCTCTCTGGCGAATTTGATTGTTCTGTTGATGATGTTGAGCAGGTTAGAGACGAGTTCGATGAAGATCTCAATATTTCAGAGTTAGATTTTGGGATATCGTTCGGTCACCCGTATTCGATTTCTGCTACCGAGAGAGTGCTCCGAACCACCAACCTCAGCGATGGTGACGTGATACAACTGGTGTTTGAGTCAGAGGGTGAAACGAATAGTGCATATGGCCAGGTCCGAAGGATTCCTGACGACGAGGATTGGTGGGAGAAGGAACTACACGCCGTTGCGTACGGCGTATACCATTGTTTTGATGATGTGGTCGATGCCTATCCGGACGTATTTTCCGGACTTACTATTGCAGGCGACGGGACACCTGAGATAGACGGTCAGGAAGAGTTTCAAATCTTCATCGAAGGCATCAGGGCGGTTACGGAAGACGTTTGTAGTACAAGTGGATTCATCATCGGTGCGGGGCTGATGGAAATTGGCACCGATGATCGTCATATCGACGATCTCGTTGAGACACCGTTGTTCAAGCTAGAACGTGCCGACTTCATAGACTTTCTCGACGGAGACCGTCTTAATCTGGTGGATTGGATTTACTATGAAGGTGATGTTGACACACCCGAGCGTGTTCACTTTGCATACTATGGAGAACCCTTCGGAGAAGATCGGCTAGAACGAGCGCGTAACGCGATACTCGAACACGATATTTATCAGGCGGACTGGAACTACACGATTCCTAACTTCATAACACTTGTCGGACCTACAGCAATCGGTACTTCGTCGCCGGTTATTGAAGTTACAGACGAGAATTTAGAAATTATCCCTGGGAAACAACGGGAAGCAATATCTCAGGATGGGTTGGGAGTGGACTTCGACTGGTTTGAAGAGTACGTAAGTGATATCGGAATTACAAATATTGGAGGGTCGCCATCTTCTACTCCAGAAGAGCATCAGGCAGAGAGTGACGAGTCCGTAGACGAGCCTCCAACTGTTCCCCATCGTGTTCTAGATGGAGACTCAACAATCATCTTCCTCTTCGATCCGGTTAATGTGGTACTGCACATCGAAGATGATCGGCTTGTCTGGCGGTATCCCGATGATATAGATGTTCTCCGGGAACTGGTGTTACAGCTCACCCAAGACATTGAGTCCAGATTGGATATCCAGCTCAATATTCAAGATGCCCGTGAACCACAGCAGCCGTCTCTCCCTGAATCAGATGATTGGATTCTAGATACGAATGCGTTCTATCACGAAATAATCGAAAATGAGCCATCGTCAATTCTTCATACAATCTTCCCAAACGATTGCTTTTACAAGAGTCGGATTCACCTTCCTTGGATCGTCCCGTTCGAGATAAACAAACATCCTGATCGAAGGGGGGCAACAAAAGCCGATATTAAGCAAGCAAGGACAAATATCCAACATATTCAATCACTCAGCGAATTGGGCTTCTTCGATTTAGAGGTCGATGCTCCTCCAGATGAGATTCAGGTCGATGTTGGTCAGTCAGATATCGCGGATATGCATGTGCTCCAGTATATCCAGGAGGAAGACCAAGTTCTACTAACCAGCGACAAGGATCTGCAGACTATTTCGAGATTATGGGATATCACTGTCTTGGATGTTTCCATGCTCGCTGAGGTTCCAGATACACCAACCCCCGACCAACAACTTCGTGAGGAGGTTCTAAACAAAATTGGCACACAATACGAGTACGAAGTAGATATCTTAGCTGCGATACGCCAACACCAAAATCAACAACAGACTAAGGATGCCCAATTTGAGGGTTCACCGCGTGTCTCTGATGAGACTGATAATCTCGAACAGTGGCGACGTCAAGGAGATGTGATTTGTGGTCCTGAAGAAAACCCTCCAGACGAGATTCAAGAAAGAATCACCGATGATGTTGAGGCTACTCTCCGATATGGGCAAGCCGCGCCTGTAGATCTCGTTCCCACACCGGAAGCTGTCCGTGAGATCCACAGCGAATGGATCACTAATTCAGATCATCTGAGATACGAGCTGCTCGACAACTTCAAGCAACAATTAGATTTGAGTGGTGCAGAGTTGCCTATCCCAACATTCCACGTGCCCACCCAAACAGTGATTGCTCACGCAGATTCGGGTACTCGAGAACCGAGTGAAATGAATAAGATGTTATACAAGCTTCGTTCGCTGGAAAATGCAGACTATTCGAGTGAGAGTCTTCGTGTAGACGACACAGAATTGTCTGCGACAATTACACTGGCGAAAGAGAACACATGGTCAGTAGTTGTACACTCTGACCAAGATTATCTGCACACGCTCGGCGGAGCGTTAGGCGTCCACGTGATTACTCTACCCACTAGTGGGGGAGGGCAATAGAGGGAAAAGACAGGCTATTCGTCGCCTAGACTGATCGTGCTCGTATCCTCACGACTCTTCCCCACGACGAGTGTAGCACCATCTAAATCACGCAGTGCTAAACTCTCTAGCTCACCGTGGCTGTTACTGCTAGTGCTACTCATCTCTACTTAAAAATAAGAGCGGCCAGTGTCATAAGTCCTGTGTGATTGTGTGGATGTGTGAGAATGAGCTATTACACCCGTAGTCTAGAACCATTCTAGGGAAACTCCTCCGATGGTTTCCCGTTTTATTGTCTATTTCCAGCGGGTCGTATCGTCGACGAGCTACTGGGTTGTGCTGCTATCAACGGCGTCGAGGTCAGGCTCGTCAAACTCGAGTGCCGCCACAACAGCCGTCGGCAGGTCCGGACGTGGCGCCGCTTCGTGACGCTGGATCTTCTCCGTTTTCCGGGTGTTCTCGTAGAGGGATCGAGCAACAGGCACTCCTCGTAGGTATTTGTAGCTGTGGAGGATCTCCACACCACGCTCCGTGAACCCATAGAACTGCGCTGGGAGTTCCCGAGTTTCCTTGTTCGGCTCTGATGTGTACCGTGCGATGATGTCTTCGTCGCGTAGCGTGTCGAGGTGGTTTCTGATTGTCACACGGTTCTTCCCCGTCATGTACTCGAGTTCCGCGAGGGACATGAGGTGGGCAGGGTGGCCGAGGAGTTCTTGGACGATGAGCTGTCGGGTGTCCTGTGAGAGAAGCTCAAATAACCGCTGTTGCTCTGCGAAGGGATCCGCGTCCCCGGTGTCCATATTCGAGTAAACGCGGAATCAGCATAATAAGTCTCGGTCTGTAATGCGGCGATCTACAGCTGTCTTCGCTCTAACTAGTTAACTACGCAGTAGCGTATTTTCTGATCGGTTGGTTGAATTTTTCTGCGCCCGCAGAGCCGTATCCTGACCTTCGCCGAATTATTGACTCTCTATATTAGAGCTCAGGATATTATTGCCCAGACTATTATAGTTCTACCTCTAACCTCGAAACACGTATGTATCCCCCGCCACGACGAGGAGTATGGACCAGTTCGTCAATCGTCTCGATGAACTCGATCGGTTGCAGGCCCTCTACGAGAGCGACGCTGCAGAACTCGCCATTATCTACGGGCGCCGGCAGATCGGCAAGAGCGAACTCGTCCGCCAATCGATTGCCGACCGCGACGATGCCGTATACTATCAGGCAGTTCAGGGAACGGCGACGACACAGCTCAGGCGATTTGTCGAGGCAGCAGCAACGACCTATCCAGACATCACGGCCGTCAAAGAGGAATGGGAACCGCTCTTAACGTACCTCACCGACAGAGACGCCATCATCGTCATCGACGAATTCCCGTACCTCATCGAATCGAACGAGGGGCTTCCATCGGTGATTCAACACCTGTGGGATACTGCTGTCGACGAGAGTCAGGCGACGCTCGTACTCACAGGCTCTGCGATCGGTATGATTCATACCCACGTCCTCGATGGCGGTGCGCCACTCTACGGCCGGGTATCTCAGACACCGAATGGCCGTCTCGAACTCGCCCAGCTGCCGTTTCGCTCTATCCAAGAGTTCGTACCGACGTACGATCCCGAAGAACG
>Ga0207753_1000882_pt1 | contig 10816 bp, 9 predicted proteins | sample PonA233FremontCA_2_FD_187273 | JGI IMG/M metagenome (GOLD analysis project Ga0207753, IMG submission 187273) | Salt pond sediment microbial community from Fremont, CA, USA - Pond A23 Sediment 3 (SPAdes) | ecosystem: Environmental > Aquatic > Non-marine Saline and Alkaline > Saline | place: USA...
GTATCGCTCTATCGCCGAGCAGTGTGGAGCGAACGACTTCGAAGAGTGGGTCGACTGGATAGAACGGAACTGTTGAGAGATTTCAAAGGTTGCTGTTTCAAGTTCGAAAACTGGAGTCGTTCGAAAACCGATAGCGGACTGTCGGGACAGATTACCAGTACGGCGTCCGCTTCCAGGAACGGCCGGGCTGGCCAACCGCGACAATCAAGAGTAGACAAACCGTGACAACAACCAGCGCAACAGCCACGGCACGCCCGTACCCAGACCCCCGAAACAGGTCGTTAGAGACGAACAGACTCACGACAACCAGACCGAGAAGGGTCGTGATCCAGAGCACTGCCGCACCGCCGAGCGCTCGCAGCCAGTTCATGTCCCCCACTGGGGCGGCGTAATATAAAACGCCAAGGGAATCCGGCACCGAGGGGGGAGTATGACGACCATCGCCGTGCTGGCCGAACCCCCAATCGAGCAGTGTGCGCCCGCGTTGTTGCCCGAGCAGTTTTCGACCGACGATCAGGTTGCGTTCTATCGTGCGCTGGTCGCGGACGTCTGCGATTCGGTCCAGCACGGCGGCGCGGAGTTGCTGGTCAACTACCGCCAGCCCGAAGCAGTGCCCGACGGTGTCGACCCGAAGGAGTCGCTGCGACAACTGCTCGACGAGGAACTGGCCGACCCCGGCGACGTCCGGTACGAGGTGCAGGTCGGGGAGAGCTACTCGGGTCGCGTCGGGAACACGCTCACCCACCTGCTCGAAGCCGAGGGTGAGCCAACCTCGGCGGTCATCGAACCGACGGCGGCGTTCATGCGCCGCGAGCACATCGGGCAATCGGCGATGCAACTGCGTTCCAGCGACGTGGTGCTCGGACCAGCACCCGAGGGGCGGGTCTACTTCGCAGCCTTCGGGGAGCCCATCGATTTTACCGACAGCTACGCACCGCCAGCCGTCGAGACGCTCACCGACCGCGCCGTCGACGCCGGGCTGGACGTCTCTTTCCTGCCGATGACACCGATCATCGAAGGGCCGGAGGATCTCCCGACCGCGCTGAGCTACCTCCGGGCGCGCAATCGGGCCGAGAAGCTCGTCCCGCCACGGACCACAGCGCTCGTCGAGAGCTGGGGGTTGTCTGTCGGTTCGGACGGCGTCGAATTCGACAGGTCTTAGGGCTCGGCAACGAGAGGGTGAACTGAGGTGGGGTGGCAGAGCGGCCTATTGCGTTTGCCTTGAGAGCAAATGTCCGAGAGGACTCCTGGGTTCAAATCCCAGCCCCACCGCATTTTGCTGCGAACAACTCGTGAGCAGCAAATGCGTCACGCTGGGATTCGAACTACGGCAGGCGCGCGCAACGTAGTGAGCACGTCTGGCATCGAGTTCCAATCCCAGCCCCACCGTTAGACTCGCTTCGCTCGTCTAACGAACCCTCGCTCGTTTCACTCGCGAGGACACCGCATTTTGCTCCCAGCCCTACCTTAGACTGGCTGCGAGAGAGAAGCCACTTTAGCGTGCGTCGAGATAACCCAGCGTATGGACGACGAGGATCGACGAGAGTTCATCAGACGGGTGCAATCCGAAAGCTCGACGGTCGGAGTCGATCTCCCGGACACGATCATCGTCGGCGATGACGAACTCGACCTCGCCGAGTTTCTGATCGAGACGCGGAAAGTCGAACGGATTCCACCCGACGCGACGGAGACGATCACAGAAGCGAAGCGAGTGCTGAAAGCGGAACGCGAGAGCCGATTCGACCGCCTGGCAACGGAGTCGATCGATCACGAGACAGCCGAGATACTCGTCGGAGAGATCAACGGGCTCGACCGGGCGCTGAACGCACTCGATACGATCCGCCGCCCGGACTACGGTGACGAATCACAGAGCGCGATGATCGAGGATTACAAAAAATGGCTCGGCTTTCTGGACACAGTTCGAGGATAGCCACCGCGTCGGTGGATTCTACCGACAGTTTCACTTTCACTTTCAGGCGTCTTTTTAATACCGCCGGCAGCCTACGTGTTGCCATGGCACAATCAACGCTCGACGACGAAGAGCTATTCACCGAGGCAGCCTCCGAGATGCGCGAGGACGTCGAATCGTCACTCGCGGAGGCACGCGAGGCATTGCCCGATGCAGACGAACTCTGGGAGACAGACGCCGACAATACGCTCGGTGTGCTCAACAGTTTGAGCACCGTGCTGGAGCCAGAAGAGGCCGAAGAGCACCTCCGTGAAGCCAAGAAGTGGTACGCGATGGGGAAAGAAGCCGACGCATTCGACGATGCCGAGGATCTGGCAGCCGAGATCGAAGCCGTCGAAAAGACGTTCACCGATATCGAGACAGCAAGCGAGCAAGTCAGCGAACTGACGAAGACGATCCCACAGCTCAAATCGGCACTCGAAGACGCCGAAGCCGACGTGGAAGCTGACGCCGACTCGTCTGCGGCAGAGGCGTAGTCACTCGGAAGCCGCGTTCGTCGAACGGTAGATGGGAGCGTAGGCTACGTCTCTCCGTCTGGCCGAGAGAGATCCCGCTGCTCGACGACAGCGAGTAGCTCCGTGAGTTGTTCCGTCGCAGCGTCGAGCAGTTTCGCGCCCAGTTCCGCGGAGCCCGCGCCCGGGTCACCGACGACACCGTTTTCCGAAAACTCGGCCGTGTCGTAGGCCAGATTGACGCCGGATTGCCACTCGCCCCACCGGTCGGCCGCGCCCGCCGCCGCCGCTTCGAGGCGGTCGGCCCTGATATGTTCCGCGTCGAGATGCTGGAGGAGGCTCGTTTCGAGCGGACCGCCGTGGCCCATCTCGAGTGCTGGTTCACCGAGTTCTGCAGGATCGACAGCATCGAACCAGGTGAACGGGACTGCATACGCCGTGCCCTCGCGGGTGAGCTGGCCACAGAGTTCCCGGAGTGCGTCGACGTTGCCGCCGTGACCGTTGACGAGCACGATCCGATCCCAGCCGTGGGCGGCGAGACTCTCGCAGGTTTCGCGGACGTACGCACGGAAGGTATCCTCACTGACCCACAGCGACCCCGAAAAGTGGCGGTGTTCCGCCGCGATACCGACCGGGATCGTCGGACCGACGACGGCCGGTATCTCCTCGGCAGCCGCCCTGGCGATGGCCCGGGCAGTGAACAGGTCCGTTCCAAGCGGCGCGTGCGGGCCGTGTTGTTCGGTGCTGCCGACCGGGAGGACTGCGAGGTCGGTGTCAGCACCGTCGGTCTCGGTCCAGGTCGACTCCAGAAGCTCCATACAGCATCCTCTGGAGCAATCAGCATAAGTTCCTTGGGACCGTAACTCGATTCTGCGTTACGACTGTCGGGGCTGGCCACCTAAATCTGCAAAATGTACCCCACAGTACCGCCAGCTTCCGAAATGCATAAGACACGATAACCGTAACTCCGACAAGAATGCTGGGAACCGGAATCACACTCTCGTCCGCACTCCGGCACGCGCCGGTTGCCCAAGTCGATCAGACACAGGTTAATGTGTTCGATAGCCTCTACGACGTGTTTGTCGCCCTTGGGACACTGGTCGGTGTGCTCGTTATTACGTATACCGTATATAACGCGTACAAGTACCGCTCCAGCGATGGTGATGCGGAGGGTCGATACGACGTCGAAGAGGAGGATCTCGAGGGAGATTACGATGTCGCGCGGCCACAGCGTGGCGAGATTCCAACTGGTCAGGGCAAAGGCGGCGGAAAGAAACTGTTCATGTCGTTCGGTCTCAGCGCCTTCCTCGTTCTGGGACTCATTATCTATTCGTATTCACTGCTTCTCGCTGTCGAAGATACCAGCCAGAACCACGAAGACGCACTCGAAATCCAGGTGACTGGCTACCAGTTCGGCTGGGATTACGAGTATACTGCGAGCGGTCTCGAAAGCGGCGACTACGACGTCAACATCGACGGTGTCGAGGCCAGTGATGATGCCCTGGTGGTGCCGAGGGGAGAGGTGGTGCAGTTGAACGTGACGTCGCGGGATGTCATGCACAACTACGGCATCCCGGAGTTCAGAGCAAAGACCGATGCGATGCCGGGTGACTACACCCAGACCTGGTTCCAGCCCGAGAAGACCGGCGTGTTCCGGGCGAACTGTTACGAACTCTGTGGCCAGGGCCACTCCAACATGCACGGTGATGTCGTGGTCCTCGAACCCGACGAGTTCCGCGAGTGGTATCTCTCACAGGACGGGACTTCGGAGAGCGACCTCGAATTCATCGAGAGTGATTCCCAATGACTGAAGACGTACACACGAACGGCGGCACGGATAGCCACGAGACGGGCGGACACGACGACGGGGGGCATCTCCCACCGAAATCCTCGGTCAAGCGATGGCTGGTAACGACCAACCACAAGGACGTCGGGATCCTCTACATGATCACGGCGCTGTTTTTCCTGGTCTTCGGTGGGATCCTCGCCTTCATGATCCGGATGCAGCTCTGGCAGTCCGGTCCGTTCATCCTCACTGATCTGGGGTACAACCAGATCGTGACGGCACACGGACTGCTGATGGTGTTCTGGTTCCTCTCACCGTTCGCCTTCGGGCTGGCGAACTATCTGGTCCCGCTACAGATCGGGGCCGACGACCTCGCCTTCCCGCGACTGAACGCGATGAGCTACTGGCTGTACCTGTTCTCGGGGCTCCTGCTCGCGATTTCGTTCTTCCAGGGCTCCTCACTGCCGACTGGCTGGACGCTGTACGCGCCGCTGAACCTGCCGGCGTTTATTCCGCCGGTAGCGGAACTCGGATCACTGTCGGCGATCATCGCGCTTGCGCTGTTTATTGCCTCGGTAACGATCGGGTCGGTCAACTTCATCACGACGATGTACCGGATGCGCGCCGAAGGACTTCGGATGCGTGACATCCCGCTGTTCAGCATCTCCATCCTGCTGACGGTCTGGATGATGCTGTTCGCGTTCGCAGCACTGCTCGCGGCGCTCATGCTGCTTTCGTTCGATCACATCTTCGCGGGCGAGGTCGGGACAGGCTACTTCGGTAGCGAGGAGGGTGGCTCCTTGCTGTGGACACACCTGTTCTGGTTTTTCGGCCATCCCGAGGTGTATATCGTCTTCTTCCCCGCACTCGGCGTGATGGCCGAGGTCGTCCAGACGTTCTCCGGCCGACGCCTCGTCGGTCGAAAGTGGTTCATCATCGCGATGGCACTCGTGGCGATCCAGAGCTTCATCGTCTGGATGCACCACATGTTCCTGACGGCCATCAACCTGCCAATCAAGACGGTAATAATGGTGACGACGATCGGGATATCGTTACCCTTCGACCTGATGGTCTTTGCCCTGATATACACGATGATCAAGGGCCAGGTTCGCTGGAAGACCCCGTTCCTGTTCGTCCTGGGGTCGATCGTGCTGTTCATCATCGGGGGCATCACAGGCGTGTTCCTCGGGGCGATCGTCCTCGATTACTCGTTCCGTGGCACCTACTGGGTCGTCGCACACTTCCACTACACGATGGCCTCGGGTGCGGTGGCACTGGTCGGCGGGATCTACTACTGGTATCCGAAGATAACGGGGAAGATGTACAACGAGTTCCTCGGAAAGGTACACTTCGTGGCCGCCTTCGTCGGGTTCAATCTGCTCTACTTCCCGATGTTCGTCGTCTGGGATACGCCACGACGCTGGTTCCACTACAACGGAACGGTCGCACCCGAGATCCCGTTCACGAACATCACGCTGTTCGAGACCGGCTTCACCATCTGGCACCAGATGGCGACAGTCGGCGCGTTCGTGTTCGGGTTCTCGTTCCTGATCATGTTCTACAACCTCTTCGTCAGCCTCTACAGTGACCGTGTGGTCGACGAGAGTCCGTGGGCCTACACCGGCTCCGCCGAGTGGGCCGTCTCCTCGCCGCCACCAGAGGGGAACTTCCCCGGCACGCCGAGTTTCGCAACCGGGAAGCTCAGCTTCCTCAGCAGGGCGGAGACTGACGGCGGAACCGAGACGGCGGCAACCGACGGTGGCGTCGCACAGGCGACGGAGGCGCACGAACAGCACGTCGATCACACGAGCTGGTGGCCGCTGGCAATGAGCCTGACGGCACTGATCCTCGGGCTGGGCATCTCCGGGCTCGAAACGTCGTATTTCATCTGGCCGTTCCTCTTCGCGATTCCGGCCTTCGTCGCCTTCATCGGGATCTTCGGTGCTCGCAGTGACGGCTACACACACCTCCACGGTGCGTTCATGGGGGCCTCGATGCCGTTGCTGGCACTGTTCGCACTCGTCTTCCATCTCCACCACGGTATCCCGGGTGGGCTCGCCGAGGCGAACCAGTACTTCTGGATCTCACTGATCGGCATCACGTCGGGGCTCGGAACGCTGGTCGCGATGGGCTACGAGTCGTTCAATGTCCCGACACCGACGATGTCCGAGCAGTGGCCGTTCGAGGGCGTCTCGAACACCAAACTCGGGATGTGGGTGTTCCTCGGCTCCGATATCATCCTCTTCGGTGCCTTCATCGGTTCGTACATCTTCATGCGGATCCGGGCTGGCTGGACGAACTGGCACCACATCGCCGAACTGAACGGGCTCGAACACCACCCGGTCTGGCCGGGGCTGCTCAACACCTACCTGCTGCTCGCGAGCAGTTTCACGGTGGTGCTCGCACTCGCCTACGCCAAACGCGGGAGCAAGCGCGGCACGGTCGGTGCCCTGTCGGTGACGTTCATCGGCGCGACGCTGTTCCTGGCCAACAAGGGGATCGAATGGGTCGATCTCTACATCCGCCAGGGCTGGCAGTTCGACTCCGGCCCGGCAGCCTCGACGTTCTATCTGACGACCGGGCTCCACGCAGCCCACGTCGTGGTCGGCATGCTGATCATGCTGTTCCTGATCGCCAGGGCGTACACGGGTGCGTACTGGAGTGAGGGGGAGAATGGCCACACGATCGAGTACTTCGGCCTGTACTGGCACTTCGTGGACATCGTCTGGCTGTTCCTGTTCCCGCTGTTCTACATCCTCTTCTAGGTGACCAACCATGACATCAATACGAACTTACACGATCATATTCGGCGCACTGATGGCGGTCTCGACGACGCAGGCGGCACTCGAATTCGTCGGCCTGCTCGAGGCACAGTACTGGATCGCATTCGCACTCATCATCGGGCTGTCGGTAGTGAAGGCGGTGACCGTCGCTGGCTGGTACATGCACATGCGTGAAGAGCCACGCGCGATCACCTATCTGGCGCTCGCAGGATTACTCGGCGTCGTCGCGTTGACTGCCGGTGCGGGTTACTCGGTCCTCTGATCCGGGCGGTCAGTTTCTGTCGTGCGGTCTCGTTACCTTTTTCCGCTCACTCAAGCAACGGGACGTATGGTTACAGTCCGGGCACCGGCGACGAGCGCGAACCTGGGGAGCGGGTTCGACGTGTTCGGTGTCGCGCTCTCTCACCCTGCGGATATCATTACGGTCGAGAAAGCCCCCGAAACGACGATCGACGTAACCGGTGCGGGAAGCGAGTACATCCCGGAAGACCCGGACAAGAACACCGTCGGCGCGGTCGCGGAGGCACTCGACGCGCCGGCACACATCGAGATCGACAAAGGTGTGCGGCCGGCGTCGGGACTCGGCTCCTCGGCTGCCAGCGCAGCGGGTGCCGCGGTCGCGCTCAACGAACTGTACGATCGGGGCCACTCCCGCGAGGAACTGGTCCCGATCGCAGCCGAGGGAGAGGCCGTCGTCTCCGGCGAGGCCCACGACGACAACGTCGCACCAGCGATCATGGGCGGCTTTACGATCGCCACAGACAGCGGTGTGACGAAAGTCGATGCGGAGATCCCGCTGGTCGCCTGTCTCCCCGAGATCGTCGTCTCGACGCGCGACGCCCGGCGTGTCGTCCCGGAGGGGACCAGCGTCTCGCACATGGTCGAAACGGTCGGCAACGCCGCGACACTCACTACCGGCATGCACCGTGACGATCCCGAACTCGTCGGCGAGGGGATGTACGACTCGGTCGTGACGCCCGCCCGCGCGAAACTCATCGACGGCTACGACGAGGTCAGGGAGGCTGCCTTCGAGGCGGGCGCAACCGGTGTGACGATCAGTGGCGCCGGGCCGACGGTGATCGCAGCCTGTGAGGAGACCGTCCAGCGAGACGTGGGGGTGGCGATGATCGACGCCTTCGACGCACGCGGCGCAAAGGCACGTGTCTACCAGACGAAAATCGGCCGCGGCGCACGGATATTCTAGCCGTCACTGTCTGTCCGACTGTCGGGTTGCTCCGCCCCGTCGCGTTTGAACCCGTGTTCGTCGTACTGGTCGGGGTCGTACTCCTGGCTCTCCTCGGTCTGGCCACCGGCTTTGCCAGCGGTGGAGCCGTCGTCGACGGTCTCGTCTGACTCTTCGACAGTAGAAGCTCGATCCTCAGTCGTCGGCTGGTCTGGGTCAGTGAGGTCCGGTTCAGTAACTGACTGGTCCGTTTCGGTGACGGGCTGGTCAGTTGCCCCAACGCGGTCAGCGCCGGCGACGGAGTGGTCGGGTTCAGCGGGCCGCTGGTCAGTCTGGGCACCGGACGGCTCTGTCCCCGTAACAGGCTGGCCGTCGCCAGTATCGTACTCGCGTTCAGCCCTCGACGCCTCGTCTGCGTCGTAGGAGTGCTGTGTCGAACGATCCCCTCGAGCCTGCTCGCGCCTGTCCTGGCTGGTCTGCTCGCGTCGTTGCGGAGCGGTATCGCTCCCGCGGAGTGAGTCGAAGTAGCCGTGTTCGTCCGCGGAGACGACAACAAGCACGAGGAGACCGAGAGCGACGATGATCCCCGACTGGAGTGTCATCAACTCGAAGAGGTCGCCGACCATCGCGACCACCCCGTCGGAGAGCGCTGCAAACTCGGGGTTTTCGAGGGTGAGTCGACCCTCTGTCAGGCTTCGCGCGACGGGGCCACCGCCGAAGCTACCGACCAGTCCGAGCACTCCAGCGGCGAGGAAGGCCGCCCCCGCTGCCTCCCCGGTTCTGTGGGGCGACCGGGTTACGTAGTAGAGCAGGCCAACGAGGACGGCTGCAAGGGCGGGGAGCAGCCAGACGAGAGTATCGAAGATGCCTGCCGACGCGGCCGCAGTTTCGATCTCACCGGGCGGTGTGCCACCGCTGGTGATGTTCTGTTCGTCCGGGAACTCGGCGGCCAGGTGCGAACCGATTACCAGCCGGTCGTCGGGGACCGCCTCGGGGTTCGTGACTCCCGGCCCTCGTTCGGCCCGGGCCTCTCGCTCGATCGCCTCGGCCTCTGCAATGGCCTGCGCTTTCGGCTCGGAGAGATCGAAGACGAGCGTGACTTCGTCTCTGTCACCGTCGATGTATTCGTACGTGCGCTCGAAGTGGCCGTTCAGTTCGGCGTCGACGTAGGATTCGGTGAGAGACGTCTCTGCGATGCCCTGGATCTGGTCGTCGGTGAGCAACGGGGGAGACTCCTGATCGACCGACGGATCCTCTGCGAGTGCCTCGCGGACCGTCGCGGTCATCTTCTCCCGGAACGCGACGGTCACGTTTGCAGAGACGTCTTCCTCGTCCATCGTCTCCACAGCGTGTCCAGCGTCGAGCACTGTTCGCTCCGCAGCGATCACGGGAATCGCCGACACGAGGACGATAATCAGGAGGCCGACGAGGATGTACACACCGAGATTCGAATCTGGGTCCCTCTCGCTCATCGTGTACTATCTGTTAGCAAGCATACGTTTTTATCAGTTTGCACCCGCGGGAGCGATCGCGGAGAGATGCAGTGCACGACGTCGGCGACGAGGAAACTATCCCAGTCGGAACTCGGGCCCGTCGTCGGTATCCTGTACTTCGATACCGAGTGCTTCGAGGTCGGCGCGCAGGTCGTCCGCACGCTCGTAGTTGCCAGCCGCCCGCTCCTGCTCGCGAACGTCGAGAACGAGTTCGACCAGTTCTTCGGCGAGTTCCACGTCGCCGTCGTCCGCACTGTCACCGAACGCGAGTCCGAGCACTCCGCCACCGAGTTGTTCGTATGTCTCGATCGCTTCCCGGAGTCCACGGTAGTCGTACTCTTCGGCGTCGTCGAGGTGAGCGTTGACAGCGCTGGTCAACTCCCGCAACGCGGTCAGCGCCCCGCGAGTGTTGAAATCGTCGTTCATCGCCTCCTCGAACGCTGACTCTGTCTCCTCGACAGCCGCCCGGAGTGTATCGGATTCGACTTTCGTCCGTGCATCGATACTGTCGACAGCCTCGCGTGCCCGTTCGTACCCGCGTTCGAGTGCGTCCCACCGCTGTTCGGCCTCGCCGACCGTCTCGGAGTTGTAGGTCGCCGGGCTGTGATAGGCCGTCGAGAGCAGGAACGTCCGGACGACGTTCGGCCCGTAGTTGTCGATTGCCTCGGCGACAGACTCGAAGTTCCCCAGCGAGGAGGACATCTTCTCGTCGTCGGGGGCTTCGAGCAGTCGGACGTGCAGCCAGTAGCGGGCGAAGGTGTGGCCGGTCGCGGCCTCACTCTGTGCGATCTCGTTTTCGTGGTGTGGGAAGACGAGATCCTGCCCGCCGACGTGGATATCGATCGTCTCGTCGAGGTGGGTCATGCTCATCGCCGAGCACTCGATGTGCCAGCCCGGGCGGCCCACACCCCAGGGTGAGTCCCAGGTCTGGGCTGTCTTGCAGGCTTCCTCGGGCGGGGCAGCCCCGGTGTGCTGGTGTTCCTCGATCTCTCCGGGTTCGACACCGCCGGCTTTCCAGAGGGCGAAATCCGCCGGATTGCGCTTTTCTGATTGCTCCTCGGGGCTGCCCTGTGCCTCCATCTCCTCTATGTCCTGGTTCGAGAGTTTGCCGTAGTCCTCGAAACTGGTCACGTCGAAGTACACGGAGCCG
>Ga0207753_1000883_pt1 | contig 10812 bp, 6 predicted proteins | sample PonA233FremontCA_2_FD_187273 | JGI IMG/M metagenome (GOLD analysis project Ga0207753, IMG submission 187273) | Salt pond sediment microbial community from Fremont, CA, USA - Pond A23 Sediment 3 (SPAdes) | ecosystem: Environmental > Aquatic > Non-marine Saline and Alkaline > Saline | place: USA...
GGGGGGAGCCGCTCCGGCCGGACGAACGGGACGCCGACGGGGAGTTTCGGCGGTACGAGACGGTCGTCGACGCCGACGCCGGGACGCGCCGGGTTCGGGACGTGTGGGGGCCCGACGCGGTGGTACAACGGCTCCCCGGAGTCGGCGGGGAGGAGTTCGTCCGGGTCGCGGTCCCGGCCGACGGGGCCGCCGGCCGCGACGCCCGGCACGCCCTCCCGGACCGTCAGTGGGTGCCCGACGCCGGAGTCTTCGAGCGGCGCCGGATGCTGCACCGCCGGCTTCCGGGAGGAGAGCCACCCCGCTGGTGGTGGGGGAACGGGCGGGTCGCGTACTGTGGGCCCGCGGCCCGACCGGCCGCGCCCGCGGCCGGCGTCGGAGAGTCGCTGGGCATCACGGACGCGCTGGGGCTCGTGTCGGCGTTGACGCGGGACGTGGGGGCCCGGGCTGCTGTCGACGCGTACGCCGCGGGCCGCGCACGACGGCTCGACGAACTGCAGCGCACGGTCACGCGGGACGGTGCCGCCGTGTCGACGCCGCGAGCCACCGATCACCCGCTCGGATCGATCCGGGTGTTGCGTGCGATCGCGCTCGAACCGTTCTTCGGCACGGCTCCCGGGCCGCTCGGACCCGGCGACCACAGGTGACGGGTCCCTCGGTCACTCCTCGGCGTCGAACAGCAGCTCGAAGGTCTCCCGCTCGGCGATCCGGAGGTGTTTGTTGAACGTCGGCTGGGTGATGTCGAGCCGGCGGGCGACCTCGCTGCTGTCGTGGTCCCGAGGCCACTCGAAGTACCCCGACGACAGCGCGGTCCGGAGGGCTTCGAGTTGGCGGTCGGTGAGCCGATCCCGGAGCGCGTCCTCGAGCTCCGTGGGGCTCCGCTCGCGCTCCCCGTGCTGTCGCTTGGCGACGAGTTCGAGCGAGGGCGCGACGCGCTGCAGCCGCTCCACGAACGACCGAACGTCGGTTTCTCCGGGCACTTCGACCGTGATCGTGGCGGCGTCGGGACCCGCCGACGCCTCCCGGAGCATCCCGCCGTACGCCGCCAGCGGCGCGCCGAACCACTCGTCGGTACGGGCCTCGACGAGCGTGGTGTCGGCGTCGGCGACGATGTCGACGGACCCCGGAAGCGTGCGGCGTGCGATCGCGGGCGCGTCGTCGGGGACGTCGCCCTCGAACCGGAAGAAGAGGCTCACGGGGCCGTCCTGCCGGGCGACGGTCCGCTGAAGCGTGACCCGACAGCCGGCGGCGTCGGCCGCGCGGGCGAACGGGAGCGTCCCGCCCGCCCCGCCGAACTCCAACTCGACGGTCTCGTCCGACTCCAGGGCCCGGCGCCGCTCGATCGCCGCCAGGGCGTTCGCGATCGAGGTCCCCAGCTGCGAGAGCGTCTCCCGCTCCCGGTCGCTCACGGCGTTGGGGGCGTCGGTCGCGACGGCCAACACGCCGTGGGTGACTCCGTTGTAGGTCACCGGCACGGCACACACCGACTGGAAGCCCGCCGACAGCGCGCGTTGCCGCCACTCGCTCGACGGGCCGCCGCCGACGAGCGACTCGACGACCCGGACCTCGCCGGTCCGCCACGCCGCGACAGCCGGGTGGGGATCCGCGCCGGCATTCGCAGTGGTGAGCCCCAACCCGTCGACGTACTCGGGCGAGCCGCCGGCCACGGCCTGGGGGCGCAGTCGGTCGGACCCGACCTCGACGCCGCCGATCCACGCGAGGTCGTAGGGGCCCGAGGTTGCGAGCCGGTCGCACACCGCCCGCTCGATCTCGCCGGGGGTACTCGCGTCCGTGAGCGCCGCCTCGACCCGCCGGGTGAGTCGGGCGATTCGCTCCAGCCGGTCGGCGCGCTCGGTCTGCGTCCGGAGTTTCTGCTCCCGGTCGGCGAGCTGCTGCCGTCCCCGGAGGTTCGCGAGCGCGGCTTCGAGCGTCGCCGCCAGGACGTGAGCGGCCTGGACGGTCCCCGACCCGAACGACTCCTCGGGGGATCCGACCACCAAGACGCCGTGGGTGCCGAGGGGGATCGCCCGCCACCCGGCGAGGTCGTCGACGGCTCCCGCGTCGATGGGGGCGTCGCCGTCGGCCGCCGGGACGCCCGCCGCCGAGCGGTCCCCGCGTGAGTCGGGCCCGACCGCGGTGCCCGACGCGAACGCCTCCCAGAGCCGGCCGTCGCCCGGCCCGACCGGTTGGGCGAGGCCGTCCGGGAGCGGTCCCGCGACCGCCTCGGGCCGGAGGAGCCCGTCGGCGTCGTCGTAGAGGAACGCGCCGACGGCAGGGAGCGCGAGCTCCTCGCCGGCCGCCTCGACCGCGGCCGCCGCCGCCTCCGCCGGCGAGTCCACGGTCGTGAGGTCCTCCGTCGCGTCGTCGAACGACGCGATACGGCGCTCGCGAGCCTTCCGCTCGGTCACGTCACGGTTGACTGCGATCCACCGGTCGACCGCGCCGGCCTCGTCATACACCGGGTAGCCGCGCACGCTGATCCACCGCATCTCCCCGTCGCGGTGCCGGACGCGGTACTCCAGCTCGTAGGTGTCCTGCGGCTCCCGCGTGGGGTCGGTGAGATCCGCCAGGATCCGGTCGTACTCCTCGCGGAACCACTCCCGGTCGTCGGGGTGGACGCGGTCGAGGAACGCCTGCGGGTCCTCGTAGACCCGCTCGATCGGGAGGTCCCAGAGGTCCTCGAACGACGGCGAGGCGTAGTGCACCTCGCGTTTGTCCGGCGACGCCATGTAGATGGCCTCGTCGACCCGCTCGGCGATCATCCGGAGGTTGCGGCGGACCCGCTTTCGGTCGGTGATGTCCCGGCTCACGATCACGATCCGCGAGGGGGTGGTGTCCCACTCGATGGGGTAGTACTCCGACCGAACCCACCTGACCTCGCCGTCGGGCCGCTCGATCCGGTAGTCGATGTCGTAGCTGCCGTCGGTCGCGCCGGCCGCCACGTCGTCGGCGACGCTCCCGACGAACGCCCGGTAGTCGTCCCGGTCGTCGGGGTGGATGGTGTCGAAGAAGCCGCGGTCGTTCCGGCTCCGAATCGCGTCGAGCGACTGGCCCCAGATCGCCTCGTACCCCGAGCTCAGGTAGTCGGGGTGCCCCTCCGCGGTGGTGAGGTTCGGCGCCGTCGTGATATGGATCGCCTCGTCGATCCGGTCCAACACCTCGCTCAGGCGGCGCTCCGTCCGCCGTCGCTCGGAGATGTCGCGGACGCTCCCGAGCACGCGCTCCTCGCCGCGGATCTCGACGACGCTCAGGTGGACCTCCACGGGGAAGGTCTCCCCGTCGGCGGTCCGGTTCCGCCACTCGAACAGCTGTGGCCCCTCCTCGCGGGCCGCGCGGATCCGTCCTCTCGCGTCCTCGTAGGTGAGGTCGGACGCGGTGACGGCGTCGACGGTCCGCCCGATCAGCTCCTCGCGGTCGTACCCGTTCATCTCGCAGAACCGGTCGTTGGCGTCGCGGATCTCCCCCGTCTCGGGGTGGTGGATCACCAGCCCGTCGGAGACGTTCTCGAAGATCCCGCGGTACGTGGCCGCCACCTCCCGGGTCTCGGCAACGGGGTCGCCGCCGTCGGCCGCGGTGAGCACCCGTTCGACGAGCGCGTCCGGGTCCTCGTCGACGAGCGCGCGCGGCAACGTATCGGCGACGCCGGCGGAGACGGCGTCGGCGACGTGCTCCCCGTCCCACCCGTCGGTGAGCGCTACGGCCGGACACTCGGGGCGCTGTGCCACCCGACCCGCCGCCTCGACCGCGTCGATCCCGTCGGCCCGCCCGTCGACCACGACGCAGTCGGCCCAGTCGAACTCGGGGTCGTCGACGGCGGTCGGCTCCACCGACTCGACCGCGACGCCGCCGTCCCACTCCGCGAAGGCGTCCTCCACCCGCCCGTTTCCGACGACCGCAATCCGGACTGTGTGGGGCGCCAGCCGTGACATACCCGTATCTCCGTGCCCAGAGTTGTAAATGGTGCGTCCCGGCCGCCGACCCGATCCCGGCGGTGCGGCTCCACCCGCCCCGGGTCGGGGTCGGATCCCGCGGGGTCCGTGCCGCTGGGTTTATTCGTCGGTCCCTCCTTCGCACGGTACGATGAACGGCGGGACACGGGGGCCGAACGGCGGGGACGAGGACGATCTGCGGGACGTCTTCGACCGGCTGTTCAGGGACGGCCGGACCAACGCCGGCGTCGGGTGGCTCATGGTCGCCATCCTGGCCAGCGTGTTCGTCGAGAGCGTGTTCGGTGCCGACTACCGGTGGATCCTGTTCACCGCGTTCGTCGGGTTCGTCGTCCTGATTCCTCCCATCGCGTTCCGCGAGTGGCGGGTGATGCTCCCGTGGGAGCTACTGGGGCTTGCGCTGCTCCCCATCCTGGTCCGCGGCCTCGTGGGTGGGACGGTCGGGACGTTCGCCACGTACGTCGCGCTGGCCGCGCTCGCGCTGCTCGTCGTCGTCGAACTCCACGCGTTCACGTCGCTCCGGGTGACCAACTGGTTCGCGGTCGTCCTGGTCGTGCTGACGACGCTCGCCGCGGTCGGGGCGTGGACCATCTTCCGGTGGAACGCCGACCGGCTCCTCGGAACGGCGTATCTCGTCGACAACGACGCGCTCATGATGGAGTGGCTCTACGTCACGCTCGCGGGGATCGGGGCCGGACTCCTCTTCGACGGCTACTTCAGACGGCGGAACCAGTGGCTGTGGCGGTCGATCCGCCGGGTGGTCCGCCGGTGACGCTGCTTCCACGCCCCTCGGCCCGAACCCAGCGCCGACTCACGCGAGGGATGCAGGTGGCGCTGTTCGGCCTGGTTGTGTACGGCGTGGTCGCCGGCCAGCCCAAGGCGATCATCAACGGCGGCGTGACGCTTCTCATCACGTTCATCCCCGCGATCTTGGAGCGGAACTACGACCTGCCGCTGGACCCGTGGCTCGGGCTGTGGATCACCACCGCGGTGTTCCTCCACACCCTCGGGTCGGCGGGGCTCTACGGGCAGCTCTTCTTCTGGGACAACATCACCCACGCCATGTCGGCGTCGCTGATCGCCGCCGCCGGATACACCACCGCCCGCGCAGTCGATCTCCACAGCGAGGAGATCCACATCCCCGGCCGGTTCGTCTTCGTCTACATCTTCGTGATCGTGCTCTCGTTCGGCGTGGTGTGGGAGCTGTTCGAATTCGGGCTCGACATCGCGGCCGACGCCACCGGGGTGGAGATGCCGCTTGCCCAGCACGGCCTCGACGACACCGTCCGGGACATGATGTTCAACTCCGTCGGCGCGCTCGTCGTGGCGGTGTTCGGCCAGGCGCACCTCACCGGGGTCGCGCAGCTGGTCCAACAGCGGCTGCTCGCCGTCGAGTGAGGTTCGTCGCCGCCACCCGCCTTCGACGCCCGGCGCGGTCGGGACGACGCCCGAGAGGAGCACGGCTGCACCGGGTCCGGTGGCCGGGGGTAGGCCGCGTGGATTCCGGCCCCGTGGCTCGACTGCGCCCGTCACTCCTCGACGACGTCGACCCCGGTGACCTCGTAGCGCACACCGCCCTCGGGGCTGTCGGCGAGCGTGAGCTCCCACCCGTGGGCGTCGGCCACCTCCCTGACGATGGAGAGGCCGAACCCGGTGCCGTCGGTCTCGGTGGAGTACCCCATCTCGAAGACCTGTTCGCGATCCCCGGCGGGGATGCCGGGGCCGTCGTCCCCGATCGCGAACCCGCCCTCGACGTCCGAGACGGTGATCGACACCGTCTCCCCGCCGTGGACCACGGCGTTGCGCAGGACGTTCTCGACGAGTTGGCCCAGCATCGTGGGGTCCGCGCGGATCCGACGGTCGGTCGCGACCGTGAGGGTCGCGCCATCGGTCGGCACCACCTCCCAGGAGCCGTCGACCACCGCCGCGAGCGAGACCACCTGCAGGTCCGGATCGATCTCCTCCGACCGGGCCAGTTTCACCAGGTCGTCGACCAGGGCGTTCATGCGATCGATCGCCGTCCCGGCCCGCGCGAGGTGGTCCGGGTCCCCGGAGTCGGCGGCGAGTTCGATCGACCCTTCCAGGACGTTCAGCGGGTTCCGGAGGTCGTGTGACACCACGGACACGAACCGGTCGAGCCGCTCGTTCTCCCGGTTGAGTCGCTCGGTGTCGCGCTCGATCTGGAGCCCGTAGCTCACCCACCGGCTCAGCAGGTCGACGAGGGTCACCTCCCACTCGGAGAACTGGCCCCCCCGCGACTCGGTGTCGTAGAAGCAGAAGGTTCCGTAGACCTCCCCGTCGACGAACACCGGCGCGCCGAGGTAACACGAGATTCCCCAGTCGGTGTAGCCCGCGCGGTCGGTCAGCTCCGGAGCGTCGCGCTCGACGTCGCCCAGGACGAGCGTCTCCTCGTCCGCCGCGGCGACCTCGCAGTTCGTCACCGACAGCGGGAGCGTGTCGCCGGCCGCCAGGTCGTGACGTCCCGCGGCGGCGTCGACGACCTCGAGGGTGTACTCGTCGTCGTCGATCCGCGAGAGCGTGCCGAAGTCGACCTCCAGCTCCTCTCGGCCGAGCGCAAGCAGCGATTCCACCTGCTCGGCGAACGGTCGCTCCCGGTCGGCGACGACCTCGTAGATCTCTCGGAGGACGTCCTGACGGTGTTCCAGCTTCCGTTCGCGGGTCTTCCGCTCGGTGACGTCACGGAAGTAAAACGACAGCCCGCCGTCGAAATCGGGGTAGACGTACACCGCGAGCCACCCGTCGAGCGGGGCGTAGTACGCCTCGATCTCGTCGGGGGTCCGGGACGCCATCGCGTCGCGGTACACCGTCTCGAACTCCGTGTCGCGGGCGCTCTCGAAGACCTCCCAGAAGTCCCGGTCGAGGACGGTGTCGGCGTCGACGCCGAGTATCTTCTGGGCCCGCGAGTCGAGGAACGTGAGCCGCCACGACGCGTCGACCTCGATCACGGCGTCGGTCATCCGGTCGATGATGGTTCGGAGGCGCTGTTCCCGCGCCTTCAGGTCGGTGACGTCGATCCCGTCGGTGTCGCCGCTCCCCGGCGACGGCAGCTCGATGATCGCCCGCGTCCCGTCGGGACCGGTGTCGAACGTGAACTCTCCTCCGGCACCCTCGACGACCCACTTGCTCAGCCACACGCCGATCCCGGTGCTGTGCGACAGCGGCGATTCGTGACCCGCGTCGAACGCCTCGAGGTCGTGTTTCGGAATCCCGGGACCGTTGTCCTCGACGGTCAGCCGGGGACGGTCGCCAGGCCGGAGCCTGACCTCCACCCACGGGTTCGGCTGGTCGTTGTGCTCGACGGCGTTCTCCACGAGTCCGGCGACCACGTCCCGGATGCCGTCGCCCGCCATGATCGTACACGACTCCGGGACGTCGACCTCGATCGAGGCCGCCGGATACGCCGCGCGGGCCTCAGCCACCACGTCGGTCACGACCGCCGAGAGGTCGTACTGTGAGGGGTCGCCGCCGCGCTCGATCAGCGTGCTGTACCGGCGCGCCGTGTCGGCGGTTTCGAGCAGCCGGTTCACCTTGCGGAGGATGGTGTCGCCGTAGGTCGCAACCTCGTCGGCCGCCGACTCCACGACGAACTCCGCGTTCCCGAGGATCACGTTCAGGTCGTTCCGGAGGTTGTGGCGGAGATATCGGGTGAGGATCTGGCGGAGCAAGTCGAGTTCCTCCTCGCGCTCGGTGAGCATCCGCTCGCGCTGGATCCGCCCGGTGATGTCGCGCAGCACCGCGACGAACCCCTCCACCTCGTCGGCGGCGTCGGTGATCGTGGTGATCGTGGCGTCGGCCACGTACCCCGTGCCGTTCCGGTGTTCGGCCACGAGTTCGCCCTCCCACAGCCCCCGCTCCCGCATCGTTCGCCAGAACACGCCGTCGAAGGTGGTCTCTCGGGGATCCAGCAGGTTCAGCGTCCCCCCGAGCGCGTCGGCCTCGGCGTGGCCGGTCGTCGACTCGAACGCGGAGTTGACGTAGCGGATCCGTCCGTCGGCGTCGAGCAGGGCGATGGCGTTCCCCGCCTCCTCGACCGCCCGCTCGAACCGGCGGAGCTCCCGCTCGCGCTCCTCGAGGGCGGAGACCTGCTGCATCAGCTCCTCGGACTGTCGGCGGCGGACCAGGAGCGACCGGAGCCGGCGGTGGAGGAGCGCCCGATCGACCGGGGCGTCGACGAACTCGTCGACGAGGAGCGGCCCCTCGTCGTCGACGGGATCGACGCTCGCACCGCCGGCCCGCCGGATCAGGACGACCGGACGGAACGTGGGGTGTGACTCGTCGACCCGCGACCGGAGCGCCGTGCGGTACTCCGGGAGGAGCCGGTCCTCGATCAGGTAGAGGTCGGCGTCGACGAGCGTCGAACTGGTGTCGACCTCGAAGCGATCGGTCAACATCCCGGCGATCGCCCGGCGGTTCCCGGCGTCCGAGACCAGCAGCTGGACGGTTCCCGCGTTCGCCGCCGCGTCCCCACCGTCTCGGAGCGTGCCGTCCATCCGCATCGGTCACCACCCGTCCTCGCGCTCTCCAGCCCGCGGTGACCCCCGAACGATGCCGTAGAGCCCGGTCAGCGGCTCGCCGACCCGAACGCCGTCGGCCGCGATCTCGAACTCCCGGAGGGTGTGCTCGAACCCGCCGGCGCGCTTCTTCAACACGCCGACGACCTTCCGGAGCGACCCGTCGAGTTCGATGTAGCTCAGGAAGAGGAGGTTGTCCGCCATCGGGCTGATGTTGCTGCTGGTGGCGGAGCCGATCCCGGTGATCCGGTGGGTGGCGTCGGTCACGAACGTTGTCACCTCGTTGTGGCTCAGATACCGGGTGAGCGCGTGGAGATCACGCCGCAGCTCGTCCGTCGAGCCCTGGATCGACGTGGTGTAGCCGCCGAACCCGTCGACGAGCACCATCCCGACGCCGTCGGATTCGACCCTGTTGCGGACCCCGTGGGCGAACTCCTCGGCGGACTTCGTCAGCGGGTCGATGGTCTCGATCGACACCAGCCCCTCCTCGCGCGCCTCGTCGATCGGCATTCCGAGCGACCGGCACCGGTGGGCGAGCGTCTCCTCGCGTTCCTCGAAGAGGTAGATGACCGACCGGCGCCCCTCGGCGGCGGCCTGGATCGCGTACAGCGCGCCGAGGGTGGTCTTGCCGACGCCGGGCGGCCCGGTGAGGAACGTGACCGTGCCGCGCTCGAACCCGCCGCCGGCGAGTTCGTCGAGTTCGTCCACGCCGGAACTGAGCGGAACGGGGTCGAACGTGTGGTCGTTCGGCTGTGGGCTCACCCGCGGGAAGACCTCGACTCCCGTGGCCCGGATCTCCAGGCCGTGGGTGCCGTCGACCTGCCCGACCCCGCGGTGTTTCTCGACCTCGATCCGCCGCCCCTCCCGTCTCCGTGAGAGATCGATCACCCCGTCACTGAGCGACCGGACCTCCGCCCCCGACGCGTCGGTGTCGTGGATGGTCGCGGTCGCGGCGACCGTGATCCCGCGTTCCTTCAGGAACCGCATGAACGACAGGAGCCGCTTCCGGTAGTGGTGCTGGGAGCTCTCGATGTACTTCAGCTGGGTGATCGGATCCAGGAAGACCCGGGAGGGGTCGGTCTCGTCGATCTTCTCCCGGATGGTCCGGGTGTACCGCTGTTCCTCGATCTCGCTCGCGTCCACCAGGTCGTAGGAGGGGTCCTCGGTGAAGAAGTCGGGGTCGGGGCCGAGATCCAGGAACGACGCGTCGGCGATGTCGATCCCGAACTGCGCGGCGTTCTCGACGATCTCCGCCATCGACTCCTCGCCGTGGATGTACAGGACCGTCTCGCCGTTGGCCAACCCGCGTTCCAGGAAGTGGAAGCCCGCGGTGGTCTTTCCGGTTCCGGGTTCGCCCGTCACCAAGTACATCCGGCCGCGGACGAACCCGCCGTGCAGGAGTTCGTCGAGGCCGGGAATGCCGCTACTGGCCCGGGGGAGAGAGTCACGGTCCCGTTGCATACCTACCCCTACTAGTGGAACCACAAGAGTGTTATTCGTCGCTCGCGGCGTGGAGGCGGACCGTCGACCCGGCCGCGGGGGGGCGGCGGCTACCCCTCGATCCCGGCGGCTGGAGCGGTCCGCTTGACGCTCTCGATCCCGTCGCGGGCGCCGCTCCTGCTCGCGTACCCCTCGCCGCTGTCCATCAGGATGTTGCCGTTGCGGTGGCGGAGCCGCCACCGGTGCTCCCCGGCGGCGTCCTCGTAGATCTCGAAGCGACCCCGGCTCGCGTGGAGGGAGTCGAGCCGCCACTCAAACTCGGTTCGGGCGGTCTCCGCGGCCTCGGCCGCGGTCGCCCGTGCCGCGGCGGCGTCGTCCGACGCCACGAGCAGCGGCGCGAGCGCGCCGCCGATCGTGATGACCGCGAGACCGAGAGCGTACAGCACGATCACGGGCTGGTTCCCGGTCACCACCGCCCAGTCGTTCGGGAACACCAGCACGAACCAGGCCGCGGCGACGAACCCGATCGCCTGGCCGGCGTACGCCGCGTAGTTCGCCCACGACTGCAGCGGCAGCCTGATCACCGGACCCGCCATCATCATCACCAGCCCGACCGCCGCGACGAAGATGCTGGCCTCCCGGAGGGTGAAACTGGTCGCTCTGAGGGGCGCACTGGGGATGAAAAGCAGGATGCCGATCGTGCCCAGCAGCACCCCCGTCAGGAACACCCAGTAGCCGCGCACCTCGTGGTGGGTGGTGGGTTCGCCGACCCGGCTCCGGTAGAAATCGTATAATAGTCCGTTGTTTTTGTATCCGTCATATTGTGCTGATGATGTTTTCGGCTGTGATAATTAAGTGGTTTCACCGGCCCGAGTCGGCGTGTCGGGGTGTCGGGG
>Ga0207753_1000885_pt1 | contig 10808 bp, 8 predicted proteins | sample PonA233FremontCA_2_FD_187273 | JGI IMG/M metagenome (GOLD analysis project Ga0207753, IMG submission 187273) | Salt pond sediment microbial community from Fremont, CA, USA - Pond A23 Sediment 3 (SPAdes) | ecosystem: Environmental > Aquatic > Non-marine Saline and Alkaline > Saline | place: USA...
TTCAGGGCTTCCAGATGCTCGATCCCGACGTGGCGTTCCTCCAAATCGTGGAGGATACCAGGCCCTGGCTCGTCGTGCGGTCGGTGTCCGGCACGCTCATGACGGTGGGGCACCTTGTGTTTGCGTACCTGCTCGCCAAAATCGTCGTGCAGAGCGGGGAGCGTCCGGACGGTCCCACGTACTTCCATCCGGTGCCGGCGGGCACCTTCGAGCACGTCGGGGGGGACGGGGCTCGCTCCGTCCCATCGGGCCCGGCGGAGGAAAGCGCGAGTTAGAGCCCTCCCCACGCTGCGTTCTGCACCACGAACTCCTAGTCTACGATGACTCGGATTGCACTCATTTTTCTGGGGGCGTTCGCGGCGATCGCGATGAGCTTTACGGCCCTCACGCTGCTGCCTCGCCTGCAGCTCTCAACGGTCGAGCCGACCCCAGGCACGGCCGACTACACCTACTCCGAGCAGCTGGGGCGCGAGGTGTACCAGCAGGAGGGCTGCATGTACTGCCATAGCCAGCAGGTGCGCCCGGAAGGCTTCGGGTCCGACGTGGCCCGCGGATGGGGCCCTCGGGGCTCGCGCCCGGGGGACTACGTCTACGACGACACCCATCAGCTGGGCACGATGCGGACAGGGCCCGACCTCCACGACATCGCCAGCCGCCAGCCCAGCCGCGACTGGCACCTGGCCCACCTCTACCAGCCCCGCTCGGTGAGTCCAGGGTCGGTGATGCCGGCGTATCCGTATCTCTTCGAGGTGAAGAAGAAATCGAGTGTCATGGCCTCGGAGACAACGGTGCCGATCAGTCCGGAATACGCGCCGCCGGGCGACAGTGTGGTGGTGGCCACCGAACGAGCCCTCGCCCTCTACGACTACCTGATGACGCTGGAGCTTGAGCCCATGGACCGTGAGACGTCCAACTGATCCGGCACCGCACTGAGTGATCCGCTTATTCTTGTCCCGCGACGCATCATGGCAGACGAGCCCGCTTCCCAGCCCGAATCGGACCCGGAGCAGCGCAGCTCCCCCGAGCCGATCGACATGCTGCGGCCGCTCTTCCGCGAGGAGCCCCTGCCGCCCGAAGGGGGCGAGCCGCCCAAGATGTGGCTGTGGATTCTCATCTTCGGGGTTCTGCTCTTCAGTACGTTCTACCTGGGGGCCTTCATGGGCGACTTCAGCCCCGATCCGTGGCTCCAGTCCCCGGAGCCGACGGCCCAGCGGGCCGGTCCTCCCGAGCCCGAGCCGGTGAGTGGCGCACAGGTGTATAGCGCCCGCTGCGCCAGTTGCCACCAGTCCAACGGGCAGGGGATTTCGGGCGCGTTTCCGACGCTGGTTGGGACGAGGTGGGTCGAAAACAAGGGCCAGGTGATCCGCATCCTGCTTCACGGGTTGCAGGGAGAGATTGACGTCAAGGGGGAGACCTACAACGGCAACATGCCCGCCTGGGGCTCCACCCTCAGCGACGAAGAGATCGCCGCGGTCATTACGCACATCCGGCAGTCCTGGGAGAACGACTACGGGGAGGTGACGCCCGACGAGGTGGCGTCCGTGCGAGCCGCGACTGAAGGCCGTTCCGACACATGGTCGCCCGACGAATTAGAGGCCTCCGAGAATCAGACCGTGCCCGACGGCAACGGCGACACGGCCGCCCGGGACCCGTCGGGGTCGGTCGGCCCGGCCCTGTACGACCGTCTCGTCGCACAGGCGTCGCCGAACCGGGGGCCCGACCCTGCCCGATAGAGGACCATCCGCATGCCGTCCTCCCCCTCCTAGTCCGATGTTCTCATGCAACGCTGCGACCACTGCGACATGCCCATCTCCGGGACGGAGGAGGCCGTCTCCGGCGTGGCGGAGCGTGCGCGCTATTGCTGCTACGGATGCCGCATGCGGGCCGAGACGCTCGGCGACGACGGGGGGGATGCTCGATCCGACGAGCAGCAGACCCTCCTCGTCCGGCTTTTCGCCGGGGTTCTCATGGCGGGGTTCGTCATGGTCTTCAGCCTGGCCATCAGCTCGGGGTATGGGTTTGGGGCGTTGCGGCGGCTGGAGCACGAGGTGGGCACGGCCCACTGGGTGCTGCTACTGGCGGCCGTGCCGGCGCTTTTGTTGCTGGGGCCGCCCCTTCTTCGTTCCGCCTGGAATGATTTGAAGGGCGGAGGGCTCACCCTGAATGTGCTGTTTACGCTTGGCACCACCAGCGCGGTGGTGGTGAGCGGCATCAGCTACGTCCGCGGCACCGGCCCCATCTACCTCGAAACGGCCGTCATGCTGCTGGCGCTCTACACGTTGGGCCGGTACCTCACGGCCCGCGCCAAGGACACCACCACGCGGGTGCTGCGCCGCCTCATGCAGGTGCCCGACACTACCTACCGGCGCCTCGACCCCGATCCTGGAGAGGTCGCCCCCGACGCTCTGCGCGTGGGCGATCGCGTTCGGGTCCCGGCGGGCGACGTGATTCCGGTCGACGGCACGGTGGCGGAGGGGCGGAGCTACGTGGACGAGAGCAGCCTGACGGGGGAGGCACAGCCGGCGGTGAAGGAGGTGGGCGATCCGGTATACGCCGGCACGACGGCCCAGGACGGGACCCTCACGATCGACGCAACGGCGGTGGCGGAGGACCGGCGCCTGGCCCGCGTGGCGCAGATGATGCACCGGGCCCTAGAGCGTCCTCCCCGCATTGCACGCCTCACAGACCGGATCCTGCGATGGCTCATCCCCGGCGTCGTCGCGCTGGCGCTAGGCACCTTCGGCGTCTGGTGGGCCGTGGCCGGGTTCTCGAAGGCGCTCTACGTGGCCCTGAGCGTTGTCCTCATTACCTGCCCCTGTGCCCTGGGCATCGCCATCCCCCTGTCGCTCACCGTGGCCCTGGAGCAGGCGGGCCGAAAGGGGCTACTGGTGCGCTCGGGCCGCACGCTGCTCGACCTCGCCCGGGCCGAGGTCGTGGTGTTCGACAAGACCGGGACGCTGAGTACGCTCACGGCCCCCTCGGTGCGGGTGGTGCGCCCAGAGCCCGTGCCCGCGGGGTCGATCTCCGCACCGACGGACGACACGGTGCTCCGGCGGGCTGCGGCGGTGGAGCAAGGCACCAATCACGCCCTTGCGGCGGCTGTCGTGGCGGCGGCAGAGGCCCGCGGCCTGTCGCTCCCCCGGGTCGCCGACGTCTCGACGCACGCCGGGGCGGGCGTCGTGGGACGGATTCAGACAGATGGACAGATGCACCGGCTCGGGGTTGGCAACGAGCGGCTCCTTGAGGGGCTGGGCGTGCCGCGCCCGCCACACCTCCATGAGCGATTTGTCGACGAGGCCGAGTCGGGGCGCACGCCGCTCTACGTAGTGGACGAGGCTGTCGTAGTCGGGCTCCTGAGCATCGAAGAACGCGTGGCGCCCCACGCTGAGGCCGTGGTGGGGGCCGTCCAGGAGCGATCCGAGGCCGTATCGGTGCTCACGGGCGACCGGCCCGCGGCGGCACGACGACTGGAGGACCGGCTTGGCGTGTCTGCCGAGGCGGGCCTCGCCCCGGACGAGAAGGTCGATCGGGTCGCAGCGCTTCGGGAAGAGCACGGGCCGGTCGTGATGGTGGGGGACGGCATCAACGACGCGGCCGCGCTGGCCGAGGCGGACGTGGGCATTGCGCTGTCGTCGGGGGCGTCGGTCTCCATGGAGGCCGCGGACGTGACCCTCTACAACCCGGATCTCCGGCTCGTCCCATGGCTTCAGCGTCTCGGCCGCCGCACCCATCGGGTGATTCGGCAGAATCTGTGGTGGACGTTCGGCTACAACATCATCGGGCTCGGCCTCGCCGTGGCGGGGCTGCTCCACCCCATCGCCGCCGTCGTCGTGATGACGGGCAGCAGCCTCCTCGTGACGGGCAATGCGTTCCGGCTCAAACGAACCGAGTCTCCGGAGGCCTGCGGCGGGCGCTGAAGGGGCCGGCTGCATGGGGCGACGGCGGCACGCGCCGGCCGTGTGCCATGCACCTGGCGATTGCCTACGGGGAGTGGCCCTCGTGGTGGGAGGGACGCTCGTGTGGGCGAGCACCCCGCACGAGTTTCCAGTGGTGCCGCTGGTGGTGCTGGCCGTACGCCAGGAGGCCCATGTAGCCGAGCGCCCGGATCTTGTCCTGCTCCCCCGAGGCATCGGTGGTGACGCGAAGGGTGTAGGCGGATTCGCCTTCGTCGACGTCCATCGTCCAGCCGGTTTCCTGCTTCAGCATCGCCGGGTGGGCCTCCAGAACACGACTGAGCGCGGCCCGGGCCGCCTCTCGGGTCGGGCGCACCCGGATCCGGACGCCGTTCTCGATCGGCGTCTTTTGCTCCACGTCGACGTGCATCGCCACGTGGTGCATGTCGAGGAGGTGCCGGCGCAACCGATCCACGTCGACCTCCGACCAGTCGGTCGTCGAGTCCGCCTCCAGGACCCGGATGGCCTCCTGCACGGTCCCGAACACGGCCTGCCCCGGCGCCTGGAGCACCGCCGAGTCCGGGGGGGCGGGCGTGTCCTGCGGAGAATGCATGTCGTGGTGCTGGGCCTGGGCGGGGGCGATGAGCAACGCGAAAAGAGCAACGGCGGGGAGAACGTGCTGGGGGCGCATGATAGGCTTGGAGGCGTTGGAGAATAAAGACGATACAAACGATTCGGGGTCCACGACGGCTCCCCTCTAACCGACGCGACCGGGCGACGTGGCCGACTCGGCGCCCAGAACGTCGCGCCAGGACGCATCGCCCCACTGTTCGGGGGCGTAGGGGCGAATCCAGCGCCGGTCGACCCAGTGCTTCAGCCGCAGGAGCCACGGGTGGGCGGCCCACAGGGGGCCGGCCGTCCAGAGCCCGTCCGAGGTTCCGGTCGACAGGATGAGGGGCGTCAGCGGGTAGGGACGAAAGGTCCCGAGGTCTCGGGGCTGCGGGACGGCGTTCGTATCGGTGAGAGCGCGCAGCGTCCGGTCCAGGTTGGTTCGGAGGAGGGGGCCCTGCTTCACGGCGTGCACGCCCACCTTGGCGAGGTCGAGGTCGTCGATCGCGGCGCAGTCGCCCGCGGCGAAGATGCGCGGGTGGGCCTGTACCTGGAGGGAGCGGTGCGTGCGCAGAAAGCCCTGGTCGTTGGTCGGGAGGGGGCTGGTGTGGAGGAGCGGGGGGCCGACGGTGCCGGTGGCCCATAACACGGCGTCCGCGGTGGCGTCGGGCACCGTGTCGGTGCGGACGGTTCGTGTCCCGTCCCCGCGGGGCTCGACGGCCGTAACGGTGGTTCCGGTCTGCACCCTCGCCCCGCGGCCCCGGAGCCGGGCGGTCGCGTCGGCCCGCATGCCGGCCGGGAAGCCCGGAAGAAGGCGGTCGGCCTGCTCGATCACGGTCAGGTCCAGGTCGCCCCCCCGCCCGGCCCCCACGAAGCGCCCGGTGACGTTGAGCGCGACCTCGGTCCCCGCGGCCCCGCCCCCCACCACGATGAGCCGGAGGCCGGCCCCGGGGGTGTCGATTGTTCCCTGGACCTGCGTGGCGAGCGCGCGGATTCGGGCAATCGGTTTCGTGGCGATGGCCGGGGCGGGCACGGCCGGATTGGCACTCCCGACGTCGATGGACAGCACGTCGTACGGAAGGTCTCCCTCCGCCTCCGTCGCGACCGTCCGGGCCGTCGGGTCGATGGCCTCGGCACGGGCCTGCACGTAGGTGGCGCCGGCCGCCCGGGCCATCCGCGCCAGGTCGATCCGCATCTCGTCTTCCGCGTAGACGCCCCCCAGGTACTCGGGCACCATGCCGGAGTAGTAGAGGTGCCGCTGCGGGTCGACGAGGGTCACGTCAATGCCGGCCGCCATCCACTCGTGGGCACGGGCGAGGCTGGGCAGGGTGGCGTGTCCGCCGCCGAGGAGAACAAGGTGGGGGGAAGGCATGGAGGAGGGAGGCAGGGGGACAGGTCCCGAATGCGGGGTCGGGGAGAGAACCCTTCAAGACGGGTGGAACCATTCCTATCGGCTAGAAATACAGAAGATCGACGAAACACTTGTTATTACATGAAATAACATAATCTCCCCTTCCGCGGCATCCGCCCGACGGGCGGTCCGTCGGGGCCGTGTTGCCTCGCGCGGGAGGTCCCGTGAGGGACAGGGAAGGGTCCTGGCTCCGCACGACGGAGCCGCGCGCATCTATGGATGCCGGAGCACATTCGCCTCTCCTCCTCCACTCGATCCCAATCTGCCATGCTGTTCCGACAAATCAACGACGAGAAGCTCGCGCAGTACGCCTACCTCATCGGCTGTCAAGAGACCGGTGAAGCACTCTTGGTCGATCCGGAGCGGGACATCGACCGGTACCTTGCCCTCGCCGACGCCGAAGGGGTCGAGATCGTCGCCGTCACCGAGACCCACATCCACGCCGACTTTCTCTCCGGGGCGCGTGAATTGGCCGAGCGCACCGGCGCGTCGCTCTATCTCTCGGACGAGGGCGACGAGAACTGGAAGTACGAGTGGGCGCAAGGGCCGACACAGACGGGGGGCGCGTACGACGTGACGTGGCTGCACGACGGGGGCACGTTCCGCGTAGGCAACGTCGAGCTTGAGGTCCTCCACACGCCCGGCCACACGCCGGAGCATCTGTCCTTTCTGGTAACGGATCGAGGGGGCGGGGCCGACGAGCCGATGGGGCTCCTCACCGGGGACTTCGCGTTCGTGGGCGACCTGGGCCGGCCGGACCTGTTGGAGTCGGCCGCGCAGGTGGAGGGGGCAATGGAGCCCTCGGCGCGCTCGCTCTACGCCTCCGTGCAGCGCTTTCTCGATCTCCCCGACCACCTGCAGGTGTGGCCCGCCCACGGCGCCGGCTCGGCCTGCGGAAAGGCGCTGGGTGCGGTGCCGCAGTCGACCGTCGGCTACGAGAAGCAGTTCAACCCGATGGTTGAGGCGGCCCGTGCGGGCGAAGATGCATTCGTGGAGGCGATCCTGGAGGGACAGCCGGAGCCGCAAATGTATTTCGCCCGCATGAAGCGGGACAACAAGGACGGGATGCCGGTGCTGGGATCGCTGCCGTCGCCCCGCGAACTGACGGTGCACGAGCTGAAGGAGGCCGCGGCCGACGAGGATCGTCTCATCATCGACACGCGGGTCGACCGGTCCGCCTACATGGCCCGCCACATTCCCGGCAGCCTCTACGCACCGATGAATGACACCTTCAATACGGTGGTCGGGTCGCTCGTGGAGGACGAAACGACGCCCATCGTGCTGATCGTAGGCGAGGAGGATGTGGAGGCGGCCGTCCGCGACCTCGTGCGCATCGGGTACGACAACGTGGAGGGCTTTGCGGAGGTCGACACGCTGCAGCGCTACTTTGAGACGGACGGCCCAAGCGAGACCATCGACGAAATCACGTTTGAAAACTTCGACGCCGAGCAGCGGGACGCCTCCACGGAGGTGCTCGACGTGCGGTACCGCTCGGAGTACGAAGAGGGGCACGTGGACGGCGCCATCAACGCCTCGTACACCCGCATGCCGGAGTACGCGGCGGACCTGCCCGAAGAAAAAACGATGCTGGTGCACTGTGGCAGCGGCGCACGGGCGGCGGCAGCGTCCTCCTACCTGGCACGGGCCGGGCATTCGGTCAAGTACGTGAACGACCACTTCGCAAACTACGAGTCAACGTCCGAGGAGCGGGTGGCGGCGTAAGGGACCAACGGCCGCGACCGGAGAGGCGTCCGGGGCAGTGCCGGACGCCTCTTTGGGTTTGGGGGGACTGTGGGCCACAGGGGACGGGCACGGCCCACCCCCGGCTCCGTGCCCGCACGATTCTTCCCCCGAGCTCACGGGGCTCGATTTCGACCTGATTCGGAATTACGGACCTCATGTCGTTTCTCGCCCGCTTTTTGCCACTCATCCGGCAGCTGTCCGACTACGGGCGTGACGAGTTGCGTGGAGACGTGTCTGCGGGGCTGACGGTGGGGGTGATGCTCATCCCTCAGGGCATGGCGTACGCCCTCATCGCCGGGCTGCCGCCGATCTACGGGCTGTACGCCTCACTCGTCCCGCTGGCTACGTATTCCCTGTTCGGAACCTCCCGGCAACTGGCGGTGGGGCCGGTGGCCATGGTGTCGTTGCTCGTTGCGGCGGCCGTCGGGCCGCTGGCCAACGGGCAACCCGAGCTCTACATCGGATTGGCCCTGTTGCTCTCCCTGATGGTGGGGGTGCTTCAGTTCGGGCTCGGCGTGGCTCGCTTCGGGTTCCTGGTCAACTTCCTCTCGCACCCGGTCTTGAGCGGGTTTACCTCGGCCGCGGCCCTCATCATCGGGCTCAGTCAGCTGAAGCACCTGCTTGGGATCGACCTGCCGCGGTCCAACCACATTCACGAAATCCTGTGGGCGGCGGCCGGGCGGATCGGTCAGGTCGATCCGCTTACGGTGGTGCTCGGGGGCGGCAGCATTCTCCTGCTGGTGGGGCTCCGACGCCTCAGCCCCTCTATTCCCGGCGCCCTGGTGGCCGTCGCCACGACCACCGGCCTGGTGTGGGCCTTTGGGCTGCACGAGCACGGCGTCGACATCGTCGGCAGCGTGCCGGGCGGCCTGCCGGCGCCGTCGCTGCCCCCGCTCGGGGGGGAGACCCTCTGGGCCCTGGCCCCGAGCGCCCTGGCGATTGGGCTCGTCGGGTTTATGGAGTCCATCGCGGTGGCCAAAGTGTACGCCGGCCGCCACCGCTACGAGATCGACGCCAACCAGGAACTTATTGGCCTCGGGCTGGCCAACATTGCGGGGGCGTTTTTCAGCGCGTACCCGACCACCGGCGGGTTCTCGCGGACCGCAGTGAACGACGAGGCCGGGGCCAAAACGACGCTCGCAGGCCTCATTGCCGCCGGCGTCATTGCCCTCGCCCTGTTTCTGCTCACGCCCCTCTTCTACTACCTGCCGCAAGCCGTCCTGGCCGCCATCATCATGGTGGCGGTCTCGGGGCTCATCGAGTGGAGAGAAGCCGTGCACCTCTGGACGGTGGACCGGAAGGACCTGGGCCTGATGGTCCTGACGTTCGTTGCAACCCTCAGCCTCGGCATCGAAGAGGGCATCCTCACGGGGGTCATCGTGTCCCTCGTCGTGGTGATCTATCAGAGCTCGACCCCCCATACCGCCGTGATGGGGCGCCTCCCCGGCACCGACACGTACCGCAACCTCAACCGCAACCCGGAGGCGCTGACGCGGAGCGACGTGGTGGTCGTGCGGATGGACGCCAACCTGTATTTCGCGACCGCGTCTTCCTTTCAGGACCTCGTGCGTCGGGTCGATACGCAGGATCCATCCCTCCGGGCGGTCGTGGTGGACATGTACCCGGTCAACCGCATCGACTCGACCGGGGTGGGGGCCCTGAAGAAGGTGATTGACACCTGCCGGCGACACGGCGTGGAGATCTCCCTCGCTGGGGTGAAGGGACCGGTGAAAGACAGGCTCGACGAGGCGGGCGTAACGGACTGGCTGGGGCGCGACCGGTTTTTCTTCGAGGTGTCCGGTGCGGTGGAGGCGGCCGAGGCGGACGTGGCGCCTACGAACTCGGCCACCGAGGGCACTGTGCCGGACACACGCGCGTAAGCGCAGGATGGGGAGCAGGCCGTCCGGCCTTCGTGCTCCTTCTCCTCCCGCCCCTCTTCCGTCTTCATGGTCGAAACGAGCGTCCTTTCGGTCGTCCTCGCCGCCGGGGTCACTGCCGTGGCCACCGGGCTCGGGGCCCTGCCGTTTCTCGTCGTCCGGGACATCAGCAACTGGTGGCTGGGCATCTTCAACGCCATCGCCGGCGGCCTCATGCTCGCGGCGAGCCACAGCCTGATCGCGGAAGGCTCGGCGCTGAGCGACGTGCGCACACTGATTGGCGTGCTCGTGGGACTGGGCCTCATCGTGGGGGCCAACACGATGATCCAGCGACAGGAGGGGCACGACGTGGCCGAGCTCGCGGGCGCCGACGCCCGGAAGGCCCTGCTCATCCTGGGGGTCATGACGGCGCACTCCTTCGCCGAAGGGGTGGGCGTGGGGGTGTCCTTCGGGGGCGGGGAGGACCTGGGCGTCTTCATCACCGCCGCGATCGCCGTCCACAACATTCCGGAGGGGCTCGCCATCAGCCTCGTCCTCGTGCCCCGCGGCACGCCGGTGTGGAAGGCCGCCGGGTGGAGCATCTTCACGAGCCTGCCGCAGCCCCTCATGGCGCTGCCGGCCTTCCTGTTTGTGCTCGTGTTCGAGCCGTTCCTGCCGGTCGGGTTCGGGCTGGCCGCCGGGGCCATGATCTGGATGGTCTTCGCCGAGCTCATCCCGGACGCGCTGGAGGACGTGTCCGGGCCCGCCGTGGGGGTGGCCGTGACGCTCGCCTTCGCGGCCCTCTTCGCGGTGCAGAACTTTGTCCTGCACGTGTAGGGCCGGCCCGCAGGCCAGGGCCGACGGGGGCAAGGGCTATTCGGCGTCGGGGGCCTGCGCCGGCGCGGGCGCGGAAGCATCGGCGGAGGGCGCGGGGAGAAGAAGGGTCACCCGCGTGCCGTCGCCCGGGGCCGAGTCGAGCCGCAGTTCGCCGCCGTGCTCTTCCACGATGCGGTGGACCAGCGAGAGCCCGAGCCCGCTGCCCTCAGCCATCTGGCCGGCCTCGGTGCCCCGGTAGAAGCGCTCCGTCGCCGCGGCGCGCTCCTCCTCGGACATGCCCGGTCCCGTGTCTGTGCACACCAGCTGCGCGCGTCCGTCGGCAGCCTGCTCCACCGTGACCCGGACCGCGCCGTCTCGCGTGTACTTGAGGGCGTTGTCGAGGAGGTTTCGGATGGCCTTCCGGAGCAGGTCCGGCTGGCCGGCGGCCCGGACGGGCTCGTCCGCGTCGACCTCGAGGTC
>Ga0207753_1000887_pt1 | contig 10800 bp, 19 predicted proteins | sample PonA233FremontCA_2_FD_187273 | JGI IMG/M metagenome (GOLD analysis project Ga0207753, IMG submission 187273) | Salt pond sediment microbial community from Fremont, CA, USA - Pond A23 Sediment 3 (SPAdes) | ecosystem: Environmental > Aquatic > Non-marine Saline and Alkaline > Saline | place: USA...
ATTTGGAATCGGGAGCTCAGTCGCAGGTACTGGCGGAATGGCATACCTGCTCAGACGGCGATTGACAGACTCTAAGGACGAATGACCGGATCTGTCCGTCACTATTTGTAACGATATTCGAATTCCTAAAAATATACTGTCATTTATCAAAAAAATGTGTTCGGGATGTTCTTGATCGGAATTCCTGTGGCTGGAGCAATTGGATTCATGTTGAGAAAAATACTCGGATTTAGTCTCGAGAACGATCGAGACGGTAATCAGCGAAGTCGAAGGTAGGAAGATACCGATTCGAACCAAAGGTAAACGCATCCGTCACGATGATTAAACTACATCCGAGCGGTTAGTGTTTTGGAGAAGAGTTCGGGTTTGAGACTCTATGAGTAAGAATGCCTCAAAATTAACCGAACATCTTGCGCATCATCGGATGCATCTCCATCAACTGCTCTTCTGCGATCTCCTCGTAGAGCTTGTAGGTGATCGAGACTGTCAGTAGCAGTCCAGTCCCGGTCACGCCACCGATCGTTCCGAGCATGTTCGCGGAGACGGCGAGCAGGCCGACGAGCGCACCGCCGATGACGGTCACCTGCGGGATGTACTGTTCGAGCACGCGCTCGATACTGCGGACGTTCTGACGGAAGCCGGGGATCTGCATCCCGGAGCCGTGGATCTGCTGGGCCGTCGCCTCCGGCCCCATATCCGTCGTCTTCACCCAGAAGACGGCGAAGATGGCACCGCCGAAGATCATGATGGCCAGATCGATCCCGACCCGGAGCAGGATCTCCCAGACGGCGTTGTTACCGCCGAAGCCGGCGAACCACATCCAGTCCTGTGGGGACTGCACCGGCGAGAGGAAGTAGAACAGGCCGCCCTGTGCCTGTCCCTGTGCATCGTAGGTGCCCAGCCAGGCCGGCAAGCCGCCCAACTGGGAGTTGAGGATACGGCCCATGAACTGGACGTTCATCTGCAGCGCCCGGACGAGGATCATCGGCAGGACGCTCGCGTAGATGAGTTTGACTGGGAACCGACCTCGGGCACCTTTGACCCGCGTGTTCGACAGCGGGATCTCGACACGGACGGATTCTGCGTAGACGACGACCGCGAAGATCGTGACCGTCGTGAAGATCGCGAGCAATCCGAGTTCGAACTCACCGCCGGGGCCCAGCAGAATATCCGTCAGGCCGGCCGGTGTGAGCACGCTCCCCGACAGCTCCCGGTTGCCGAAGGCAACGCGGAGCCAGGTCGCGATGATTCCGTCCGATCCGGCACCGAGGAGTTCCCTGAACCCGAGCAGGCCACCCATCATTCGCTGGCTCACGCCGGCGATAATGAACAGCCCGATACCGGAGCCGACACCCCACTTGCTCACGATCTCGTCCATGAACAGGATCAGGATACCGCCGATGAACACCTGCGCGAAGATGATCCATCGCATCCCACCGAGGGAGACGCCGAGATCACCTGCGACGTTCGGATCCGGCACGAGGAACCCTGCGAACACCATCGGAATCGCCGTCAGCGCGGTCATGATGACCACGAGTAGCTTCTGGAGCCCCTGGTAGAGCTGCTGATCACGTGGGTTGTTCTGGGTGTCGAGTCCGAGCAGGTCCGCACCGCCGAGCAACTGCAGGACGATGCTCGCCGTGACGATCGGACCGATCCCGACCTGCAGGAGCGACCCCTGCGAGCCGGCCAGAATCGATCGGAACTGGCCGAAGACGTCCTGGCCACCTGTCTGAACACCGAACAGCAAGACGTTCGTCAGGAAAAAGTACAACACGAGAATGCCGGCTGTCCAGCCGAGTTTCCGTTTGAAGGGAACGTGTCCCTCCGGCCGGCGGACCTCGGGCATCCGTGTTAGTACAGGTTCAGCGGTATCCTTCCAGCTCATGTTACTCCTCGTTGGTGTCGTCTGTTAGTTCGACAGCGCCACCGGCGGCCTCGACTTTCTCGCGAGCGCTCTCGGAGAAATCGTCTGCAACGACTTCGAGTTCGTTGCGGACCTGGCCGCTGCCGAGCACTTTCACGACATCCGCGCTGTCGGCACCGTCGACGACGTCGTGTGCGTCGATCCGGTAGCCGCCGTCGGTCTCTTCGGCGAGACCGTCGGCAACCAGCAACGGGGCATCCTCGTCGAGTTCCCGGACGTCGACGGTAACGACCTCTGTCTGCGCTTTCTCGGGCCGGGTGAAACCGGATTTCCCGAGTGGTGGATGGTTGTGATGCTCGTGTTTGTCCCGCCCTGCCGCACCGCGGCCACCCCGATGGCCAGCACCGCGTCGGTTCTTGTGTGTCCCGCCGCCGTGGGTTCGGGAGCCGCGCTGTCGTTTCTTTTTGCTTGTCATTATCTCATCGCCTCCAGTAATGTATCGATCTCCTCGGTCTCGTGAACACCGAGCTGTCCGGCCGTCGTGACCGGCTGTTTGATCCCCTCGTGGCCGCCGCGTGGCGGATGCAGTCGGAGCGTCGGTGAGAGTCCCGTCTCCTGCAGTGTGGTCTCCTCCGCGAGCAGCGCTTGTGCGAGCTCTTCGACGGTGTTGAACCACGTGTTCTCTTCGACCCACTCGTCGTCGATGTCGGCGTCGCCCTCGGCGGGTTCACCGCGGCGCTCGATGAGGAGTTCGACCGTCTCCTGGCTCGGTGTGCCGTGTGCAACGTAGTCGTTGACTTTCGTCACCATCCCCTCGTAGCTCGGCTCTTCCGGCACGAGAGTGGCGTGGTTGACGCGACCGAGATTCAGCATCTCCAATGTATCCAGGGTGTCCTGGTTGATATTTACTTCGCCACGGAGCTGGACGAGTGCTTTCATTCCTCGACCACCTCCCGTTGCTGTTCACGGACACGCTGTGGCAGACGGGCCTCGGCAGCGTTTTGCAACGCGTTGTAGGTCGCTTTCGCGAGGTTGACCGTCGTCCGCGTGTTGCCGTGGCTTTTCGTCCAGGCGTCCTCGACGCCTGCGAGTTCGAGGACGTGCCCCGGCGTCTCCGCGGCTGCCAGGCCGAGTCCTTTCGGCGCTGGCTTGATCTCGACCTCGACGCTGCCGGCCTTGCCCGTCGCTTTCCGGATCAGCGAGTGGTCGCCACCGGGCTGGTCCTCCCAGGAGCCGCTCCCGAGTGGGATCTTCACCAGGTTCAGCTTCCCGATGTCGATGGCTTTCTGGATCGCACCGCCAACCTGGTCGTCACGGCCTTCCGCGTAGCCGATCAGGCCGTCGCGGTTGCCCACGACGACGACACAGCGGAACTTGACCCGGCGGCCCGAGTCGGTCATCCGCTGGACCATGTTGATATCCAGCACTTCGTCTTCCAGATCTGGAACGAGCTGGTCGACCAGTTCCGGTTCTTTCAGTGGCAGGCCGGAGTTCAAAGCCTCCTCCATCGTGTCGATCTCACCCTCTGCCACTTTCTTTCCTAGGCGGGTCTGTGGGACCCATCCGTCGTCAGCACTCATAGTTCAACCTCATCTTCGAGTAACTTCTCGCGCAGTTCGTCGAAATGCGCTGGTAGCTCTGTTGCGTCGAACTCCCCGCTGTAGAGCCCACCTTGCTGGTCGGCGTACTCGGCGATATGCTCGCCACGCGTGCGCGGCCACTCGGCCAGCACGTCGTCGTTGTGGGGGATTTCGAGTCCGGCGTCGATCGCGCCTTCCTGTACTGCGAAGACCTTGTTCCCCGGCGTCGGGGAGTTCAGGCCGATATCGAGGACCGCTTCCTCGATGCCTGCGTCGATCGCACGCAGGCCTGCGAGCAGGCCGGTCAGATACGCGGCGGGCATGTTGCCCGTCGGCGCTTCCCAGCCGTAATCTGCGAGATCGTTCGCGTTCGCGCTCGCGACTGTCTCGTCGCCCTGTGGCCCTGTCGTGACCAGCTGCGCCCTGATTGTCGAGTTGCTCTTTCGAGCAACCAGGCGTGGTTTGCCGGATTTCAGCAGGCGCAACCGCTGATGGTAATCTGTTCGGGCCTCGCGGCGACGCCGCATCGGCACCGTATATCGTGGTCCTGTTGCCATTATACATCACCTCGTAGTTGGTTCGTTATGTAGCGGTCGATGTCCGCGACGCTGTCGAACTCGCCACCGCCGGCCTTGTCGTAGAGATCACGGTAGGTCGAACGATCGATTTCGCCCTCGTCACGGAGTTCGCGCAGGTGTGACCGCTGTGCGCGAATGCTTGACTGCCAGTTCTCCTTGGGATCCTCGCGGGCACCGGCTTTCCCTTTGCGGGTGCCGGGACCTTTCTGGTGGCCGTACGAGCGCTTTTTCTGGCGCTCGCGGGCCTTCCCCCGGGAGTTGCCCTTCGGGGCCTCTGCCCGGATCGCACCTTCGTCGACGAGTTCGCGGATATCCTCTCGGGTGATCGCCTCCGCGATGTCGCTCTGGCGTTCCGGATCGAGCCAGATCTTGTTCTTGCCGACGTCGAGGACGTCCCCTGCAAGTCGTTTCTGTGCACTCAGATCTGTCATTCTACTTTGACCTCCTCGTAGGTTGGGTTGAGTACGCGAATACCTTCGTCTTCGGCGACTTCCTCGATGCGCTCGCGTTTGCGTGCGCCGACTTTCGAGGCGATCCGCACTGCTTCGGTGTCGCCGTCGACACCCGCCAGATCGTCCACGTTGTGCACGCGGACCTCTTCGAAACCGGATGGGTGCTTGCCCCGGACCGCTTTCGGCGTCCGGAAGCCGGCCTGTACCGTGTCGCCTTTGCCCTTGACGCCGCGTCGCTGTTTCGAGAGCTGACCGCGTGGTCGCCGCCAGGACGTCGGCACTCGTTTCTTCTTGTGGTAGTCCTGTCGGTTGAACTGCGGTTTGCCCTCGCGACGTCGCTGCACGAGCAGTCGTGCGTTCTCGTCGTCCAGGTCGGGGGTCTTATCGGCCAGTCCCCGGGCCTGGAGTTCGGTCTCGACGTCTTCGTCCTCCACTTCGGGCTCTTCGTCTTCGATCTCGGCTTCGACTTCCTCGCTGACGTCCAGATCGCCGACGTCGGCCTTGATCCGGGCGGCCAGCGCCATGCCGATCCCGCTGACGTCTGCGAGTTCGTCCTGGTCTGCACCGCGAACCTGGTCGACCGTGCTGTAGCCGGCCTCTTCCAGGGCCTCGGCTTTCGACGCACCGATGCCGCTGATGTCGGTCAGCTCCTCGAACTCGTCCTCGTCGTCTGCGTCTGCTTCCTCGTCGTCTGCGTCAGCCTCGTCGCTTTCCTCGTCGCCGCCGAGTTCGTCGACGTCGGCTTCGACATCGTCGCTGATCTCGACCTCGTCGGTCTCGGCTTTGAGGCGGGCGGCCAGCGCCGTGCTGATGCCCTCGACTGCCTGGAGCTGGTCCTGGCTCGCCGCGGCGACGTGTTCGACCGTCTCGTAGCCTGCCTCGCGCAGGATCTTCGCTTTCTCTTCGTCAACTCCGCCAAGGTCTGTCAGTTCGTCTGCCATCAGGCGTCACCTCTGTTCGGTTTCTCTGTAATGTAGACGCCGTCCTGGAAGACCCGCACATCCTTGTCCGTGACGCGCGTCAGCTGTTCGATATCCGCCGCTGTCTGTCCGACTGCCTCGATATCCGGTCCGGAGAGATGGACGAGTTCGCCGTCGATCTCGACGTCCGTGTCGCCGTGGATCGGCGCCGTTCGCGGCGCTTTCTCACCGAGGAAGTTCTCGATGACGATCTCGTCGCCCTGGACGGAGACGTCCATCGGGAAGTGAGAGTAGAAGACTTCCATCTCGTACTCCCAGCCCTCGGTGACCCCGTGGAACATGTTCCGGATGTGACTCTCGAACGTGCCGAGCGTCGACATCGTCTTCGCGTCCTCTTCGTCGGTCTCGATTACGACCTCGTCGTCGTCGATACTGACGGAAACGTCCGGATACCAGAGCCGTCGGGAGACGCTGCCGTTCGGTCCCTCGGCTTCGAAGTCGAGGTGATCGACGGTCGCTGTTACCTCCTCCGGTATCTGTAGTGTTGTTCGTGGCATCTTTAGTAGACGTATGCGATGACCTGGCCACCGATCCCCTGATCGCGCGCCTCGTAGTGGCTCATAACGCCATGCGAGGTCGTCACGACGAGGGTCCCGTAGTCACGAGCTGGGAGATATCGCTTCTCCCATTTCTCGAACTCCTCGGCACCGGCCGAGTAGCGGGGTTTGACGGGGCCACATTCGTTTATCGCTCCTTTCAGTTCGACCTCGAAGTGACCGGCTTTGCCGTCATCGACGCGCTGGAAGCCGTCGATGTAGTTGCGGTCGTACAGCACTTCCAGCAAGCTACCGATCTCCTTCGAGGCGGGCGCTACGGTTTGCGTCAGGTGCCCGGCGTTCCCGGCGTTGTCGATTGCCGAAAGCGCGTTGGACAGTGGATCGTTTCCTGTCATGAGTATTTCTTGAATCCCATACTGCGGGACACTTCGCGGAAGCACTGTCGACACAGCCAGATGTCGTACTTGCCGACCAGACCCTGCTTGCGGCCACAGCGCTGGCACTCCCGGAGCTGTCCCGTCCGTTTCGCGGCTTGTTCGCCGGTCTCTTGTTCTGATTCGCTCTCGCTCATGCGTTGACCTCCACGTCGAAGTTGTTCTCGACGTACGTCGTCGCGTCCTCGACACTCAGTCGGTGCGCCGCCGGGATCGACCGCGAGGCCTTGTCCCGTTTCGCGACGCGGTAGCCGGGGCGGACGAGGTTGACCGTCACGTCCATCCCGTAGATCCCGATCGTCGGATCGTACTCCTGGCTCGGGAAGTCGGTGTGTTCCTCGACACCGAAGCTGAAGTTGCCGGTGTCGTCGAACTGCGACGCCGAGAGGTCGACGATCGCGAGTGCGGTTTCGAGAAAGTCGTGGGCGTCCTCGCCGCGCAGCGTGACCTTCGCACCGATCGGGTCACCCTCGCGGATGTTGAAATCCGGTTCGGTCGCCGTCGCAGTCGTTCGGACGGACTGCTGGCCGGCGACCTCCTCCAGGATCTCCTCTGCCTGTGCGAGTTCGCGGCCACCCTGGCCGACGCCCATGTGGACGACGACTTTCTCGACGCGGGGTTCGCGCATCGAGTGGAAACTGCTGTCTGTGTCGGAACTCATTCGTTATCCTCCGTGAAGTTCTCGTCGATGACGACGATGTACTCTTCGACCGTCTCGAAGCGATCATCGTCCTGATCGACGAGGACGTTGTTCTGCGAGCTACCCGGCGTGACCTGGATCTCGTCGATGGTGCCGATCTCGCCGGCGTGTGAGCCGTCGACGGCCGTGACGAGCGCGCCCTCCTCGTAGACGAAGTGGGCGACGATTTCTCCATCTTCATTCCCAACAACGATCGAATCACCGGCGTCGTATTCGGTGTCTTCGTCGACGAGCAGCGTCTGCCCGTCGTGGAGTGTCAACTGGATCTCTCCGCCCGGGACGTGCCGTTTGTTGACGATCTTGCCGAGTTTGCTCTCCGCGGAGTCGGCGTCGATCGGCGTCAGTGCGAGTCTCCCGCCCTCGTCGGGGAACACGCGGTAGTACTCCTCGCGTTCCGCGAAGGCGACGATGTCGAACATCCCGACCGGGCGTTCCTCGTCGTTGACCCGCTTGCCGTTGATGACGACGTTGTCCTGGTTCAGTGCGTACCGTGCTTCCTTGCGACTGTCGACGTATCCGAGCACGTCCCGCAGGATGATCAGGAGCGGCACTCCCGACTCACCGTGGGGACCCGCGCCGGCTTTGACCGTGAAGGTCTCCGTCTTCCGCTCGACGGGCCAGCTTTTCGGGACGGACAGTCGTTTCTGGTGGTTTGTCATTCGTTATCCTCCTCCCCCGCGTTTTCGAGACGCTGTTCGCGCAGGTCGTCCGAGAGATCGAGGCTTGTCACGCGGAGGTTGCTCGCGTCGACTGGACGCGGGACCTCCTCGCCGTCTGCGGTTTCGAGGGTAACTCCCTCGACGTGGACGGCAGCGTCTTTGAGATCGACGGCCACGACGTCGCCTTCTTCGCCGGCGTCGTCACCACGCATGACCTCGACGGTGTCGCCTTCGTTGACCCGGACGGAACGCGTTCCGTACTCCTCGCGGAGATCGGCCGAAAGCGTTCCCTGCACCTGTTTGTGGCGCTCGTGGAGCGGGGCGTTCCGTTCTGCCTTCCGCTGTTTGTGTGGTTGTTCAGTCATACTATCATCGTCGCTGTGGATGCGATCGATCCGAACCGCTCCGCGACTTCGCGAGCGATCGGACCCTTGATTTCGGTGCCACGCGGTTCCTCGTTGTCGTCGATGACGACGGCGGCGTTGTCCTCGAACTGGACACGGGTGCCATCGGGCCGTCGGATCGTCTGTCGCTGTCGGATGATCACGGCTTCGAGCACCTGCCGTCGCATCTCCGGTGTCCCTTTCGTGACCGAGACGGTGACCTTGTCACCGATGCCGGCCTTCGGGTGGCGGTTGATCGTCCCGGAGTAGCCGTGCGTGCTGATCACTTTCAGCTCGCGAGCCCCGGTGTTGTCCGCGCAGGTGATCAGGGAGCCTTTCTCCAGGCCCTGCGTGACGTCTGCTTTGAGTGCCTCCATCAGGCATCACCTTCGGTTACTTCGACCACGACGTGTGATTTCGTCTTCGAGAGCGGTCGTGTCTCCGCGATCTTGACCGTGTCGCCGACCGACAGCGGTCGCAGCACGCCCGGCACGTGGGCCGGAATGCGCGAACGGCGTTTCATCAGTCGGTCGTACTTGGGAACGGTAACGTCGTACTCCCGTTCGACGACGACTGTCTTCGCCATATCCGTCGACACAACCTCGCCCTCGATGACCTGCCCGCGAACGGGGAGGTCCCCGTAGAACGGGCACGTCTCGTAGTCGTACTCTTCTGGGTTCTCTGGTTCTGGTGGTTTCGTTACGTCTAGTCCTATCGCCATTTCGAATCACCTCTGTGTTCACTGCGCCGCGCCGGTCGCGCGAGCAACGCTTCGCCGGCAGTCTCGACGACGGCACCGGAGGGCAGCGTCCACTGGAAGGTGGCGCTGTCTTTCGGGACTACTCGAACGCGACCGTCGCGCTCGATCCCGACTGTGTTGGTCGTCTCCGAGACGGCCTCGCCGGCCACGCCGGTCAGATCCGGGTTCGACGCCGCGACGACGCGGACGTCGAGTCCGACGAGTTCGTGTCGAGCCAACGTCTCCGGTGTCAGTGCCATTATGCCTCCTCCTCGACTGTGTCTTCGAGGTCGCCTTCCTCGCGCTGGATCGTCTTGATCCGGGCGATCGCTTTCCGGAGTTCCTTGATCCGACCGGGGTTCTCCGGCTGTGCGCCCGCTGCCTTCGCGGAGACTGCGTTGAGCAGCTCCGTCTCCAGCTCTTCGAGTTCGACCTCGCGCTCTGGCGGCGTCATGTCGCGGATCTCCTCGGTGTGCAGGACAGTCATTTGTCAGCCTCCGTCTCGTCGGCCTCGTCCATCTCCTCGATGAGTTCCTCGGCTTCCGCCTCGGTCTCCTCGTCGAGTTCCTCTTCGACGGCGGCGTCGAGATCTTCGAGTTCGTCTTCGACCTCGTCACCCTCCGGCAGGTCGGGGTCTTCGAACTCCGCGGCTGGCTCCTCGACGACCTCTTCGTCGACGGCCGCGGCCTCGTCGTCTGCTTCGGCTGCCTCGTCGGCGTCAGCGCCGGTCGCCTCGCCGTCTTCCGGTTCGCCGGCGAGCAGCTCTTCGACACCTTCGTCCTCGTCGATGTAGTCCTCGACTTGCTGGTCGTCGTAGACCTCGAAGTCGTCGGGCAGTTCCGCGCCCGGCGGGATGATCTTCACCTGGACACCGATGGTGCCAAGCTGGACGACTGCCGTGCCGATGCCGTGGTCGACGATCTCCTCTGCGGGTTCGCCGTTGTGTTTGATGTAGCCACGGTTGAACTTCTCCACGCGCGAGCGTGCACCCGTGACCTTCCCGGAGAGGACGATCTCCGCGCCGAGGGCACCGGACTCCATGATCCGGTCGATCGTCGTGTGACCGGCCTTCCGGAAGTACCAGCCCCGTTCGAGGGCGTTGGCGAGTCGGTCGGCGACGATCCGGGCGTTGAGATCCGGCTCCTCGACTTCCTGCACGTCGACCTGCGGATCTTCGAGCCCGAAGTCGCTTTCGAGCGTGCTGGTGATCTTGCGGATGTTCTTCCCGCCTTTGCCGATCACCATCCCGGGTTTCTCGGCTTTCAGCACGATCTGCGTGCCCATCGGGGTCTTGGCGATGTTCATGCCGCCGTAGCCCGCTCGACCGAGTTCGTCCTGGAAGAACTCGTCGATCTGCGTGCGCTGGAGGCCGTTGTCGATGAACTGCTGTTCGTCAGCCATCACTCCTCACCTCCTTCGGAGAGGATGAGTTCGACGTCGACTTCCGGCGTGTTCCACGGACTCGCTCGCCCCATCGCGCGGGGTTTGCGGCCCTGGCTCTCGCCGACCTTGTGGGCTGCGACGTGCATGATCTCCATGGTCTCACCGTCGAATCCCTGGTGGTCGGCGTTCCCGATCGCGTTTTCGAGCAGATCGATGAAGGCCTCGCTCGCTTTCTCCGGGAACCGACCGGCGTCCCAGCCGTCGATTCCTTTCTTGTGGCCGACGCCCGAGTTGTGCTGTCGGAACGGGACGACGTTGTCGCCTTCGACGACACCTTCGAGAAACTCGACGGCGTCACCGGCTGTCATCCCCTTGATCTCACGGGCGATGGCCTTGCTGTGCTTGTTGCTTATGTGCCGCTCCCGAAGCATCGCTTTCGCCGTGGTCTCCGGGTCGGCATCGACTGAGTAGCTGATTCCCATGATTTATTTGAGGGGTACGAACTTCGAGGAGCGTGTCGCTCCGATACCGGCCTGTCCGTGCTCGAC
>Ga0207753_1000888_pt1 | contig 10779 bp, 8 predicted proteins | sample PonA233FremontCA_2_FD_187273 | JGI IMG/M metagenome (GOLD analysis project Ga0207753, IMG submission 187273) | Salt pond sediment microbial community from Fremont, CA, USA - Pond A23 Sediment 3 (SPAdes) | ecosystem: Environmental > Aquatic > Non-marine Saline and Alkaline > Saline | place: USA...
TAGATGCCCAGCGCCTCCAGCAGGAACGCCCCGCTCACGCCGGGCAGGATCATGGCACAAATCGCGACCATCGCCGAGAGGAAGACCCGAACGAGGCCCGGATCGGACACGGCCAGGGCCGGAAGGCCCGTCAGGAAGAAGGCCCCCGCCGCGCAGGCGACCCCGATGCCAACCCGGAGGCCCGTCACGCGCTCGATGCGCCGGGCGGGGATGAGGAGCGACGCGGCCACGAGCCCGAAGAAGAGACCGCGCATCGGCGCCGGGTAGGCCTCCATCAGTGGGGGAATGACCGCCGCCCCCCCGACAATGGCGCCGCCGATGCCCGCCAGGAGCGGCACGATGAGCCCCCACGGCACCGCCGCCCAGTGCTGCCGCGCCGCGTCAAGGTCGAGGCGCAACACCGCCAGCCCAAACGACACCGCGGAGCTCAGGGCCCCCACGAGCCGCTCGTAGATGCCGACGATGAGGGCCATGGTCCCCCCGCTCACACCGGGAATCACGTCGGCCCCTCCCATCAACACGCCGTACAGCACGTAGCGAACGAGGGCGAACGGCGCGGTGGGCATCTACGAGAAGGAAAAGTTGGAAGCGAACCGCTGGCTCAGAGACGACCGCGAGGGATCCCGTCGGGTCCTGCGTCTACGCGTCGAGGTCCAGGAGCTGCCGGACGCGTTCGTTGTCGTAGAGGGTGGGATAGGCCTGTCGAAACTCGTCCTTCTTCGCAGGATCGAGCCGAAAGGCGGTCTTGAGCGCCCGAATGCTCTCGTCCGCCCGGCCGAGGGCCAGCAAGGCTTTGGCCTGCCGGAAGTACGTGCTGGCGCTCTCCGGGTCCAACTCCAGGGCCTGCCGGTATGCCTCCAACGCCTCCTCCGGCTTCTTCTTTTCCAGGAGCGTCTCGGCGTAGCCGGTCCAGGCGTGCTCGTTCGACTCGTCAAGCCGCACGGCATGCTGGTAGGACTCCAGCGCCTCGTCGAGCTTCCCCGCCTTGTAGGCCGCGTCGGCCCGTGCCGTCCAGAACTTCGTCGCGTCGGCGTTCAGGTTGACCGCGTACCGAAAGCACTCGAGGGCCTCCTCGTGCTTCGCGTCGGCGTCGAAGCAGCAGCCGAGCCCATACCACGCCTCCGGGTAGCTCGACTCCTGATCGAGCGTCTTTTCGTAGTAGCGGCGGGCCGCATCCCGGTCGCCCTGCTCCTCGTAGGCGAGCGCGAGGTTGTAATAGGTGGCCGCGTCCGGGCCCTCAAGCTCTAACACACGCTCATAGCTCTCAATGGCGTCGTCCAGGTCGCCCAGGTTGGCCTGCGCGTTGCCCCGGTTGTAGTAGGCCGAGGCGAACTCGTCGTGGATCGCGAGGGCCATGTCGTAGCTCTCGACGGCCTCCTCGAACCGTCCCAGCCGGTTGAGCACGATGCCCCGGTTGTACCAGGCGTCCTGCGAGTACGGGTCGATGTCGAGGTGATTGTCGTACGCCTCCACGCTCTTCTCGTCCGCGCCGAGCCGGTCGTAACAGTAGCCCAGCTCATACCACACCTCCGGGTGCTCCGGATACACGTCGGTGCATCGCTCGAACGCGTCCACCGCCGCCTCCAGCCGCTCGTCGCGCTCCAGGGTCACCCCCAGGTTGAAGAGCGCCTCCCCGTGAAGCGGGTTGATCGAGAGCGCCTCCTCGTACGCGTCCAGCGCCTCGTCCACACGCCCCAGGCTGTCGAGCGTGATCCCGAGATTGATGAGCGTTTCGGTGTCGGTCGGGTTTACGTCGAGGGCCTGCTCGTAGGCCTCCAGGGCCTCCTCCGGCCGGCCCAGGTTGTTCAGGAGAATGCCGCGCCGCATCCACGCGTCGGAGGTGTAGGGGTGCAGCTCGATAAGGCGATCGATGACCTCGAGGGCCTTCTTCATGGCCCCCTGTTCGAAGTAGAACGAGGCAATTTCCTCAAGGTCGCCGGAGTCAAAGTACCCAGACGGATCGTTCTCGTAGGCGGCCACGAGGTCTTCGAGGGGGTCCTCGCTCGGGGAGTCCTCGAAGTCATCGAAGCCGAAGTCGAACGTGTTCATACCGCACCAGTACGTGAGTGAGTAGAACGCACGGTCGTCACCAAACAGCTACACCAGAGGCCACGGCCGACAGTCCCGATCCATAGTATAACGTCTCTACGCAGGAACTTGCAAAGACGCTGCCCGCGTGCGTTCCGCCGTCGGGGGCAGGCGCCTCGGGCCAAGCATCGAACCGATTTTCGGGATTCCCATGCTGCTTCTCACATTCGAAGGCATTGACGGCAGCGGGAAGAGCACGCAGGCCCGCCGGCTCCACGAGTACCTGCAGGAGCACGGACGCTCCCCCCTCCTGGTCCGTGAGCCCGGCGGCACCGAGGTGTCCGAGCAGATTCGCTCTGTGCTGCTTCAGCCGGACCTAAACGTCCATCCGATGGCAGAGTTGCTTCTGTTCTCGGCCGCCCGGACGCAGCTGGTTGCCGAGCGCATCCGGCCGGCGCTGGAGGCGGGGCGGATCGTCATCTGCGACCGGTTCTACGACTCGACCACCGCCTACCAGGGCGCGGGCCGCGGCGTGGCCGACCCGGACTGGCTGCAATCCTTTCACCACCGCGTCACGGACGGCCTCGTCCCCGACCGCACCTATCTCGTGGAGCTCGACCCCGAGACGGCCCAGGCCCGCCGCACCGACGACGCCACACCAGGCGACCGCATGGAGGCCGAGGACACCGACTTCTACCGCCGCGTGGCAACGGCCTACGCAACCCTCGCCGACGAGCAGCCCGGGCGCTTTCGGCGGCTCGACGGGCACCGTTCGATCGAGGCGCTGCACACCGCCATCCGGACCGACGTGGAGGCGCTGCTGGACGAGAAATCCGGAACCCCCCACGCCGCCACCGGTTCGTCCGACCCATGACCAGACGGCCGTTTTTTCGGGGATGCGTCCGGGCACTGGGACACGTCCCCACGTCCTCCTTGCTGCCGCACACACGCCCGCCAGTGGCATGTCGACCCTCCCGCAACAGAAGATCGATGAGGTCCGCTCCATCTTCCAGGCGTTCCTCAAAAAGCGCAACAAGCGCCAGACCCCCGAGCGCTTTGCGGTGCTGGAGGAAATCTACCAGACGGACGACCACATCGACGCCGACGAGCTGTACGTCCGCCTCAAGCAGGACGGCACGGAGGTGAGTCGGGCCACCGTCTACAACACCCTAGAGCTGCTCCTGGAGTGCGACCTCGTGGTGCGCCACCAGTTCGGGAAAAACCAGGCCAAGTACGAGCGGGCCTACAGCTACTGGCAGCACGACCATCTCATCTGCATGGACTGCAACGAGCTGTTCGAGTTCTGCGACCCGCGGCTCCAGAGCATCCAGGAGATGGTGGCCGACATCTACGAGTTCGAGATCAAGCACCACTCACTGAACATGTACGGCCGGTGCGTGCGCGAAAACTGTCCAAACCGCGAGGCGGAAGGCGACGCCGAGCCCGACGGCAAGACGACCGCGAAAGAGGCCGCCGCAAAAGAGACGGAGGCGTAGAGAGCCTACGGTGCACCCCGACCGGACGACCGCCCATCCTTTAGGCCCGGGGCCCCTGAAATACGAAGTCCCGGACGGCCCCTTGCTGACAGCAGGAACCGCCCGGAACAGGGGGACGGGCGCGCACCGGGCCCGTCGGTTTCAAAGAAGATGCTCTTCAGCGCTCGCCTCTTGCGCTAGCAGGAGCGTGTTTCCTCGGAGGACGAGAACGAGACTCCTTCGTCCGGGTCCACGGATTGCTCCTCCACGTCCACCGTCACGAGGACGTACGGCGACGTGAGCGCCTGCGTGACCGCGCAGGCCTCTCCCGGCACCGTCTCCGTGTACTCGACCCGCATCGCTCCGTCTTCGTTGGCCATCACTTCGTCGATCCCGACCTCGTATCCGCCGGTCGGGCGTTCGCCAAGCACGACGGCAACCACGACCTGGCTTTCAAAGTCGACCGCGGGCAGGTCCGGGGTCGTGCTCTGGTCCGCGTGCAGATCCGACCAGAAGGAGGAGAACTCCCCTTCGTCGCGGAGGACGGTTTGGGTGCCATCCACGATGTTGCCGTACTGCCCTCTGTCGATCTCCCCGGTATTCACAGAGCTGGTCTTAATTGTTTGCGTTTCTACCTCGGTGTTGAACCCGGCTTCGCTCCCCGGGTCCGTGCCCACGCTGTCACATCCCGTCATCAGCAAAAGGGCCGCCACCAAAACAAGAGGTCCCTGTAGGAGGGTCCATCGTCCGTCTCGTCGAGAGCTAACGTATTTCATAAACGGAGGAGAACTAATTCAAAGGGCTGCGGCGAAAGGGACGATTGCGTCTCAATTTCCATCTATCCTACACGCGATCCGTCCGGCAGTACACAGTTGCGACGCCCAGGCGGCGGGAACCGCACGATGGTTTCGGGCGAAAAACCGTCGGGATCAGCCCACTTCGTCCCTGTAGCACGGCCCGTCTCCACGTGGTTTCTCCAATATTCACCTCCCGCAGAACCGGTTTAGGCGCCGATTCGGGCTCCTGACACCGGTGTTCTGTACATTCCAGTCGTACCTGTGTAGAGCGGTGCCCCGCCAACTCCTCGACCAGCGCCCCCCCGTTCCTCATGAATGGCGTCTCTCTTCACCAACTCCTGCTCTCCCTCGCCATCGTCGCGGTTGGATGCCTGGGGGCGTACCTCCTGTTTTACACCCTCCGGTGGCTGGGCCATAGGGCCGACCGGGGGCGATTTCAGATCGACGGGATTCTGCTCCGCATTCTTGGGCCTCCGGTGAGCGTTCTCGTCGCGCTGGGGTCCGTCAACTACGCGCTGTACCGCCTTCCGCAGGTTCGTGAACAGTTCAGCGAGTGGGAGGGCGCCCAGCGCGCCCTGCTCATCCTCACCGGCACCTGGATCCTGGCCAGCCTGGTTAAGAACCTGATTCGCGAGTACGGCCTTCCGCTCGCGCACCGGACAGACACCGACCTCGACGAGCGGATCGTACGGCTGATGGACCTGACGGCGGTCTACGTGATCTGGATTATCGGCACCCTGATCGCGCTGCGGGAGCTCGGCATTCAAGTGACGGCGTTCCTGGCGTCGATGGGCATCATCGGGCTGGCCGTGGCCCTGGCCGCCAAGACGGTCCTCTCCAATGTGCTCGCGGGGGTCACCCTCACCGCTGACCCCAATTTCCGGGTGGGCGACCGCATCGAGGTGGGCGATCACATCGGCGACGTCCTCTCGATCAACCTCCACAAGACCGTCATTCGCACCCGCGACAACGAGATCGTGATGATCCCAAACGACGTGCTCGGGCGGGAAATCATCGTCAACCACATGCTCCCCCAGGCGCGAACGCGCATCGAAATGACGATCGGGGTCGCCTACGGCACCGATCTGGGGCGGGCGACCCAGATTCTACAGGGCATTCTGCACGGGCAGGGCCGGATCCTGTCGGTGCCCGAGCCGGAGGTGAACGTGCGCACCCTCGGGGACAGCGCCGTGACGCTGCAGGTGCTGGCCTGGATCGACGCGCCCCGCGGGAAGCGGGGCGTGCGCGACGCGGTGTACCGCTGTGCCCTCACGCAGCTTGCGGAGGCGGGCATCGAGATTCCGTTTCCCCAGCGCGTGGTCCAACTCACGAACGGGTCCCTGCCCCAGACGGAGTAGGGGAGAAAGTCCCTGCACGGGCTTCTCAAATCGCCGGTCGCAGAGCACTCCCCTCCGCTTCGCCGGCCCCAGTCTGCCGCCCGAACAGATGCCGGAGCGGGATGGCCGCTGTGCAAGATTCTGAGGCGGGCGCACCGCCACGTCAGAGGCGTCTCCCGCGGAATGACACAGGAAGAACCTCAATCTTGTGATCTCTTGAGAAGGTGCCCTCCCCGGACAGCGCAGTTGGCAGCGAGGGCACAGAGTTTGCAGCGGTGTAAGAGTCGAGTCCTCATGATCTTCCTGCCTTTTCCCGCCCCCGAGATGTCGTCCGCCCTCGTCCATTTCCACGAACGCTGGCCCGCCGATGAGCGGGCCCTGATCGAGGCGGCCGTGCGGACCGCAGAGGCCCCCAAAGCACCGTCGCCGTCTCGGGGAATGGGGACGCCCTGGGTGGCCACCCGACAGGCACTCGGCAGCACCCACCTTTACATGGCGTCTCGGGATCAGGGCAGCAGTGCCCTCGTGGACCAGAGCGCGGAGGGCCTGGCCGCCCGCATCCGCGACTACGCGGCGCAGCGAGCAAATGGCGACACGTCGGACGCTGCCGCCAAGCCCGAGATGCTGGTGCAGCTGGTATACGAGAGCACAGAAGCACGCCCCATGTCGGAGGAAGACCTCCAATCGTTGCTCCGCACCGCCCGGGCAAAGAACGACGAGCTCGACGTCACGGGCCTTCTCCTGTACGCCGACGGCCGGTTCCTGCAGGTGCTAGAGGGTCCCAAGCCGGCCGTCCGGCGCCTCTACGCCACCATCCGGGAGGACCCCCGTCACACAGACGTGGACCCGCTGCTGACCACTACCACCGCTGAACGCACGTTTCCGGACTGGCGCATGAGCCTGGAGCATCTCGGGGCCTCGTCGGCGCTGGACGGACTCTCGTCGTTTCTGCACTCCGGCATGCTTCCGGCGGGGGCCACCCCGACCGAGGATGTCCTCGATGCCCTCGAACGATTTCGGCAGAACGCCTCCGCAGAGTGATCCCGTCAGGCCCCTCGATGCTGCGGCACCCCCCTGACGCCATCGGCCTTCCCATTCGCCTTCTTTCATGTTGGAATGACTGCACGCTCCCGCTCGGCACCATCCACGTCCTCCTCGCCCCTTCCGGAAATCCCCTCGGTCCTCTACGACGAGGACCGCATCGGGGAGCTCCAGAGGACCGGTCTTCTAGCGGAGGAGACGACGGGCAATTTCGACCGTCTCACCCGTCAGGCCGCCGAGGCCGTCGGGGCGTCGGCCGGGTTCGTCAGTCTCCTCACCGACGACGGACAGTTTCTCCGGGGCTGCGTAGGCCTCCCAGAGCCCCTGAACTCGACCCGGAAGACCCCGATCGAGCACTCGATCTGTGCCTACACGCTCGATCGCAGCGAGCCGCTCGTGATCGACCACGTGGATGCAGATCCCGACCTCAGTGGGCATCCCGCCGTGGAGGCGTACGGGATCGAGGCCTATCTGGGCGTTCCGCTCATCACCTCAAGGGGCAAGACCGTGGGCACCTTCTGCGTCGTGGAGTGGGCCCCGCGGAGCTGGACCGCCGAGGACGTGGATACTATCGAGGACTTTGCCGCCTCGGCCCAGACCGAGATCGAGCTGCGCCTGGAGCTGGATCGCCGCGAGGAACTGGAGTCCCAGCTCCGGGCCCGTACGGAGGCGTTCGAGGCGCTCGTGGACAACATTACCGACGTCGTAACGGTGCTCGACGCCGACGGGATGATCCAGTTCGAAAGCCCCTCCGTGACGGAGGTGCTGGGCTACGAGCCACACGAGCTGGAGGGCACCGCACTCTGGGACCACGTCCACCCGGACGACCACGCGGCGCTAAAGGAGGTTATGCACGCCGCGCCTGCAGATGCGAACCAGCGGTCGGTCGTCACCTTCCGGTTTCGGCACACCGATGGCAACTGGCGCACCTTGGAGTCGCAGGGCCGCCGCCTGCCGGACGAAGTGGACCTGGGCACCTTCATCGCCGTCTCCCGCGACATCACCGAGCGCCGACGGCTCGAAAAGCGGGTCCGGCTTCTCGCCGACGCCGTGGAGCGCGTCGAAACCGGGGTGACCATCACGGGCCCCGACCTGTCGCCCCCCGGCCCCACGATCCGGTACGCCAACGAGGCCATGGCCGAGATGACGGGGTACGACGTGGACACGCTGGTCGGTAGCACGCCCTACCTGCTCCAGGGCCCGAACACTAGCCCCGACACACTCGACCGCCTAGAGCGTCGCCTCTCCGCCGGCAAGGCGGCAGTCGAAGAGCTCATCAACTACCGAAGCGACGGCACCCCCTACCACGTCCGCTGGCGCGTCGCGCCGATCAGAGACGAGGCGGGCACCGTCTCCCACTTCGTCCTGGTGCAGGAGGATATCACCCCCGAAAAGGAGCGGGAGCAGGAACTGGAGCGGCGCGTGCGAGAGCGCACCGAGAAGGTCCGGACCGCCCGCGACGAGGCCGAGCGGGCCAACCGGCTCAAGTCGGCTCTCCTCACCAACATGAGCCACGAAATCCGCACGCCCCTGACCTCTATCATCGGCTTCGCCCAGTCCATTGGCGAGGCCACTGAGGACGGCGACGCGGACCCGGAGCTGACCGGCCGGTTTGCCGAGCTCATCGAAAAGGGCGGGCGTCGCCTTCTCGACACCCTGGGCGCGGTCCTCCGCCTCTCTAAGTTGAAGGCTGGGGAGATGGACCTGGCCGGCGAGCCGGTCGACGTCTCTCAGCAGCTTGCGGCCGCGGCCGAGCTGTTCGAGGTGGAGGCGGCGGAGGCCAACCTCGGCCTCACCATCACGGTCCCGGATCCCCCGCTCTGGGTGTGGGCCGACCCGGACGGCCTGCAGATTGTCCTCAAGAACCTGATTAGCAACGCGGTGAAGTTTACGGACGACGGCGGCACGGTCGAGGCCCGCGCTCATCGCCACGACGACACCATCACCATACAGGTCGAAGATACCGGCATCGGCATGAGCCCCGAGAACGTTCCAAGCCTGTTCGAGGCCTTTCAGCAGGCCTCCGAGGGGCTGTCGCGCGAGTACGAAGGCACGGGGCTGGGGCTATCGGTGACGAAAGAAGCCGTCGACCAGATGGGCGGCTCCATTGACGTCGACACGGCGAAAGACAAAGGCACCTGCGTCACCGTGCGCCTCCCGGCGACAGAGACGGATCCGGAGAGCGATTAGCGCTCGCCCGCCGCTCTTTCCCTGCTACGCCCCCTCGTCTGCGGGCGCCGGCACGTCCACCTTCGTTCGGAAGTAGTCCAGCGTGCGGCGCAGCCCTTCCCGGCGGTCCACCTCCGGCGTCCACCCGAGGTGCTCCTTGGCTTTTGTAATGTCGGGCTGCCGCACCTGCGGGTCGTCCTCGGGCAGCGACTCGTACGTGATGGTGCTATCACTGCCCGTCACCTCAATGATCTCCTCGGCAAACTCCTTGATCGTGATCTCGTCGGGGTTGCCGATGTTGACCGGCTCGTCCACGTCGCTCATCAGGAGTCGGTAGATGCCCTCCACCAGGTCGTCGACGTAGCAGAAGGCGCGCGTTTGGCCCCCGTCGCCGTAGACCGTGAGCGGGTCGCCCCGGAGCGCCTGCGCCATGAACGTGGGCAGGGCCCGTCCGTCGTCCACGCGCATGCGGGGGCCATAAGTGTTGAAGATGCGGACGATGCGGGTCTCCACGCCGTGGTAGCGGTTGTACGCCATCGCGAGTGCCTCCGCGAAGCGCTTGGCCTCGTCGTAGACGCCACGCTCACCCACGGGATTTACATTGCCCCAGTAGTCCTCCGGCTGGGGATGGACGAGCGGATCGCCGTACACCTCGCTCGTCGAGGCCAGTAGGAGCCGCGCGTCCTTCGCCTTCGCCAATCCCAGGGCCTTGTGGCTGCCCAAGGCCCCCACCTTCAGCGTCTGGATGGGGTACTGCAGATAATCGTCCGGCGCGGCGGGGCTCGCAAAGTGGAGGACGTAGTCGAGCTCCCCGTTCACGTGGAGGTAGTCGGTCACGTCGTACTCCACGAACCGGAAGCGGTCCTGCCCCAGCTCGAACAGGTGCTCGATGTTTTCGGTGTCTCCCGTGATGAGGTTGTCCATGCAGATGACCGAGTGGCCCTCCTCGATAAAGCGATCACAGAGGTGAGAGCCGAGGAAGCCGGCGCCGCCGGTAATAAGGGTACGGGGCATAAGTGTGGGCAGCGGTGAGTAAGAGAATAGGAAATGGAAACGCTACGGCTGGCCGTTCTCGACAATGGCCTCTTCGATGGCCTCCTGGTTGGTCTCCGGCGCGTAGCTTGGGCGCCCGATGCTGTGGTACTGAAAGCCCATCTCGGCCATGCGGGCGGGGTCGTACAGGTTGCGTCCATCGAGCACGAGCGGATTCTGCAGGAGCTGTCGCACCTTGCCGAGGTCCGGCCGTCGGAACTCGTGCCACTCCGTGCAGATCAGAAGGGCCTCGGCGTCGTCAATCGCGCCGTACATGCCGTCGGCGTACTCGATCTGATCCCCGAACGTCCGCTTCGTCGTCTCAATGGCCTCCGGGTCGTACCCCACCACGTCGGCCCCTCGCTCCAGGAGGTAATCGATGATGACGTGCGAGGGCGCTTCCCGCGTGTCGTCGGTGCCCGGCTTGAACGACAGGCCCCACACGGCGATCCGTCGGCCGTCGAGATCGCCGTCGAAGTAGTCCTCCACCTGCTCGGCCAGGCGCCGCCGCTGCTGGTCGTTGACGTCGAGGACCGCGTCCAGGATCTGAAAGTCATACCCCTCCTGGCGCCCCTTCCGGGCAAGGGCCTGCACGTCTTTGGGGAAGCAGCTGCCGCCAAACCCAATGCCGGCGTACAGGAAGTGCGGGCCGATGCGGTGGTCCTTGCTAATCCCGAGGCGCACCTTGTCGACGTTGGCGTCCACCCGCTCGCAGACGTTCGCAATCTCATTCATGAACGAGATGCGCGTGGCCAGCAGGGAATTCGCCGCGTACTTGATCATCTCCGCCGAGCGCCGGTCCACCACGAGGATCGGATTGCCCTGCCGCACGAACGGCTCGTAGAGCCGCTTCATCTTCTCGGCGGCCTGCTCGCTCCCGGTCCCAATCACGACACGGTC
>Ga0207753_1000889_pt1 | contig 10779 bp, 12 predicted proteins | sample PonA233FremontCA_2_FD_187273 | JGI IMG/M metagenome (GOLD analysis project Ga0207753, IMG submission 187273) | Salt pond sediment microbial community from Fremont, CA, USA - Pond A23 Sediment 3 (SPAdes) | ecosystem: Environmental > Aquatic > Non-marine Saline and Alkaline > Saline | place: USA...
GGTGACAGCGAGCACGCCCTCCGGCGATCAGTCGACGGCTGTCACGCTCTCTCGTTGACTCCTACTGAAGCGCCGATGCGTTCCTGCATCCGCAGAGGTTCCTGATATTAATTACATTAGAATATCTTATATAAATTTTTTATAACTAATGTGGACGGCCGCGGTTCAGTACTCCGGGTTCTCCTCGGCGACCCCGTCCCGCTGGTTCGCCAGCCTGGCGAGGGTAAACAGCAGGTCGGACAGCCGGTTGAGATACGCCCTGACCTCCTCGTTGGCCCCGTCCGTCTCGGCCGTGAACACGACCGCCCTTCGCTCCGCTCGCCGGCAGACCGAGCGGGCGTGGTGAAGCCTCGACCCCGCCTCGCCGCCACCGGGGAGGACAAACGACTCGAGCGGCTCAAGTTCATCGTTTGCCTCGTCTATCCACGCCTCTAGTTGTTCTGTGTGTTCGGCCGTGACCACCGGATCGTCCTCGTCCGGGTCCGGGTTCGCGAGTTCCGCCTGCGCGATGTGCAGGTGATTCTGTATCGATCGCAGCATCTCGTCGACATCATCAAATCCCGTCGGACGGGCCAGCCCCACGAGCGAGTTGAGTTCGTCGACGTTCCCGTAGGCGGTTATCCGCGGACTGGCCTTCGAGATACGGCTCATGTCCCGGAGGTCCGTTTTTCCCTCGTCGCCGCGTCGTGTGTATATTTTCATCTGTCTGAATCGGTGTGTCGCGTGTTTCGGTCGTCGCTCTGTACGTCGCTTCGATCGCCCGTCGGTCAGCTCTCGACGAACTCGCCGATCGGTTGGCTGTGTCCGCAGTGCGGACAGGACCACTCCGTTCCGGAGAGATCCGCCTTTGTGATGTCACTCAGGCCCCAGTAGCCGTCGCACTCCCCACAGTTTACGTGGGCCAGGGTCTCGATGTACGCCGTGTGTTCCGTTGACATTCCACCTAATATACTATTGTTTATAGATAAAAAACCGTTGCGTTCTTCGGAGACTGCCTTCGCAGTCTTCGCGTGGCTCATCACACCTGACTCTACCCGACCTGCTTGAGCGGCATCCGCTTTGCGAGTCGGGCGGCGTTTGATCCCAACTTGCGGGCGTCCTCCGTGGTAGGTTCTGCGACGTCGAACAGCGGGTCGTCGCTCGGGAGTTGTTTGTGGTGGACGATCACGCGGGCATCCGGGGTCACGCCGACTCCGATCTTGAGCTTCGAGTCCATCGCCGCCCCATGAGCGACGGCGACGCTATCGTCATCGTATCCCGGCTGGACGGCCCAAGAGACTCCTTCCTCCTCGATCCCGTGTTCGATGTACTGAACGAGGTCGGGTTCCCGGTCGCCGATGCACCGCACGAAGACCCGGGGCACGTCATCGCTGGATTCGACCTCGCCTCGACAGCCACTCATACCATGTGGTATGTTACTCCGTGTGTATAACTTTACTGCCCGTCAGCCTGCAGGCGCGTCCGCTCGAGCGCCGAGGTGAGCTCTCCCGGAATCTCGAACTCAAGATGTGAGCCCCCCTCAATATGTGAGAGCACGAGCCCAGTCGCGACGGCGTTCCGCGGCCCCGTCTCCCCCCGGACGTTTGCGCGGCCACAGACGATCCCGTATTCGGCGAGCGCGTCCGAGATCATCTCCGGAATCTCGAAATCGAGCGACGAGCGTCCGGTCATGACCACAAACGGCAGATGACGAATGTTTTCTGTCGGAGTGATAATGTTCAGCGCGCGCTCGGCGTTCTTGACGAATACGCGGCGTTTGGCCTGCTGGCGGACTCGCCGGATCTCCTCGGAGGACTTATCAATCGGAATCGGCCGCATCTCGTCGTCTTTGAGCAGAACGGTCCGACCGAAGAGCTCCGGATCGACCGGGTCGTCAAAGAAGTTCACCGTTCCGTCCTCCTGTCTGACGCTGAAAAGGGTCTCGACCTCCGCGGCGGGGTATATTTTGATCTCCTCGGCGAGTTCGCGGTCGTCGAGGCCGAGTTCGGAATCGATCAGCATCGTCACCATGTCGCCGGCCCCCGAGAGGTGGATCGAGTCGATGGCCTTCTCCTCGTCCATATAGGCGGCGTCGGTCGAACCGCCGCCCATGTCGAGGATCGCGACCGGGTGGTCGGTCCCGGGCGTCGTAAGCGACCCGAGAACAGCCATCTTCGCCTCGACACCCTGGATCAGAACCTCAGCCCCGAGTTCGGATTCGATCCCGTTGGCGATCTGTTGCATCGGGAGCTGTTGGGTCTTTACCATCGCGGCCAGGGCGACCGCGTTTTCCATGGAGTGCTCCCCGGCCACGGACCCCTCGACCTCTTGTGGAATCAACGTGTCGACGGCCATGATATCTCGGATCTCGATCGAGTCGACGGGCTGGCCCGTGACCTCTGCCATGCTGTCGCGGGCCCGGTTTAACATGCCGCCGATGTTTGAACCGCTCTCGCCTCTGACGTCGGCGACCGGCCAGTTGTCCATTACCGCCTCCATGATTCGAGACGCCCCCTCGTCGACCGGTACCTCGGTTTCGACCCCACGCTCGTCGACGATTCGCAGTTCGCCCGCCGGGATCGTCCGTTCCTCGACATCGCCCTCGGGGGTCTTGATCACCACAGCGGATTTGTTCCCAACCAGCGCTCGTGAGACCGGAATGATCTTTTGAGTCTCCTCCGGCGAGAGGTCGAACACCGTCGCGATTCCATAGGGGTTCGACAGTTCGTCTATCGTCTTGCCGCTCGTCTGCGGGGCCACCTCGACGGCCGCCCGCTGGTCGCGCGGGACATCGCCGATTTGTCCGACCTCGTCGACGATCGGGATCTCGACGTCGATGCGGTTGTCGATGAGAACGGCGTCGTCTCGCTGTACGATCGCGCCGTTGATCTCGTATCCTGCCGCCGACCACTCGTTGATCCTATTTGCCGCGACGGCGAAATCGACGGTCTCCGGGATCAAGAAGACGATCGGTTCGTCCGCCGGATACTCATCCATATCGGCGGTTATCTCCGTCGTCGTGCCCGTCCCAAGCCCCACGCCCCCCGGCGTCGAAGGATCGTGCCCGATCATCGTCGATTCGGTGATCACTGTTTCGGTGATCGTCTCCATCGCAACGTCACCGATGACCGGCGCCGCCTCGTTGAGAAGCACCCGGTCGATCTCTGAGGCGTCGATTCCGGCTTCCTTGCTCGCCTCTCTGAGTGCTTTAATTACACCCGGGACGTTCTTTTTCGTGCCTTTCAGCCCCGTCGTCCGGTAGAGAGCGTCCGAAACAAACGTCGTCTCGCCACTGCCCGAACGACGCAGAAGTGCAACCTCAGTGCTGGAGTTCCCGATGTCGACACCCGCAACGTAGCCCATACCACTAGTATCACAGGAAGAATAAAATAGGTTTCCATGAATGATACCGTTACCCACACCCGAGCGATCAGAACAGGTGGCTTCCGATCGGCGTCGCGGGGCCACCCACCGACCAGACCCGGGATTCGATCCCGAGCGACTCGACCCGTTCGGCGACCTGCGAGGCGTGCTCGGCCGTCGTATTGAGATACGCCGTTGCGCCGGTGTCCGATGAAAAGTACACCGGGACGCCCTCTGACCGGAGTTCCGAGGCGAGTTCCTTGAGCTGAACGGTCTCCGGTCGCCAGTAGAACCACGCATCCGGCCCCGTCATCGTCACCGCAAGGAGGTGCAAGGAGTCGCGCTCGGCGAGTCCGAAGGCCGCCTCGAAGTCACCGTCACACAGCGCCTGCTGCATCTCAGCGAGCGCATCATGGATGTATGCCAACCGACCGTCGAACAGTGTAGACGCCGGCGTCTCCTCATGAGCGCGTGTGGTGTGCTTGAACGACGGGACCACCCCGACGACGGTCCGGATATCGCTGTCGAACGACGCGTCGATGCGCTTGGCGACGCACCGGTTGGCGGTCGTGTCTGTCCGGAGCCGAGAGAACCCACCCGTGACGCTTCGTGCGGCCGACGGGGAGCCCCGCCGGGCAAGAGCCGACAGCTCCCGGCGCGTCAGTGACAGCTCCGCTGCCTCCGCCGCGGCGACCGCGAGCGCCGCGAACGCCGAGGCTGACGCCCCGAGACCGACGTTTGACTCGAACGTGTTCCGAGATTCGACCCGTGCCCCCTCGTCGATTCCGGCCGTCCGCCGGACGCGATCGAGCACCGTCGTGACGCGGTCGTATCCCTCCGAATCGACCGGCTCCCCGTCGACGAGACAAACATCCTCGTCGTGGCCGAATTCGACTGTCGTCTCCGTCTTCGAGGGGGCCGTACACATGGAAATAGAGTCGTGAGACGGGATATTCCGGGCTTCGTCGCGCAAGCCATGGTATTTTATGAGCCCCTGAATCGGGTGGGCGCGGGCGCTTGCCTTCATGCTGTGGGGGCGCAGTCCCGCGACGTCGTCTCGGTCCCGTCGGGAGTCATAGGTCAGTCCCGTCAAGCATCTCGTGGGTGATGTCTTCCTGTCGTAACTGCTCGATGATATCCGTGATTCCCACTGGGGTCGTGAGTACGAGCACGTCGAGTCCTTTCATGGCCGCCTCCGAAACGCTCTCGGGGACCCCGAGCGTGATATCCGGCTCGATCCCCGCCGCCTCCGCCGCCACGGTGGATTCGAGGCCGTTCGCTGCGACCCGCCCGTGTCTCTGGGCCTGCGTCGTAAGGCGATCCGAATCAACGCCGTTTTGCCCCCCGTTTTGTACCTCCGGAACGGTAACGACCGTCACCCGGCCGGGGTCGTACTCAACCATCCCGTCGACGCTCGTCACGCCGACGACCCCCCCTTCGTCCGCGTTCGTGACCGCAACCGCCGTCGCCGGGCCCGCTTGCCCCGGGACCGCGTGGAGTTTGCTTTCGCGCATTGAGAGCGAGACCTGTTGTCCTTCGTCTATTTGTTCCACTGCGATTGCGCTCTCGACCTCCGTGTCCCGAAGTATTTCCCGATCGACGTACTCAACCAGCTTCTCTAGTTCCTTCGTCCGCGAGAGTATCCAGTTGACGCCCTCCTTCGTGACCTCGTAGCGTCCTCGACCGTGCTTCTCGACATAGCCTTGCGTCTTGAGCTCCCGGAGGTAGTCGCTGACCGACTGGGGTGTGAGCCCGACCGCTTCAGCGATCTCGTTTTGATTGATCGCCGGCTGGTGTTTGATAATGCGTATAAGTATCTGAAAACGCGTCGCGCTCGGCTTGCTTGTAAATAGTTCTGGGTCGCTGCCCGGGCTCCCTTCGATCATCGCTTGATCGTCGTTTCGATGCCTCCCACAAATATGTTTTCCAGGGAACTGTATCAGCCGTCCGTGGGTGGTTCGGCACCTCGGCCGGTGTAAATATCATGTTTTTTAATAAAGGTTTATATCACTCACGACTAACCATTCACACGGACATATGCAAGTTTTCGGTTCACCGGATACGTACATCCAACAGCGGAACGCAATCGACTCGATCGGGGACCACGTCGAAACAATGGGGTCGACAGCCCTGTACGTCGCAAGCCCGACGGCGAAGAGACTCACCGAAGAGCCGGTGACAGCGAGTCTGAACGATGCCGGGATCGACGTCACCACCGAGAAGTTCGGCGGGGAGTGCTCGAAGGCGGAAATCGATCGTCTGTCGGCAATAGTCGGGGACATCGGCGCGGAGTTTGTCATCGGTGTGGGCGGCGGCAAAACACTTGACACGGCAAAAGCTGTCGGTGAGGCGTGTGACATCGACACTGTGGTCGTTCCAACGATTGCTTCGACTGACGCACCTTGCAGCGCGTTGTCGGTGGTATACACGAGCGACGGCGAGTTCGAAGAATACCGGTTTCTCTCGAAGCACCCGACGGCAGTGATTGTCGACACAGCCGTGATCGCCGAGGCGCCGACTGACCTGTTTGTCGCCGGGATCGGCGACGCGCTCGCGACCTGGTTCGAGGCCGACGCGACGTTCATCGCCGACGGCGATAACATTCTTTCGGGGAAGGATACCCTCGCTGGCCATCGTATCGCGCGTCTCTGTTACGAAACGGTTACCGAGCACGCACAGTCGGCTGTCGCCGCCGTCGAGAGCGACCGGGTTACCCAAAGCGTCGACAACGTCGTTGAGGCAAACACCCTCCTGAGCGGGATCGGTTTCGAGAGCGGCGGGCTGGCTGCTGCTCATTCGATTCACAACGGCCTCACGCAGGTTGAGGCGACCCACGGCGCGAAACACGGCGAGAAGGTGAATATCGGGACACTCACCCAGCTCGTTCTTGAGGGGCGCGACGACGAGTTCATACAGCAGGTGATTCGGTTCTCCCTCGACATCGGCCTCCCGGTAACACTCGCGGATATCGGGCTCGACAACCCAACCGACGAGCAGCTTGAGACGATCGCGACAGCGGCCTGTGCCGAGGCGGAGACGATCCACAACCACTCCTTCGAGGCGACACCGACGCTGGTCGCGGACGCGCTGATAGCAGCCGACAGGTTCGGCCAACAGATCTCGGCGACGTACGGCGACTCGACCACAGAGCAAGCGCCGTCAGCGGAGCCGTCGATGCCGGAAGCCGAGTGAGGCCGGCGCGGATAGCGACCGATAAAAGCCGAATTCATCGTAACGGCCGATATTGCCGGTCGGGGGCACAGCAACCTGGTGCCCTCGGATTTGATACGGCGAGCCGGTACAAATAATACGCAGAACAATGTATGTGAACGTATGTCACCAAACGAATCGGATGCCCCCCGAAAGGACGTACAGGTCCTGTACGAAACAATTGACCGTAACAAGGAGCGAGATTGGGCGGATTACGCGGACGAGTACGAGTTCACGCTCGTTTCGGATGGCGTCGTATCAGTCGAGAAACCGGATGGTAAGGACGGAGGACGATATCAGGTAGAACTGGGCGAGACGGGCGCCGTCGACTGTAACTGTTTCATCGCATCACGGCCGTCACAAAACAGATCGTGCCGTCACATGCGCGCGGTGGATCTCCATCCCCGGCTGTGAGCGCACGTTGGTGGTTGCGAGAGTCACAGCATATCACTAATCGCAGCCGGTACACGAATGCCCCCTGACAGGGACCCACAATACAGAAAAAATTCGAGCGTCGGCAGGATTCAGATCAGGTCCCGCTGTTCGTACACCTCCGCGGCCTCGCGAACGTGAGCCGCGTTCATCTCAGCGTCGTACTCGGCCTCAAGTTCGTCGGCGATCTCGAGAAGCGTCTCCTTATCGGTCCCGCTGGGGCGGAGCGCGTTGTAGATTTCGAGGATTCGGTCGTCCGGTACCTGAGTGAGCTCCGCGGCGCGTCGGAAGTTCCGGGCGACCTGTGGCCGGCCCGCGTCCTCGGCGACCTGTGCTTGCTTTTCGAGGGTCTCCGGGGCAATGACGAGTTCGTCACCGTCGATATCCCCTTCGACGACTTTCTCCAGCGTGATCTCGGAGAGTTTTGTTCCCTCCGGCGTTTCGACGTTCTCCGGATTGTCCGCGAGCGGGTATTCGATGTTGTCAGTCATGATTACTCAAACGAAACCTCCATGTTCATCGGCTCCTTCGACTCCTCTTTGTGTTGCATCTCCTTGATGTGCCAAAGCGCCGCCAGGGCCTGATACTTCGGCCGTGCCATCGGGTCGTTCGCGACCGGAACCGGCTCCGGTGTGTCACCCTTGGCGTACAGCGCGGCGTTCTTTCCGATCGCACGGAATGTCTCTAGATCGATCAGCGGGGCCTGCGGGAACAACTCGAGGTTGCTGAGCGGGACAAGATCCTCCTGATGGATAAGTGTCGTTCCGCGGGTCTGGATGCCGATCGAGATTCCGGAGCCGCTGAGCTTTGCACCTTTGAGACCGATAGCGCCGAGATCGAGGTTATCGTAGAACCGAACGACGCGTGCCGTGACGCCCTCCTCTTCGAGTCCGGCCATCATCTCTCGGATGACGTCCGCGTGTTTTTCGCCTGCGAGCGTCTCGTCTTTCATCTCGTTGAACCCGGCGCTGATCGAGATGACGACCTCGTCGGTGTCGGTTCCTTCCTCGGCGACGCTTTTCTCCGTCAGTTGTAGCGAACGCTCCTGTTGTTGTGCTTGGGCCATCTTCAGATATCCTCCGGATCAGTCGCGAAGCGAACCTCCTTCTTTTCCTCCCAATCCTCGCCGTCGAGTCGGTGCCCGGTTCCGGGCCCCTGGTAATCGTTCGGGTTGTTGACCGCGCTGACGACGTTGAACTCGCCGTCACCCTCGAAGACAGCCGAGGTCTGGATGTAATCACCCGCGACCCGACCTTTGAGCATGCCGAGGAGGTTCTCGGCGATGTCGTCGAAGCCGTTTTTGGCCAGTATCTGAACGATGTCGGCACCAGTAACGTTTTCATCCATCATTTCCTCCGCGGCCTGCATGTCGTCAGCGATGCTCCGATCTGGCATATCCTTGCTGCCGTCGGCGTAAATGGCTGCCTCGACCTCCTCTTCCGAGATCGGCGGGAAGCCAAGTTCGTCGAAGACGGTTTGAAGTGCCCTGACGGCCCGTTCTCGGTGTTCGATGACCGTCTCCTCGTCGACTGGCCTCGTCCCTCCCTCGACCTGGAGGTCCCGTTGCATCACATTGTACTCGTCGAAGTCCGCGGAGTCGAACGTCGACCCGGCGAACATGTTATCGTAGTTCGGCACCGCGCTGTACCCGGAGAATATGAAGTCGGTCCCGGCGAGGAACTGCGGCATCATGCGGGCCGTCCGGCGCTTGTCCGAATGGGTGAATGTCTGGTCGTTCCCCGAGGCGACCTCAAGATCGGCCATCATCGTGATGAGGTTCTCGGCCGCGACCTCCTTGACGCCGCCCGGAACAGATGTCGGGATCGCGATACAGCTAATCCCGCCGTTTTGGAGCCCTTGGACGCCACATCCCTTCGTGACCAACACACACCGGGATTCAAGATAGAGCATGGATTTTCCTTCGGCCTGGCCCATGTTGAGCTCCGAGCCAGCGCCGGACGTGTATCGCATCTTCAGCCCCCGGGAAGCGTACCCGGATGCGAGGAAGGCCTTCGACCACGGCGTATCGTCGCCGTCATTGAACACCTCCTCAGTACCGTAGACGGATACCGTCTCGGCATAACCGGTCATTCCACGCATGCCGAGTTCAAGTTCAGTCGCTTCCTCAACGGCGCACTGGGTAATCACCCCGCCGCGTCCGCACTGGGCGCCGATCTGTTGTGCAAGCGCTGTCAGCGGCGCCATCCGGGCGACGCCGACCGTGTTCTCCGCTTCGTAGAACCCTCTGAGGGCGGCCTCGGCCGCGTCGGCTGCGATCTGCGCCACGTTGTCGTCGACGCTGGTTACGTGACACTGATTGCCGGGGTTCTGCCGCGTCCGCATCTTCTTCATCGCCATGATAATTTCGGCTGTATCGAGGTAGTTCACCACCTCGCACAGTTTGGCCGGCGTCATCGCCGTCGACAGTTCGACGATTTCGTCGCGCGGCACGTTGATATCGACGAGATCACGTGCGAACGACTCAGAGTCGAGTCCGACCGCCTCTTCGGCGTTCTCGACGTTGATAGCGTAGTCAGCGATAAACCGATCGATGAAGTCGAAATCCTCGCGGTCTTTTCCGTCCATCTCGACGATCTCGCCGTCCTCGACGGTCACGCTCGGCTCCGGATCGTTCGGGCTCTCCATCGCGACGAACCCGACCTCCGGCCACTCGTTGACGAACCCGTCCTCGGTTACGGCCCGTTCGTCGAGTGTCTCGAAGCGCTTCGATCGCTTGCGGGCACTTTCCTCGAGTTCACCGCTCCCGTCGGTGCGGTGTGCGTCGTCGTCTGTCATACAGAAGAATACTTTAGTTTATGATGGTATATATTTTGACCTTTGTCATGCTCTCGAAAAAAATGAAACAAATACTAGTACAAGTTTGGTTGAACGACATCCGGCGAGAGCCGTAGTTCGATTTACACTATTTCAGTATTTCAACGCACGACCAACCGGTGGTGATTTATAAGAGGTCTCCGATCTGATTCGACTAGCCGGTGTCCAGACCCGATTGTGTCCGCGGGACCGTTTGGGCCGGAACCGCTCGTGTCCCCGCGGCGGCCCAGCAAGGGTTGTCTATCCGACGAGTCTCACAAATAAGGAGCAGCAAGCGGTTTATTGAACGCCCGCGCGGTGTTGCCGTCGAGCGCTCGACAGTTCGATCAGCTCTCGAACACGTCGACGCCGGCGCTGGCGACATCCATGTCCTCTTCGGCGCTTCCGCCGGAGACACCGATTCCGCCGACGACAGTGCCGTCGTCATCTTCAAGCGGGAAGCCCCCACCGAACGTCACGATTCGTCCATCGTTTGTGCCCCCCAATCCATATAGCGCCTCTCCCGGCTGAGAGGCATCGTGTATCGCCTCCGTGTCCAGTTTTAGTGCAACCGACGAGTACGCCTTGTTCTGTGCGATGTCGATGCTACCGAGGAGCGCGCCGTCCATCCGGTTGAACGCAACGAGGTTGGCGCCCTCGTCCATCACCGCGATACACATTGGGACGTCTATCTCCTCGGCTCTCTCTTTGGCCGCTTCGACCAGTTCCGTCGCAGTCTCAAGTGTTACGTCTGTCATCTGGTACCTCGTCACTCGCATGTACACACTGGAAAATAAACCTATGGTATTCATCAACGCATACCGTTTGATTCAGTTTTTCGAGTGCACGCCCGTCTCAATGCTGAACGACGCGGTACCGACGGCGGACTCTGTTGACTCGATGGAAACGCTGCTACTCCATGAGAACGTGACACAAGATATGGGGCGCAAGAGACCGACGGATTTCACGTGCCACAGAGCA
>Ga0207753_1000890_pt1 | contig 10777 bp, 8 predicted proteins | sample PonA233FremontCA_2_FD_187273 | JGI IMG/M metagenome (GOLD analysis project Ga0207753, IMG submission 187273) | Salt pond sediment microbial community from Fremont, CA, USA - Pond A23 Sediment 3 (SPAdes) | ecosystem: Environmental > Aquatic > Non-marine Saline and Alkaline > Saline | place: USA...
AAGCTCTACCGCAGCCCATCAGAAGTCTTCGACTTCTGAGGATGTTTTTGCGCCGAGCGGTTCGCCGCAGGCGAACCCGAGGCGTAAAAACTTCGACCCGTAGCCCTTTAGCCCAAGACGGACCGACTGAGGGTATGTCTCAGGGAATCGTCGACGAATTCCTCTCACTGAAGGCCGACAGCGATGCGGATCTCTTGGCGATGCAGTGTGGCGATTTCTACGAGTTCTTCGCCGACGACGCGGAGCTGGTCAGCGACGAACTCGATCTCACCGTCTCCCAGAAATCCTCGCATGGCTCTTCGTACCCGATGGCGGGGATTCCGCTCTCGGAGCTCACCCCCTACATGAAGGCGCTCGTCGACCGCGGCTACCGCGTGGCGGTCGCCGACCAGTTCCAGGACGAAAGCGGCGATCACTACCGCGAGATCACCCGCCTGATCACGCCGGGCACGCTGATCGAGACGACCGATGCCGAGGCCCAGTATCTCGCCGCCGTCGTCCACGGCGAGGACGCCGGTGGGGACGAGTCGACCGGGCCTTACGGACTGGCCTTTGCCGACATCACCACCGGCCAGTTCCTCGTCACCGAGGTCGACACCGCCGACGAGGCCCACGCCGAACTGTATCGGTTCGACCCCGTCGAGGTGTTGCCCGGCCCCGCGGTCCGAACCGACGACGGATTTGCCCGCCGACTCCGCGAACGGAGCGACGCCTCGCTGTCGCTGTTCGACACCGATGCGTTCGCCCCCGGTCGGAGCGCCCACACGGTCCGCGAGCAGTTCGGCCGCGAAACCGTCGACAGCATCGGCCTCGACTCCGATCTCGCCGTGCGGGCGGCGGGGGCCGTGCTCTCGTACGTCGAGGAGACAGGCGTCGGCGTCACCCAGTCGATGACCCGGCTGCAGGTCTACACCGCTGCCGATCACCTGACGCTGGACGCCACCACCCAGCGCAACCTCGAACTCGTCGAGACGATGCACGGCGACCGCGCTGGCTCGCTCGTCGACACCATCGATCACACCGAAACCAGCCCCGGCGGCCGCCTCCTTCGGGAGTGGCTAACCCGGCCCCAACAGGACGAAACCGAACTCCGGCGGCGGCTCGACTGCGTGGAGGCACTCGCCTCGGCAGCCCTCCCACGCGAACGCCTGCGGGAGACGTTAGACGGCGGCTACGACCTCGAACGGCTGGCCAGTCGGGCCGCCAGCGGGAGCGCGAACGCTCGTGATCTGTTGTCGGTGCGGGACACCCTCGACCGCCTGCCCGCCGTGGCCGATGAGATCGCCGGGGGCCCGTTGGCCGACTCGCCGCTGTCGACCGTCGTCGACCGACCTGACAGGGACGCCGCCGCCGACTTCCGCGAAACGCTCGACGACGCACTGGCCGACGACCCGCCGAAAACCGTCACCCAAGGAGGGCTATTTAAATACGGGTTCGACGACGAACTCGACGACCTCATCGAGCGTCACCGGGAGGTCGAGGAGTGGCTCGACGGGCTGGCCGACCGACTCAAGCGCCAGCACGGCCTCTCGCATGTGACCGTCGACCGGAACAAGACGGACGGCTACTACATCCAAGTGGGTAAGTCTCAGGCCGACGGCGTGCCGGATGCGTTCCAGCACATCAAGACGCTCAAGAACTCGAAACGGTTTGTCACCGACGAGCTGGCCGAAAAAGAACGGGAGATCCTCCGACTGGAGGAGTCCCGCGGCGAGCTGGAGTACGACCGCTTCCAGCAGCTCCGCGAGACAGTCGCCGAGGGGTCGGCGCTCCTGCAGGACGTGGGGCGGGCGCTGGCGGAGGTCGACGTGCTCTGCTCGCTTGCGACCCACGCTGCCGCCAACGACTGGTGTCGCCCCGAGTTGTCGACCGATGGGCGACTCGGTATCGAGGCCGGTCGACACCCGGTCGTCGAGCAGGCCACCGAGTTCGTGCCCAACGACCTCCGACTGGACGACGAGCGAGGGTTCCTGATCGTCACCGGCCCCAATATGAGCGGGAAGTCGACCTACATGCGGCAGGCCGCGCTCATTACCCTCTTGGCGCAGGTCGGCAGCTTCGTCCCGGCGCGGGCGGCGACAGTGCGGCTCGTCGACGGGATCTACACGCGGGTGGGCGCGCTGGACGAACTCGCACAGGGTCGGTCGACGTTCATGGTCGAGATGCAGGAGCTGTCGAACATCCTCCACTCGGCGACCGAGGACTCGCTGGTGATTCTCGACGAGGTCGGCCGCGGCACGGCGACCTACGACGGGATCTCCATCGCATGGGCGGCCACCGAGTACATCCACAACCGGCTCGGCTGTCACTGTCTGTTTGCGACCCACTACCACGAACTCACGGCGCTGGCCTCGCATCTGGAGCGCGTCGACAACGTCCACGTGGCGGCGGACGAGCGGGACGGCGAGATCACCTTCCTGCGCACTGTTCAGGAGGGTGCGACCGACCGCTCGTATGGGATTCACGTCGCCGATCTGGCTGGCGTGCCGATGCCCGTCGTCGACCGCGCCCGGACCGTCCTCGACAAACTCCGCGAGGAGAAAGCCATCGAAGCCAAGGGCGGCGGCAGTGGCGAACCGACACAGGCGGTCTTCGACCTCAGCGCGGGGGAGTTTCGGACTGCGAGTGCGAACGGAGCCACCGGTACGGCACGGACCGACACCGCCGAGACAGCCGATGCCGACCGGGAGGCGGCCGAGACAGCCGACACCAACCGGGAGGCGACAGGACCGACGGCCCAACGGGCGGTCGACCCCGCGGCCGAAGCCGTCCTCGAAGCAGTTACGTCGACCGATATCAACGAAACCTCGCCGATCGAACTGATGGCAAAGGTCCAACAGTGGCAGGAACAACTGCAAACTGAGTAGTCAGTAGCGGATGGATAGCTCGGTAGTGGACGGAAAACGGATACTACCAACTTACGTATAACTATTCAATTATTCTGCAAGGCGTAGAATCTCAGTTTGAGCCAACTGTTTGTGTTTGGACAACTCTATACAGCGCCAGTATTGGGGTTTGAGGGCCGTATTTACCAGTATACGCGATTCATAGTGTCCAGCTACTGATCAATTATCAAGATTAGTCAGTCATTCATTAGGGCCTTAGTTGACTATCTCTAAACTTGAAAAAACATTAACATATACGTGACCACAATCGTGGGATGTTGTCATGAATGACTCACGACGAAGGGACTTTCTCAAGGTAGCCGGTGGTGTCGCAGTCGTCGGTGGACTCGCAGGCTGTGCGGGCGAGGCCCAAGAAGACGGTAACGGCGGCGGCAATCAGGAAGAAAACCAGACGGAGGGCCAAGAGCCCGAACAGCCGGAAGAAGAACAGCCGCAGGAGGAACAGCCCGAAGAGGAGCAGCCGCAAGAAGAAGACGGACAGTCCCAAGAGGGGAGCGGTGAAGACCTGATCCAGATCGCCCACATGGTCCCGGACTTCCCGGCCGTCGACGTCTACGTCGACGACGGCGAGGAGCCGGTCGTCAGCGACCTCGAATACACCGAAATTACCGGGTATATCCCGCTGGCTGCTGGCGATCACCAGATCCGCGTCACCGCCGCAGGCTCCCCGGCGCTGGCTGTCTTCGACCAACAGGTGTCGATTCCGGCAGGCAACACGACGGCGGTCGCGCTCCCGACGCCCGACGAGGGCGGCGCGGGGAACGGAATGGACCGCGGCCTCCAGCTCGAACTGTACGGCGATCAGAACTCCCCACCGGAGAACTCGATCAACAACTCCCGACTCCGCGTGATCCACGCCTCGCCCGACGCCCCGGCGGTCGACGTGTTGGTCGGCCAGACGCCGGTGTTTGAGAACGTCAGCTTCGGCGAGGCAGCGTACTACGAGCTGCCCGCCGGCGACTACGAGTTCAGTATCGTTCCCGCAAACGGCGGCGGGGGCGGCGGCAACGAGTCCAACGGCGGCGACGGGGGGATCTTCTCCAGTCTCACCGCCGACGGCGGCAGCGATATCAGCCTCCTTCAGGAGGAAGAAAACGAGAGCCTCCCCGAGGAGGACGAGGCCGAGGACGCCGGTCCCGAGGCCGTGTTGACCTTCGATGCGTCGACCGAGGCCAACGGCGTCTACACCGCCTATGTCACCGGCTACCTCGACCCCGAGGCCGCCAACTCCGAAGAGGAACTCCAGGTCGTCGTCAACCAAGACGTGGTCGACGGCGACGTCGCCGAGGCCGAAGACGACGACTAACGGCCCCGAAGACGATTACCGAACCCGGTACCCGTTTCGGCTGGTCGTCCGACCGGGAGTACGGGTCGCCCCTGTTTTCGGCAGTGGATTGATAGTCGATAGCCACGTCTATACGGTAATGTACGTGAATCGGAGTGTCTGGGCACCGACGGTCTGCCGACCACAGGGGCCAGCCACACAACCAAGACAGCCGGTGTCGGTGGGAGTCATGGAGTCGGAGCGATGACCGACCAGCCGTTGATCGCGGAGGTCAGTCAGAAAGCGATCGTCCTCTCGCCGGACGGCGAGCTATTAGTGATGCAGATGGACCCCGAAACGTGGGAACTCCCGGGTGGTCGGATGGGGGCCTACGAGGAGCCACTGGTCGGCGTCAAACGTGAAGTACGGGAGGAGACCGGGCTGTCGGTCGACGTCCGCGAGCCGGTGCATACGGCCGCCTGGCGGAACGATGTCGGCAGGGGCCGCTTCAGCGTCGTCTACTGGTGTGAAACCGACTCGACGGAGATCTCCCTGAGCCACGAACACTGTGATTACGCGTGGGTCACCCCCCGAACCGCCAGAGACGAGTATCTGACCGTCAGCATCCACCAGCGGGCGATCGACGAACTGCTGGCGGCCAAACCGACCCTCGCCCGGCCGCTGGACGATGACTGAGGCCGACGAGCCACGGATTCGGGCCCTCGACGAGTCGACCGTCCAGCGGATCGCCGCCGGGGAGGTGGTCGAACGCCCCGCCTCGGTCGTCAAGGAGCTGGTCGAAAACAGCCTCGACGCGGGGGCGAGCCGGATCGAGGTGGCCGTCGAGAGCGGCGGCACCGAGGGGATTCGCGTCAGTGACAACGGCCGCGGAATCCCCGAGTCCGAACTGCCGCGGGCGGTCGAAGAACACGCGACCAGCAAGATCGGCGGGATCGACGATCTCGAAGCCGGGGTCGGGAGCCTCGGCTTTCGGGGCGAGGCGCTGTCGACCATCGGCGCGGTCTCACGACTCACCGTCCGGTCGCGGCCCCGAGACGGTTCGGCTGGCGCAGCGAGCGCGGCCGGTGCCGAACTCACCGTCGAGGGCGGGTCGGTCGGCGACCCTCAGCCAGCGGGCTGTCCGGAGGGGACGACCGTCGAGGTCGACGACCTGTTTTTCAACACGCCCGCCCGCAAGAAGTTCCTCAAACGCGAGTCCACGGAGTTCGACCACATCAACACCGTCGTCAGCCAGTACGCGCTGGCCAACCCCGGAGTGGCGGTCTCGCTGTCCCACAACGGCCGGGAGCTGTTCGGGACCGAGGGCGGCGGCTCGTTGCGGTCGGCGATGTTGGCAGTCTATGGCCGGGAGGTCGCCGAGTCGGTGCTCGAAATCGAATACGAGGCGAGCGAGGACGCACCGGTCGACTCGATCACTGGCCTGATCAGCCACCCCGAGACCACCCGGAGCACCCGGGCGTATCTGGCGACGTTCGTCAACAAGCGGTATGTCACGGCCTCGTCGCTCCGTGGGGCGGTCGTCGACGGCTACGGTGGTCAACTGGCACCCGACCGCTATCCGTTCGCCGTATTGTTCGTCGATGTTCCACCACAATCGGTCGACGTCAACGTCCACCCCCGGAAAACGGAGGTTCGGTTCGACGACGAAGACGAGGTCATGGGACTCGTCAGCGAGGCCGTCGAGCGGACGCTGGTCGACGGCGGGCTGATCCGGTCGGGTGCGCCCCGAGGCCGGTCGGCTCCCGAGGAGACACGGATCGCCCCGGAGCGATCCGAGCGCACCGAAACAGAGGCCAAAACCGAGACCGGAGGCGGCGGTGACGACCGGGAGCCAGCCGAGGCATCTCCGGATCGGTCGAAGGCGTCGGCCGAGCCAGCGGCGGAGACGGTCGACACGGCGGAATCGGTCGCGGAGCCGACTGCCGAAACGACCGAGAGCAGTGCAGCGTCGACCACTGCCGAGCCGGTCGACCCCGTCGACGAGGACAGTTGGACGGTCGAGGGGCTGGGTGGCGACTCCTCGGCAGACACGCCACAGCAGACAACCACCTCACCACAAGCCGAGACGAACGGCGGCGCGGAGGTATCGGCGCAGACAGAGGGTGAGACCGACAGCGGATCGGTCAGCGAAACAGTCCAGTCGCCTCCAACGACGAACGATCAGAAGCCGGAGGGCCAACCGTTATCGATCCAAGAGACCGTCGACCGGTCGACCGACCGGCAGTTCAGCTTCGGCGAGCCGACCACACAGCAGACGCTCACCGGCGGCGAGACGACCGACCGTCGGCGCTACGACCACCTGCCGGAGCTCCGGTTGTTGGGACAACTGTACGACACCTACCTGTTGGCCGAGACCGAGTCGGGACTCGTGTTGATCGACCAGCATGCCGCCGACGAGCGAGTGAACTACGAACGGCTCCGGCGAGCCGTCGCCGACTCGCCGTCGACCCAAGCCCTCGCCGAGCCCGTCGGCCTCGAACTAACGGCCCGCGAGGCCGCGCTGTTCGACGACTACAGCGAGCGCCTCGCCGAAATCGGCTTCCGGGCCGAGCGGGCGGGCACCCGCGAGATCGAGGTGACGGCGGTCCCGGCGGCCTTCAGCACGACGCTCGATCCCGAACTGCTTCAGGATGCCCTGCTGGGGTTCGTCGACACGGCCGACGGCGGCGAGGCGACCGTCGAGAGCGCGGTCGACGACCTACTGGCCGATCTCGCCTGTTATCCGTCGATCACCGGCAACACCTCGCTGACCGACGGCTCGGTGGTCGACCTCTTGGCCGCCCTCGACGACTGTGAGAACCCCTACGCGTGCCCTCACGGTCGACCAGTGATCATCGAGATCAGCCGCGAGGAGATCGACGACCGCTTCGAGCGGGACTATCCCGGCCACAGCGGACGGCGTCGAGAGTAGCCGCCGCCTACTAATACGTCTCAGGCGAGCGGGACGACGAGCCCTCGTCCAGCGCGGTCGAACTCGGTATCGAAGGGGGCGGATCGCTCTTCCATCGTCGTTCGGCACCACCCAGCCCCGCGTTTGCTGGCCCGATACACGGCCCGCGACTCGATCTCGGTCGGTGTGAGTTCGAGTTCGAGTGGTGTGCCGTCGCTACTGACGACCAGCTCGAAGAGGAAGCTCCGGTCGTTTCGGTTGGTGGGGTCGACCGCGTAGTCGTCGACGAAATCGCCCATGTCGTAGCAGACGACCGTCGGCGACTCCCCGCGGTCGATGATCTCGACACCCTGGAACAGATGTGAACTGTGGCCAGCGACGAGGTCGACGCCCCAGTCGGCGAGTTTGCGGGCGACCGCCCGATGGGACTCTGGCGGCTGAGTTCGGTTGTTCGGCCCCCAGTGGAGCGAGGCGACGAGCACGTCGGGGTCGAACTCCCTCGCTTCAGCGACCGCCTCGTGGAGGACGGCCATCGACGCCTCGTCGTCGGGATCGAACTCGACGTGGGCGGTACCCGGCCGGTCGTCGGTCGCGGCGTAGTCGGGCACGTTGTCGGTGAAGCCGACGACGGCGACGGTTACCCCCCGGCAGTCGACGGCGGCCGGACAACGGGCTGCTGTCCGCGTTCGACCCGCGCCGACGGTCTCGATGTCGGCGGCCGACAGCGCCGACAGCGTGTCTTCGAGCGCATCGGGACCGAAATCCATCGCGTGGTTGTTGGCGAGACTACAGCAGTCGACCGTCGCCGCCCGGAGGGCGGCGGTCGACCAGTCGGGAGCGGCCCGGAAGTGGAACCGGCGGCCGGGCCACGGCTCGCCGCGCGTCGAGAGGCAACATTCGAGATTGATAAAGAAGCCGTCCAGCCCACGGAGCCTCGACTGGAGATTCCCCCAGAGCGCCGCGGGCGACCGCTGGCCCTCCCGGTAGGCGTCGTTGACCAGTCGACCGAGCATGACATCACCGGTGAAGCCGAGACGATACGTGGAGGGCATATAGTGAGGTATGTCACCATTCACCAAATGATTCGTCCATGGTTGCAGCCGCTGCTGGCTTGCTTTAACGGCATATAAGTAGGAACCACTTACTCTCCGTATATCGGGAAATTAGGTCGCGCCTAACGATTGGACTTAAGGGGCGATCACGCCGATAGCCGGGTATGAACGGCGGTCGATACCATGGCTGAACTGGTAACGTTCGGTGAGACGATGCTTCGGCTCTCGCCTCCGGCTGGCCAGCGACTCGAAACCGGAGGCGGCCTCGACGCACAGGTCGGCGGAGCCGAGAGCAACGTCGCGGCCGCGGCCGCCAGCCTCGGGGCCGATGCGGCGTGGCTCTCGAAGCTGCCCGCGAACCCGCTGGGTCGACGGGTCGTCCGATCGCTACGGAGCCACGGCGTGACCCCGGAAGTCGCGTGGGACAAGAGCGAAACCGCCCGACTCGGCACCTACTACCTCGAACACGGAGCCGAGCCACGCGGCACGAACGTCATCTACGACCGCGCCAACGCCTCGATCACGACCGTCGACGCCGACGAGCTAGACCACTCGGTTTTCGAGACCGCCGAGGTGTTCCACACGACCGGGATCACGCCCGCGCTGTCGGCACAGAGCGCCCGAGCGACGACCGATCTGCTGGCGGCCGCCGGTGAAGCCGACGCAACGCGGTCGTTCGACCTCAACTATCGCTCCAAACTCTGGTCGACCGCCGAGGCCCGCGAGCGCTACGAGTCGCTGTTCGAGGGGGTCGACCTCCTGTTCGCGCCGATCCGGGATGCCCGCTCGGTGCTCGGCTACGAGGGCGACGCCGAGTCGGTCGCCTACCGGTTGGCCGACGACCACGACATCGAGACGGTCGTCGTTACCCGCGGCGAAACTGGGTCGTTGGCCTACAGAGATGGTGAAATCGTCGAACAGGGGATCATCGACGCCGAGACGGTCGACGCCATCGGCACCGGCGACGCCTTCGTCGGCGGCGTACTCGCCGAACTAATTGCCGGCAGCGAGATCGACACCGCCCTCGGCTACGGCGCGGCCGCGGCCTCCCTGAAACGGACGATCGAGGGCGACGTGCTCGTCACGACCCGCGAGGAAATCGAGGCCGCACTCGAGGAGTCGACCGGCGGCATCTCCCGGTGATTCGTTTCGGAGACACCCACACAGGCCGACCGACTGCCGCGGGGACAGCGAACGGATAGCATCCGAACTGACTTATCCGAACCCATAATGAATATTTATGAATGTTGGCACGGAGTCGGTCGACGATGTCCTCACAACAACCAGTCCTCGGGGTCACGATGGGCGACCCGGCCGGGATCGGCAGCGAGATTATCGTCCGGAGCTACCCGCAGGTCACCGATCGGGCGAACCTCGTCGTCCTCGGTGATCTGGGGGTGATGGAAGCCGCAGTCGACGACGGCGACAGCGACCTCGAACTGAATCGGATCGAGTCGGTCGACGAGGCGGCGTTCGCCGACGGCGTGTTGGACGTGGTCGACTTCGGCAACGTCGCGGACCTCCAGCGCGGCGAGCTTCGGGCCGAGTACGGCGCGGCCGCCCTCGAATACGTCGAGGAAGGGATCGAGTTGGCCACCGAGGGCCGGATCGACGCGATGGTCAACGCCCCGATGAACATAGGTAAACATGTATGTATATATAAATAATAGTTTTTCATGCGATACTGAATTTCGTGCTTTGGTGCTTGTATTGTGTCGAGAGTCGACAGAGGTCTGTCGGTCGACTGGAACGCTTTTGTCCCGAACGGATCGAAGTCTTCCATACGCAACTGGTCGGAGGCGTATCGTTTAAGTTGACAACTACAGAACAGGAACCTATGGTAACGTATCGATCTCAAATCGGGCAGGCCCTTAGGGTGTTGCTCATGCTAGCCGGAATCGGTGGCGGTGGAGCGATACTTGCTGTAGCAGCGACAGGACAGTTCAGTGGACCGGCTCAAACCGTTGTTTTCGGTGGGATCTTCCTGCTACAGCTGTTGGCTGGCGCGCTGTTCCTCAGGATCACCCGGCTGGATGATGAATGGGCGTATGCCTTTCTCACGGGCCTCGGTGTCGGAATCCTGTCGAGTATCGCCGAAGCCCTCGGCTGGCCCAGCAGTGTCGGTGGGGTGATCACTGCGGGCGCACTTGCGGGCGTACTTACCGTGGTTCTGTTTTCCGGTCGGATGGACCCGATCTTAGATCCTGTACGTCAGTAACGGAGATCGCTGAAGCCATCGTTGCGGGAGACAGCCGAAGTCGGGTGGCTTATTCGAGTCGACCGCCCAGTTGGGGTATGGAACCGACGACGACCGGCCGCTTTCGAGTGCTTGATCGACGGCCCGACGGCAGGCTCCTGTTGGTCGACCTCGACGAGGCGGTCGCCGCGGTCGCAGACGACGACCCCGAGGCTGATCTCCAGCCGCTCGCGGCCGTCCCGCCGGAGGCCGACGACAAGCTCGCCGAGACGGTCCGGTCGCTCAAACCGGGCTACGGGGTAACGGCGAGCCTCTCATGGGACGACAGCGAGGCGCAGTTCGTCGACTGCGCAGTCGATGACCGGACGTGGATCCAGTACGCCGATGGCGTCAGCGGCCTCTTCGAAGTCGCCCAAGAGACGTGGTACGACGCCCAGATGGCCGGGG
>Ga0207753_1000891_pt1 | contig 10770 bp, 6 predicted proteins | sample PonA233FremontCA_2_FD_187273 | JGI IMG/M metagenome (GOLD analysis project Ga0207753, IMG submission 187273) | Salt pond sediment microbial community from Fremont, CA, USA - Pond A23 Sediment 3 (SPAdes) | ecosystem: Environmental > Aquatic > Non-marine Saline and Alkaline > Saline | place: USA...
CTCGCCACGGCCGAGCCGCGGGCGGGCGACGGGCCGACGTGTCCGTCGTGCGGGAAGGCCGCGGACCCGGACCTCGACTTCTGTCCGTGGTGTACGGTCGAACTGGAGTGGGTCGATCCCGACGTCGAGAACCGTCGGGGGTCGTAGCCGACAATCCAGGAACGGTCACTTCTCGATGATGCTCTCCTCGACTGCCTCGCCGAAGTGTCGCGCGGTCCGCTCGTAGAAGAGTAACACCTCGTCGCCCGCTTCGAGGTCAGTCACCGCAGTGCGACCCTCGCGGGTATGAACCTTGATCGTCTCGGCGTTCTGGAGCAGCGTCTCCACCCGGTCGCCGTCGATCTCCGCCTCGACTCGGAACATCGGGCGCTTCTCGATCTTCACGCGGCCCACGACCGCCTCCCGGGTTTCGCCGTCCGCGTCGACGACCTGCACCTCGTCGCCGCTCTTGAGCTCCGAGAGGTAGGTGGTCCCGCCGCCCGGCGTGCGGGCGTAGGCGTGGACCGCGCCGGCGTTCACCCGGAACGGCCGGGAGGCGACGTACGGCGACTCCGCGGTCTCGGCGTGGACGAAGAAGAGCCCCCGGCTCATACTCCCCACCAGCATCCCCTCGTCGTGCTCCATGAGACTCCCGGTGTCGACGCAGACCCGGTCGGCCATCCCCGCGCGTTCGACGTCGGTCACGGTCGCCCACTGGAGGTCGAGGGACTCGCGCTCGGCGTCGTCGCGTACCTCGACGGTCCGCCTGATCTCGTCGGGATCGTCGGTGTCGAGCAACACGCCGTCGGCGCCGATCTCCAGCGTCTCGAACGCGGTCTCGGCCTCCTCCGCGGAGGTGACGCCCGCGATCAGGTCGGTCTCCTCGCCGATCCGCGCGATGAGGTTCTCCAGGGGGATGATGGTCCAGTCCTCGCCGACCACCAGGGTGTACTCGGCGTCGGCCGCCGCGGCCTCGGCGAACGCCTCGTACGCCTCCGAGAGGATCCGGACGTACGCGCCCCCCGCCCGGCCGTCACCCCGCCGGAGCGTGGTGAGGTCCGCCGACCCCGAGAAGTCGCTGGGGAGGTCGACCGTGCCGTCGCCCTCGCCGTGCTTTCCGACGACGTACGCGTCGGGGCCGGCCGTCGCGTCCGCGTCGTCGCCGAGCGTTGTGGCGTCGACGGGGCCGTCGTCGCCGCCGGAGTCGTCCCCGACGTCGTCGATGAGGGTGGTCTCGGCGTCGGTGCGGAACGCCGCGACCGACACGTCGCCGAGATCCCGAACGCGCCCCACGTCTCCCTCGTCGACGAGTACCCAGTCGACCCCCGCTTCGAGCCCCGCGGTGATCCGCCGCTTCCGTGTCTCCCAGTCGCCGACGGTGTCGTCGGCCTTCAGCCAGACGGTTCGCGTCATCTTGTGCGTCTCCACTCGGCCGGCGCGCTTGAACGTGGCGACTCCCCGAAACGCGTCGCCCCCGAGCCGCACCGCCGACACCGGCCGGAGTAGTCGGCGTCGATCGACGATCACCGGCCGGAGTAGTCGGCGTCGACCGCCGACACCGGCTCCGGCGGCGCCGGCTCCCCCGACGGCTCGCGGAGCCGGCGGTGGTACCACACCACGTCGTGCCACCCGCCGAGTTTGAATCCCGAGTCGGGGAAGGTGCCGACCCGCTCGAAGCCGTGGCGCTCGTGAAACCCCACGCTCTCGGGGTTCGGGGTCGCGATCGCGGCGTACGCCGAGCAGTACCCCTGCGCGTCGAGCGTGGCGAGCAGCCGGTCGTAGAGCCGACTCCCGACGCCCCCGCGCTGGCGTTGTGGGGCTACGTAGACCGAGGTCTCGGCGGTCCACCGGTACGCCGCCCGGTCGCGGAGCCGACTGGCGTACGCGTAGCCCACGACCCGGGAGCCGGCGTCGCCCGCTCGGACCGCGACGTACCACGGGTACTCGTCGACCTCCCGCTTCTCGCGGATCTCCGCAGTCACCGCCTCGACCGACGGGACCTCGGTCCGGAACGTTGCCGGCGAGTCACGAACGAACGGCGCGTAGATGTCCCGGACGCCGGGCGCGTCGTCGGGCCGGGCCGGACGAATCCACAGTTCGGCGTCGCGCAGCGTCTCCGACCCGCCGTCCCCGTCGGGATCGGGTGCCGGCAGCGACTCGTCGTCCATACGTCTATGGTGGCGTCGGCAGGTAACCGGTCTTGCGGTTCGGTCGCGGGCAAGACAAAAGCCCGCGGGGCCCGAAGCCGTCGTATGAACGCGGACGACGGCCTCGAACTCACCGTTCGCGGGGCCGAAAAGCGGGACGCCGGCCGTGGGATCGCCAGGCTGCCGGAGCCGGTCAGACGCCGGTTGGGCGTCCTCAGCGGGGATACCGTCGTCGTCGCGGCCGAGAGCGAGACCGTCGCGAAGGTGTGGCCCGCCGGCGGCGATACCCCCGACGACACGATCCTGGTCGACGCCGACACCCGGCGGAACGCGGGCGCGACGATCGGCGGGACCGTCCGGGTCCGGCAGGTCGACGTCGAGGACGCCCGGTCGGTCACGCTGTCGATGCCCGACGGCGTCGGCTTCGAGGACGACGATCGGGCGGTCGAACTCATCAAGCGGGCGCTGCGGGACCGGCCGATCCAGGCCGGCGGCGGGATCCGCTTCGAGTCGCTGAGCGACGACCCCTTCGTCGTCGCGGAGACGACGCCCGACGGCCAGGTTCGGGTCACCGAGGCGACGACGCTCCGGCTGTCGCGGTCGGGGGCCGCGAGCCGGATCGTCTCCTCGATTCCGGGCGGCGGCGGGGCGTCGGGAACGCCCGACTCGGCCGCTCCCGACACCCCCGGTGGCTCGGAGCCGGCACCCACGGTCACCTACGAGGACATCGGCGGCCTCGACGAGCAGCTCGACCTCGTCCGGGAGATGATCGAACTCCCGCTCTCGGAGCCGGAGGTGTTCGCCCACCTCGGGATCGACCCGCCGAAGGGCGTCCTGCTCCACGGCCCGCCCGGCACCGGGAAGACGCTGATCGCGCGGGCGGTCGCGAACGAGGTCGACGCCACCTTCGTCGACGTCTCCGGCCCGGAGATCATGTCGAAGTACAAAGGGGAGAGCGAGGAGAAACTCCGCGAGAAGTTCGCGACCGCCCGCGAGAACGCGCCCGCGATCGTGTTCTTCGACGAGATCGACTCCATCGCGGGGAAGCGCGACGACGGCGGCGACGTGGAGAACCGGGTGGTCGGCCAGCTCCTGTCGCTCATGGACGGGCTCGACGCCCGGGGGAACGTGGTCGTGATCGGCGCGACCAACCGCGTGGACACGCTCGATCCCGCGCTGCGGCGCGGCGGCCGGTTCGACCGCGAGATCGAGATCGGCGTCCCCAACGAGCGGGGGCGCCGGGAGATCCTGGACGTCCACACCCGGCGGATGCCGCTGGCCGACGACGTGGACGTCGACCGGCTCGCCGGCCGCACCCACGGGTTCGTGGGCGCGGACCTCGAGTCGCTGGTGACCGAAGCTGCCATGGTGGCGCTCCGGCGCGGCCGCCGCGACGACGCCGGCGCCCCGATCGCGGACCTGGAGGTGACCCGCGCCGACGTCGAGGCCGCGATGGCGTCGGTCGATCCCTCGGCCATGCGGGAGTACGTCGCGGAGTCGCCCACGACGACGTTCGAGGACGTGGGGGGGCTGGCCGACGCGAAGCGGACGCTCGAACGCGCGGTGACGTGGCCCCTCACTTACGCCCCGCTGTTCGACGCCGCGAAGACGGATCCGCCGACCGGCGTGCTGCTCCACGGCCCGCCCGGCACCGGCAAGACCCTGCTCGCGCGGGCGATCGCGGGCGAGAGCGGCGTCAACTTCGTCCAGGTGGCGGGCCCCGAGCTCCTGGATCGGTACGTCGGCGAGTCCGAGAAGGCCGTGCGGGAGGTGTTCGAGCGCGCCAGACAGGCCGCACCCGCGATCGTGTTCTTCGACGAGATCGACGCCGTCGCGGCCAACCGCGACGACGCCGGCGGCGACTCCGGGGTGGGCGAGCGGGTGGTCTCGCAACTTCTGACCGAGCTCGATCGGGTCGCCGACCACCCCAGCCTGCTCGTGCTCGCGGCGACGAACCGGAAGGCCGCGCTGGATCCCGCGCTGCTTCGCCCGGGTCGGCTGGAGTCACACGTCCACGTCCCCACCCCCGACGAGGCGGCGCGCCGGGAGATCCTCGACGTCCACCTCGACGGGCGGCCGCTCGGCGACGACATCGACCGCGACGACCTGGCGGCGCGGACCGAGGGCTACTCCGGTGCCGACATCACCGCGGTGGTCCGGGAGGCGTCGATGCGCGCGATCGAGGCCGTCGTCGGCGCGTACGACGGCGAGACCGCGAACGACCACGCCGACGAGGTGGTCGTGACCCGGGCGCACGTCGAAGCGGCGCTGGAGCGGGTCGGGGCGTCGGGCGGCGGCTGAGAATCGGACCGTTGCCCGATCCGCGACGAATCGCGTGGGACTACTCGGTAGCGACCCGGGTACCCGTGATCTCGAAGCGTGCACCGCCCTCGGAGCCGTCGGTCACGCGGACGTCCCAGCCGTGGGCCTCGGCGACCTGCGTCACGATCGACAACCCGAGCCCCGTCCCCTCCGCGGTCGAGTATCCCGTCTCGAACACGTCGTCCCGTTCTCTCTCCGGGATCCCGGGACCATCGTCCTCTATGTAGAAGCCGGTCTCCAGCTCCCCGACAGTGACAGTCACCCCGTTGCCGCCGTGCTCGACAGCGTTCCGTATGAGATTCTCGAGGAGCCGGCGGAGACGCCCCGGGTCAGCGTCGACGGTTCGCCCGACATCGGTCGTGAGCGTCGCCTCGCCGGTAGCGACGGTCCGCCAGCAGGATTCCGTCAGCGTCACCAGATCGACCGGTCTCGTATCGTCGACCTCCGCGCCGTGGTGTGCCAGCGTCAGGAGGTCGTCGATCAGGGAGTCCATCCTGGCGGACGCGCGAGCGATGGCGTCGAGGTGTTCGCTGTCTGCGTCCTCACGTGCAAGTTCCAGCCGCAGGTCGATGACGTCGAGCGGGGTGCGAAGGTCGTCGCTAACGACGCCTGCGACCTTCTCCAACCGCTCGTTCTGTCGCTCGAGCTTCCGTCGTTCGTTCATCAGCGCCGTCACGTCCCGCAGGATCAGCACCACCACCTGGGATCCGACCGCCGACGAGAAGTCGGACGTGACCGGCTCGTAGTGGCGTACGCCATCGCCCCAGCCGAACCGCAGCGTCGGCCGGTCTCCGGGGCTGGATGCCAGTACCCGTTCGAGATTCCACTGTTCCGGTAGCGCGGCGTCGAGATCGTCGCCGGTCAGGGAGTCGACACGGCACAGGGACGCAGCCGCGTCGTTACGGTCGACGATCCGGGATGCGGCGTCGAGGACGAACACCGGATCCCGGAGAGTGCGAAAGAGGTGATCGCGCCCGACCGGGACTGATCCGAACAGGTCGTGCCGGTAGAGGACGGCGATGAGCACCACCGCTGCGATCGGCGTCCCGGCGGCGGCGTAGTCGACGCCCGGCAGGAACGGCGCTCGCTTCTCGAAGACGAGGTCAAGCGCGACGACGGAGAGTGCCGTTCCCAGGAACGTAACCGGTCGCCACAGTCGCGTATAACCGGTTGCCACGAACCGGTAGGTCAACCCGACCGTCCCGACGGCAAACAGCGAGTACCCGACCGCCTGTGTGGTTCGGCGAAACAACGTCATTCCGCCGAGTTCGACGACCACGAACGGCTCACGCACGACCGTAACGGACGGGAAAATCAGCTCAGTTGCGATCGGCGGGACGCTCGTCAGCAAAACGAGATACGCCGTTGCCGTAACGACGATCGCCCGACCTGCCGTCGAGTGTACGAGGTCACCGTACCCTGCGTAGGTCATCGTGAAGTAGAACCAACTGAAGATCATCAGCCCACGGAGTCCGCGGATCAAAAACGACGCGTAGTACGCGGTGGTGGGTCCACCGAGTAACGCCACGATGTGGGTGCTGCTCCACAGTACGAGGACGGCCAGAAACAGGCCGAACTCGGTGGCTGCGACCTTGTGGGTGTTCCGGGAGAGCCACACCAGACTGGCGGTCGCCACGGCCAGACCACCGCCGAGTATCAGCACGTGGAGCGTGAGTGGAGACAATGTGTACGTAGTACGCGCAGCCAGAATCATATATGAGTATCGCAAGGGACAGCCGTCTGTCAGTACGCCACGCGACCAGTACCGTTAGCGCCGGGGGCCACACGTGAGACTAATCCCAAAACGACTGCGTCCGGGCGTACTGCCGCTCCTGCTTCAGGATGTCGCGGTAGAAGTCCCGGTCGTCCTCCCGGAGTTTCCCGATGATCCGGGCGGCGGTCTGCGGGCCGACGCCACGACCCGCCAGCGCGATCACGGCCTGCTTGCCGTGGCTCTGCACCAGGCTCGCCGACCGATAGGCTCGCTCAACCAGGCGTTCGGCCTCGTCGTCGCGGCCGTCGGCGTTCGCCCGCACCGCCGCGGGCGTCTCCTCATCCCAGGGGTTCAGACACGCAACCCGGGTCGCGCCGCACTCCGGACACTCGGGCTGGTCGCGGACGCGACGCACCTTCGTGGTGTGCTCCCAGTCGGTGCAGTGGAGGCACAGCAGCCGCACCCGGTCGTCGTGGAGCCGCTGCTTGATCGTCTCGATCACGCTCGCGTCGGCGTTGTCGGGGACCACGAGCTCCTGGCCGCTCGACCGACCCCCGGTCCCGACGGGCGTCCGCTCGCGGGCGGTCTCCAGCGACGTCGAATCGGCGTCGTCGTGGAGGTCCGCGAGCAGCGACGCCGTGGCGTCGGCCGCGAGGTCGACGTGGAACACCTCCCGAACGGCCTCGTCGTAGACCGGCGTGTCCTCCAGCGCGGCGAGCAGCCGGTCGGCGCCGAAGCGCTCTCTCCCCTGGTACCGCTTGAGCGCGCCGAACTTCGCGGCGACCTGCGCCAGCGTGAACTTGAGCGCGTCGGAGTTCCCCAGGGCGAGTTCCAGCGTCGGCTCGACGTGCTCCGGCCGGGTGGTCTCCAGCACCTCGACGACGTCACGGGCGGACGCGCGGGAGGGGACTTCGAGCTCGATCCGGTACGGGGAGACCTCCATCCCGACCGACGATCCCGTGCGCTGGCCCACCAGGGCGGCCAGCAGGCGGCCGAACGTCTCGTTGATCCGGTGACCGTGGGTGCTGTTCACCACGACCGTCCGGGCCCGCCCCTCGACGACGAACCGCTCGGCCGTCGGGATCGGGTGTCCGGTCTCGACCTGGCGCTCCACGGGATCGAGCGCGGCCGAGATGGTGTGGGTGTTCGTGGGATACCGGTCCCGAAGGTCGCGGGCGACCGCCTCGCGGTCGGCGCCGCGGTCGAACTGCTCGGCCGCGACCGCGCGGATCTCCCCCACCTCGCGGGCGACGTGGGCGGGCACGGGGATCTCCGAGCCGGTCCAGGACGGCACCTCGCCGCTGGGATCCTCGATCGGGGTGACGTTCACCCGCGCCTCGTCGTCGTCGATGTCGTTGATCCGCCACATCTCGCCGCGCTGGACGAACGCCGCGCCCGGTTCCGCGAAGTTGACCACGAACCGCTCGTCGAGCGTGCCGATCTGCCCCCGCGAGGAGATGTCGTGGACCTCGTAGGTCTCCTCGTCGGGGATCATGGAGAGGTTGGCGTAGAAGTACTGCCAGGTGCCGCCCGACTTCTCTAGCTGGTCGCGGTCTTCGTCGAGCCACAGCAACCGATTCTTCGAGAGCTCCCGGACGACCTCGCGGAAGGTCTCCTCGCCGAGATCCGCGAAGGGGTACGCCGCGGTGACCAGGTCGTACGCCCGGCGGGCCGACACCTCCCCCTCGTCCATCACGACTCCGACGATCTGGTTCGCGACCGTGTCGAGGCTGGCGTGGTGGATCCGCGCGGGCTCGACCTCCCCGGCCGCGGCGCGGCGGGCGATCGCGAGCGCCTCCAGCGTGTCGTCGGGCGACGAGGTGACGAGGGTTCCGCGGGAGACCTCGTCGCGGCGATGGCCCGCGCGGCCCACCCGCTGGAGCAGCCTGGCGACCTCCCGCGGGCTCCCGTACTGGACGACGTGATCGACGCGGCCCACGTCGATGCCGAGTTCCATCGAGGAGGTACACACTAAAGCGTCGAGATCGCCGGCCTTGAACCGGTCCTCGACGTCGATCCGAACGTCCTTCGACAGCGACCCGTGGTGGACCTCGATCGGTTCATCGAGGGTCTTGAACCGGGAACCGAGCGCCTCGGCGGTCTGGCGGGTGTTGACGAACACCAGCGTCGACTCGTGGTCCCGGACGATGTCGCGGACGAGACGGACGTGGCTCGCGATGGTGTCGTCGGTCGCGAGTTCGCCCGCCAGCCGCTCGTCCTCGCGCGTGATCTCGGGATGGACCACCTCGAACTCGACCGCGCTGCCGACGTCCACCTCCACGACCTCGACGTCGCGGTCGCCGGTGAGGAACTTCCCGACTTCTTCAGGAGAGCCGACCGTGGCCGAGAGCCCGACCCGCTGGAACGCTCCCGAAAGCGCCCGGAGCCGCTCCAGCGCGACCGTCAGCTGGGCGCCGCGCTTCGCGGAGGCGAGTTCGTGAACCTCGTCGACCACGACGTGGCGCACGTCCGACAACGCCGTCCGGAGCTTCGACCCGGTCAACATCGCCTGGAGCGTCTCGGGCGTCGTCACCAGCACGTCCGGCGGGTCGTCGGCCTGCTTCGACCGCCGGTACTGGGTCGTGTCGCCGTGTCTGACGTCGATCTCGATGTCGAGGGTCTCGCCCCACCACTCCAACCGCTCGCGCATGTCCCGGTTCAGCGCACGCAGCGGGGTGATGTACAGCGCCGACAGCCCCTCGCGATCCGCCGCGTCGGCGCGGGCGATCGAGTCGAGCACCGGCAACATGGCGGTCTCGGTCTTGCCCGTCCCGGTGGGGGCGATCACGAGGGCGTTCCGGCCGGCGGCGATCGGCGGGATCGCGCGGCGCTGGGGCTCGGTCGGGGTCTCGAACCCCCGCTCCGACAGCGCGGTCCGAACCGCGTCGCCGAGGCTCGCAAACGCGTCCATCCCCCGAGGCGCGGCGCCGTCTACCATTGCCGTTTCTACCGGCGCGACGGGATTAAGCCCGGCGTTCCGCCGCCGATATGCCCGGATCCGGCCTACACCGATCGGTACGGTCCGAGCCGCGTGCCGTCGAGCAGGTAGGCGTCGGTCCGGTCCGCGACGAGCGCGTCGGGGAGGAACGGCGAGAGAAACGCCCGCTCGACGTTCACCCGGGCGCCGCCCGACCGGGCGTTGAACGCCGGAAACACCACCGCTTCGGGGCCGGTCCACTCGAGGTCCGCGACGGCGACGCCACAGTGCGCCGCGAACGGCTCCGGCCGCAGCGGGCCGCGGAGCCACGCCCGCTCCGTGCGTCCGCCGCCGACGCTGTCCGACAGCCGCACACGGGGGTGTTCGTGGCCGATACAGAGCACCTCGCTCGCGAGTGCGTCGCGCGAGGGCCAGGTGTGGCCGTGGACGAATCCGACTCGCCCCATCCGAATTCCGGCCGGATCGGCGCGCGTGAACCGCCCGTCGTCGTCGAACCGCTCGCCCACGCCGCCGTCGTGGTTCCCGGGAACCAGCGTCACCGGGATCCGGTCGACGACGGCCGTCACGAGCGCGTCGAGTTCGTCGGCCTCCGGCCCGTCGGGTTCACCCACCCGGTGGCCCAGATCGCCGAGCAGGATCAGCCGGTCGGGGTCGACCCGGTCCACCAACCCGAGCAGCCGGAGCCGCCGGAGGTCGGCGTTGCTCTCGAGTTCGACGCCGCGCTCGTACCGGAGGCCGGCCTCGATGCCGGCGTGGTAGTCGGCGACGACGAGGGCTCTCGCGCCGTCGATCCGAGCCACCGCGGCCGGCTCCCCGGGGATCGGGTCGACCAGCGGGCTCGAGTTGCTCGCCGCGGATCCCGGCTCCGCGGGCATCAGATCGCCTTCAGCCGTCCCTCGGCGGGCTCGTAACACTTCCCACCCATCAGCGCCTCCTGGATGGCGGACTCGACCGCCTCGGGGTCGGCGCCGTGCTCGTCGACGACGGCCGAGACGACGGCCGCCCGTTCGGCACCGTCGCCGTCGTCGAGATCGCTCATCACGTCGACCGCGGCGGCCTCCAGGTCCACGTCGTCAGCCGCGTCGGCAGAGTCAGTCCCGAGGTCGGGAGTCGCGTCGGTCGAATCGGTTCCGCGATCGGGAGTCGCGTCGGTCGAGTCGGTTCCGCGATCGTCAATCGGCTCTGCGGGCTCGGCCCCGGGGTCGGTTGCCTCGGTGTCGCCACCCGCGGCAGCCCCGTCGTCGCCGTCGACGGGGGGTGAACCGGTCGGCTCGCCCGCGTCGGGCGTCGGCTCCGAACCGGGAGCCGACGGTGATTGCGACCCGCCGGCACCCGGAGTCGGGTCGTCAGCGGTCGCGGCGTCGGGATCAGCCGCCGCCGCGGCCTCGGCTTCGAGCTCCTCGACGTCGGGAACGTCGATGTCGGCCTCGCCCGGGTCGTCGACCTCGTTCCCGGTCGAAAATTCGGTGTCGAACTCGGATTCGATCTCCGCGCGCTCCTCGTCGTCGAGCTCGTAGAGCTCCGAGTCCCCGTCGGCGTCGCCGGTACCGAAGTCGCCGAGGTCGTCGACCGCATCACCCGCGGATGCGTCGGCGTCGGTGCTCGCGGATGCGTCGGTGTCGCCATCGGCGGGTGCGTCGGCGTCGGTGCTCGCGGATGCGCCAGTGTCG
>Ga0207753_1000893_pt1 | contig 10765 bp, 6 predicted proteins | sample PonA233FremontCA_2_FD_187273 | JGI IMG/M metagenome (GOLD analysis project Ga0207753, IMG submission 187273) | Salt pond sediment microbial community from Fremont, CA, USA - Pond A23 Sediment 3 (SPAdes) | ecosystem: Environmental > Aquatic > Non-marine Saline and Alkaline > Saline | place: USA...
ATCGCTGGATGCCGCACGTGCACGTCGACTTCCACGAGATGGGCGTGGACGAGCCGTACTACTTTGCCCCGGGCGCCGAGCCGCTCCACGAAACCCTGACCGAGTGGCAGCGCGACTTTCAGTTCACGATTGGGCGCAACAACGCCGACTACTTCGACGAGAATGGGTGGCTCTACTTCACCGAAGAGGTGTTTGACCTGTTCTACCCCGGCTACGGCGACACGTGGCCCCTCTTTAACGGCGCCATCGGGATGACCTACGAACAGGGCGGCTCGGGGCGGGCCGGGCGCGCCATCGTCACCGCCGAGGGCGATACGCTCACGCTGCTCGACCGCCTCCGCCGTCACCACACCACCGGCCTCTCCACCGTCGAGGCGACGGCCGACCACCACGAGCGGGTGGTCCGGCAGTTTGAGGACTACTACGCCTCGGCCCAGGAGACCCCGCCCGGGGAGTACCGGACCTACGTCGTGCGACGGGACGCGCAGGGGCACCGGCTCGCGGCCCTCACCGACCACCTCGACCGCCAGCGGATCCGCTACGGCTACGTCACCGAGCCGAAAAGGGTGCGCGGGCGCAGCTACCACAGCGGCGAAACGGAACAGATGCGCCTGCAAGAAGGCGACCTTCTCGTGAACGCGGCCCAGCCGAAGGCTCGTCTCGCGAAGGTGCTCCTGGAGCCGAAGACGACCATCGTCGACTCCCTGACGTACGACATTACCGCCTGGGGCCTGCCGTACGCCTACGGCCTCGAGGCGCTGGCCCTGCCGGAGTCGGTCGCCCCCGACACCCGTACCGCCCCGGCCTCGCCCGCGCCGATGACCGGCGACACGGACGCCCCCTACGCCTATGTCACCCCCTGGACGAGCCGGGCCGACGCCCGCTTCGCGGCGGCGCTGCTCGACGAGGGGCTTCGGCTTCGTTTCGCCACCGAGTCGTTCACGGTGGACGACCGCTCGTTCGAGCCGGGCGCCCTTATTCTCACCCGCGCCGGCAATACGAGCCGGACCGACCGTTTCGACGCGACGGTGCAGCGGCTGGCCGAGGCCCACGAGCAGTCGCTCCACGGCGCATCGACCGGGTTCACGCCGCAGGGGCCGGACTTCGGGTCCGACAACGTGGGGTTTGTGGAGGCTCCACACGTGGCCGCACTCTCAGGCCCGCCCACGAGCGCGCCCCGCGCCGGGGAGGTGTGGCACTTTTTCGACCGGCAGCTCGACTACCCCGTCACCCTCCTGCCCGCCGACGATTTTGAGGCCTCGATGCTCGAGGACGTGGACGTGCTCGTGCTTCCGAGTGGAGGGTACGGCGGATGGTTTACCGACACGCGGGCCACGGCCCTCACGGACTGGGTGCGGCAGGGCGGGCGCCTCATTTCCATGGGCACCGCCAACGAGGCCCTGACCAATCGAGCCCCGTACGCGCTCACGCATGAAACACCCGGCGCTTCGGACACGACCGAGGACGCCCCCCTCACGCCCTACGGCGCTCAGACTCGGAAGCGCCTCTCCGGGGCCACGCCCGGCAGCATCCACCGCGTGCAGATTGACGACTCGCACCCGCTGGGCTTCGGCGTCGAGCCCCCCTACTTCACCCTCAAGCGCAACGACGACGCGTTTGCCTATCTCGACGAGGGGCAGACCGTGGGCGCCCTGGAGGCCCCCGCGCCCGTGAGCGGATTCATGGGCCACGAGGCGCAGCGGACGGTCGACGACACGTTCCTCTTCGGCACGCAGTCGATCGGGGACGGGCAGGTGACCTACTTCGTCGACAACCCTCTCTTTCGGGGCTTCTGGTACAACGGACAGGTCCTCTTCGCCAACGCCGTCTTCTTCGTGGGAAATGGGTAGTGGTTCTTGGGTAAGGGGTACGAGGGAGCGGAAACGAAACTGGAATCTCTTTTCACCTCTTCCCCTTCCTTCTTCCCCACGGGGATTCAGTCCATGCCGACCCCGAACATGTTCTCCAAGTCGTGGCTGGAGTGGACGCGAAACCCGATGAGCGTCTCGGTGTCCGTAATGCCCTCCACCTGACGAATCTCGCTCGTCACGAGGTCGGCGAGCGCCTCGTTCTCGGCCACGCGCAACATGGCGACGAGGTCGACCCGCCCCGCCACGGAGTGCACCTCGGTGATGCCGTCGAGGGCCGCGAGCGCATCGGCCACCTTGTTGACTTTGCCGCGCTCGGTATCGAGAAGAACAATTGCGGTGACCATGTTGCGGGGGATCTGTGCGTAGGAAGACAATGCTGGAACGTACAAAGGCAATATACACCCAAAGTCCCAGACGCCCAAACGCACATTCGCGCGATCACGATTCCTTCCCATCCGCCCCTTTCCATGAGCGCCTCGTCTTCGACCGATTCCGGCACCGCCGGTGAGCACCACGTTTATGTCGTCGAGTGCAGCGACGGCACCTACTACACCGGCTACACAACGGACGTGGAGCGGCGAGTGGCCGAGCACAACGACGGCACAGCGGCCAAGTACACCCGCGGGCGGCGCCCGGTGACGCTGGTGCACACGGAAACGTTCGACGACCAGTCCGCCGCCATGCAGCGGGAGTACGCGATCAAGCAACTGCGCCGTCCGGCGAAGGAGCGGCTCGTGCACCCCGGCACGAATTCAGTGTCGTGAGCTCTCCCCAATCGGCCGGGCGATTACTGCACCGCGGACGGCCAGGGCTCCGCGGCCCACCGGCTGTTGTCTTGGTGGATGCCGGGACACCATTTCTAAACCAACCCGTCTCGCTTCCGAGCCAACGCCAGCCTACAGCGGCATGTTGCCGTGCTTCTTGCGCGGGTTATTGACCACCTTGTTCTCCAGCATGTCGAACCCGCGGATGAGGCGCTCGCGGGTCTCGCTCGGCTTGATGACGTCGTCGACGTATCCGTACTCGGCCGCCACATAGGGCGTGGCGAAGCGGTCGCGGTACTGCTCCACGAAGTCATCCTTCGCGGCCTCCGGGTCCTCGGCCGCGTCCAGCTCGTCGTGGTAGATGATCTCGACGGCGCTCTTTGGGCCCATCACGGCCACCTCGGCGGTGGGCCACGCGAAGTTGAGGTCGCCGCCGATGTGCGTCGAGTTCATCACGTCGTAGGCCCCACCGTACGCCTTGCGCGTGATGACGGTGATGCGGGGGACGGTGGCCTCGCAGAAGGCGTAGAGCAGCTTGGCGCCGTGCTTGATGATGCCGTTCCACTCCTGGTCGGTGCCGGGCAGGAAGCCGGGCACGTCCTCCATCACGAGGAGCGGCACGTTGAACGCGTCGCAGGTGCGCACGAAGCGGGCGCCCTTGATCGAGGCGTCGATGTCGAGCACCCCGGCCAGCACCGCGGGCTGGTTCGCCACGATGCCGACCGGGCGCCCCCCGATGCGCGAAAAGCCCGTGAGCAGGTTCTCGCCGAAGTCGGGCTGGACCTCGAAGAAGTCGTCCGCGTCGACGAGGTGCCGGATCACGTCCCGCATGTCGTAGGGCTTGTTCGGGTCCTCCGGCACGAGCGCGTCGAGGGCCTCCCCGTCGTGGGCGCTCTCTACCTCCTCGCGCGGCACGCGCGGCGGATCTTCTTCGCAGTTTTGGGGGAGGTAGCCCACCAGTTCGCGGATGCGATGGAGGCAGTCCACGTCGTTCGAGCAGGTGAGGTGGCTCACCCCGCTCTTGGTGGCGTGGGTGCGCGCGCCCCCCAGGTCAGCCGCCGTCACCTCTTCCTGCGTCACGGTCTTCACCACGTTGGGCCCGGTCACGAACATGTAGCTGGTGTCCTCCACCATGAGCGTGAAGTCGGTGATGGCGGGGCTGTAGACGGCCCCCCCGGCGCACGGCCCCATGATCGCCGAAATCTGCGGGACGACCCCCGAGGCCTCCGTGTTCAGCTTGAAGATGTCCGCGTAGCCGCCAAGGCTCTTGACGCCCTCCTGGATGCGCGCGCCGCCGGAGTCGTTGAGTCCGATGACGGGGGCACCGTTTTCGAGGGCCTTCTCCATCACGTTCACGATCTTGTCGGCGTGGGCCCGGCCCAGCGAGCCGCCGTAGACGGTAAAGTCCTGACTGAAGACGTAGACGAGGCGCCCGTGGATGGTGCCGTAGCCCGTGACCACCCCATCGCCGGGCGGACGGTTCTCGTCGAGATCGAAGTTGGTCTCCTGGTGGCGGACGAACGTGCCCAGCTCTTCGAACGAGTCGTCGTCCAGGAGAATGTCGAGCCGCTCGCGGGCTGTCAGCTTGTCCTTCTCGTGCTGGCGCTCGATGCGCGCCTCCCCGCCCCCTTTCGCGGCCTCGGCGCGGCGGCGCTGCAGATCTTCATACCGGGACGAGGAAGAATCGGCAGGGGCGTCGTCGGGATCGCTCATGGAGAAAGAAGGCCTGGTACAATGGGCGTGGGTACGGGAAAAAAGGCGGTATGAAAGTAGGAGTTGTGGCTGAGCGCGTCAACGAACGCCGTTGGGACCGGGGAGCGGGTCATGTCCCTGTCGTAAAGCATCGTCGTATTACGGGTTCGTTTCAGTCCGCGGTGGGTATTGGTGAGCGGGCCCGTGTCATGTCCGCACACGTCATCGACGAACCCCTTACCGAAACCATTCTGCGCCCCATGAACGGACTCACTCGCTCTTGTGCCATCATTTCCCGGTGGGCCCCCCTGTGCCTTGGACTCTTGGCCATGGCCCTCGTGCTCGCTGGCTGCGACAGCAACGACGGCATGGACGACCCCGTCCAGTCGCCGACCCTCGCCGAGAGGGTGTCTCAGACCGACGACCTGAGCGTGCTGGAGGACGCCCTGAACGCGGCCGACCGAGCTGCCCCCCTGAACAACGAGGACGCGACCTTTACTGTCTTCGCCCCGTCCAACAGCGCCTTCCAGCCTTACAACGTCGACTTCCTTATCAACAACCCCGATTTGCTCGGGAACGTCATCGACTACCACGTCATCGAAGGTGATGCCGTAACTGCCGATGACCTCTCGGACGGTGATACATTCACGACCGTCCAGGGCGACGAAATTGAGGTCTCTATCGACGAAGACGGCACCGTCTTCGTGGAGGGGGCCCCGGTGACCACCCCTGACGTAGACGCCAGAAACGGCATTGCCCACGTGGTTGGCGACGTGCTACTGACCAACCGCACGATCACTGAACGCGCACAGGTCACGACGGCCGCCGATGTCCTTTCCACGGCCCTGGACGAGACCGGCCGGGCCCAGACGCTCAACGACACGGACGCAACGTTCACCGTCTTCGCGCCCACCAACGCGGCCTTCGGGCCCTACGACGTCGACTTCCTCGTGAACAACGCGGACCTACTCGGCGACGTGCTCGACTACCACGTTGTGCAGGGCGCGGCCGTAACCTCCGAGCAGCTCTCGGACGGGGACACCTTCACGACCGTCCAGGGCGACGAAATCGAAGTCCGCATCGACGAGGACGGCGCCGTCTTCGTGGAAGGCGCGCAAGTGACGATGGCCAACGTTCAATCGAGCAACGGGGTGACACACTTCACCGACGATGTGCTACTGACCAACCGCACCGCGGCTGAGCGGCTACAGGTCACCTCCGCCACGGAGCAGCTGTACCAGGCCATCGACAACGCAGGACTTGCGGATGCCTTCGGTAGCGCCGACAACAACTGGACGACGTTCGCGCCCAACAACGCGTCGTTCGAAAACGCCGATCTGAGCGGCTTCAGCGGCCAAGAGGTGCAGCAGATCCTGCAGTATCACACGCTCAATGGGGTGACGGACTCCGAAGCGCTTCTGGAAACGCTCGACAACAACAACGGGGAGGTCAGCCTGGAGACCAACCAGGGAGAGGATGTCACCATCACGCAGGTTGAACCCGACTCGGTCGTGCTCAACGACGGCGAGGCGGCGCTCAACCTCGACCGCGTTGACCAGCGCGCGAGCAACGGCATCATCCACCAGATCGAAGGACTGCTGATTCCGCCGAGCTTCAACCAGAGCGTCAGTTACGATTTGGCGGCTCAGTCCAACGACGGCGCAATTCCCAACGGCGTGGCTGGCACGGTCACCTTTTGGGAAGCCGGTGCCAACCAGACGGTGGTGACCCTGGAGCTGGACGACGGCGCTACGGGGGCCAGCGTGGCCCATCCGGCCCACATCCACAACAACTCCGCTTCGGAAGGTGGGGGCATCGAGATCTACCTGACACCGATTGACGGCAGCGGTGGCGGCGGCACGAGCGCCCGCATTGTGGACCGTCCCTTCGAGGAGCTGGCGAACTTCAATGGCTACGTCAACATCCACGAAAGCGTGGCGAACCTGGGCACGGTCGTCGCGCAGGGCAACATTGGCGCCAACGCCACCGGTACGCTCGCGGCCGGGCTCGACCTCGTCGACGACCAGCGTTCTGAGACGTATATGCTCGACGCGAACAGCAACGACGGATCCGTTGCGCCGAGCGGCATTCCCGGGAGCGTGCAGTTCCTGGAGCTGACCAATGGCCTGACGTTCGTGCAGGTGTCGCTGGATACAGGCAACGGAGCGACGGGGGCCGATGTCTCGCACCCGGCGCACATCCACAACACTAGCAGTGGAAACATCGAATACTACCTCAGCCCGGTGGACGGCTCCGATGACGCGGCGCGGAGCGGAAAACTCGTCGGTGAGTCCTACGACACGCTCATCGGGTACGACGGATACGTGAACGTGCACGAGAGCGTCGCAAACCTCGGCGACATCGTTTCTCAGGGCAACATCGGGGCCGCGAACTAGACGCCCCCGGCGGTGATCGCACTCGCGTTCACCCTCCTTCCGAGCCCCGTCGGCCCCTCGTCCAGAGGGGACGGCGGGGCTTTCGTTATTGGGGGAAGCCTTTCCCCTACCAACAGCCTGAGTTTCATCCCCTCTTTACGAAAACACAGGTACACCGACTGGGTGCTGTCGTCATGCTCAGTGTCATTGCGTTGCTGATGGACATGTAAAGAAGTGGTTTGGTCTCTACGGAGAGACGGATAGGCCGGGGGGTTCGCCTGTAGGAGGGGTCATCACGCGATCCGTCTCCCCGGAGGAGTCGCTCCCTGTGCTGTGGCCGCCCCGACCGCCTGACCGATGGACGACCCGTCTGCGACCCATTCCTCTCATGGATCTACGTCCCCTCAACCCCCGAGGCACTCCTCGGATGCCTCCTCTCTCGATGCCCTGCGTGAGCGGCTTGGGAACGACGACGTGGACGCCTTCGAAGCAATCTTCCGACGCCTATCGGAGCCGGTCTTCCGGTACGTGTGCGGCATGGTGTCGGACGAGTCCCTGGCCCACGATCTTACGCAGGACACGTTTGCCAAACTGTGGACGGTGCGGGACCGCATGGCGTCGGTCGAGTCGCTGCGCGGGTACGTCTTTCGGATGGCCCGAAACCGCGTCTACAACCAGCACCGGGATGCCCGTACCCGTCGGGAGAACCGGACACAACTTCAGAAGAACACGCCGGACGCGTCCCCCCCGGCCCCGGACGAGGTCGTCGACGCCGACCTCCTCCGGGATCATCTCCAGGACTGGATTGGGAATCTTCCCGATCGGCAACGAGAGGCGCTCACGCTCCGACGCCAGCAGGACCTGGGGCACGATGAGATTGCGGACCTCATGGACATTGCCCCAAGCACCGTTAACAACCACATTGCCCGGGCCCTGAAGCAGCTCCGGGAACGCCTCCACGAGCATCGCTCCGACCTGCGCTCTTGACTCGCTTTTTCTCCCTCTCCCTGCTCGTCCCGCGAGCCCATGGACAACGACACCTCCCCCCTTCCCCCAGACCTCCGCCCGCCCGACGCGGATGCGGAGCAGGACTACGAGCGGATCTGGGCGGCCCTCCACCGGACCGATGAGGCACGGGCCTCCGAATACGACGTAGACGCCGAGTGGACGCAACTGGCTGATCGCCTGGATCTTGAGGGAGACGCCCCTTCGGCGCCCGAGAAACCGACGACCGACCGGCCGGCCCGCCCGCCCGATCAACGAAAGGACGCCCGACCGTCGCGTTACGCCCGAAGGCTGGCGACCGCAGTGCTCGTGTTGTGCGCCGTGGTGGCTGGAGCCTGGTGGTGGCAGCAGCCCGTCTCGGTCACGACGGCGGCGGGCGAGCGGACGACGATCACGTTCCCAGACGGGTCGACGGCAGAGGTTAACGGCGCCACCACGCTCTCTTACAATCGGGGCTTTCAGTCCTTCCCGTTCGTGCCCGCATCACGACGCCGCGTGCGGCTGACCGGAGAGGCCTTCTTCGATGTCGACAACGCGGAGCGCCCGTTCCACGTCGTCACGCCCAACGCCCGCATTGAGGTGCTGGGCACGACGTTCGACGTGCGTGCACGGACGGACGACGACACCCCCGAAACAACCGTCGCCCTTTCGTCGGGACGGGTACGCCTGACGCCGACAGCAGCTGCGACGTCTTCCCGTTCGGGCGTCACCCTCTCCGAAACCGGGCACACGAGCCGGGTCGTAGCGGACCAGGCGCCTACCTCGCCCGAGACGATCGATCTTAAGTACGCACGAGCGTGGCGGGATGGCGGATTTGCCATTCGGGACGCCGCACTCCCCACCGTCCTCGCAGAGCTCGAACGCCGGTTCGGCGTGCCTCTTTCCTTCCGGGCGGACCCCTCGGAGACGACCCCAATGACGCTGCACTACGCAGCGGAAGCCCAGGTCGAAGAGGTGCTCCGCGACATCTGCGTGATTCAGGGCCTCTCGTACCGCGAAACGAGCCAGGGATACGAACTTGTTCGCGACTGACACCATGCCCCTTTCGTCCCCTTCGCCCACTCATGGGCTCGTCCTGCGGAACGTGTTCGTCGTGGCCGGCGCGGTGCTATTGTTTTGTGTAGGCCCGTCTCTCGGCCACGCTCAGTCCCCCGAGGAGAGCAAGGAAGGGTATACAATGACGCTCCGCGACGCACCCCTCGAGACAGCCCTGCAGCGGCTCGTGGCGCGCACCGGAATCGACCTCGCCTACTCCACCACGCTCGTAGAGGGCCGCCGCGTCTACTGTCAGCGGCGCGACGCCCCGGTCGAGGCCCTGCTCCGGTGTCTGCTGAACGGGACGGGCGTCGACTACCTCCGCACCGCCAGTGGCAGTTACCTCCTCGTCGAGTCCTTGGAGGCCCCGGCCCCCACCGGACGCATCGCCGGCTCGGTCGTGGACGCCGCCACGGGGGAGCCCCTCCCCGACGCGAATGTGCTGCTGGCCGACGCCGAGACGGGCACCGCGACCGACGCCGCGGGCCAGTTTGCCGTGGCCCCCGTGCGGGCGGGCCGCCATCGCCTCGTCGTGACCTACGTCGGCTACACCACGGCCATCGACAGCGTGCGCGTGCCTCCGGGTGGGCGCGACACCGTCCGTGTGGCCCTCGCCCGCGATGTCTTGGAAACGGACCCAATCATCGTGGACGGCCTGCAGCGACGCCTCCCGTCCGCCGGGCTCGGGGCAAGCACGGTGGACGCGGCGGCCCTGCAGGAGCCGGCGGGGCAGGGGACGCCGGACGTGCTGCGACGGGTGGGGCAGCGCGTCGGCGTCTCGTTGAACCGGCCGCTCGCGGAGGTGCACGTGCAGGGCGGGAACAACGGGGAGCACGTTACCCTGCTCGACGGAGTGCCGGTCCGCAAGCCTGTGAGCGTCGGGCGACTGCTCAGCGCCTTCAGTCCGCAGGCGCTGGAGCGGGTAACGGTGCACAAGGCCGGCTTCGGCGCGTCTCACGGCAGCTACACCGCCGGCGTGCTGGACGCCACCCATGACCTGTCGCGCTCAACCGGCCGCTACGCCGCCGGAACCGCTGATCTCCTCAGCGTGAACGGCCGGCTCGATACGGATTGGGGCGGTTCGGACACACAGGACGGACGCGTAATGGCGGCGGGCCGAACGAGCGTGTGGCCCCTGTATCAGGCCCCCTCTCTCCGCACCCTTTTGGACGCCCGCACGGCCCTGGACCGTCCCCTGGCTCCCTCATGGACCGACGAACCGGTCGCCGGCCCCACTGCGTCCCTGTACCAGCATCGGGCCCCACGCGTGGAATTCTCGGACGTGCACGGGGCCGTGCGGCAGTCCATCTCCCCCTTCGAGCAGGTGTACGTCTCGGGCTACCACGGGCGCACTCGCCTGGGGACCGACGTGGCAACCGTCGTGTCCGGCAGCGAGGCACAGGACCGCGTACTTCTCTCACAGGATCGCTACGACTGGACCAACACGGCCCTGCAGGGCCGCTACGAGTGGATGGCCAGCAGCCGCGTCACCGGCACGGCCCAGGTGTGGGGCAGCTGGCACGACGCCCATACCTTCTACGGCTTTCGCGACTCCACGCGGCGCTCCCTTACCGCGGATCCACCGCCGTCGTTTGCCGCTCGAACCGGCCCTCACGCGGGAGAGGGCAACGCAATTCGGGAGTGGGGGGGCCGCGTTACGGCGGACGTGAGCGTGGCCCCCAGTACCCACATCCGGGCCGGCGTGTCTCCCCAGCGCCTGCACGGGCGGTTTCGCGTGCGCAACCGATACCTGGGCGAACTGTCCCACGAAACGAGCACGTGGCAGGTGGGCAGCTACCTGGAAGCCGAAACAGCGCCGGGCCCTCACCTGACGGCAACGGCCGGGACGCGCCTCACGTACCTCCCGGCTCGGCGCACCGTCTACGCCGAACCTCGGCTCAGTCTGCGGTACGACCGAGCCTCCACCCCGCTGGGGGACCTGGCCGTTCGGCTTGCGGGCGGGTTGTACCGGCAGTACGTCATGCAATCGGAAATCAGCAGCACCGGCCCCACATCCGTCGTG
>Ga0207753_1000894_pt1 | contig 10762 bp, 12 predicted proteins | sample PonA233FremontCA_2_FD_187273 | JGI IMG/M metagenome (GOLD analysis project Ga0207753, IMG submission 187273) | Salt pond sediment microbial community from Fremont, CA, USA - Pond A23 Sediment 3 (SPAdes) | ecosystem: Environmental > Aquatic > Non-marine Saline and Alkaline > Saline | place: USA...
GCGGTTCCGTCGATCTTCAGCGAGCGTTCGGTAGTAGTCGTCGGGGTCGTTCATGGGGAATCACGTACCTGTGGCACTCGGTGTCACGTTCGCCGAGTGAGAACATAAATCGATGGACCCGACGGTTCCTGTGACTGTAATTGGTTGTAATCACCAGCATCCGCGCGAGCGTAGCGAGCGCGGTTCCCGGACGGTGAGGCCGAAGTCCGAGCCGTCCGCCCTTTGTCATCGACGTTCGGTAGAGCTTTGCTCTACCGCAGCCCATCAGAAGTCGAAGACTTCTGAGGACGTTTTTGCGCCGAGTGGTTCGCCTTCGGCGAACCCGAGGCGGAAAAAGGTCGGATGACTATCGCGTCGACCGCTTCCACGTTTTCAAGTCAATGATCTCGCCGTCGATCTCCTCGGGGGCGGCCTCGCTGGCGACCCACTGGTACATCGGCGCGATATCGCTTGGCTCGCGAGCCTTCTCGATGCCGGTGAGATCGGTGGCGACGAGTCCGGGGTCGACGACGCAGACGGGCTGATCGAGATCGGCCGCGAAGCCGCGGGCCAGTGCCTCCGCGCCAGCCTTCGAGACGGCGTACACGCCCATGCCGGGTTTGGCTTCGCGGGCCACGCTGCCGGAGGGGATCAGGATGCGCGCCTCGGGGGCGAGATACGGGACGGCCGCTTTGATCGTCTCGAAGACGCCGCGGACGTTGGTCTCCATCGTGTCGTGAAACACGCTGCCGGACTCTTCTTGGAGCGGCATCTGGCCGGGTGTGCCGTGGTTGACCGCCGCGTTGGCGACCAGCACGTCGATCTCGCCGCCGCGGTCGATGGCGTGGTCGACCAACTCGCTGATGTCGCCTTTGTCCCGCACATCGGCCCGCACGCCGGAGACGCGTTCGCTGTCGGTCGCATCGTTGAGCCGGCTGACCGTCTTGTCGACCCCTGCAAGATCACGCCCACAGAGTACGACCCGCGCCCCGTCGGCGGCGAACTGTTCGGCGACAGCGCGACCGATGCCGCGGGTGCCGCCAGTGATGACTGCGGTCTGTTCGTCCATAGATGTCTATTGGCCGGATCGACCCTAAAGCTACGGCGTGCTGACGGGGTCGAAGTCCGTTCTTTTATACGTATGTCTGTCCTATTTGACGTATAAATGGCCACCGTCTCGAACGACGACAACAGCGAACACGGCGGCAACGAGGGACGATACAACGGCGACCTCTCGGCGGTCGACGGCGAGGATATCGTCGTGATCGGCAGCGGATTCGGCGGGCTGTCGACGGCCTGCTATCTCGCCGACGCAGGGGCAAACGTGACCGTCGTCGAGAAAAACGAGCAGTTGGGCGGTCGCGCGAGCCGACTCGAACGCGACGGCTTTACGTTCGACATGGGCCCTTCGTGGTATCTGATGCCCGATGTCTTCGAGCGCTTTTTCGGACACTTCGGCAAGCGACCCGAGGAGTATTACAGCCTCTCGCGGCTCGACCCCCACTACCGGATCTTCTTCAAGGACGGCGATCAGGTCGACCTCCTGCCCGATGTCGAGGCCAACAAGGAGCTCTTCGAGTCCTACGAACCCGGCGCTGGCGAGGCGCTCTCGAACTACCTCGACAAGTCCGAGTACACCTACAACGTGGGAATGGAGCACTTCGTCTACGAGGACCGCCCGCGGCTGCGGGACTACATGGACCTCGACGTGCTGCGCTACTCGTGGGGGCTCTCCCTGCTCGGCAAGATGCAGGGCCACGTCGAGAGTTACTTCGAGCACCCGAAGCTCCAGCAGATCATGCAGTACACGCTGGTCTTCCTCGGGGGCGCGCCGACCAACACGCCCGCGCTCTACAACCTGATGAGTCACGTCGACTTCAACATGGGTGTCTACTACCCCGACGGTGGGATGGGCGCGGTGGTCAACGGCATCGTCGAGATGGCCGAGGAGCTCGGCGTCGAGTTCGTTACCGACCAGCCAGTAGACGAAATCGCGGGTCGCAAGGGCGGATTCGCCGTCCGCACCGAGCACGGCAAGGAGTATTTCGCCGACCGCGTGGTCTCGAACGCCGACTACGCCCACACCGAACAGGAGCTACTGCCGCCGGAAAAACGCCAGTACAGTGCCGACTACTGGGACTCACGAACCTACGCGCCCTCTGCATTCCTGCTGTATCTGGGTGTCGAGGGCGACGTCGACGAGTTGGCCCACCACACCCTCGTCTTGCCGACCGACTGGAGCGACCACTTCGAGACGATCTTCGACGATCCTGCGTGGCCCGACGACCCGGCCTACTACCTTTGTGTCCCCTCCGAAACCGACGACTCGGTCGCCCCGGAAGGCCACAGCAACCTCTTTGCGCTCGTCCCCATCGCCGCTGGACTGGAGGATACCCCCGAGTTACGCGAGACCTTCCGCGATCTCGTCCTCGATGACATCGCCGACAACACGGGCGTCGACCTCCGGGATCGGATCGTCGTCGAGGAGACGTTCTGCGTGGATGATTTCACCGACCGATACAACTCGATGCAGGGAACCGCGCTGGGGATGGCCCACACCCTCAAACAGACCTCGCTGTTCCGTCCCTCGCGGAAGTCCGACACGGTAGACGGTCTCTACTTCACCGGCTCCTACACCACCCCCGGAATCGGTGTCCCGATGTGTCTGATTAGTGGCCAACTAACTGCCGACGCCGTCGCGGAGTGATGTCGACCGTGACTGACGGCTCCGGAACCAAGAGACTGGTCGGCCGACTCACCTATCTGCTGGTACTCTCTCGACCACGGTTCTGGTTCTATCTCGCTGGCCCGATTGTCGTCGGTGTTGCGGTCGGGGCAACCACGGTCGACGAACTGTTTCTACCGACCAGTCTTGGGCTGTTCGCCTACTTCCTGCTGCCGGCGAACGTCCTGCTGTACGGGGTCAACGACATCTTCGACGCGGAGGTCGACACCGAGAACCCGAAGAAGGACGACAGGGAGGTCCGCTGGCAGGGCGACCGACTGGTAACTGCGGCGGTGATTCTCTGCGGAGTCCTCGGGGTCGGAGCCGCCAGCCTGACGCCACCGGCAGCCTGGCCGTGGCTCGGCGGCTTTCTCTTCTTGGCCGTCGAGTACAGCGCCCCGCCGCTCCGCTTCAAGACGACGCCGTTTCTGGACTCGCTCTCCAATGGCCTCTACATTCTACCGGGAATCGCGGCCTACGTTGTGGTCGCTGGCACACAGCCACCGCTGCTCGCGGTCGTCGGGGCGTGGCTCTGGACGATGGGGATGCACACCTTCTCGGCGATTCCGGACATCGAGCCGGACCGAGCCGCCGGGATTCGGACGACCGCAACCACCCTCGGCGAACGCCGGACCTACGGCTACGTCGCCGCCTGTTGGCTGGCGGCGGCGCTCGCCTTCGGGCTGGTCGACCTCCGACTCGGCGCGCTGCTGGCCGTCTATCCCGTCTTCGTCGCGTGGGTCACCCAGTCGTCGGTCGCAGTAGAGAGAGCCTACTGGTGGTTCCCGGCGCTCAACACGGCGGTCGGCGCGCTGATCACTCTCGGTGCGCTCTGGGAGATCGTCCCCGTCTGGGAGGTATTGCCGTGAGCGATTCGGTTGCTGTGAGCGAGTCGACCAGCGAGGGCGGGTCGACAAGCGACAGCGAGTCGCTGACCGAGCCACGGATTCGGGAGGCCAAGGGACTGTCGGCCGTGCTGTCGGGCCGCCCACGAACGCGGCGAGAGACCGAGGCGTGGCTGGATGCCTTCGTCGACGGCAACCGGTTTACGATCGCCGTCTTCTTCCCGCTGATCGGCGCGATCATGCTGCTCGGGAGTGCCGAGGGGTGGTCGACCATCCCCACGCCGCTGCGGTTCAATGCGCCACTGATCCTGTTTGGAACCCTCGTCATGGCCGCCCCGTTGATCGTCGGCGTGATCCCGGCGATCGACCGGCTTGCACTGGGTGGCGTCGGTATCCTCGTCGGCTACACCTATCTGATCGAGTACGTGGGTGTGTCGACCGGCTGGCCCTACGGCGCATTCGAGTACGGGATCAGTCTCGGCCCGATGGTCGGGGATATACCGGCGGCGCTCCCGGTGTTCTTCCTACCGATCGTGCTCAACACGTACGTTCTCTCGCTGCTGTTGTTGGGCGATCGTCGGGACTCGCGGCTACTCCGGCTGGCGGTCGTGATCCCGGCGGTCGTGGCGATGGACGTAGTGCTCGACCCCGCCGCAGTCTCGCTGGGGTTTTGGGCGTATCTGGACGGCGGCGTCTTTTACGGCGTGCCGCTGTCGAACTACGCCGGGTGGGTGTTGAGCGCGGCCGTCTCGGTCGGCGTCCTCGATCTAACCGTCGACCGTGAGGTGCTCGAAGAGCGACTGAGCCAGTGTGAGTTCCTACTGGACGATCTGGTCAGCTTCGTCATCCTCTGGGGCGTGATCAACGCGTGGTTCGGCAACTGGCTGCCGGTCGGCGTCGCAGTGTTGTTCGGCGTGGCGATCCTGCGGACCAAACGGTTCGACGCCGGACTGCTGCGCCCCACGAGTGGGATCTACATTCCGCGCGTCGTCGACCGGTAAACTGTCATCTCTGCAACCGGTAGTACTCCTCCCGCCGTCGACCGGTAGTCGGTGCCTACTGTGGGTCGAGACGGACGAAACGCGAAACGTAATGAGCATCGAACCCCTCTATAGCGTATGAACAACGCCGACGCCGAGGAGCCGCCGGGTCGACCCTGTCCGCTCTGTGGGGCGTCGATGACCCACCGGCACTGCAAGTACATCTGTCCGACCCACGGCGTGGTGTACGACTGTTCGGATACGTTCTATTAACGCTCGCCGAAATCGGGCAAATATCAATTACGCCCACTCTGTGTACGAACTGTTATGTCGATTGCGTCCGTATGTAAGCGCATATGCTGTGCCGCCGGAACCGGCCGACAAGACGACCGATGGCTCCCGGAGAGCGATGGTAGAAGACACACAGATTGCGCGGAGCAAGGCGATCCAACAGCAGACCGGCAAGACCTTCCACGTCGCCACCCGACTGCTCCCCCAGCGGATCCGCGAGGCAACCTACGTGTTGTACGCGTTCTTCCGCGTCGCCGACGAGGTGGTCGACGATCCGGGCGACAGAAGCCCCGCCGAACAGCGCGCCGAACTCGAGGCGATTCGGGCTGCGGCTCTCGGCGAACAGGAGACCGACGATCCGGTGTTAGCGGCGTTCGCCGAGCTGCGTGAGACCTACGACATCGACCCGGCCGACGTCGACACCTTCATCGACGCGATGGCCTCCGATGTCGACACCGACCGCTACGAAACCTACGCCGAACTCGAAGCCTACATGGACGGCTCGGCCTCAGCTGTCGGGCGGATGATGACCGCAGTCATGGAGCCCGACAACCCCGAGCAGGCACTGCCCCACGCCACCGCCCTCGGTGAAGCCTTCCAACTCACGAACTTCATCCGCGACGTTCGGGAGGATATCGTCGAGCGCGACCGGATCTACCTCCCGCAGTCGACGCTCGACCGCCACGGCGTCACCAACAACCAGCTTCGGGCCTTCGAGATGGATGCCAGCGTCGTGGCCGTGATTCAGGACGAACTCGCCCGCGCCGAGGAGCTATACACCGAGGGCGTCGCCGGCATCAAATACCTCCCCGAGGACTGCCAGCTGGCGGTCCTGCTGGCGGCCGTCCTCTATGCCGACCACCACCGCCTCATCCGCAACCGGGAGTACGACGTGCTCTCGGCGACCCCGCAGCTCACGACGGCCCGAAAGTTGGCACTGCTCGCTCGGACCCGGTGGCAGTGGGTCTGGAACAAGGACCCCGAAACCGTCTTCCGCAACATCTCCGAGGGGAAGGGTCGCGGCGGGATGTTCACCCGCGGCGCGGAGTTAGTCGACCGGCTCCCGGTCCGGTAGTCGCTGGCTACGGCCCGGTAGTCGCTGGCTACGGCCCGGTAGTCGCTGGCTACGGCCCGGTAGTCGGTCACAGAATCCGTTTGCCGAGCGTGCTGGCCGCGAGTTCGGTCGCCAACTCGGCGGTTTCGTTCGACCTGTCCAACGTGGGATTGACTTCGACGAGATCCAGCGACCGTACTACGCTGGTCGCGGCGACCTGCTCCATCGCGGCGTGGGCTTCCCGATACGTAACGCCGCCGCGAACCGGAGTGCCGACACCCGGAGCCTCGGTCGGGTCGAGCCAGTCGAGATCGAGGCTGACGTGGATCTCGTCGACGCCCGCTGTTGCGATGGCGAGGGCGTCGTCGACGACAGCCGTGATCCCCCGGCGGTCGATATCGGACATCGTGAAGACAGTGAGCTCCTGCTCGTCGAGCAGGGCTTTTTCCGCGTCGTCGGCGCTCCGCAAGCCGACGAGAACGACGTTTTCGGACCGGAGGTTCGGCGCGGTCGCCCACTCCTGCTCGCCGAACTCCCCGATCCCGAGGAGTGCCGCCAGTGGCATGCCGTGAATGTTGCCCGACGGTGAGGTCGACGGCGTGTTGAGGTCCGCGTGGGCGTCGAACCAGATCGCGCCGATCGGTTCGGCAGCCGCCGACCCCGACAACGAGCCGATCGCGACCGAGTGGTCGCCGCCGAGCACCAGCGGCGTTTCGCCCGCCGCCAGCGTCGACTCGACGGTTTCGGCCACCTGCGTGCAGACCGTTTTGGTCTCCTCGAAGAACTTCGCCGTCCCGGTGCGGAGTGCTCTGGTCTCGGGGTCACACTCCTCGGCGTATGGGGCCCGGATGTCGCCCGCCTCGACCGGCTCGACGCCCGCCGAGCGGAGCTGGTCGGCGAGTCCGGCATACCGGATCGCCGACGGTCCCATGTCGACACCCCGTCTGTTCGCTCCGTAGTCGGTCGGCGCACCGATGAGACGGACACTGCGAGTCATGGTCACGCATTAGACGGTGACTACTTAGCCGTACGGGCGATGATCGTGGACCGACGCCTCGTCCGGACCACAACCGAAGTGTCGAGTAAGTCGACACTGAGAGTCGCTAGATCGGCCCGAAATGGTGAGCAAAAAACATAACCAACGCGCCAAGTAGGGCCGAATTGTTACTAGTTTTCCATCGGATTTATGAACGATCCGCTCTAAACGGCTCTTATGTCATCAATCGAACTCACGCCAAGTCAGAAAACTATCCTGACTGCACTCACGAACCTCCACCGGCAGACCGAAGACGCGGTCAAAGGCGAGGATATCGCCGAGGAAGTAAACCGCAACCCCGGCACGATCCGCAACCAGATGCAGAGCCTCAAAGCCCTCCAGCTGGTCGAGGGTGTCCCCGGTCCGAAAGGCGGCTATAAACCGACCGCCAACGCGTATGAAGCCCTCGACGTCGACGAGATGGAGGAGCCAGCGGCCGTCCCACTGACCCACGACGACGAGGACGTCAAGAACGCGAACGTCGAGAGCATCGACCTTTCGAGCGTCCACCACCCCGAACTCTGTCGTGCCGAGATCCACCTCCAGGGGTCGGTGCGTGACTTCCACGAGGGCGACGAGGTCGTCGTCGGGCCGACGCCGCTGTCGAAGCTCCAGATCACGGGGACGCTGGACGCCAAAGACGACACCAACAACATCCTCATTTTACAGATCGACGATATGAAGGCCCCTGCCGAAGAGCCAGCCCACTAACCAGCGACGCCGAACCTTTCGTCCCCACCATGAACCCGACAGCAACGGCTCGGCGGCAACTATCCGGTTCGAACGAAAACAGGCAGTATCGAAGCAGTCGACCCTGCTCTACATGTCGCTCCACGCCTTCGCGGCGCGCTTGAGCGACGTCACGTCCGAGATCCAGCGGCAGGCGATTCCCTTTTTGAGAGCTTTGGCGGCCGGGCCGCCGAAGGTGTTGACCGGGACGCCCATCACGTCGTGGGCGACCGCCTCCTCGCCGACCGAGATGACGGTCCCTTTGTCCTTGTACTTCCACGACTTGAGCGGCGCACCGCGGACCGCACGGGCGAGGTTCTCACCGGCGACCTCGGCGGCGGTCCAGGCGGCTTGAGCGGTCGGCGGGGCGACGTCGTCGTTACCTTGGTCGACCAACGCAGCGTCGCCGATGGCGAAGACGCGCTCGTCGCTGGTCTGGAAGTCCGACTCGGCGAAGACGCGATTGGAGCGCTCGTCCTTGTCGAGCGGCGTGTCGGTGATCTCCTCGCGACCGGTGATGCCGCCGGTCCAGACGAGTACGTCGTAGTCGAGTTCGTTGTCCTCGCCGAGAGAGATGATATCTTCGTCGACTTTCGAGATGAACTCGCCGGTGAGGATCTCGATATCCCGATCCAGCAATCGCTTTTTGAGTGCGCCCTGAACTTCGGGGTCGTTGCCGGGGAAGATCTCGTCGAGTCCCTCGACCAGTTTGATATCGAGCGGCGCGCGGTGGCGGTCGCGGTATTCGGCGATCTCGCCGGCGGTCTGGATGCCCGAGAGTCCCGCACCGCCAACGATCACCTGTGCCGGTTCGTTCTGGGTGGCCTCCTCGCCCGCGCTCCGAATCGCCTCGTGGATGCCGCGGGCGTCGTCGAGGCTTTTGAGCGTATGCGAGTACTCGTCGAGCCCGTCGATCCCGAAGAAGGCGGTCGAACTGCCGACGCCGACCAGCAGGTAGTCGTAGTCGACGCTGTCCCCGTCACGGAGTTCGATGGTTCGCTCGTCGGTGTCGACGCCGGTGACGCGGTCCCGGATGAAGTTCGTTTCCGGCGACTTGATCTCGTCTACGGGGATGGCGACCTTCGATTCGACCGCCGGATCGCGGATCACGCGGTGGGTCTCGTGGAGCACGAGATGGTAGTCGTGTTCGGAGATCCAGGTGAGTTCGGCTTCGCCCGCCTCGATCTCGTCTTCGAACGATCGTACCGTACCAGCGCCCGCATAGCCGGCCCCAACAACGACGACATGCTCTGTCATATGTGGATGTGCGACGGCATCGGATAAATCGGCTTTGAAACAGCGGTCGACGACACGCTCCGAGACCGATGGGCCAACGCGTCGATAGGAGCCAACAGAGGGCTACAAACCGCGGATTCGCTCAATCGAGTGAGAGACCAGCGTGCCACTGGGTGACGCCTGCCGCACGTTTCCGCTCGTCCATCCGGGCCAACAGCGCGACCGCGAGGCTCGCGGTCTCGGCGGCCCGCGTGTCGCCCTCGGTTCGGAACTCCCCTGTTTGGCGGTTGGCATAGACGGCACAGACCGCCCCGGCTCGCAGATCGTAGATCGACGCCAGCGTCAGAATCGTCGCGGCCTCCATCTCGATGTTGGTGACGTTGGCGTTCCGCAGCGTCTCGACCAGCTCGTCGCTGCCGGGAGCCTCGTAGCCATCGAAGCCGGGTCGACCCTGTCCGGCGTAGAAACTGTCGGCGCTCATGGAGAGTCCGACGTGGTAGTCGTAGCCTAACCGCTCGGCGGCGGCGACCAGCGCCGAGACGACCTCGTGGTCGGCGACCGCCGGGTAGTCGCTGCCGATATACTCCTTGCTCGTGCCCTCCTGTCTGACCGCCCCGGAAGTAATGACGAGATCACCGACGTCGACCTCCGGCTGGATCGCCCCACAGGAGCCGACCCGGATGAACGTCTCACAGCCCACGCGAGCGAGTTCTTCGAGCGCGATCGCGGCTGAGGGGCCGCCGATCCCCGTCGACGTCACCGAGATCGGTGTCCCGTCGTAGTGGCCGGTCGACGTCCGGTACTCTCGGTGGCTGGCGACCGCGGTGGCGTCGTCCCACAGCTCGGTGATCGTCCCGATGCGCTCGGGGTTGCCCGGCAGCAGCACGCTGTCGGCCACGTCGTCGCCCGTCACTTCGAGATGGTACTGGCGGTCGGCGTTGGGGTCCTCGCTGTCGCCGGGCACTGAGCTATCTTCGGTAACTGCGGCCTCATCGACATCCGAAGGCTGGGTCATCGGTCGACCTCATCACGCTGCTCGCTGGCGGCGTCGAGCGTCGACTCCGAGATCGTCTTCGGCAGGAGGTCGCCCAGCGTGTAGGTCACCGTGTCGTCGCCGAGATCACAGACGATTTCGAGGTCTTCGGGGGCGAACTCCGCGAGGGTCTGTCGACACATCCCGCAGGGCGTGAGGCCATCGCGGGCCGCCGAGGTGACGGCCAGTCGTTCGAACTCAGTGTGGCCGGTTTTGACGGCCTCGGCGACCGCGACCTCCTCGGCGTGGAGGCTGTTGGAGTAGTTGGCGTTCTCGATGTTGCAGCCGACGAAGACGCTGCCGTCGGCAGTACGGAGGGCGGCCCCGACCCGGTACTCCGAGTAGGGGACGTGGGCCGCTGCCAGCGCGTCGCGGGCCCGGTCGATCAGTGGGTCGACGGTCATACCGGAGGAGGGCAGCGAGCGGATTTATAGCTCCGGGCTCGAACGGCAAGGTTCTAGAGCCGTCCCTCCCTACAGGGGGTATGAGCGACGAGCCGACACCGGGTGTGAGTGGGCTGGGTCGACGGATTCTGCTCGGCCTCGGTGGGAGTATGGTGCTTTTGGGCGGGCTGTTGGGATTTTTCGTCGGGGCCAACGGCGGCGAGGCACTCAACGAGCTGACGCTGTTCGGCGTCCTGACGGTGCCCGTCTCGCCGGTGGCGATGACTCTCTATGGGATGATCGTCGTTGCGGCTGCCATCGGACTGCTCTACAGTGCGGTGTCACTGGCCTCACGGTACGATAGCAACGCACATTGACATCCTCCCGCGCCTAAAGACGCGGGAATCCACGAAGTGGATATTCAGGTTGCGCGTTTCCTCGGTTCTCAAGTACGCTTTCGCGTGGAACGTC
>Ga0207753_1000895_pt1 | contig 10746 bp, 9 predicted proteins | sample PonA233FremontCA_2_FD_187273 | JGI IMG/M metagenome (GOLD analysis project Ga0207753, IMG submission 187273) | Salt pond sediment microbial community from Fremont, CA, USA - Pond A23 Sediment 3 (SPAdes) | ecosystem: Environmental > Aquatic > Non-marine Saline and Alkaline > Saline | place: USA...
CACGTTCGTGGCCAGAAACTGGCTGACGCCGAGGGCCGCGTCCGACAGTTGGGCCTGAAGGTCCTGCAGGCTCACCCCAAACTGCTCCGGCAGCATGTCCCGGAGGTCCTGGGCCGTCATCGGGAGGGTCGTCTGGCCGGTGGACAAGCGCCGGTACACCGAGGAGGCCTCCGAGGCGACCAGCAGCCCGACGAGCAGAAGCGGCACAATGACGATGAGAACGATGGTCGCGATGGTGCCCACCGAGGCCAGCCCCGAGCGGCCCCGTAGCCGCCGCTCCCACCACTGAAAGGTGGGGTAGAAGAGCGTCGCCAGCACGACGGCCCAGAAGATGGGTTTGAAGAACGGCCCGATCAGCCACAGGAACGCGATGGTCACCATCAGCAGGAGGCCCAGGAAGAAGCCACGCTGCAGACGTTGTTCGTACATGGCTACGTGTGCCGGAGGGGAGGGCGCGAACCGAGCCGGGGACGCCGGGACGAATCATTGCTCCTCCGTCATCGCCTCCACGAGGCGCTGGGCCAGGTCCTCGGTCTGTAGCAGCCTGGCGTCGGGGAGCCGGGGGACGAGCCGCGTCCAGTCCTCGTGCTGCCGGTAGGCGCGGCGGAGGTACGGGATCGCGTCGTCGACACGGCCCTGGTCGGCGAGCGTGATGCCGACCCAGAAGGGCGCCTCGCCGTTCGTTGCGGAGTCGGGGACGATGTCCATCGCCCGGCGGTAGCTCTGCATCGCCGCGTCGATGTCCCCCGCCGTGACGGCTGCGTCGCCCTCGTTGAGCGCGCGGTAGGCCCGCTGCATGCGTGTCAGCCGCGTCAGCTCCTGCACCGGCGTGGCGTGGTCCTGGATGCGCAGGTCGAAGAGGCGGTCATTCCAAGACTGTCCGGTGGCCGAATCTCGCACCACCAGCAGGGCGGCCGACTGCTTGCCACGGATGTCGCCCCCTGCGTTCTGTGCCGCGGCGAGCGCCGCCAGGAGCCGCGAGGCCAGGTCGCCGTCGGCCGACTCGTACGCCTCCGCCATGGCGGGCCACACGTCGTCGTTCGCCATCATGTTGGCCTGCACCGAGTACTGCGCGCCGGTGTGGTGCCCCGTGGCCGCGATAGCATTGTCGCCGGTATGGGCCGCCACGTTTCCGTTGGCGTCCACCATCGCCACCTGCCGCACGGCGCGCCCGTCGTCGGTCGTGACGAGTGCCTTCAGCGCGTCCTCCGCGGTGCGGCCGTGCTGCATCAGTTCCAGGCCGAGCGGGCCGTAGCGCGGGTCGACGAACGACTGGGTGGCCACGGCGCCGACGCCGGGCTTCGCCCACGGCACGATGGAGCCGACGCTGAACCAGTGCGACTGCACGGCCACCCCCAGCTGGCCGGTCGCCGAGTCGCGCGCCACGATCGAGTAGGTGGCCACGGGGCGACGCGTCGACAGGGCCTCCGGGGCGTCGTCGGCGCGCCGATCGGTCGGCGACACACCCTGCTGAGCGGCGGCGGGCAGGGCAACGACGAGTGCGAGGAGTGCGAAGAACGGAGTGCGGACGCAGAACGTGAGCATCGGGCGGGGGCGAGCGGTGCGGGGACGTTTGACACCGGCCAGGATAAGGAGGCGCTTCCGCAATCGCCACTGGCCCGGAACGAACGGCGGACGTCCGCCGAGAGCCTCGATGGCAAGATGCCGTTCTTCGGGCCGCGGCGCCCGGCGTCGTTGAGAATCGGACGGGGGGAGGCCGCGTCCGGTACGAGGATCCGCAGCAATTTCGGGCTGCCCCGGTCAGAGAGCAGGGGCGTGCGCCCGTCTGGCCCCTCCACAACCCCTTACATCTTCGGGTACTGGCCGGTGACGTAATTCACGAGCTGCATGGCGCCTGACTGGGCCGACTCCGCAATCTGCTCCGCGCAGTCCCGCATCGAAATAATGTCGGTGAGGTCGCCCTCCTCGTTCACCACCGGAAGGTGACGACACTTCAGGTCGGTCATCCGGTCGAGGCACTCTTGGAGTTGATCGTCTATGCGGGCGGTGGCCACCTCGCTCGTCATGACCTCCTGGACCTTGGTCTCCGGCGACGATCGGCCCTTCAGGGCAATGTCGCGCATGTAATCCCGCTCGGTGAAGATGCCCACGATTTCGTCGTCGCTCATCACGACGATCGACCCGATGTCCCGATCCACCATGGCGTCGATGCAGTCGTAGACGGTGTCGGAGGGAGCGGCCGTAAGAACGTCGCCCTTCTTTTTCAGCGTGCCCTTCGTGCGCAGAACGTCCCGGACCCGGGTGTCAACAAGCTCTTCGTGGTCGGTCATTGTAGAAAAAAAGCAAGGTGAGAAGTAATGCACGAGAACCCCGCAGGTGGGCCGTGTTCAAAAAGAAACACGACAACATGCACCCATTCGCGTCCCCTTCTTAGACCGTTCCTGTGCTGGTCGATATATAACGTGCTTGGGACACCTTGATGGGGGAGGGGCACTGTAGACCCCCATTCCCGCCTCCACGTCCCGGGGGCCTTCAACGGAGCGGGCCCGCGGAGAACGCCGTGAACTCTCCCCAAAAATGACGTCGTTTGCGCGGCAATCCTGCGCGACGGATTGCCCGATCGCTTGCGCCCGTCGCTGGCAACGAGTACGTTTGACACGCTGAAGCTTTGCCCTCTCCCTACGTCCTTCCGAAGTCAACTGCGCGGACATGATTCCTTCAATGGTTTGGACGGCCCTGGGCGCCTTCCTCGTCATCAACGCGATGCTGCTCTCGGCGTCGCTACTGGTGTTTGCGGAGCGGCGCGTGTCGGCCTTCATCCAGAACCGCCCGGGCCCGAACCGGGTGGGGCCCCTCGGCCTCCTGCAGCCGTTTGCGGACGTGCTCAAGTTCGTGCTGAAGGAGGACGTGCAGCCCGCGCAGTCGAACAAGTTCATCCACTCGATGGCGCCGGTGGTCATGGTCGTCATCGCCATGACCACTGCGGCGCTCATTCCGTTCGCTGAGGGGGTTGCGGTGACGGACCTTGACGTGGGGGTCATCATGCTGCTGGCGCTCACCTCCATCAGTGTCTACGGGGTCACCCTCGCCGGGTGGAGCTCCAACAGCAAGTTCTCACTGCTCGGGGGGCTGCGGTCGGCGGCGCAAATGGTGTCCTACGAGCTGTCGATGGGCCTGGCGGTGATCTCCGTCGTGCTCATTGCCGGGTCACTCAACTTCATGGAGATCGTGGAGCACCAAAACTCGGGCGGCGCCCTGCTGGGCTGGAACGCGGTGCGCAACCCCATCGGATGTCTCATCTTCATCGTGACCGCGTTCGCCGAGACGAACCGGGCGCCCTTCGACCTGCCGGAAGCAGAAGAGGAGCTGGTGGCGGGCTACCATACCGAGTACAGCGGCATGAAATTCGGCATGTTCTTCCTCGCCGAATACGTCAATTGGTTCGTGGCCTCCTTCTTCATTGTCACCCTCTTCTTTGGGGGCTACCTGGTGCCGTTTGAGCCGCAACTCATTGCCCTGTTTCCGGCGCTGGACGGGTCGACCCTGCTTGCCCTGCTCCAGTTTGGGAGCCTGATGCTGAAGGTGGGCTTCTTCGCCTTCCTCTTCATTTGGGTGCGCTGGACCTTCCCGCGCTTCAAGTACAACCAGCTCATGCAGGTGGGCTGGAAGTACCTGCTCCCGATCTCGCTGGCGAACGCGGTCCTGATCGCCCTCGGCGTCGTGCTCTTCCGGGCCGTCGGGCTGTAGGGTGCTGAGGGGAAGGTTGGGGGATGTTCGAGAATGGGGGAAGCGGGCTGGAGTGAACGTGCCCCCCCCCTTAGGCGCTACCCGTGTTCGGAGGCGGTCGTCTCGTCCCATTCGTAGCCGGAGGTGAGCGACTCGTACTGGGGGTCTCGCTCGGCGGCCTCGTCGTGGGGAAGGCTGCCGCGGTGGGAGCGCAGGTAGGTGAAGGGGGTGTGGTGGAGGAAGTTGGAGACGCGCCCGGTGTAGACGTCGGCGTAGCGCTCCACCTGGCGGGCGAAGAGGCTCTTGTCCTTGCCGGTGCGCATGAGGGGCCCCCAGTTGTCGTTCACGAGCTGGCTGGAGGCCTTGGCCAGGGGCGCAATGTCCTGGTCCAGCGACGTCAGGCGTGAGCGGAGGGCCGACATGTCCTCTTCGAGCGCCTCCACGCTCGTCCCGTCCATCTGGCCGTAATTCTCCTGCAGGCGCTGGCGCTGCAGGCGCTTTGCCGAGAGCTGGGCTTCGAGCTGCTCCTTCTGCTCCATCAGTTGCGAGAGCCGGGCCTGCGTGTCATCAAACGACTGGAACGCCTCAATCTCTCGCTCCAGCTCGCGCACCACGAGGGCCGTGCGCCACCGCAGCACCTTCTTCGACACGTTGACGTCCACGAAGAGGTGGTCGCCCACATAGAGAATCTCCTCGCCGCGCAGCCCGAGGGTCCGTTCTACGAGCGGCGCGTTGCCGCCCACGTACACGCGGTCTTCCTCAAGCGGCCCGTTCTGATGCTCGCGCAGGAGCCCATCCTCACGCTCGACGCGGAAGGCCGGCATGTCGACCGAGAAGAAGTCCGGCTTCCGCGCCCCCACGATGGAGAGGTCGAAGAGGTCCCGCCACGTCATGTCGTCGGGGAGGAAGTCGTCGAAGGCGTACGCCAGCATGGGCTGGGCGTAGCTCCACTCCGAGTTGGTGATGAGGAGCAGCTTCTTGCCGGACCGCTTCTGATCGAGAAGCGCAAGGGGCATCTCCGGGTCCAGGTTCACGAAGCGCTCCGGGTTCTGGACGATGGCCTCCTTGAGGCGCCCCTCCATGTGGGCCTCGTCGAGCGTCCGCTGCACGCGCTCCCAGAGGTCGGTGTAGCCCATGGAGCCCTCCAGCGCGTCGGCGTCGAGCAGGTCCACCAGCTGCATGTACATGCAGGCCGAGGAGATGGAGAAGAGGGTGTTGAGGAAGTGCCAGCGGTCCTCCCCCAGGTCGACGAGCGTGCGCTGGTAGACGTCGCGCTGTTGCCCGTAGCCGAGCGGCTCGGTGCCGTGGAAGGCCCGCTTCACGTACCCGAAGCGGTTGGCCTTGACCACGTTGCCGCGCTCGACGTCGATCACGAGGCCGCGGATGGCGAGGTCCGGGTCGAATCGCAGGTCGTCCACCGGCCAGCCCTTCGCCTGGAGGCCCTCCCGGATGAAGGTGTAGGCCCGCTTCTCCCACTCCCGCATGTGGTAGTGGATGAGCGTGTAGTCCATGTCGTACCCGATGGCCTGGATGCCCCGCAGGTTGAGGGTTCGGTTGCAGAAGAGGCCCCGGGAGGAATCGGTGGCGTCCATGAAACGAAGCAATTCGGGAGGGGAGCGTGATGGAGAGGCCGAAGGGGCCTCTGGACCGTCCATGAACGCGGGGGGCTCCGGATTGCTTCGTCCCGGTCCGAAACAGCTCCGGCCGCAGGGGACAACACCCCCTGCGGCCGAGCCAACTGTGCCGGTTCTGGAACGCGGAAAGAGACCGGGCCTCCCGTGAGGACTTACCGCGAGAGCGTGCCGCAGGCCACCGGCCGGGTGGCGACGTACTCGCCGTCGACCGTCTGCCCGTGCACCACGATGGCGTGATCGCCGAGCCGGAGGTCCTCAAACGACCGGTCGCCGTTCACGTCGAGGGTGCCGGTCGTGATCGACCGGTTGTACGAGTAGCTGCCGTTGCCCGTGGGGAAGGTGTCCAGGTCGCCCAGGCCCTCCGCGTTGTCGAGGCTTCCGTCCAGGGGTACGAGGATGCCGCCGTACGACGGGGCGCCCTCGCCGACGGAGATCTGTCCGTCGCCGCTCGTATCGGCCGCGGCGGTGGGGCAGGAAGAGGTCTTGCTGTCAAAGCCGTGAATGTGCTGGGCATGCACCATCTCCGCCTCGGCGCCCTGGGCGTCGACGGACACGGTGAACTGATTGCCTTCAACGGTAAGGACGGCCTGACCGTCCACGCCGGAGTTGTTAAGGGCCGTCAGCGGGGCGGTGTAGGTCATGGGCTCGGGCCCGTCCATGCCGGACTGGTCGCAGCCCGTGAGGAGGCCGGTGCCTACCAGGAGGGCGGCGAAAAGGAGCGCGGGAATGCGGGAAGGAAACGTCATGGTTGAGCGTCAGCTTGTGCGTGAAAAAATCAGGGGATCTCCCGAATGCACTGCTTATGGTAGCGCACGGCCGTGTCCGGTCACCAGACCGGTCGGTACTCATCTCGTGATCAGAAGCGTGACGTTTCTGTAATCCGATCGGGGTATGGGGCGATCGTCCCTCCACCTCGCCGCTGTGCGGGGCGTCGAGGAACGCCGGGGCGGCACGTCTGCGTTCGGGTGCTGGAGGCCCTGCGGGGTGCGTTGGCAAGCGCATCGCATCCGTGGTCAATCCAGACCTCATCCGGCCCTGGGGGTCGGGTGTCCGTGCGTCGTTCTCCTCGAAATTGTCCCGTCTCCCATGACCTCTATCGGCGATCGTCTCCAAGCGGCCCGGTCGAAGCGTTTTGTGGGGCGGAGCGACGAGGTGGCGCGCTTCCGGAAGATCCTCACCGCCGAGGTGCTGCCCCTTCACGTGCTGCACGTGTTTGGGCCCGGCGGGGTGGGCAAGACCGAGCTCCTGCAGGCCTTCGCCCGGTGCTGCGAGGAGGAGGGCCACGCCGCCCACTACCTGGACGCCCACGACGTGGACCCGAGCCCGGAGGCGTTCCGCGGGGCCCTCCGGGCTGCCGTGGGCGTGGACGCCGACACGTCCGTCCTGGCCGCCCTCGACGAGCGAGCCGATCGCACGGCGCTCCTAATCGACAGCTACGAGACGATTGATGCGCTCGACGGCTGGCTTCGCACCCAGTTTCTCCCGGACCTGCCCGACGACGCCCTCGTGGTGCTGGCCGGCCGCATCGAGCCCCATTCTGCGTGGCGCGCCGACTCGGGCTGGGGCCCGCTCGTGGAGACGATGCCCCTCCGCAACCTCGACGGCGCCGCGGGCCGGGCCCTCCTGGAGCGCCGCGGCGTGCCGGACGACCAGCACGAGTCCATCCTCAACTTCACGCACGGCCACCCGCTCGCCCTCTCGCTCGTGGCCGACCTGCTCGACCAGCGCGACGACCAGACGTTCGAGCCCGAGGCGGCCCCCGATGTGGTGAAGACCTTGCTGGAGCGGTTCGTGCAGAAGGTGCCGGGCCCGGCGCACCGGGCCGCACTGGAGACGGCCTCGCTCGTGCGCTACACCACCGAGCCGCTGCTGTCGTCGGTTCTCGATCAGACGAACGCGCACGACCTGTTCGAGTGGCTGCGGGGGCTTTCGTTCGTGCAGCCGGGCAATCGAGGGGCCGTCCTCCACGCCCTGGCGCGCGAGGCGCTCTCCGCGGACCTGCGCTGGCGCAATCCGGACTGGCACGACACCCTCCACGAGCGCATCCGGCAGCACTACGTCGACCGCCTCAAGCGGACCCCCGACCGGGGCGTCCCCGATGCCCTTTCGGACTTGACGTACCTCCTGCGCCGCCACCCGCTCATCGAGCCGTTCTACACCCGGCTCCAGTCGCAGTGGGACGACGCCCACGGCCTCATTGAGGACACGCCCCAGAACGAGGACTGGGACGCACTCGTCGACATGGTGGCACGGCACGAGGGCGCGGCCTCCGCGGAATGGGCCGAGCACTGGTTCGAGCAGCAGCCGGACGGCGTTCGCGTCTACCGCGCGGCGGACGGGACGGCGGAGGGCTTCATGCTCACGCTGGCGCTCGAGGAGGCCGCCCCGGACGCCCGGAAAGCCGACCCGGTGACGGACGCTGTGTGGCAGCACCTGGAGGCCCACGCCCCGCTGCGGGCGGGGGAGCGGGCGTCGCTCTTTCGGTTCTGGATGGCGCGCGACACCTACCAGTCCGTCTCGCCGACGCAGAGCCTTATCTTCATCCGACAGGTGCGCCACTACCTCCAGACGCCCGCCCTGGCGCACACGACCCTCGTGTGCCGCGATCCCGAGACCTGGGGCGAGCTCTTCACCTACGCGGGCATGGAGCGTCTCGACGAAGGCGGCGTGGCGGTGGGCGATCACTCCTTTGCCCTCTACGGGCACGACTGGCGCGCACAGCCGCCCGCCCAGTGGCTCGACCAACTGGCCGAACGTGGCTTCTCCACCGGGGCCGAGGCGCCCGAGAGCAGAGAGGACCGTGTCATCGTCCTCAGCCGCCCGGACTTTGAAGAGGCCCTGCGAGAGGCATTCAAAGACCTGCACCGCCCCGACCAGTTGCGGGATACGCCGCTCCTCTACTCCCGAGTGGTTACCGGTGAGGTGGGGCCGGACGCCGACGTGCCCGATCGCATCGAAGCGCTGCGGCCCCTTCTGGAGGAGACCGCCGAGCGCCTCGCCGACGACCCGCGAGACGAGAAATACCACCGGGCGGTGCACCGCACCTACATACAACCCGCCCCCACGCAGGAGACGGCCGCCGAGCAGTTGGGGGTGCCCTTCAGCACCTTTCGCCGCCACCTGAACAAAGGCCTGGACCGGGTGGCCGATATCTTGTGGGAGCGGGAGGTGGGCGTGTCGGCCTGACCCATCTCACGTTTCGGGATCGTTGCATTCGTGAACACCAGCCGATCATCGACTGCCCTGGAGAGGAGAGGGCGTGGCGGATATGCTGTGCGCTGCACCGTCCGCGAACCCATTCGCCCCATTCTCTATGCCGAACGACGCGCCCACCGCCGCCATCCACCGCCTGTTTGACGCGATCAACGCTCAGGACATCTCCCGCGCCGTCGACCAGCTCCACGCCGACTACCGGGGCGTCGACGCCACGCGGTCGGTCGTAACGACAAGCCGAGCCGAGGCCGAGCGCGAAATTCAGGCCGGACTGACGGCGTTCCCGGACCTCACCCTCTCCGTCGAGCAGTGCGTTGTAGAGCCGCCGCGGATCTCCGTTTTCTGGGGCCTGGACGCCACCCATGGGGGCTCCTTCCTCGACATTCCCCCCACGCAGCAGTCCATCTCCGTGAGCGGCGTAGGGCTCTTCACCCTCCGAGACGACCAGATAGTGCGGGGCGTGCACCTGTGGGACCTCGCGGGCCTCCTTCGGGCCCTCCGGCTGCTTCCAAACCTCCCGCGGTGACCCTTCCCCCTCGTCACCATACGCCGACCGCATGCACGTGCCCTCTATCTACGCGATCGCGCTCCTCTTTTCCGCCGCGGGAACGGCCCATTTCGTCTGGCCGGCGGCCTTCGTCCGCATCGTGCCGCCGTTTCTGCCTGCCCCGTACACGCTGGTGTACGTGAGTGGCGCCGCCGAGCTGCTCGGGGCCGCCGGGGTGCTGGTACCGGGGCTCCGGCCCTACGCCGGGTGGGGCCTCATTCTGCTTCTCTTGGCCGTCGTTCCCGCGAACGTGCACATGGCGCGCCACCCAGCCGACGTCGAGCGCATTCCGGCGTGGGCGCTCCATCTGCGCCTGCCGCTCCAGTTCGTCCTCATCGGCTGGATCTACTGGGCCCTCGGACTACAACTCGGGTGTGACAGGCCGGCGTCCACGGTTCAGAGTGCCCCCGTCCCCTATCCCTGCTGGTCGGTCGGCATCACGAGGAGCTCCTCCACATCCACATGGTCGGGGGCCGTGAGGGCGTAGTGGATCGTGTCCGCGATGTCCGCGGACTCCATCATGGTCATCTCCTCGTGGCCGCCCTCCAGCATCTCGAGAACGTTCTCGTCGGTAATGGTGTGGGTCAGCTCCGTGTCGACGGCGCCCGGCTCGATGCTGGTGACCCGGATGTTGTGGGACGGGGCCAGCTCGTTGCGCATGCGCTCCGACAGGGCCCGGACGAAGAACTTGGTCCCCGAGTACACGGCACTTCCGGGGAAGGTGCGGCGGCCGGCGACCGACGAGATATTGACGATGTGCCCGCGTTCCTGCTCCATCATGGCCGGCAGCACGGCGCCCACGGCGTGGAGCACCCCCTTCACGTTCACGTCCACCATCTGCTCCCACTCGTCCTCGTGGAGGTTCTCCATGAGGGAGAGGGGCATGATGCCGGCGTTGTTGACCAGGATGTCGATGCGCCCGAACGCGTCGAGGGTGGCGTCGGCGAGGGCTTGCACCTGGTCCCGGTCGGTGACGTCGGTGGGGCAGACGACCGCCGTGCCCCCGTCGGCCTCGATGTCGTTGCGGAGCGATTCGAGGCGTTCCTCGCGGCGGGCGGCGAGGGCCACGGACACGCCGTCCTGGGCAAGCCGATGCGCGGTGGCCTCGCCGATGCCGCTGGAGGCGCCCGTGACGATGGCGGAGGTGCCAGTAAGATCGGTCATGGAGAGAGTCGGAACGAATTGTGATTGGAAACGCGTCGGGCCTGTCCAACAAAGAAAAACAGGGACAGGCGTATCGGGGTTGGGCGGGTGTGGAGCCGGGGCCCCGGTTGCCCGGGGCTCCGTGTGGGCTGCGCTACGCAGCCGACGGCGAGGTCGAGACGACCGCGTCCGGCTCGTCGCTGACGTACAGCACCAGAATAATGGTAAAGGCGTACTTGGCGAAGATGTCGAGTCCGCTGTAGGCCCACGAGGTCGCGCCGACCTCGAGAAGGGCAAGGCCCTCATTCCCAAGGGCCCAGACGACCGGATACCCGATCCACAGGACGATGGTCATCCACTGCAGGGTGGAAAAGATGTCGGCGGTCCCCGCCTCTTTGGCCTCGGCGGGCCACTCGACGAGCAGGTAGTACAGAACCCCGACGAAAAACGCGGTGCTGAGGGCGTACCAGAGCCACCGCATGGCGTGGCTGCTCGTGGTGAGTGCGGCGGCCAGGCCCGTTA